>Ga0214473_10002824_pt1 | contig 21274 bp, 21 predicted proteins | sample RVTome_7_FD_203509 | JGI IMG/M metagenome (GOLD analysis project Ga0214473, IMG submission 203509) | Soil microbial communities from uranium-contaminated site in the Upper Colorado River Basin, Wyoming, United States - RVT98D197 | ecosystem: Environmental > Terrestrial > Soil > Contaminated >... | reverse complement strand
TTTTCCACGAAGTTCATCGGAAGAGGGATGGGGCTGGCGGCCGTTCGGGGAATCGTGGAAATCCATGACGGGGAGATTTCCGTCCGGTCGAGGCCCGGGGAAGGAACGACGTTCACCATCGCGTTCCCCGCCGCTCCCGTGACGTGCGTGGAGAGGGAGAACCCGGAAGATCCCGCGAGCGACGGTTCGGGGACGATCCTGGTGGCGGACGACGAGGACGACGTCCGCGAAGTGGTGAGCGCCATGCTCCGGTCCTTCGGCTACCGCGTGCTCGAGGCGCGGAACGGCGTCGAGGCGGTGGAGCTGTTCCGGGAGCGCCACCGGGAGATCACCCTCGTCCTCCTCGACCTGATGATGCCCTGGATGACCGGCGACCGGGCGTTCGCCGAGATGCGGCGGATCTGTCCGTGGGTGCGGGCGCTCCTGGCGAGCGGGTACGACGAGAGCGAACGGATCCGGGAGATCGTGGCGGAAGGGTTCCAGGGATTTCTCCAGAAGCCGTTCCGCCGCCGCGAGCTCGGCCAGAAGGTGGAGGAGATCCTCGGAACCCGGGGAAGGGGCGAAGCTCCCCCGAAGCAGGAATAGTGCGGAACGCGTTCCTCATTTTCGCGGCGCTTCTCCTGGCGGCGTGGACCGCCGGGTGCTCCCCGAGGACGTACGCGCTCCACAAGGTGGCCGACGCGGTCTCGTCGGGGGGCGAGGGGTTCGCGACCGACGACGATCCGGAACTGGTCCGCGAGTCCGTGCCCTTCGCCTTGAAGGCGATGGAGTCCCTCCTTTCCGGGCAGCCGTACCACCGCGGCCTGTTGACCTCCCTTGCGCGGGGATTCACGCAGTACTCGGCGGCGTTCGTCCGGCAGGATGCGGAAGAGGCGCCCGACCCGGAAGTTTCCAGGGCCGGCAGGGAACGTGCGCGGCGGTTGTACCTGCGGGCCCGTGAATACGGGCTCCGGGGGCTGGCGGCGGCGCACCCGCGGTTCCGGGAGGAACTCGCGGCCGACCCGGCGAAGGCCGCGGCGACGGCGGAACCGGAAGACGTCCCCCTCCTTTTCTGGACTGGGGTATCCTGGAGTCTGGCGATCTCGATCGCGCAGGACGACCCGGGAATGCTGGCGGACCTTCCCCGGTGCGAGGCCCTCATGCGGCGGGCGCTCGCGCTCCGGGAGGATTTCGACGGCGGGGCGATCCATGAATATTTTGTCGCGTTCGAGGGGGGGCGCCCCGAGGCGATGGGGGGTTCGGCGGAACGGGCCAGGCGCCATTTCGAGAAAGCGATGGAGCTCTCCCGGGGAAAGAAGGTCTCTCCGCTGGTGACGATGGCGGAGAACGTCTCCGTGCGGGCGCAGGACCGGAAGGAGTTCCTTCGGCTTCTGGACCGGGCCCTTGCCTTCGACGCCCGCGGGGAGGCCCCCGAGCACCGGCTGTCCAACCTCGTCGCGCAGCGAAAGGCGCGCTGGCTGATAAGGAGAGTGGATGAGCTCTTCCTGGAGTAGGTGGGCGGCGGCCTCCGCGCTGTTCCTCCTCGCCGCGCTCGGGTCTCCCGCCCGGGCCGCGGGGCCGACGGTCATCAAGATGGCCACGCTCGCCCCGGAGGGATCCTCCTGGTATAAGGTCCTTCAGGAGATGGGCGAGGGGTGGAAGAAGGCGACCGGCGGCGCCGTCACCCTGCGCATCTATCCCGGCGGCGTGGCGGGCGACGAGGACGCGATGATCCGGAAGATGCGGGTGGGCCAGCTTCAGGCGGCGGCCGTCACCGGCATCGGGCTTTCCTACATCGACAAGTCCTTCTACGCGCTGCACGTCCCGATGATGTACGCCTCCGACGAGGAGTTCGACTACGTCCGCGACCGGATCGCCCCGATCCTCGAGCGCCGCCTCGAGGAGAAGGGGTTCATCGTCCTCAACTGGGGGGACGCCGGCTGGGTCCACTTCTTCGCGAAGAAGCCGTTCACCCGCCCCGGGGAAGTCAAGGCGATGAAGCTCTTCGTCTGGGCGGGCGACTCGACCCTCGTCCAGCTCTACAAGGAAACGGGGTTCAATCCCGTTCCTCTTTCCTCGATCGACATCCTGCCGGGCCTCCAGACGGGGCTCATCAACGCGTTCGACACCACGCCCCTGGCGGCCCTGGCCTTCCAGTGGTTCGGCCTCGCCCCGCACATGGCGGACCTGCGGTGGGTGCCGCTCACGGGCGCCACGATCATCGACAAGAAAGCGTGGCTAAAGATCCCGGAGAACCTGCGGCCGAAGATCCTGGAGGCGGCGAGCAAGGCGGGGAAGAACCTGCGCGGCGAGATCCGCCGGCTCAACGACGAGGCCGTGAAGGTCATGGTGAAGAATGGGCTCAAGATCAGCCACGTCCCCCCGGACGCCCAGGCGGAATGGCGCAAGATCGTCGAGGACGTCTATCCCCGGATCCGCGGCAAGATCATCCCCGCGGACATGTTCGACGCCGCGCGCAAGTACCGCGACGAGTACCGCGCTGCGAACCGCAGGGGGAAAAGTGCATCGTCTTCCAAATAAGCCCGCATTCGAATTCGGGAGACGCTGCGCTCGCGGAGCCCGATAACGTTGGAATCGCCTGCCGGACTCGCACACGCCGGGGGCAGACCTCCGGCCGCGCTTTCCGATCGCGTCGAGAACGCGGTCTCGATCTTCCTTCTCGTCGGCATGGCCGCGCTACCGCTTCTCGAGATCGTCGGCCGCAAGCTCTGGCGGACGGGGATCCCCGGCTCGAACGCCCTCGTCCAGCACGCGACGTTATGGATCGGGTTCCTCGGCGGGGCGATCGCAGCGCGGGACAGCCGGCTCCTTTCGCTCGGGCGCCTCACGGACCGGTTCCCGGAGCCGTTCCGGGGGTGGCTGGCTGCCTTCGCCGCTGCGGTTTCCGCTTCGATCTCCCTCCTGCTCGCCTATTCGGGATTTCAGCTCGTCCGGGCGGAGTGGACCGACCCGCAGTACGTGGTCCCGTTTCTCCCGGTGTGGGCGGCGGAAAGCGTGATCCCCGCGGGATTTCTCCTCATCGCGTGGCGGATCGTCCGGGGGGCTTCCCCGGGCTGGGGGGTCCGCGCGTCCGTCGCCGCCGCCGCGGGCGCGTGCGCGGCGTTCGTCGCCTCGAACCTCATCCTGGGGAGCGCGGCGTTCGCGGCGGCGCTCCTGGTCCTTCTCGCCGCGGTGATTCTCGGGGCCCCGCTCTTCGCCGCGCTGGGCGGGCTCGCCGTCATCCTGTTCCGCCACGCCGACGTTCCTCTCGCCTCCATCTCCGCCGAGATCTACCGCCTCGTCACCTCGCCGTCCCTTCCCACGATCCCGCTGTTCGCCTTCGCGGGATACCTGCTCACGGTGGGGAACGTCTCCCGCCGGCTCGTCCGGTTCTTCCGGGCGCTCGTGGGGTGGATGCCCGGCGCGATCGCCGTGGTCACCGTGCTGGTCTGCACATTCTTCACGACGTTCACCGGGGCCTCCGGGGTGACCATCGTGGCGCTGGGAGGGATCCTGCTGCCCGCGCTGCTGGCGGAGCGGTACCCGGAGAAATTTTCTTTAGGGCTTCTCACGGCCTCCGGGTCGCTGGGGCTTCTTTTCCCTCCGTGCCTGCCGGTGATCCTCTACGGGGTCGTGGCGGGGATCGCGGTGGACCAGATGTTCCGGGGCGGGTTCCTGCCGGGGATCCTCCTCACGGCGATCATGGCGGCGTGGGCCGTCCGCACGGGGGTCCGCTCCGGCGCCGCGCGGGCGCCGTTCTCCCTCGGAGAGCTTCGCGCCGCGGTGTGGGAGGCGAAATGGGACATCCTCCTTCCGGTCATCGTGCTGCTCGGGATCTTCGGCGGGTTCGCCACGATCGTGGAGACGGCGGCGATGACGGTCCTCTACGCCTTCTGCGTGGAGGTGTTCGTCCACCGCGGCGTCGACCTGCGGAGGCAGTTCCCCGAGGCGGGGGTGGAGTCCGCGCGGCTCGTGGGGGGATTCCTCCTTCTCCTCGCTGCGGCCACGGGACTCACCGGGTACATGGTGGACGCCGGGGTGCCGCAGACGATCTTCGAGTGGGTCCGCGCGACGATCCATTCCAAGGTCGCCTTCCTCCTCGTCCTGAACGGCTTCCTGCTGGTCGTCGGGTGCTTCATGCACATCTTCTCGGCGATCATCGTCGTGGTGCCGATCATCGCGCCCCTTGCCGCGGCGTACGACATCCACCCGGTGCACCTGGGGATCATCTTCCTCGCGAACCTGGAGCTGGGGTTCCTGATGCCCCCGGTCGGGATGAACCTCTTCCTCTCCGCCTACCGGTTCGACCGCCCGTTCATGGAGGTCGCCCGCGCGACGCTCCCCTTCCTCCTCATCCTGCTCTGCGGCGTCCTTGCGATCACGTACATCCCCTGGCTCACCACCGCCCTGCTCCGGTAGCGACCAACCCCTGTGTTCCCCGCGGACGCGGGGATGAACCGTTGCAACGGAAGATTCAGAACCTGGCGAACGATGCGGAACGCCTGGCCGGCGATCTCGGCGAGCTCCTGGAGAACGTCGAGGGGACGATCAAGGGGGACGGGGACAGCCCAATGCACGGCCAGCGGTACGGCGCGGCCAGGTGGTGAGGGGTTACCGCACGTCAGTATCCGGATCCGGGAGATGTAACCCCTTTCAGCGGGCGGGACGCTGCATGCGGCTCAGCATCCGGTAGATTTCCTTCCGGTTGAGCACCCGCACGACATAGACGATCACCCGGTCATCCTGGATCTCGTAGGCGATCCGGTAATCTCCCACCCGGGTCTTCCAGTACGGCTTGAGTTTTCCCTCCAGCGGTTCGGCCCTGGGCTTCCGAGGGTCCTTGGCAAGCTCCTTGATCTCTTCCAGAACCATTTTCCGGATATTCTTCGGAAGACGGTCGATATCCTTTTCCGCCGCCTTGTCGATGGAAACCCGGTACACCACCCCCTACTCCTTGTGTTTCCGCAGGAGCTGCGCGAGGGATATCCCCTTTCCCTTTCGGGCTTTCTTTCTCGCGTGAATTTCGTCGAGCAGGATCTGGTTCTCGATTTTCTCTATGAGCTTCAAATCCTCCATCGACACGATCGCTGCCAGGTCCTTCCCCCGCCGGGAAAGCACGATCGGCTCCCCCTTCCCATACACCATCTGGTTGACCGCCTCGGAAATATCTCTTCGAGCGGCCGTCATCGTCATCCTGGGCATTGTGTCTTCCCTCCCCCCGTTTTACGAATTATGCAATTAGCACATTACGCCTTTAGGGAAGGACTTTCAAGCGGGGAGTGAGTGTTCCCCGCGGACGCGGGGATGAAACTCACCCCAGCTTGTCATACACCGCAAGGGTTGGCATAATGAGCTGCGGGAGGACGGAGGGATGAAAAAGCTGAAGTACATCACAAGCAACCCGAACATCCTGGGGGGCAAGCCGATATTCCGCGGGACGCGAGTCGCGGTTTGCACGATCCTGAATTTTCTGGCGGCAGGGGACTCCGTGGAAACGGTAATCAAAAACTACCCGTTTCTGACCAGGAGACACATCCGGGAAGCCTTGGGCGTAGCGGCCGATCTGATGGATTACGAGGAGAAAGACATCCCCGCTTGAAGTTTCTTCTGGACGAAAACTTTCCCGCGTTCCTGGCAAAAAAGTTCTGAGCCTTATCCGTGCCGTGATCGATCCCGGGGTCCGCAGGACGATTATCGCGTCGATCGTCGACGTGGAGAAGTCAGAAAAGGTACGGGTTCTTTACGCGTGCGAGTCCGGAAGTCGCGCATGGGGCTTTCCCTCTTGCGACAGCGACTACGATGTCCGGTTCATCTATATCCGGCCGAGAGAATGGTACCTCTCCATCGATTTCGAGATTCGACGGGACGTCATCGAGCGTCCGCCCGCGGACGGCATCGACTTGAGCGGTTGGGATATCCGGAAGGCGCTTCGGCTTTTCCACAAGTCGAACCCACCGCTCCTTGAATGGATGAATTCGCCCGTTGTCTACGCCGATACCCTCGGATTTGCGGCCGGAATGCGAGCCATCTTGCCCGAATACTACGCGCCCGAAACGTGCATGTACCATTACCTTCACATGGCGGAAGGGAATTATCGCGAATACCTCAATGGTGGAACTGTCTGGGTGAAGAAATACTTCTACGTCTTGCGTCCCCTGCTTGCGGTTCGATGGATTGAAGCCGGCAAGGGACCCGTCCCGACGGAGTTCGCGGCGCTGGTCGCCGGCGCAGTAGATGAAACGGAAGTGAAAAAGGAGATACTTCGATTGCTCCAGCGGAAACGGGACGGAGACGAACTCGATCGGGGGCCATGCATCCCTCCGCTCGATGTTTTCATAGCGAACGAGCTGGCTCGGATCCGGAAAGCGTGTTTTCCGGGGAAACACGGCGCGCCCCAGGACGGCATGGAAACTCTCAACGCGCTCTTCCTTCAAACCTTGGAATCTGCATGGGGGAAGTAGGTGATGCAACGGGATTTCCCGCAGAGGATTTTTGATGGATTGCGATATATCGAAGAGAACAGGACCCTGGAGGAACGGATCCGCTATTGCCCTACGATCCGACGCCGGGAAACGCCAGGTATTCTTCGGCAGTGCACACTCTTATGATCGGCTTGCGGTAGTGCCTGACGTTGCGTGTGACGAGAACGGGCACCTTTGCGGCAAGCGCCGCGTGGTACTGGAGGGCGTCCTCGAAATCGGTGAAACCGGCATTCAATGCGGCGGAAACGGTCTCGCCGTCGACGGGCAACACCGTGACCACCTCGCGCAACAGCTTCAGGATTTCAATGGCCCGGCGGCCGGATGTTTCCTTCCGCAATATGTAATGCAGGTTGGCGAAGGATAGCGAGGAAACGCACGTTTTAAGCGCTCCCCGTTCTGCTTGGGAAAACAGCCTTGCGGCGGGAAAATAAAACGGCTCCCGTCGCGCGAGGAGATCCAGGACGACATCGGTGTCGACGAAGACCGCCTTCTTCACCTGTATTTCCCCGCAAGGTAGTCCGCATACTCGCCGGTTTTGTCTCTTCTTCCAACGCCAGGCCGGATTACGCCGGACAAGGCGGTCACTTTCGGTGTAATTTCACCCATCGCCGCCGATGTACGGGAAAGTTCCCGGAGATATCCTTCAACGAGTTTCGAGAGGCTTTTGCGCTGAACCCGGGAAAAGCGCTTGGCCCGCTCGATGACGTTCCTTTCGACGCTCAATGTCAGTTTGGAAGGCATGTCCACCTCGATTCGAATACGTAATAAACGTATAATACAATACGTAACATTGGACGGCAATGGCGAAATCGGATGCCTGATAAACCATGTGCGACGGATCGCGAGGAAGGAAAACTTTTTATGTGCCGTACTTCGACCCAGGGACGCCGTTACGTGCGCGTTCCCCGCGGTCCGTGGTATAGTGGACTCCGCGGAGGAAGTCCCCTCTCCCCTGAACCTACCCCCGATAGGAGACGTTCATGCTTAAGAAAGAGGATTGCATTCTGTACAGCGGCGGCGCGAAGGGCGCGGAGCAGGAGTTCGGCGCCCAGGCGGAAAGCTGCGGAATCGAAGAGGTCAACTTCACGTTCGAGGGGCACGGGACCGCGCGCAAGCGGGGCCTGCGGGTGCTCTCCCTCGAGGAGTTGAAGAGCGGCGACGTGAGCCTGGCCTACGTCTCGAACCTGATGCATCGCGCCTACACGGACGCCCAGTTCATCCGCAAGGTGCTGCAGACCCTGTGGTTCCAGGTGAACGCGGGGCAGGAGGTCTACGTCGTCGGCAAGATCCTCGAGGACGGGACCGTGCGCGGAGGCACCGGCTGGGGGGCGGAATTCGCCAAGCTCTGCAACAAGCCGATCTTCGTGTTCGACCAGGACCGGAACGCCTGGTTCGCCTGGGCCGAAACCCGGTGGATGGAGGTCGCGGACCCCGCGAACCTCCGGATCGGCAACCCCCGCTTCACCGGGACCGGCACGCGGCTCCTGGAAGAGAACGGCCGCCGGGCGATCCGGGAGCTGTTCGAGCGCTCCTTCAAGTAAGACGCGCGCAACATGCATCCCTCCGACATCCGCAACGTGGCGATCATCGCCCACGTCGACCACGGCAAGACGACGCTGGTCGACGCGATGCTCAAGCAGAGCGGCATCTTCCGGGAGAACCAGGACGTCCCCGACCGCGTGATGGACTCCATCGACCTGGAGCGGGAGAAGGGGATCACGATCATGGCGAAGAACACCGCCGTGGTCTACCGGGGGGTGAAGATCAACATCGTGGACACCCCGGGACACGCGGACTTCGGCGGCGAGGTGGAGCGCACCCTGAAGATGGTCGACGGCGTGCTCCTGCTGGTGGACGCCTCCGAGGGGCCGCTCCCCCAGACCCGGTTCGTGCTTAAAAAAGCGCTGGAAGAGGCGCTCCCCGTGATCCTCGTCGTGAACAAGATCGACCGCCCGGATGCGAGGATCGACGAGGTGATCGAAGAGGTCTACGACCTGTTCATCGACCTGGAGGCCACGGAGGAACAGTTGGAGTTCCCGATCCTCCTGACGAACGCCCGCGCCGGAACGGCCCGGGAAAAGGATGGCGAGGAGGGACGCGACCTTCTCCGCCCGCTCTTCGACCGGATCCTCGCCGATATTCCGCCTCCCTCGGGGGACCCCTCCGGCCCCCTGCAGTTCCTGGTGACGAACCTCGACTACAGCGACTACGTCGGCCGCCTGGCGGTGGGGCGGATCTTCTCCGGGACCTTGCGGGCCGGGGAGACGGTTTCCATCTGCGGGAAGGAAGGCGCGGTGGAGCGAATCAAAGTGGCGCTCCTCTACGGCTACGAGGGGCTTTCCCGGAAGGAAATCCCGGAGGCGGGCGCGGGGGACATCGTGGCCCTCGCCGGCGCGGAGCGGATCACGATCGGGGACACGGTTTCCGAGGCGGCGGAGCCGCGGCCCCTTCCCAGGATCGCGGTCGACGAACCGACGGTGTCGATGGTCTTTTCGATCAACACCTCCCCGGTTGCAGGAAGGGATGGGAAGTTCGTCACCTCCCGGCAGGTTCGGGAACGGCTCGAGAAGGAGCTCCTTTCCAACGTGTCCCTGCGGATCGACTTCTCCGGCACGGACGCCTTCAATGTCATGGGGCGGGGGGAGCTGCAGCTTGCGATCCTCATCGAGATGATGCGGCGCGAGGGGTTCGAGCTGTCGGTCTCCCGGCCGGAGGTGGTGACGAAGACCGAAAGCGGCGTGCTCAAGGAGCCGGTGGAAATGCTCTTCGTCGACATACCGGAGTCCTACCTGGGCGCCGTCACGCAGAGCCTGGGCGCAAGGAAGGCGAAGATGACGAAGATGGTCAACCCCGGGCAGGGCCGGGTGCGGCTGGAGTACCGGATCCCCTCGCGCGGGCTGATCGGCTTCCGCTCGGAGTTCCTCACGGAGACGCGCGGGACGGGGCTGCTCAATCACCTCTTCGACGGGTACGAGCCGTGGCTGGGGCCGATCCAGGAGAGGACCAACGGCGCGCTGGTGGCCGACCGCACGGGCCGGGCGACCGCCTATGCGATCTTCCACCTCCAGTCCCGCGGCGCTTTCTTCATCGGGGAAGGGGTGCAGGTCTACGAGGGGATGGTCGTCGGGGAGAACTCCCGGCCGGTGGACATCGACATCAACATCACGAAGGAGAAGAAGCTCACCAACATCCGCGCGGCGGGCGCCGACGAGGCGCTCCGCCTGGTGCCTCCCAGGATCCTGTCGCTGGAGAGCTCGCTCGAGTTCATCAAGGACGACGAACTGGTCGAAGTGACTCCCCACTCGCTGCGTCTACGGAAAAGGATCCTCGATGCCTCGCGCCGGCCGAAAAGGAAGGAATAGAATAGAATCGAATTTTGAAGTGGAAACCCGGAAGTGAGCGGAGGCATAATTATTATTCCAGGTTTAAGCTGACGGCTCGCGGGTTTCTTCCCAGCGCCCGCAGCTTAACCTGGGTCATGGGAACTGGTTCAAGGCGGCTCGCATCTTGTCATCCCAGCGCCCGCAGCTTAACCTGGGTCATGGGAACGGGTTCAAGGCGGCTCGCGTGATTTCCTATCGGCGCCCGCGGTTTAACCTGGGAGTTACTCTTCATAGGAGCAGGAGACATGCCTAAAGCGATTTCCGCAAAAGAAAAGAACGATGCTTCCAGCGCGTTGACACGCGCGCTCCGGTTCGAGAAGCAGGGGAAGCGGTTTTTCTCCGCCGCCGCAGCGAAGAGCACGGACGGGTTTGCAAAGCAGGTGTTCGAGCTGCTCGCCGTCCTGGAGGACAAGCATTGCCAGGACATCCTTGCGATTTCCGCGAAGCTGGAAAAGGATGGAAAGTTCCCTGCCGTGTCCACCGCGTCCAGCGAGGCGAGAATGCGGATGTTCAAGCGGGAAACCAGCAGGCTCCGCAAGGAGAAGACGGTCACGGGGGACGCGGCCGCCGCCATGAGGAAGGCCTTGGGCTTCGAGGCCGAAGGCCGGGAAATGTACCGGCGGATGGCCGAAAAAGCGGGGAATCCCATGGAGAAGAAGTTCTTCCGGCTTCTTTCGGCGGAGGAGGCGGGGCACTTCGAAGTGGTTTACGAATACCTGGATTACCTGGAGGCCACGGGCCTCCGGATGGGGGAGTAGCGGGCGATCGGGGATCGGGGGGCGGCTCCCTTTCGCCATAGTTCCTTTTTTTCACCTTTTCATCGGGGGACCCATGAGAAATCGACGCTGGAGTTATTTTTTCCTCCTCGCGGGGATCGCGGCGTTTTTACTTCATGACGCCACGGCCCTGGCCGGGCACCAGGCGGAGGAGTCGAAAACCCGGAAGGAAGAGGGAGCGATCCTGCAATTTCCCGTTCCCCCTCCGCCGTTCACGCCGGGGATCTTCCCTTGCTCCGAGTGCCACAGGGAGATCAAGCCGAACCAGAAACGCAGGGTTCTCAAGGACGAGCACACGAACATCGTCCTGAACCATGCCCAGGGGCAGCGCTGGTGCCTGGACTGCCACGACGCCGCCAACCGCGACAAGCTCCGGCTGGTCTCCGGGGAGAAGATCAACTTCTCGGAGTCCTACCGGCTGTGCGGGCAGTGCCACGGCGACAAGTTCCGCGACTGGAAGGTGGGCGTCCACGGGAAGCGGTCCGGCGAGTGGAACGGGAAGAAGGAGTATCTGCTGTGCGCCCACTGCCACAACCCGCACGATCCGAGGTACAAGCCGATCCAGCCGCTGCCGCCGCCGGCACGCCCGGAGACGATCCGCTGACCTTGCTTTTCGGCGCTGCATGACGTGATGCCATAGGAGAACACGCGATGTCGGACAAGGAAACACGCGAACGGAAAATCTTCCGGCTTTCCCGCCGGAAGGCGCTGAAAGGGCTTGCCGCCGGGGTCGGCGCGCTTGCCCTTCCCGGGAAGGACGCGTCCGCTTCCTTCTGGGAGGCCTTTTTCCAGAAGAACTTCCGGGAGCTCGGCAAGGACGATCTTCGGAAGGTCCTCGCCCGGATGGAAAAGGAATACAGCGCGCAATACGGCAGGGCGGTCAAAGTGAAGGCGACTCCCCCCATCGAAGGCGTCCAGTACGGATACGCGCTCGATCTTTCCCGCTGCATCGGTTGCCGCCGCTGCGTCTACGGCTGCGTCCGGGAAAACAACCAGTCCCGCGATCCGCAGATCCACTGGATCCGGGTCCTTCAGATGAACAAGGAAAAGGGCGTGTACCTGGAGGAGGCGGAGCAGTACTACAACCCCGCCAAGGTCCCCGAGCCGGGGCACTTCTACATGCCGGTCCAGTGCCACATGTGCAAGAACCCGCCGTGCACCAAGGTGTGTCCGGTCCAGGCCACCTGGACGGAGAAAGACGGGCTGGTGGTCGTGGACTATAACTGGTGCATCGGATGCCGCTACTGCATGGCGGCCTGCCCGTACGGCGCCCGCCACTTCAACTGGAAGAAGCCCGGGCTGCCGGCGGCCGAGCTCAACCCGGACACGCACATCCTGGGGAACCGTCCCCGGCCCGTCGGGGTGGTCGAGAAATGCACCTTCTGCATCCAGCGGACCCGGGAGAACCCGGGGCGCTACCCGGCGTGCGTCGAGGTGTGCCCGGTGGGGGCCCGCAAGTTCGGGAACCTGCTGGATCCCGAGAGCGAGATCCGCTACATCATCGAAAACAAGCGGGTGTTTATCTTCAAGGAAGACCTGAACACACAGCCGAAGTTCTTCTACTTCTACGCGACGTAGCAGGCGGGGGAAAGAAGATGAAAATGATCTGGGAATTCTTCAAGGGGACGCTCGTCCTCGTGTTCCGGGGGAGCAAGGCGTATTACGCCTGGGTGCTTTCCCTCCTGGTCCTGATGGCGGTCGGGGTGTTCGCTTACGCACACCAGCTCCAGGCCGGCCTGATCGTCACCGCGATGCGGGACCAGGTATCCTGGGGGTTCTACATCTCCAACTTCACCTTCCTCGTCGGCGTCGCGGCGGCCGCCGTCCTGCTCGTCATCCCCGCGTACGTGTACCACTGGAAGCCGATCAAGGAGATCGCGGTCCTGGGGGAGATGCTGGCGGTCTCCGCCATGGTGATGTGCCTCCTCTTCGTCACGGTCGACATCGGGAGGCCCGAGCGGTTCTGGCACCTGATCCCGAAGATCGGGATACTCAACTTCCCGCAGTCGCTCCTCGCCTGGGATGTGGTGGTCCTGAACACCTACCTCGTCCTGAACCTGATGATCGCGGTCTTCATCCTCTACAACCTGTACCACCGCCGGGAGCCGAGCAAGTCCTTCACGACGCCGCTGATCCTGTTCTCCATCCCCGCGGCCATATCGATCCACACGGTGACGGCGTTCCTCTACAACGGGCTGGGGGCAAGACCCTTCTGGAACGCTTCGATCCTGGCCCCGCGGTTCCTGGCGTCGGCGTTCTGCTCCGGGCCGGCCTTCATGATCATGCTTTTCCAGGTGATCCGGAAATACACGAAGACCGACATCAAGGACGAGGCGATCTTCAAGGTCGCCGAGCTCATCGCCTACTCGATGTTCCTCAACCTGTTTCTCCTGGGCGCCGAGGTGTTCAAGGAGTACTACTCGGACACGATCCACCTTGCCCCGATGCAGTACCTCTTCCAGGGGCTGCACGGGCACACGAGCCTGGTGCCGTACATCTGGACCGCGATGCTCTTCAACGTGACCGCGTTCGTGCTCTTCCTCGTCCCGAAAACCCGGGAGAACTACGTCACGCTGAACATCGGGTGCATCCTCATCTTCATCGGCGTCTACATCGAAAAGGGGATGGGGCTCGTGATCCCGGGGCTGGCGCCCGACGTGCTGGGGGAGATCTACGACTATTCCCCCACCGGGATCGAGCTCCTCGTGTCGATGGGGATCTGGGCCACCGGGCTGTTCGTGTACACGATGCTCCTCCGGGTCGCGATACCGATCCTCAACGGGGATTTCCACGTCGGGGAAGACGGCGTGACGCCGGTCATCGCCGACGAGAGGTTCATCGTCCGGCGGCAGGGGCTGGTCTCCCGGACGCCCGAGGCGGAGGCGTAACACGCAGCTAGGGCTGCAACGCTTCCCTTGATCCGTCGAGAAAGGTTTGGGGGAGGGGAAAACAACACTTACTACGAAATCAACCCCTGGTTTGCTGCATCAAAAACACTGAAATGGGAATTTTCGGCGGACCGTGGGGGATTTGGAGGCTTCCCGAATACTTTATAGGAAGCGAGGGATCGTGAGCACCCGTCCCGCTGGCAAAGGAAAAACGATCGCAGGAAGACTCGAAAAGGTCCTTGGGGGAATCTTCGAAGAGAAGAGAATCCCCTTGAAAATCACATTGCTCTATCTTCTGATGGGGATCGCCTGGACGTTCTATCTCTCGGATATTTTCCACGCCAGCGAGAAGATGAAGGATCTGTATTTCCTCTCGGGCACGACATTGCTGATCTACGGGCTCATTAACCACGCCGTGAAGACCATCCGTCGCTCCGAAGGGGCGTTGAAAGAGAGCGAGCAGCGCCTGACGGGCATCCTGGAAACAAACCCATGCGGCGTCGTTCTCCTTGATAAGGATGAGGTCATCGCGTACGCAAACCCCGCCGCGTCGGGCATCCTCGGCGTGAAACGGAGCGAGATGATCGGACGGTCCTACAGGGAAATCGGATGGGAAATCACCCAGGCGGACGGGAATCCTTTCCCCGAGGAGGAGCACCCCGGCAACCGGGTTCTTCGGGAGGAGCGGAATTTCTACGACGTGGAGTGCGCCGTGCGCCTCCCCGGCAGGAAACCGGTGATCCTTTCGTTCAATTCCGCACCGCTCCGGGACGCGGGAGGGGGGAGGCCCGGAACGGTTGTCGCGTTCATCGACATCACGGAACGCAGGAAGGCCCAGGCCCTCAACCTCCGCAAGCTTTCCCTTGCCGTCGAGCAGAGTCCGATCGCGATCATGATCACCGATCCGCAGGGCCGGATCGAATACGTAAACGCTCAGTACACGCGGATGACGGGATATTCCCGCGAGGAAGTGCTCGGGACGCGGATCGCCGCCGCCGGTGACCGGTCGCCCGAATCGTTCGCGCAGGTGTGCGGCAGCCTCTCCACGAAAAGCGAATGGAAGCGGGAAGAGAGGAGTACCCGGAAAAACGGCGACCGGTATTGGGAGAAGATTTCCGTCACGCCCATCCGGAACGAGGAAGGGGAAATCACCCATTTCCTGTGGGTTCGGGAAGACATCACCGAGCACCGGAAGGCGGACGAGTCGGTCCGTGAGAGCGAGGAACGCTTCCGCGAATTGTTCGAGCAGACGGAGGAGCCCATCCTTCTCTTCGCTTCGGATTCCGCAAGGATACTGGATGCCAACCCGGCGGCCGTTTCTCTTTACGGCCATCGCCGGGAGGATCTCATCGCGGGAGGACCGTCGTTGTTCGTCGAGCCGTGCGACGCGGAGGCATTCGGGAAGAGCATCGCAGGCATCCTGAAGAACGGGATCTTTTCGCTGGACAAGGCGTGCCACCGGAGGAAGAACGGCGCCCGGATCATCGTCTCCATCCGGGGGAAATCGATCCGCCTCAAGGGAGGCCGGGTTTCCTATTGCACCATTAGGGACATCACCGATAGAGTCCGGATGGAGGAAGAGGGGAAGGCCCAGCAGGCGAAGCTGATCCACTCGAACCGGATGACCACCCTGGGCATGATCGTCTCCGGTGTGGCCCACGAGGTGAGCAACCCCAACAATCTGATCATGTTCAACGTCCCGCTGCTTCAATCCGCATGGCAGGACGCCCTGCCGATCCTGGAGAGAGACCACCGGGAGAACGGCGGATCCCTGCTGGGGGGGATTCCGTTCGACGAAATGTGCTCGATCGTGCCGAAGCTGCTGATGGACATCTCCGAATCGTCCCGGCGGATCAAGGGGATCGTCGGGATGCTCAAGGACTTCGCGCGCCAGGACAAGGCCCGGCGGGACGAGCTCGTCGACCTCAACGAAGTCGTCAGGACGGCGGTCGCCATCCTTCGCCACGAGATCACGAAAGGGACCCGGAATTTCCGCGTCGAATACGGCGAGGGCCTTCCGATGGTGATGGGTTGGGCGATGGAGCTGGAGCAGGTGGTGATCAATCTCATCGTCAACTCCCTCCAGGCGCTCCCGGACGCGTCGCGCGGGATCATGATCGTCACCTCGCTGAACGGGGAAACGGGCTGCGTGGAAATCCGGGTGCGGGACGAGGGAACGGGCATGAGCCGGGAGACGATGGCCCGCTTGACGGAGCCGTTTTTCTCCACAAAACTCGACACGGGGGGACTGGGGCTCGGGCTCTCCATTTCCCACACGATCGTAAAGGAGCACAAGGGGAGGCTCGTTTTCGAATCCGAGGTCGGAAAGGGGACGATCGCCCGTATCGCGCTGCCGGCCCTGGCGGACATGGAGAATGGCAAACCGGGGGAGTCTCGACCGCATGCAACCTACGGTTAAAGAATCGGGCGGACCGGCGGTGTCGGACTGCGCGGTGCTTATCGTGGACGACGAGCCGGCGCTTTTGCACTCGGCCGGCCTGACGCTCCGCTCCGCAGGAATTTCCCCCGTCCTCACCGAGGGGGACAGCCGGCAAGTGCTCTCCCTGCTTGCGAACACGGACGTTTCCGTGGTCGTGCTGGATCTTTCCATGCCCCATCTCTCCGGCACGGAGCTGCTGGGGGAGATTCGGAAGGAGCATCCGTACCTTCCCGTGATCGTGATGACCGGCAGGAACGAGGTGGACACCGCCGTGGAGTGCATGAAGGCCGGCGCCCTGGACTATCTCGTCAAGCCCGTGGAAAGCACCCGGCTCGTATCTTCCGTGAAGAGAGCACGGGAGATGAGGGCCCTGCAGGAGGAAGTGTCTTCCCTGAGGCGGCATCTCCTCTCTCCTTATGACGCCCATCCGGAAGCGTTTTCCGCGATCCTGACGAACTGCCCGAAGATGAGGGCGGTCTTCAAGTATGTGGAGGCCATCGCTCCTTCCGGGCAGCCCGTCCTGATCCTGGGGGAGACGGGCGTCGGAAAGGAGCTATTCGCCCGGGCGGTTCACGATCTGTCCCTGTGCAAGGGACCCTTCGTCGCCGTGAACGTGGCGGGTCTGGACGACACGGTGTTCTCGGACACCATGTTCGGCCACAGGAAGGGCGCCTACACGGGCGCCGACCAGGCCAGGGAAGGGTTGGTCGCACAGGCCTCGGGAGGAACGCTGTTCCTGGACGAGATCGGCGACATGAGGGAATCCTCGCAGGTCAAGCTGCTGCGGCTGATCGAGGACAAGGAATATTATCCCCTCGGGTCGGACACGCCGATGCGCGCCGATTCGCGCGTTGTCTGCTCCACCCACCGCAACGTGAAGGAGCTCGTGGAGGCGGGAAAATTCCGCAAGGACCTCTATTACCGCCTCTCCACCCACCACGTCCACATCCCCCCCCTGCGCGAGCGCCCGGTGGATCTATCGCTGCTGACGGGCCACTTTCTGGCGGAGGCGGCGCATTCGCTCGGGAAGAGGAAACCGACGGTTCCCCCGGAACTGCACACGCTGCTTTCCACCTACCGCTTTCCGGGGAACGTGCGGGAGATGAAGACGATGATGTTCGACGCCATGGCGAGGCACGTGTCGGGAGTCCTGTCGCTCGAGAGCTTCAAGAGGACGATCGGCGAGCATGCTCCGGCGGCGGACCCCGTCCACTCCCTCCCGGAAGGAGAGAGGGCCCCCTTTCGATTCTGCGGGCGGTTCCCCACGTTGTCCGAATCGGTGGATTACCTGATTTCCGAAGCTCTCCGCCGGGCCAACAATAACCAGGGGATCGCGGCGTCCCTTCTCGGCATCACCCGCCAGGCGCTCAACAAACGGATCGCCAGGGACCGAAACTCCTCCCAGTAATCCTCCTGAAAGGCAGCGACGGATTTTGCGCCGGCGCCGTCGGTCATTCTCCGGAACGCATCGATTCTCTTCCTGTTCCCCGGGGTTTCTTTCATCGGGCGCCGAAAATATTGTCGCAACCCCCGGTTCGGTTCACACTCCGCCGTTTTCCGCCCATGTGTCCGGATCGAATGAAGAAACCTCGGCTCGTGGAATTTGGCACCTTTCTTGGATTGTTTGCTTCAGCAGGACTTCCTTGCCGGGTAGGGAAAGGGGTGAAAGCATGGGCACGGTCAAATACGTTCTTTTGGTGGACGACGAGACCGATTTCCTGTTCTCCGCCCGGATCGCCCTGCGAAAATCGGGATACAGGGTGGAGGTTGCGGCAAGCGGAAAGGAAGCCTTGTTCAAGATCCTTGAGGCGCAAGACGGGAAGGATCCGTTCGATCTCCTGATCACCGATATCCGGATGCCGGAGATGTCCGGCTTCGACCTGATCGACGCGGTGAAAAAATGCGGCATCGTCACCCCGTTTATCGCGATGACCTGTTTCAGCGACGGAGAGCTTCTCCGTGAACTGAAGGCAAGGGATTGCGAAATGGTCATCGAGAAACCGTTCCCTCCGGAGGAACTGGTTGTGCAAGTCCGCGGGGTTCTGACCGCCGGGGTAGGCGCGATCGGACTTCCCGGGAAGGACGAGTCCGCGTAGTTCCGGCCCCTTCTACGCCAGGACCGTCCCTGGTTTTCACTTATCTTTATTGACTCTTTGCCGGTTTCCGGTTAAAATTCTGCCGTTTCAGGACCTGCCGGCGATGGTCGCGGGGGGGCGGCCGGGCAGGGGTGTACGGTTATTCGGAAGTGGTCGAGGCATATCCCGTCCCGGATGCACCCCGTCATTCTCCCCCCTTCGCTTCGTTCCGCACAAGGAGGAAGAATCCGCAATGAAAAGATTCCTTTCGAAAATGCCGGACGCCCTGGTCAGGCTGCTGGTCGTTTTCCTGGTATTTGCCGTCGTGGGGGCGTTCGTCGTGATCGTGCTGATCCCGAAGCCGATGAAGGACGTGAAGCTCCAGTGGGCCGAGTCCACCAAGACGGAGCAGGCGAAGCCGGTAAAGTACGCGGGGTTCCACGCCTGCGCCGAATGCCACGACAAGATCTACGAAAAGAAGAAGACGGGGTACCACAGGGACCTCTCCTGCGAGACGTGCCACGGTCCCGCCAAGGCGCATACCGAGGATCCCGAGAAAGTTAAGCCGACCATCCCGAAGGAGCGTTCGTTCTGCCCGCTGTGCCACGCCTACAACCCGTCGCGGCCCAGGGGTTTCCCGCAGATCAACCCGGTGGCGCACAACCCGCTTAAGGCCTGCGCCACGTGCCATAACCCGCACGATCCGAAGCCGCCGACCACCCCGAAGGAGTGCTCGGCCTGCCACGGGGAGATCGCCCGGACGAAGGCGGTGTCCCACCACGTCCAGCTGGAGTGCACGACGTGCCACCAGGCGCCGCAGCAGCACAAGATCGCGCCCAGGAGCATCAAGCCGACGAAGCCGCAGAACCGGGAATTCTGCGGGAAGTGCCACGCCAAGGACGCAAAGGACAAGATGGCGAAGAACGCGCCGAGGGTAGACCTGTCCACGCACGGGGAGAAGTACGTGTGCTGGCAATGTCATTATCCGCATTCGCCGGAGGTGGAAGAGTGAACAGCAGACGGAAATTCATGAGGGATGTCCTGGCGTTCCTCCTCTCCGGCGGGGCGATCGGGGGAATCCTGAAGATCCTGCCCTCGAGCGCCCTGGCGAAGGAGGCCCCGCGGAAGGGAAAGTGGTACGGGTTCGGCGTCTCCGTGGACAAGTGCATCGGCTGCGCGCGCTGCATGGAGGCGTGCAAGACCGAAAACGACGTGCCCCGCGAGCCGTTCTTCTTCCGGACCTGGGTCGAGCGCTACATTATCCGAAAGGACGGCGAGGCGGTCGTCAAGGCCATCGAGCCGAACGTGGAGGCGGCGCCCGACACGTCCGGGGACCGTTCGATCCTGCGGAGCTTCTTCGTCCCGAAGCTGTGCAACCAGTGCGCGGATCCCCCCTGCGCCCAGGTTTGCCCCGTCGGGGCGACGTTCCAGACCGAGGACGGGGTCGTCCTCGTCAACGTCAAGACGTGCGTCGGGTGCCGGTACTGCATCCAGGCGTGTCCCTACGGCGCGCGCTATCTCCATCCGGTGACCCGCACCGCGGACAAGTGCACCTTCTGCTACCACAGGATCTCCCAGAACCTGCTCCCGGCGTGCGTCGAGGTCTGCCCGACCCAGGCCCGGATCTTCGGAGACCTGAACAGCGCCGCGAGCCCCCTGACGCGGTTCCGGCGGATGAACAAGATCCATGTCCTGAAGCCCGCGCTGAACACGGAGCCGAAAGTCTACTACGCAAGCCTTGACGGAGAAGTCCGATGAGCCACGAACTGACGCGCACCCTTACCGAGCTCCTCCCCCAGATCCAGGGGTACATCTACCCCAACGAGATCGAGGTCCACTGGGGCCTGCTGATCGTCGTCTACCCCTACATCACGGGAATCGTCGCGGGGGCATTCATCCTCGCATCGCTCGTGAAGGTGTTCAACGTCAAGGAGGTCCAGCCGCTCTACCGGCTGTCGCTCCTGACGGCCCTGTCGTATCTCCTCGTCGCGCCGCTGCCGCTGCTGTCGCACCTGGGGCACCCCGAGCGGTGCTTCGAGATGTTCCTGACGCCGCAGCCGTCCTCCGCGATGGCGATGTTCGGGTTCGTCTACGCCTGGTACCTCATGGCGGTTCTTCTCATCGAGATCTGGTTCGTCTATCGCACGGACATGATCGCCTGGTCGGACGAGGAATCCGGGGCGATGAAATGGATCCACAAGGTGCTCTCCCTCTTCTCCCGGGACCGGAGCGAAAGCGCCATTTCCTTCGACCACAAGGCCCTCAAGACGATCACCATCATCGGCATCCCCTCGGCCTTCCTCCTGCACGGCTACGTGGGGTTCATCTTCGGCTCCGTCAAGGCGAACCCCTGGTGGAGCAGCGTGCTCATGCCGATCGCGTTCCTCTTTTCCGCCATCGTGTCGGGGGTCGCCCTGGTGATCCTGCTCTACATGGTCATCACGCCGCTCACCGGCGCCAAAATCAACATGAAGTGCGTCGACAAGGCGATCGATTTCCTCTTCTACGCCGTCATCGTCGACTTCACGCTGGAGTTCGTCGACTTCATCCATCGCATCTACCAGAGCGAAGAGGAGATCAAGATCCTCTCCGAGATGGTCATGAGCAAGCTCTTCATGAGCCTCGTCATCATCCAGGTCCTGCTGGGGATGGTCCTCCCCCTGGGCATCATCGGCGTCACCAAGATCTTCAAGAAGCGGTTCACGCTGAACGAGGATCTTCGGAAGATGCTCTACTTCATCTCGGTGCTGCTGATCCAGTTCGGCATCTTCACCATGCGGTGGAACGTCGTCATCGGCGGGCAGATGTTCTCCAAGAGCTTCCGGGGGCTTACGACCTACAAGATGGAGATCACCGGGATCGAGGGGCTCCTATATACCTTGGTGCTTCTGGCCCTGCCCCTCGTCATCCTTACCGTGCTGCTGAAAATCCTGCCTCCCTGGAAGGAGTTGCGGGAGGAGGGGAAAGACCTGGAAGGGGGGACGCCGGGGACCCTGCCGGCCACCGAAGCGTAACCGCAAACACCCGCAAGAAGGAGCATTCCCAAGGGCGCCGGGCGATATCCCGGTGCCTTTTTTTATGGTGCGCCCGGCAGGGCGCACTCACTTGGAGGTGGAAGTCCTCTACGGACCCTGATGGCGGGAACCGTTAGCCGAACCGCAAGGGCTGCCGCCGCGAGGCGGGGTCTGAAGGAAGCGGTAAGCAAACCCCCGGCCCGAGGAACACGAAGCGCATATGAGGCAACCGCACCT
>Ga0214473_10002823_pt1 | contig 21275 bp, 20 predicted proteins | sample RVTome_7_FD_203509 | JGI IMG/M metagenome (GOLD analysis project Ga0214473, IMG submission 203509) | Soil microbial communities from uranium-contaminated site in the Upper Colorado River Basin, Wyoming, United States - RVT98D197 | ecosystem: Environmental > Terrestrial > Soil > Contaminated >... | reverse complement strand
GTGCTATCACGGCTATCAGGTGGATGAAACCCGAATGTTTTCCATTGGAAAAATGGAGCAGAAATTCATTGATGCCTACCAGGCGTGCCGGGAGATCCATGACGCGGCGCTGGAGGAGATCCGGCCCGGGGCGGTCTGCGAGAGTATCTTTTTGAAAACCCTTCGGCTGGCGGAAAAGTTGGGTTACAAAGACAGCTACCTGGGGCCTCCGGGACTTCAGACCCGTTTCATCGGTCATGGAATCGGATTGGAGCTGACCGAGTTCCCCCTGCTGGCCCAGGGCCAATCTTATTCCCTGGAAGAAGGGATGACCTTTGCGATCGAACCAAAAATCGTCTTTCCGGGAGAGGGCTCGGCAGGATTTGAGAATACAGTCGTTGTTACAAAGAATGGTTATGAGATTTTGACTCCAGCGGAGACAGAAATTTTCGAGGTATGAGGAGAAATTCTAATCAACATGAAGCGATAGCCGGTCTTTCAAGCCGGGGGAGAAATTGATTTTGCCCTCCTGATCAATGATGATACATTCCACCCCGTTGAGCCTTTGGCATAAATCATATCCCTTTTCAGGGCCAAGCACAAAGATGGCAGTGGCCAGGGCATCCGCCACCATTCCATTACCAGGAAAATGACTGTCAAATCCCCCCGTTCCCCCCTTTATTAAAGGGGGGGGGAGGGGGGATTTTCTAAAGGGGGGAGAGGAGGGGTTTCGACGAAGGACTGTGACACTTTGAAGACCTTCAGCTGGGAACCCGTTTTTCGGATTCAAGATGTGGTGATATCGTTTCCCCTCATGAATAAAGAATTTTTCATAATCTCCTGAAGTGGCGACAGCCTCTTCCGATGCAGATACCCTGGCAATCGACTTCTCCGGGATTCTGGGATGCTGAATTCCGACGGACCAGGATTGATCGAATTTCGATCCACCTACTCTCAGGTCCCCTCCTGCATTCACAATCAGATTTTTGTATCCAAGGTTTCTTAATAGCTCAAATGCCTTGTCCACGGCAAAACCCTTGGCGATTCCCCCGAGATCGATCGCCATTCCTTTTTTCTTCAAAAAAACCCTATCTTTCCCATCAATCAGAATATTTCTGAAATTGACCAGATGGAGATTCTTCCTGATCTCTTCGGATGAAGGGGGCGTTCCTCTCTCCCATGCATTTTTCCAAATTTGGATAAGTGGATCCACACTGATATCAAATCCTCCATCAGACAGTTCGGATATTTCCAGGGCCTTCTTGATAACTTGCATTGTTTCCGGAGAGACTCTTTCCCTTTGCTTTCCGGCAAATTTATTCAATCGAAAAACATCCCCCGATTCAATCTTGGGGCTCATCAGCTGTTCGATCCTTTTGATCTCCTGGAACGCCTGAAGGGCCGACTGCTCAGCTAACTTTTCATCCTCTCCAATGAGCGTTATTTCGATAAAAGTCCCCATGGCAACCTGATGGTATTGGAACAGACTGGCTGATTTTGCCAAATGGGGTTGAACCGTAAGAAAAAAAAGGAATAAGAAGGCTTGGACAAATCTTTTGGATTCCGCCTGGAGGCATAATGTCATTGGTCCTCCTGCGTTTGGCGTGGGTTATGCTCCCTTTCTACCGTTCGCCCTGAGCCCTTCGACCCACCGTTCGCCCTGAGCTTGTCGAAGGGTGAACGGTTCGCTCAGGACAGGCTTGTGGTTCGACAGGCTCACCATGCTCGGTTTATTCCGTTCGCCCTGAGCTTGTCGAAGGGCTTTTTTTACAGGCTAAACGAGACACCTCAGCCCAATCGCCTCGCATCATTGCCTCCTTCTTCTTCCGGCTCCAGCCTTTGATTTGCCGTTCACAGGTTAAGGCTTCCTCACGAGTGGGGAATTCATTGGCAAAGACCAAAGTAATGGGGAGCCTTGTGGAAGTATAACCCTCTATTTCGCCTGTCTGATGCTCTATGATCCGTTTTTCGAGATTATCCGTGTGTCCCGTGTAATAAGAGTTGTCAGAACAACGCAATATATAAATCCAAAAACTCATCTCCTTCCTCTTTAATCCATCCTTCGACAGGCTCAGGCCTGTCCTGAGCCGTGAGATCGTTCTCCCTTCGACAGGCTCAGGGCGAACGGTCGAAGGGATGAACGGTCTTGATGAGCTTGTCGAACCCATGCTCACCCCGAAGGGACAGGTCATTATGACTTATTTCTTGAGATATCCTTCTTTTTTCAGTTTTTCAAAGATTTCCCTGGCTTTATCCAGGCTGTCGAAAACTAAGGCTGCCGTGATGGTTGCTCCTGAAACGGAGTCCACTCTTGGATCGAACATGAATGGTTTGAGAATGGACTTCCCTACGATCCGGTCCCTTATTTTTCTCACTTCGCTTTCTGTCCAGTTCAGATTGCCGATTTTGGTGAGTTGGATGGGAACAATCTCAGTCACTTTCCCATCCATGTCAAAAGTGTAGAGGAAGAAGGTGTCATGGCAAATATCACAGACAGCCCTCCGGCTCGCAAGCTTTGAAAAGAGATTTCCCTGATGGGTCCCGAAATCGACTTTTCCGACATAGATCCAGTCCCCATCCTTGAGAGCGATCTTTTCGATCTGCAGGACTTTTCCACCCGAAGCTTCCATTCCCTCTCTTGCTTTTTCCAATAAAGCTTCATCTGAAAGGGGCGGTTTCAGGGCATCCCCTTCGTAGACGGGTCCCTTCTTAGGTTTCAACAGGGCCAGGTCATACTGAAAGACCGCCCGGGTTTCGCTGAGGGCAGTCTCAACAGGAGCGATGACGCCCAGATGGGAAGTCACGACGATACTCCTGCCCTGCGTATCTCTCCTTACCCAGATAGTAAAAGGGGTCCGGGGACTTCCAACTGCTCCATGGGCAATGAATTTCGGATCCACCAGAATCGGGTAGGGGACCTCATACTGATTCTTGAAGTTTTCAACCTCTGTCGCGTTGTTTCCGGAAGCGATCCCGATCATCTTCACTTTTCCCTTCAATCCGGGGTCGCCTTCGATTGAGGAGTATAATTCATTGAAAACAGGCGCCTGTTTTTGACAACTGACGCAGTAAGTGCTGATGAACTCTACCAGGATCAAATCCCCGCGAATCTCTCCAAAAGAGAAGCTTGTTTTTTGTGGTATCCCAAGATAAGTCTGTTCAGATTTGGATAGGGTCTGTTGGAAGTTTAGGTTGGGGAATGGAACAGCGAAACCTATCTGTCCCGTGTTTCGCGGGGTTTCTGCCTGAACGAGTCCGGGAACGAGAATCAGGAACAAACAGAGTATACAGAATAAACAGGTGAAAGAAGCTTTTCGGTCCATTTTTTACTCTCCTTCCGTACCCCAATAATATATCAAATATGGGACCAACCGACAATGGTTTTCCAGAAAAAAACCTCTTCCCCCCTGGAAAACTGTGTCACAAGTCCGTTCATGGTTCGACAGGCTCACCACGAACGGACGGTGGCACATTAGAAATCAAATACTTAACCGTTCGCCCTGAGCCTGTCGAAGGGCTTTTCGCGAATTACCACACAGTCTCTGGTGGAGAGGATTGAGGTGAGGGGGAGGCTGGATGAAGAATCTGTTGTGAAAATCTTGTTTGATAGGATTGCTCTGGAAGCAAAGATATTGACTTAAAAACAGATAAAAGAATATAATCAGGTTCGACCGTCGGATAAAAAAATTAACCGGACGAAAGGAGACAACGATGGATCTGGGTTTCAAAGGCAAGGTAGCACTTGTAACGGGTACGGGGAGCCAAGTAGGCTATGGGAAGGGGATAGCCATGTACCTGGGGAAAGAGGGTTGTGATATTGTTAGTGTTGATATAGACCTCGATGGAGCGAAAAAAACGGCGGCTGAGATCCAGGCTTTGGGACGTAAGGCCATTGCGATTAAATCAGATGTATCGAATATAGCGGAAGTGGATGCTATGGTCAAGACAGCACTGACAGAATTTGGTAGGATTGATATCTTGATAAACAATGCTGGAACGAGCACCGTTTTAAAGCCCTTTATTGAAACCACTAAAGCCGAATTTGACAAACTAATAAATGTCAACCTTTGGGGGGTGATGAATGTCACCCGAGCAGTTGTTCCTCACATGATCTCGCGCCAGTATGGCAGGATTGTCAATATTACCGGGGGGCAGGGTTTTGCTACCATCAGTCTTTATGGCGCTTCGAAGGGCGGAGTGGATTCCTTCACCCGGTCGATCGCGTCGGAGTTGTTAGAATACGGCATCGTTGTTAACGGCGTACATCCCGGCCTGGGTGATACGGGTCTTAATCGTGCTGGCAGGGGGGGCAGGTTTTTGACCCCGGAGGAGCGTGAAACGGCTGCGCAAATGTTCGGGCTCAGGAGGTTTTGCATGGGTGAGGATATGGGGCCTATGGTGGCCTTTTTGGCTTCGGATGTCTGCAGTTACATGGTAGGACAGATCCTTAACATGAGTGCGGGTGCCCCTCCAATGAGGTTCCCGTAAGGTCTCGTACAGCGGTCACGGTATGGTTCGACAGGCTCACCATGATCCTTCGACAAGCTCAGGCCTGTCCTGAGCCGTGAGATCGTTCTCCCTTCGACAGGCTCAGGGCGAACGGTCGAAGGGATGACCGGTCATGGTGAGCCTGTCGAACCATCGTCCTGAGCTTGTCGAAGGATGCCCGTATCGTCATTCGGTAACGTTTTTCGTCTTGAAGAAGTTGACGTAACCGTCTGACGCTAAACGAAACGGGCTTCGTAGCCATAACCTTAACCCCCCTTCATCCCCCCTTAAATTAAGGGGGGGAAAGAGGAGGGTTTGTTGGGTTCATTGGGTGGGTTTGTTGAATTATTGGGTTAACCCAATAAACTCTGAAAACGCAAGTAACTCAAATAACTCAAGCAACTCAAGTAACCCAAGTAACTCAATAAACTTAAAGAGGAGGGTTCATTATGGCAATATCAAGAGTTTCTATTCGTCAATGGGCTAGACTGATTCCAGTTGTGATGGCAATCCTTCTACTGACTGTGACAGTGGCAAAAACAGAGGTGACTCCGCAGTATGGAGGTGTCTTAAAGATCGTTGATTTGTCAGAAGGAGCTCAACCGATTGGCGCCCCATGGCAAGTCAGGGGCATTGACAGCAACCTCATGAGACCGGCCGTCGAGAGTCTTATTCGTGAAGATATAACCGGGAATTACCACCCCTGGCTGGCGACAGAATGGAAGATAGATCAAACAAAAAATATCATCACCCTTTCCCTCAGGAAGGGGGTGAAGTTCCATGATGGGACAGATTTTAACGCTGAGGCTGTCAAATGGTGCATCGATCAGGCGATAGAGGCCAAGGTGGTTAAAGGATTTAGAAGCATCGATGTTCTCGACGAATATACTGCTCGCATCAATGTAGACCAGTATCAGAATAACATGCTGAACCTTCTTGCAGGTTCCATTACCAGCCCGGTTTCTCCTACGGCCTTCAAAAATAAGGGAAAAGAATGGGCCATGTGGAATCCAGTCGGGACAGGACCATTTAAATTCGTAAGTTATGAGCGCGGCAACAAACTGACATTCACAAAATGGGAGGGTTACTGGGAGAAAGGAAGACCTTATCTTGATGGTATAGAATTCCTCTTCATAAGGGACCCCATGACACAGCAGGCAGCCATGCAGGCAAGCGGGCCGGAGAGGGTTCAGGTGCTGGCTGTAACATCCGGAGAACAGGCAGCCATGCTGAAAGCAATGGGTTTTAAAATGTTAAGTATGTACACAGGATCCGTATCGCTTGTACCGGATAGCAATAATCCCGATTCACCGTTATCCAAAAAGAATGTGCGCCAGGCTGTATCCTACGCCATCAACCGGGAGGCTATTGCTAAAGCGAGAGGGTTTGGCTTCTGGTTGCCGGCCAATCAGGTTCCTCCCCCGGATAAACCCGGTTTTGTAAAGGAATCAGAATCCGGCAGATACGACCCCAAAAAAGCAAAACAGCTTCTTACAGAGGCGGGTTACCCAAATGGGTTTGAAACAAAGATATTTGTGATGCCCGGTCTGGTTGACAGAGATTCGATGGTTGCCGTTCAGCGCTACCTCGGTGAAGTGGGGATAAAGATAGAGCTTGAGTTTCCGGATGGGGGCAAATATACTGACTATAGATTTAAAGGATGGCAAAATGGCTTCTTGGCCCAGGCTGTCCGCATTCTGGCGACAACGAACATAACTTATAATTTTTACTGGCATACCATCGCGAAACATCTCCCCAGCCTTAAAAGACCCGACGGTTTTGTCAATAAGATTGATGCATCCCTCAAAACCCTAACTCCAGAGAAAACCAGAATGGAAGAATTAACAAAGATCATGATGGACGACACAATGGTTATTCCAATATATTATGTTTCTGAGTTTCGTATTATTCAACCCAATGTGCACGACACCGGTTATTTCGAATGGGAAGCCGGCACCGTCTATACGCCGGAAAAAATCTGGTTAAGCAAGTAAACGAACAAGAAAGGAGAATATCCAATGGCAAACAGAACAGGTACTGGATATGAAGTCCTCAGTCCCTGGGCGGAGGCTGACCCGATATCCTTAAGGGGGATTTCTCCCCGGATAACGGATTTGGGGGGTAAAAAGATCGGCTTGCTCCGGAATAGCAAACGAGCCGCCTTGCCGATCTTGAATGTGGTGGAAGGAAGATTAAAGGAAAGATTCCCAACAGCCGAATTCACGGAGTTTGCTAATTTAAAGCCGAACGAGGCAATCATCGAACAAGAGGCTAAAGAAAAATTTGAAGACTGGCTCAAGGGAGTCGATGCGGTGGTAGCCGCTTTCGGCGACTGAGGGTCCTGCACCAAGTACCTTGTGTACGACTCTATAGGTATAGAGGAAAGAAACAAGCCCACAGTGACATTGATCAATAAAGGTTTTGTCAAAGATGCCGAGTCAGCATCTTTAAGCAAAGGAATGCCGGTGCTAAAGTTTCTCCCGACCTCCGTCCCCTGCGAAGCCAGCCTGATGGAGGATATTGAAGCCGGGGTCGATGAAGTCATGGGGGATATCATTGCAGCGTTGACTCGACCCATCACCGCAGAAGAGAAGTCTCCAAGGCCGAAGGAGAGAGAAAAACCTGCGAGAATTATTTTCAAGGGGAGCCTGGAAGAAGTAAACCGCTTTTTCTACCAAGGGGGTTGGACCGATGGTCTGCCTATCATACCGCCCACCGAAGAAGCAATCGCTGAGATGCTTAGCGGGACAGACCTCCCCCCCGATCATTTATTGGGGAGATTAATTTCCCGTCTTGGGAGGGCAACCATAGAGAAGATTGCTATCAATGCGGTCATGGCCGGGGCTTTACCCACCTACATGCCGGTGTTGATCGCCGGAACAAAACTGCTGCTGGAGTCGGAACCCGGTTTCATGGGCTTTACAACATTCGGTTTTAGCACCGGCTCGTGGGCGCCCTTCTGGATTATCAATGGCCCGATACGCAATGACCTGAATCTTAATAGTGGTTCAGGCGCTCTCAGTCCGGGAGATATCGCCAACGCTGCCATTGGGCGTGCAATGGGGCTTATCATCAAGAACATCGGCGGCATACGAAAGGGCGTGGAAGACATGGGAGTCATGGGAAATCCCATGAAATACAGCATGGTGATTGCCGAGAATGAAGAAGAAAGCCCATGGGAACCGCTGCATGTAGAGTACGGCTTCGGGAGAGAGGAGAGTACCATGACTGTTTCCTACCCTCAAACCTACGTACAGCATTGGCCCTACGGGTCCGATGCCGAAGGGATATTGCGTTCAGTGATTGATCACCTGCCGCGGGGAATGCGCTATACTTTTATATTTACCCCGCCACATGCCAAAAACCTCGCCCGCGAGGGCTGGGCCAAAGATGATATAAAAAAATTCATTTCTGAATATGCGCGCATCCCGGGGTCCCGTTTCAATAGTATGCCGGCGATCGGGGGAGTCAGGCCTGGTTTGTATAAAGGTAGAATCTCCGCAAGAGATTCGGATACGGTGGCATTAATTGGAGACCCCCGGTTTATACGGATAATTGTTGCCGGGGGACCGGGCGCCTTCATCGCCCACGTTGTCGGGGGCGGTGCCACTCCCGGTAAAAAGCAGACCCAGAAGATCGAGCTGCCGAAAAACTGGAGCAAGCTGGTAAAGAAATATAAGAATATAGTGCCAACCTATGCCAAATATTAACCCAAGGTAACAGTTGATGATCTCGTAAAAAATCGAAAAAGCCTAATGATCGTCATTCCGGCGAAAGCCGGAATCCAGTAATTTCAGATAATTATAAAAACACTGGATCCCGCTCGGAGCGGGATTTTCACCGGTGAGACGACTTTTTACGAAACCATCACAGTTGAGCGCTCCAAAATGGGTTGGAATTGGTCCCCCCGGTCAGAGATGGTTTCAAAACGGGTCATGAGGCGCTTGGAAAGGCATTGAGTCGGGACGATGGAAAAGAGAGTCATTCTTTCAACTGCCGGTTTGAGTAAATATTTCGGGGGGCTGGCTGCCCTCAAAGATTTGAATGTGACCGTTCGAGAGGGGGAGATCCATGGACTCATTGGCCCCAATGGCGCAGGTAAAACAACCTTCGCTAATATAGTTTCGGGCTTGCTGCGGCCAACGGAAGGAATGATTTATTTCAACGATACGGAGATTAATCATGCCGAACCCCACATGATTACCAAGCTTGGACTCTCCCGTACCTTCCAGAGAGCACAGATTTTCCCCAGGATGAATTGCTTACAAAATGTAATGGTGGGCCATCACCCCCGGATCAAAGCAGGCATCCTAAAGACAATGTTTCGTCCCCCCTTTTTCCGGGGGGTTGAAGAAGACGAGGCCAAGCGGCGCGCCTTAGACCTTCTTGGGCTGGTGGGCTTATCTGATTCTGCTGAACGAACGGGGACGGATTTAGTCTGGGTGGAATGCCAGCTCGTTCAAATCGCCCGGTCCATAGCGAATGAGCCAAAGTTATTAATCCTGGATGAACCTACCAGCGGTATGGGATTTGAGGAATCCCAGATCATTGGGAGAATAATAAAACAAGTGCGGGATACCGGGGTGACGATCGTATTGATCAGTCATGATATGCGTCTCGTTATGGATAATGCCGATTGGGTCACCGTAATCGATTTTGGAGAGAAGATTTGTGAAGGGATTCCAAGTAACGTACAAAGTGATCCTAAGGTTTTGGAGGCTTATCTTGGCACGGAATAATCATTTTTGTCCAAAATAGAGTTTTCACCGCAAAGGCGCAAAGGACGCATGGTTCGGCAAGCTCACCATGATCGGGTTAAGCCGTTCGCCCTGAGCCTGTGGTTCGGCAAGCTCACCACATTCGTCCGATCGTCCTGAGCCGGTCGAAGGAAGGGTGAGAGGCCGCCAAACAAAAAGCTCTTTTTGGTGTCAGAACATGCATTCTCAAAATACTACAATTATTCCCGAAGGGATGATTCTTGTGATCCAATCCCGCGCTTCGCGGGATTGGATCACAAACACAAAAATCCCTTAGCGATCTTTGCGGCTTTGCGGTGAACCTGGTCTAAATCTCTACCTGACTGCCTTTTGGAGAGTGTTTATGCAACGGGTGGGTAAAGTGCTCCATATGGAGAATATTTCTGTATTCTATGGCCGCATTTGTGCGATCAGAAATGTTACCCTGGAAGCACACGAAGGCGAGATTGTAGGTCTTATTGGCGCCAATGGCGCCGGGAAATCGACTGTCATGAAAGCGGTGCTCGGCATCCAGCGCAGCCATACTGGCAGCATTCAGTTTATGGGACGGGATATTACCCGGATGTCAACCGAGAGCATTGTAGCCTCGGGCATTGTTTATGTGCCGGAAGGAGGGGGGGTTCTCCCTTTCATGACGATACTTGAAAACCTGCAGCTCGGGGCGATTCACTTTAAGGGCGATCTCCATGAGAGGTTAAAGAGAGTGTTTGAGCGCTTTCCAATTCTTGATGAGCGAAAACATCAGCTTGCAGGAACCCTCAGCGGCGGGGAACGACAAATGGTGGCCATTGGGAGGGCATTGATGTCCGCCCCCAAACTCGTGATGCTGGATGAACCCTCTTTGGGACTGGCCCCGAAGATCGTATCAGAAGTTTTCAACATCATACTCGACTTACAAAAAACAGGGTATACCCTCTTGCTGAGCGAACAGAATGCCAAGAAGACGTTGCAGCGTTCCGACCGGGCTTACGTCTTTCAAACCGGTGATATTCTGCTCCATGGAAACGGCAAGGAGCTTCTGGACAATCCTGACGTGCAGCAGGCCTATTTGGGTGGCTAAGGGGTGCTTGTTGTGGAAGTTTTTGTTGCTCAATTAGTAAGCGGCATTAAGCTTGGGTCTTTATATGCGGTGGTGGTTATTTGTTACAACCTGTTGATTTTGGTGACGGGGATATTGCACTTGGGCTATGCCAGCTTGCTCGTCCTCTCCATGTACGCAGCTTGGTTTGTATTGAATGCCACCGATAACAATTTGATCTTGGGGATTTTTGCGGCCATCCTTTCAGGGACAGTCATAGGGGCTGTCACAGCGCCGATTTTCTTACCCTTCATCAGACGGCGGGCTGTATTAGAGGCCCTGGTAATATCTTTGGCTCTCGGCATCATCAGCGCGGATATCATGTCACACTGGTTTAACCTCGGCTTGCCTATTGCTTTTCCTCCGTCCTTACAAATGGAGGGCACTGCGATCAGGTGGGGCCTGATCATTATCCGGATGGGAGAGTTAGTCACCCTGTTTGCGGGTATTATCATCGTGTTCGCCTTTCTTTACTTTTTGAACAAGACAAAGCGAGGCAGGATGCTGAGAGCGGTAGCCCAAGATACGGAGGTCGCGCGCATCCTGGGGATTTCCGTTTCTAAAACGGCCATTTTCAGCTTTGCTTTGGCCGGTCTCATAGGAGGGCTTACGGCCATCTTGTTCGCCATGTCTACAGGCACAGGCTCCTCTATCTTGGGCGATAGCCTTTCGATTAAGGCCCTGGCGGTATTATTCCTTGCGAGCATAGGGAATTTAAAGGGAGGGCTGATTTGCGCCATTATTCTGGGTGTCGTCGAGAGCCTGGCGATGGGTTATTTACCGGGAGATTGGACAAACGCGATCGCCTTTTCGGTGGTCGTCGTGATCTTGTTATTCAAACCGGAAGGGTTGTTTGGCGAACAGCATTAGTAGAGGTGTCGTCCAACGGTCACGGCATGGTTCGACAGGCTCACCATGACCGGTCATCCTGAGCTTGTCGAAGGATGCCAGTATCGCCATTCGGTTACGGTTATGGTCTAAAGAACTTCACGTAACCGTCAGACCCTAAACGAAACGGGCTTCGTAACCGTAACCTTAATCCCCCTTCATCCCCCCTTAAACTAAGGGGGGATGAAGGGGGTTACCGATTTTAATGGTTCGAAGGTACCCCTCTGGACTAAGGTAATCTAATAAAAAATGGAGAGGTCTTAAACCGGTGACACATTTTCAGTTCTTTTTTCTCGAGTTCTCAGCGATCTACATCCTTTTAGCCTGGGCTATTTATTTACCGTTCCGGGCCAATCAACCCTATTTTGGACCTTTTTATTCCATGTGCCTGGGCGCCTACTTTGCCACCTATGCCGCCGTGAACTGGGGATGGCCATTCTGGCTCGTCCTCATCGGGGCAGTCGCTTTCTGTGTCCTTTTTTCGTTGATCCCCGCATTTAAACTGGCTGCCCTCGGCGGTTTTCCCATGCTTATTGCTACCATGGCCCTTTTCTTTATCGTGCAGACAGCAGCCAGGAATATGCAGGTTCTGGGCGGTCGTCACGGCTTATTCGGCATACTGCCTCTGCCACAAGATATCTTGCTGGGGGTCACTTATGGATTTGTCTTAATCATCGGGTTCTGTGTTTACCGTTTGGACCACTCCCATATCGGCAGAGCACTGGACGCTGTCCTTTTCGACCCCCAGGTTGCAGCTACTTTAGGTATCGACATGGCTACGTTAAGCATACAACTCCAGCTTATTTCGTCTGCAATAGGAGGGGTAGCCGGAGTACTTTATGCCAATACTTTCGGCGGCGTCTTCCCTGAAGCTTTTGGTTTTCCCTTGATCCTCTACGGGATGACCATCGTCATCTTTGGCGGCATGTATACGATGTGGGGCATCATTATTGCGGCGCCTGTCCTATGGGGCGTGACCCAGGTTCTTCCCGAGGCTTTGAAGGCGTTTTCCATCATCATCTATGGCGCTTTGCTTATCGTCATGTTGCTTATGCGGCCCAGCGGCGTCATCGACAGGAGGATGACGAGGGCAGTCTCTTGCGGCGCCAGGGCTTTACTCAAGCGAGTCGGCGGCTCATAAAAAATAGGGAGAGGGAGGGGGTGAAGAGGGGAAGGGTTGAGGTTTAGAATTAGAATAAAAATCTCGGATGACACGTATTAGAACCTAAGAGAAAGGAGAAAGCCAATGAGAAGGATTAGGAAAAGTGTACTGTATTATGGGATCGTTGCATTATTAATTCCTATTATGGTAGTGGTTGCGAATGCCCAACAAAAACCGAATGTCGTTGTCAAAGAATGGCGCATCCCAACGATCTACTTCTTGAGTGGGCCTATGGCTGGCATTTGCCAGCCCCATGTTTGGTTAACGGAAAAACTGATAGCCGAAATCAATGCTGCTGGCGGTATTTCCGGAAAGCCCATTGTCACCGAGTTTTTGGACTCGGCCCTTGACCCCACCAAGGCAACCGCCTGCATGGCCAAAGCAATTGACGCAAATGCCCTCTGCACCCACGGCCCGTTGAATGACATGGAAATGAGGGCTGCGATGCCTCTTGCTGTGAGGGCGGGGATATTCGCTTTCTCAGGGACATGTACCACGGACGTAGCGAAGCAGTTCTCTCCCTGGACGATATTTTCATTGGCATCTACGGAAGAGAGCGTAAAGTACCAGATGGAGATGTGGTTTAAATATGAGCCGGGAATAAAGTCTGTGGTTGGCTTAGAAGAGCCCATCTATCCGATGATTCATACCCTGCTCGTTGGCTTTAATAAGACTTTCGAAAGCCTCGGAGTGAAGACGAATGGGATCATTGAGGCGCCGAGCGGTATGCCAGACTACACCTCCATCGTGGTGAGGGCTTTGGGGACCGGGGCGAACGCCTTTACGATAGGCGCTACCGGGCCGGTCGCGGCAAAGTTAGTCAAGGGCCTGGTCAGCCGGGGGGTGAACCCAAAACATATCTACATTGAGGCCGGGTTTGTCGGCCCGGAATTTCTATCGGAAGCCAAGGGGTCTGACGAGGGCGTCTATAGCGCTACCTCACCAACCTATGCGCCCACTCCCGAGTTTGCAAGGTTGAGTAAAGCTTACAGGGACTCCCATGGTGGCAAGGCCTGGGGAGGTCTCACCACCATCACCTACGACATGCTCTATATGATTAAAGCAGCCATAGAGAAGACGGGAGTAACTGGCGACCCGGCGAAGCTTAAGGAGGAACGAATCAAAATTAAGGATTACGCAATTAACCAGAAAGGCTTTAAGGGGATGGACGCTACCTACGATGTTGTGAATGGCTTAGCCGTAGGTTACCCGCAGCGTCTCTTCCAGATCCGTAAAGATGAAGCGGTGCTGGTTGAAGAACTCAAACCCAAGCATTAGTTTGAAGATGGATTTCGTCCAACGGTAACGGTAATCCCGCCGTGGGCGGGACCCGTATCGTCATAGGGTTGAGTATTAAGTTTAACGTTTATCGTTGTCGAAACTTGTATCGATGTTCGTCTTTCGAAACTTGAAACTCGAGCATCCAGCATCGGGCTTCGGGCTTCGATACGAGCATCAACACCCTTAACCGTTTGCCCCTAAACGAAACGGGCTTCGTAACCGTAACCGTAACCTTAACCTTAACCTTAACCTTAACCCCCCTTCATCCCCCCTTAAAGTAAGGGGGGACAGAGGGGGTTATGTTCAAAAGGAGGTAATGGATTAATGATTTCCGTAGTGAACCCCCGGGGTCAGTTTCCTGCGGTGCAGCAGGCTCCTATGGCAACTCGTCTGGATTCCCTGAACAAAAAGACGATCTATATCGTGGATGTACGATGGCCCTACACACACCAACTTGCCGAAGAAATCCGCAACGTCTTTTCCGAGAGATATCCCGATACGAAATTTGTCATCAGGGAGAAGACGGGGTCATACATGGAGGATGACCCCAAGCTGTGGGCTGAGATTCAGGAGCAGGGCAATGGTGCGATATTAACCGTTGGGCATTGAAGCACTTGTTCGCCGGCGGTCGTCGCGCATAGTTCAGCCCTGGAAAATCGAGGAGTGCCTATCGCTCCTATTGTGACCGAAGTGTTTGCACCTCTCGTGGAAATGCATGCCAAACTGGTTGGGAAGCCCCACCTGCGAATGACCTATGTTCCTCATCCGATTTCACGCGTCCCCGCCGCGACCTGCCGAAAATACATAGAGGGGAACGATCCGGTCACTGGCCGGCCCATTATAGATGAGATTGCTGAGGCGCTTACCCAACCATTATCCGGGGAGGAGAAGCGTACGGGAATCGAAGAGAGGCTGGTCCCAAGACTCATGGGACCGGATACCGAAGAAAACCTCCATCGGCTCTTTTTTGAAAACAAGATGACGGACTTCCTCCCTATTGTCCTACCCACGGAAGAAAAAGTGGCAGAGATGCTCAAAGGAACCAGCCATCCACCCGATGAGGTAGTAGGTGAACTGCGCTCCGGATACGAGGCAGGGAGTTTCACTGTCGAGAAGGTTGCAGCAAATGCTGTGATGGCCGGAGCGAAACCGGGGTATATGCCGGTCATTCTGGCCATGGCGGCATCGGGGGTGGCAGCCATTGCAACCTCAACACAGTCTTTTGCCCGGATGATTGTGATAAACGGACCCATCCGGAACGAGATCGGAATGAATTCTGGAATTGGCGCCATGAGTCCTTTTAACCAGGCCAATTCGGTGATTGGCAGAGCGGCCACCTTCATGTCCATAAACCTCGGGGCTGGGGGAGTACCGGGCTTAACCTATTGGGGATCGCAAGGCAATACCTGTGATTACAACCATGTCACTTTTGCCGAGAGAGAGGAGGATTTGCCCCCGGGTTGGAAACCTTACCATGTCCAGAAGGGGTTTAAGCCAGAAGAGAGCGCGGTTAGTTTTTTCCATGGATACAGTCTCTGGCACTGGAAGAATACCTACGAAAAAGAAAAACACAAGGCGATCCTCCGCATGGCCAGCTGGAACCTGCCTTCCGGCGCTTATCAAAGCGGATTCAGCCTGCTGCTCGACCCAATCGTGGCCGACGATCTGGTGAGAGAAGGGTTTTCGAGCAAGGAGTCTCTTAGCGAGTTTATCCATAAAAATACAAAAGTCACCCTTGAGGAATTCTGGCAGTATCACCTTGTGGAGGGTTGGACTCTTCCGGCTGCCCAGAAAGGGATTGAACCCTATGCTTCATGGATGAAGCAACCGGGAGACACGCTCATCAACAGGTATCGCAGCCCCGATGAAATCAGCCTATTCGTCGTGGGAGGCAGAACGAATGACTTCTGGCAGGTCGGAGATTGGCGCCCGATGGGAAGTTTTTTGATTGATGAGTGGCGGTAATTTCAAGAAGGATAACACTTTAGCGCTTTGAAATGGGGTGCCCTGACCGGTGTCCCTTGGGGATCAGTTTTTCAAAGTGCTGAATTATTATCAAGAAAGGATAAGGGTGAAAGAACGGACCGATCATAACCCCGTTAAGAACTCGAATCCGTTATGGGGGACCTCCCACAATCGTCCGGCCCCGGTTGGGATGACCCTAAAAACCACAATTGAGCGGGGGGAAGCCTATTCGGCGCCTGAAATCTATAACGTGGAGATTACATTATTGGAAATTGTGCGGGGGCATGAGGCCTGGGAACGAGTTAAGGATCAAAGCCCGGCCAATAAACCCCCAAAGACCGGTTTTGAGTACGTTCTTGCCCGGATCCGGTTTTATTATTTTCGAAGAGGCAGAGGTTCAGGGGGTGAAACTTATCAATTGCTGAAAGGCCAATTTGCTGCGGTCTCTTCCAATGGCGAGGCAGAATACGAGATTCCCTCCATTTTATCCCAACTGCAACCACAACTCATTGACTATACCTTCTCCCCGGGTGAATTCCGCGATGGCTGGATTCTCTTTCAGGTGCCAAAAGATGAGAAGAAGCCGCTGCTCACTTACAAGCGTCAACATGCCGGGGGGGTCCACGGGGTATGGGGACCCACCTGGTTTCAGCTATATTAGTTCGTTGGGTTTATTGGTTTCATAGGGTTATTGAGTTCATTGGGTTCGTTGGGTTATTGGGTTTGTTGGGCGCCGCCGTCCAAAGCCGCCTAAGTCATGATACGCGTCAGCACCGGGACTATGGCGCCGGACGGTTAACACAATTAACTCAAGTAACCCAAGTAACTCAAGGAACCGTAGGGGACAAAAATGAAAGCAGCCATCTGTTATGAATTTGGCAAACCTCTGGCGATTGAAGAGGTAACAATGAACCCACCTGGAAAAGGCGAGGTGAAAGTCCGCATCGCTGCCACTGCCATCTGTCATAGTGATATCCATTCCATTAGAGGGGAGCATGGCGCTGCTCAATTACCTGCCCTCCCTGGTCATGAAGTGGCAGGCCATGTGGAAGAAGTGGGAGACGATGTCACGTATGTACAACCAGGGGATTCGGTTGTCTGCTGCCTGGTCAGAGCAGGCTGCGGCCAGTGCTATTACTGCATTACCGGGCTCCCCAACTTTTGTGAGAATCGGAAGATGGAATTTCAACGCCCCGGTCCTTATTTTAATAAGAGAGGAGAGCGTCTTACCCTGTTTGCCGGTTTGTTTGCAGGCTTCGCTGAGTATACGATTGCCCCGGAAGATGCCTTGGTAAAGATTCCCAAGGAGATGCCGATGGACCGGGCGGCGCTTTTGGCATGCGGCGTCATATCAGGCTTTGGGGCAGTGGTGAACGGAGCAAAGGTGAAACCCTTCAGTAGTGTCGTCGTCATGGGTACCGGGGGGGTTGGGCTTAATGCTTTACAGGGAGCTGCATTCGTTGGGGCCCATCCGATTATCGCCATGGATGTCCTGGACAGCAAGTTAAAAGCGGCCCGGGTTCTCGGCGCGACGCATACCCTCAACCTGAAGAAGGAAAGTAACCCAGTCGATGCAGTAAAGCGGATTACATACGGGAGAGGGGCTGATTATGTATTTGTTACCGTTGCAGGAATTGCACCCAAACGTCAAGGGTTTTTAACATTGGCCCGGAATGGAATGGCGATTTTCATCGGGCATGGAATGAATGAATATTTGTCCGATTTTGATGCAGTCGAATTTGTCGGCGGAAAAATGCTCACGGGTTGCGCGATGGGGGCGACCCGGATCAGGATAGATATTCCTCGTCTTATCGAGCTTTATCAGGTTGGGCGAATCAAGCTGGATGAGCTCATCACCGGAAGATATTCCCTCGAGCAGATTAATGAAGCGATAGCGTCTGTGGAAAAGGGCGAGGCGCTTCGAAATGTGATCCTGTTTTAGATGTGAAGTAATCTCCCATATTTAGGTTTCACCGATTTGGAGAAATCATTAGATCTCATAAAATGGTAGCCGCAGCCTTCAGGCTGCGATATCCGCAGGCTAAAGCATGCGGATACCTATTTTGGTTACGGATTATGGTCATTGACATCAGGGGGGACCTCTTTTATATTTTTGTGATACACAAAGAGTTTATGTCTTTTTTTGATTCGGGAAAGACCGTTTGAATATGGGGGGAGGAGAAAGAAGGGAATAGATGGAATATATTGATCTCCATCTCCACACGACTGCTTCGGATGGGGCGATGAGCCCTTCGGAGATAGTGAGATATGCGAAAGCGAAAGGACTTCGGGCTATTGCGATCACCGATCACGACACCATCGAGGGCGTGGAAGAAGGCTTGACAGAAGGGAAAAAGATTGACTTTGAAGTGCTTCCAGGGATTGAAATCAGTGCGGAACACTCCCCGGGCTCCATGCATTTATTGGCCTACTTCTTCGACATTCATCACCCCCTGCTGAATGAAAGGCTTGCTTATCTTCAAAAAGCAAGGGCGGAAAGAAACCCTAAAATCGTAAAAAACCTGAACCGGTTGGGCGTCCGAATCACCTATGAGGAGGTGATAGAGGCTTCCGGAGGAGGACAGGTGGGAAGGCCGCATTTCGCCCAGGTCCTTCTTGAAAAGGGATATGTCAGGAGCTTTCAGGAGGCCTTCGAACGGTTTTTGAAGAAGGGCGCTCCGGCGTATGTAGACAAGTTTAGATTTACCCCCAAAGAGGCTCTCCATTTTGTCAATGAAGCCAATGGGGTGGCCGTGCTTGCCCATCCCAATACCCTCGGTATGAATGGACACTCGGAATTGGAGAGTCTGCTCCTCCGGCTGGTCGAATTTGGTCTCAAAGGGATTGAGGCTTATTATCCTGAACATTCTCCCTTGGAAGTGGCCCAGTATAAGGTCTTAGCCGAAAAACACAGGCTCGTGGTGACCGGTGGAACAGATTATCACGGTCTCGAGAGAAGTGATTTGGACATTGGCGTAGGAAGGGGGGAGATGAAGCTTCCTTATTCCATAGTGGAAAACCTGAGGAATCGAATGATTAAATAATTACAATGAAAGGGAGAGAGATGAGGAAACGGAATAAAACAAATCGATTGAAAGCCATGCTAAAAAGAAAGAATGTTAAAAGCTCCCTCAGAAAATCTAAGGGAGAAAGAAAGTTTCCCACCTAATCGAAGGACGCAAAGCGCTTGGCGCATAGTGTAAACACCTTATTAGTTCCCCGTGCTCGGAGGGCGCCATTGAACCATCAAAATCCCCCCTCGCCCCCCTTTTGCCTGTCTAACGACAGGGAAAAGATACTAAGGGGGGTAACGATCTCCTCCCTTTGGCAAAGGGAGGCTTGGAGGGATTTAGGAACGATGCTATGCGTTCGGAATATCCTCAGCTTATTCTCGCTGATCATCAAGGCAGAATCTTTGACCATCCTTTTCTGAAATCGGCTGGACGGTCCGGGAGTCGGCTCCTCCTTCCTGATTCCATGGAATTCGTTCCTCTCCCTTCGGGGAGCCAGCTCTTTACGCTACCCGGGAGAATACCCATTGGATGGGATGAAGAGAAGGAGACTTTTGCTCCCTCCGAAAAGATAAAGGTAGGGAAGAAGGAATTGGAATGTGTTGCGGTTGCCGCATTTCTTCCACCCGGATATGTCCGGTCCCTCCTTCCGGCAACGCAAAGAAGGCCGGGTGCTCCGGTGCTCCCGCTGTGGGCCTATAGTTCCGTGGGTTGGAAAGGCGGAAAGTTCTGGTCCACGGGGTTGCTGATGGATGCCAATCCTCATTGGAATCCCAGGTACTTCCGGAATGATTCGCTGCTGAGGAAAAAGGTCGGCCTCTTTCTGAAACAAAGTCCACAAAACCGTCTCCTCCGTCAACTTTCGAGATGTGCACTCGAGTATCATTGCTTTGCCGCGAAGAATATTTTCTTCAGTCGATGGGAAGGCCCCCTTCCCACATCCCCAACTTGCAATGCGGAATGCATTGGCTGCATTTCGCTTCAGCCTTCCGAAAGTTGTCCCGCTTCACAGGAACGGATCGACTTTGTACCCAGTGTGGATGAAGTCGTGGGCGTAGCGCTGCCTCATCTTGAGAAAGCAGAGGATGCCATTGTCAGCTTCGGCCAGGGCTGTGAGGGAGAACCCCTGATGCAGTGGCGTCTTCTTGAGAAATCCATCCGGGGAATGCGGGAGAAAACCGGGCGGGGCACGATTAACCTCAATACGAACGGGAGTCTTCCAAAGCGAATAAAAGTGCTAACCGATGCGGGTCTCGACAGCATCCGGGTGACTTTAAACAGTCCCCGTTCAGATTTCTATAAGCGCTACCACAGACCCAGGGGATACAGATTCAAAGATACTGTGGACACGCTCATCAGGGCCAAGGAGACGGGCCTCTATACATCGATCAATCTCTTAGTCTTCCCGGGATTCACCGACAGAGAAGAGGAAGTGAAAGGCTTGATCGATTTGATCAGGAAGGTGGGCCTTGATCTGATCCAGATGCGAAACCTCAATATCGATCCTGATCTTTATCTTGAGGCAATGGGAGACGGAGAGGGGATGGGAATTCCGAAGATGATTGTCGTTCTGAAGAAGGAGTTTCCGTTTCTCCAGTTTGGTTATTTCAACCGCACCAAGGAGAATTTCGCAAAGCGCATAGCGCAAAGCGCATAGCGTTATCCCCCCTCACCCTCCCTTCTCCCCCGGGGGGAGAGGGCGGGGTGAGGGGTCCATTATTCCAGTTACTAAGGAGTCCATAATTGTGAAGACATATTTTTCCCCGTTCACCCTGAGCTTGTCGAAGGGTGCGTGGCTATGCCATTCATGCTTCGACAGGCTCAGCACGAACGGCTTGTTTTCTGTGTCCATACAATTATGGACTGATTAGTAAGTTTTTTCGGCGATGAGGCTGGCAACCGCTTTTTTGCGTCCGTTTTCAGTGAAAATTCCTTCCCGGTAGTAAAGGACCCGGAGCTCTTTAAAGAGCTTAAGAAGCTCATTGTGCTTTAAAAAATATTTCGGGTTTCTGGGACCCTTTGTCCCAAGGTCCCTTTGTTCGAGAAGATAGGTTTCGAAAATCACCCTTCCCCCCTTTTTTAACCCTCGCTTGATTTTCGGGATAAGACCCCGGTCGAGAAAGTAGAAGTTACCAATCAGGTCATAGTCCTCTTTTTTGATTGGATAAGTATCCAGGTCGGCAAGTATGGTTTGGATCCTGACGTTCATCTCCTTCGCCAGTTTCCGTGCCTTGCTCAGGCCAGCCTCCGATATATCCACGGCAACAACTTCGAAGCCATGGCATGCAAGGAAGACTGCATTTCTTCCCTCTCCCGCTGCAAGGTCAAGGGCCTTTCCCTTAGGAAGGAGGTCGATATGTTTCCTCAAGAAGGGGTTCGCCTTTTTACCCAGGGCGAACTTCTTTTCCTTGAACCTTTCATTCCATCGTTTTTTATCAAATTTCAGCGCCATCTCCATCCAGTTCTTAACATGACATTGTCTACCTACCCTAACCATCCAATAATAGAATACGATGGGCTGACATTTACTAATCAGTCCATAATTGTATGGACACTGAAAACAAGCCGTTCGTGCTGAGCCTGTCGAAGCATGAATGGCATAGCCACGCACCCTCCCTTCGACAGGCTCAGGGCGAACGGACCAGGACCGATCATGGTGAGCTTGT
>Ga0214473_10002822_pt1 | contig 21275 bp, 18 predicted proteins | sample RVTome_7_FD_203509 | JGI IMG/M metagenome (GOLD analysis project Ga0214473, IMG submission 203509) | Soil microbial communities from uranium-contaminated site in the Upper Colorado River Basin, Wyoming, United States - RVT98D197 | ecosystem: Environmental > Terrestrial > Soil > Contaminated >... | reverse complement strand
CGTGCAGCCGCACGCGGGAGCGCAGGCGAACAACGCCGTGTACATGGCGCTGCTCGACCCCGGCGACACGATCATGGGGATGGCGCTCGACCACGGCGGCCACCTCACCCACGGGATGAAGCTGAACGTGTCGGGGAAGCTGTACGAGGTCGTCGCCTACCACGTGCGTCGCGAGGACGGGCTCGTGGACATGGAGGAGGTGGAGCGGCTCGCGCACGAGCACAAGCCGAAGGTGATCGTCGCCGGGTGGTCGGCGTACCCACGTCAGCTCGACTTCGCCGCCTTCCGCTCGATCGCCGACGCGGTCGGCGCGAAGCTGTTCGTCGACATGGCCCACTTCGCGGGCCTCGTGGCCGCGGGTGAGCACCCGAACCCGGTCGAGCACGCGGACGTCGTCTCGACCACGATCCACAAGACCCTGTGCGGCCCCCGCAGCGGGATGATCCTGTGCCGCGAGGAGCTTGCCGCGGACGTCAATCGGGCGGTGTTCCCCGGCCAGCAGGGCGGGCCGCTGATGCACATCATCGCCGCGAAGGCGGTGGCGCTCGGGATTGCGGCGACCGACACCTTCGCCGCCCGCCAGCGGCAGACGATCGCCAACGCGAAGGCTCTAGGCGACGAGCTCCAGGCCGGCGGGATCCCGGTCCTCACAGGCGGGACCGACGTCCACCTTGTGCTCGTCGACCTTACCCCGAGCGGGCTCGACGGGAAGACCGCGGAGACTCGGCTGGAGGAGGTGGGTATCACCGTGAACCGGAACGCGATCCCGTTCGACGAGCGCCCGCCGATGAACCCCTCCGGGCTGCGGATCGGGACCCCCGCGCTGACGACGCGCGGGCTGGTCGAGGACGACCTGCGCGAGATCGGCCAGGTGATCTGCGCCGCGCTGTCGGACCGCTTCGACGACGAGCGCGACGCGCTGCTGGAGCGAAGCCGGGCGCTGATGGAGCGCTACCCGCTGTATCCGGAGCTCAGTCCGACCACCGTTTGAAGGTTTGGGTCGATTGCACGGCGGCGGCGCACCCGCTGGTGCTGCGGCCGATCGTCGAGCGGCTGAGCGCCGCCGGCCACGATGTCGAGGTCACGGCGAGGGAGTACGGGCAGACATTGGGCGTGCTCCGCAGGCTCGGGATTCCCTACACGTCGATCGGCGCCCACGCCGACGGCGGCACGCTCGCGAAGGGCGCCGCGGTCATCCGACGCAGCGGCGCGCTCGCTCGCTGGGCGCGTCCGCGCGGCTTCGACCTCGCGCTCGCGCACGGCTCCGTGGACCTCGCGGTAGTCGCCGCCGGGCTGCGGGTGCCCTCGGTGCAGATGCAGGACTACGAGTTCGCGGGGCTGCAGCGGCAGGTGAGCTGGCGTGCCGCCAGGCGGGTGATCGTCCCCGACGCGATCCCGGTCGAGCGCATGCGCCGCGCCGGGGCCGCGGAGCGGAAGCTGTTCCGCTATCCGGGGCTGAAGGAGGATTACTACCTCGCCGACTTCGCCCCCGACCCGGCCGTACTCGACTCGCTCGGGATCGACCGCGGCCGCGTCCTCGTCACCGTGCGCCCGCCTCCCGAGACGTCCGCGTATCACGCCGAGAACCCGCTGTATGCAGGGGTTATCGATCGACTCGCCGAGGCGCCCGACGTCGTCTCCGTGATCGTCGCCAGGACCGAGGCGCAGGCGCGCGCCGCTCGCGACCGCGGCAACCCGTCCCTGATCGTCCCCGATCAAGAGATCGACGCCCAGAGCCTGATCGCCTTCTCCGACCTCGTCGTTGGGGCGGGGGGGACGATGAACCGCGAGGCGGTCGCGCTCGGCACGCCCGTGTACACGATCTTCACCGGCCGCATGGGCGCCGTGGACGAGCGCTTGCTCGCCGAGGGCCGTCTGCGCCCGCTCTCCCGCCCCGAGGACCTCCAGCTGCGCAAGCGTGAGGGGGAGCCCGGTCCGCGCGCGCCTCGCGACCCGGAGCTGCTCGTCGGCGGTGTGCTCGGCGCCGTGGAGTAGTCTCGCCGCGGTCGTCTCCGGAGCCTCCGGCGGCGGCGGGGCGCGCTCGGACCGCGTCAACACCTGATGCCCGAGACGATCGACGCGCTATACGCCTTCCTCGTCGCCGCGGTGCTCGCGTGGGCTCTCGTACCGCTGACCGAGCGCCTCGCCGGCCGGATCGGCGCGATCGACACGCCGATCGAGCGCAGCCTGCACAGCGTCCCGACCCCGAAGCTCGGCGGCCTCGCGATCCTCGCCGGCGTCCTGGGCGCCGGCCTCGGCGGGGCGCTCCTGTTCGGGTGGCTGCCGTGGAACGACTCGACGAGGGCGATCCTATTCGGCGCCGCGTTCATTGCCGCGGTCGGGGTGATCGACGACGTGTTCGAGCTTGCGCCGGGGTGGAAGCTGGCGGGCCAGGTCGTCGCCGCCTCGATCCCGGTCGCCGAGGGCGTCACCGTGGGCTCGTTCACGTTCCCGTTCCTCGGCGGCCTCGAGCCCGGCTCGGTCGAGCTGTTCGAGCTCCCACTGATCGGCGAGGTCGACCTCGGAATGATCCTCACCGTGCTCGGGATCGTCGCGATCGTCAACGTGATCAACTTCATCGACGGGGTCGACGGGCTCGCGGCGGGCGTGTGCCTGATCGCGGCGACGACGATGTCGGTGATCGCGCTGTCGCTCGATCGCAATGCCGCCGGCGTCCTCGCCGCGCTGACCGCGGGAGCGGCGCTCGGGTTCCTCCGCCACGGGTTCCCGCCCGCGTCGAGCTTCATGGGGGACACCGGATCGAACCTGCTCGGCTACATGCTGGGGGCGATCGCGGTCGAGGGAGCGCTGAAGACGAACGCGGTCGTCTCGTTGTTCTTCCCGCTGATCGTGCTCGCGGTCCCGATCCTGGACTCGGGGTTCGTGGTCGCGAAGCGGCTCAAGTATCGGCGTCCGATCTACGTCGGCGACCGGTGGCACTTCCACCACCGGATGGCGAATATCGGCTTCTCGCAGCGGCGAACGCTCGCCTACCTGTACGGGTGGGCGCTGGTGATGGCCGGGCTCGCGCTGGCGCTGCGGTTCGTTCCGTACAGCGACGATCGCGGCAACTTCGACGCCGCGTGGACGGCGGTGATCATCGTCTGCGGCCTGCTGGCGCTCGCTGCCAGCGTTTACCTCGTGGTCGTGCTCGAGATTCTGAAGCTGCGCAGCTTCCGGCTGCGCCAGATCGTCGGCCTGCGCAAGCGCGCGGGCGAACCGCCGCCGGAGGAGGAGGAAGTCGACGACGCGGTCGCGCGCGAGCTCGAGACGGGCGAGTTCGAGGCCGCGAGCGCCGAGTCGGAGGCGCGCGGGATGGGTGATCGCTAAACCCGGCGCCGCCGTCTGCCGATAGGAATTGTGGGGCGCCTGTGCGCCACCGCGTTTAGTGCCGCATCACCGTGGCGGCCACGGTGATGCGGCTCTATCTGTCCCTGCGGGAGAACACGCGCCTGCTCGACGCCGGTGGCCGGGAGGCGGTCACGGACGATCTCACCGGGCTCGGCAATCGCCGGCAGCTCGTTGCCAGGCTGCAGCGGCTGCTGGACTCGCGGGGCGGGCGCCCGGTGACGACCTTCGCGCTGTTCGACCTCGACGGGTTCAAGGTCTACAACGACACCTTCGGCCACTTCGCCGGCGATCTGCTGCTGAGGCGGCTCGGCGGCAACCTCGCCACCTCGGTCGCCCCGGGCGGGGTCGCATACCGGCTCGGGGGAGACGAGTTCTGCGTCCTCGTGCCGCACGACCGCGCGGATCTGGACGTCGTGCTCGAGGCGGCGAGCGCATCGCTGACCGAGACAGGCGAGGGTTTCACCGTCCGCAGCTCGCAGGGCTCGGTGGTGCTTCCAGACGAGGCGAGCGATCCCGCGGCCGCGCTGCGGCTGGCCGATCGCCGCATGTACGCGCACAAGGGGCGCCGGATCGAGTCCGCCGATCGCCAGACGCGCGCCGTGCTGATGCGCCTGCTGCGCGAGCGCGAGCCGGCGCTCGGGGAGCACCTCACCGGCGTCGCTCGGATGGCGCTCGAGATGGGCCGCGCGCTCGAGCTGGGCGCCGAGGACCTGGACATCCTCACCCGCGCGGCCGAGCTCCACGACCTCGGCAAGATGGCGATTCCGGACGAGGTCCTGAACAAGACCGGGCCGCTGGACGAGACCGAGTGGAGCCTGATCCGCAGCCACACGCTGATCGGCGAGCGCGTGCTTTCCGCCGCGGGTGCGATGGCCCCGGTTGCGAAGGTCGTGCGGTCTTCGCACGAGCGCTGGGACGGCAGGGGCTACCCCGACGGCCTCGCCGGGGAGCAGATCCCGTTCGCCTCCCGGGTCGTGTTCGTGTGCGACGGGTTCGACGCGATGACGGCCCAGCGTCCCTACGGCCAGGCGATGAGCGTCGAGAACGCGTTGGACGAGCTGCGAGCGAACGCCGGGACCCAGTTCGACCCGGAGCTGGTCGACGTCTTCTGCGACCGTGTCGCGCCTCCCGTTGAGGTCCTGAGCAACCGCTGACGAGTAGACTCGCGCCGCCCACGGAGGGGGCTCGCGGGGTGATGCCCGTGAGAGGGGGAAACAGGGACGCGCATCAATAACGAACGCCCTGCCGGGAATCCCGGCCGGGTGCAAGGGGGAAAACCAATGAGAAGGGGACGTTCGTACGCGACGCTTGCCGTCGTGATCGCAGCACTGGCCGCCGTGTCCGCGGCGCCCGCGCAGGCGGGTCTGCTGGGCAAGGGCGGCGGAGGCTCCGGCACCGAGGCCGACTTCACCCTCGGCGGCGAGCCCTGCAAGCTGATCCCGGTGCCCGCAGCGGCGCCGGTCGGCACCGGAACCTGTCCCGGGGTGAGGCCCGGGGCGATCGTGACAAGCGATGCCGGGCAGTGCACGCTCAACTTCCGTTTCAACGGGAGCGACGGCGAGCGCTACATCGGCACCGCCGGTCACTGCATCCTCGGCGAGAGCCCGATCGGGGGCGACGTCGGAGAGGAGTCATGGGCGCAGGGCAGCGGCCCGGTCGCCCGCGACGCCGAGGGCAACCGGATCGGGGAGTTCGCCTACGCGGTCCTTCAGGACCCGAAGGACTTCGCCCTGATCCGTCTTGACGACGGTGTCGAGGCGAGCTCGCAGATGTGCCATTTCGGCGGTCCGAACGGGACCAACGGTGACCAGACGGGATCGCCGGTCGTCCTCAACCACTACGGCAACGGGATCGGCGTCGGCAGCGTGCTGCCCGCTCGCAGCGCGCTCGCGCTCGGGATGCCGGATCCGGACCACGTGTTCGCGGAGGGCGTCGCCCTGCCGGGCGACTCCGGCAGCGGCGTGATCTCCAGCGACGGTCGCGCGGTCGGCGTGCTGGTAACCGTCGGCGTCCACTCGGGCTCGATCGGAACCGGGGGGATCGACGCCGGCGATGTCGGGATCACCCGCGTGCCGCCGCAGGAGGCGCGCGCCGAGCAGGTGCTCGGGACGACGTTGAACCTGCAGACCGCGCCGCTTCAGTAGGCGCGATCGACGTTGCGCACGGGCGGCCGGGCCAGTCCCGGCCGCCCGGCGTTCACCCGCCCCACGGGCTGAACGCCCATTCAGATATATTCGAGCCAGGTCCGGTGCCGCGATCGCCACGGGCGTCGCTGTCTTCGGCCCCGCGTCTTGTACTCCAGTGCCCAGCCCCGACTTCGAAACTTCTGTGACCGATACCACTGGCCGGCAAGCCGCAGCCGCCGGAACCCTGCTGGTTGGAGCCATCGTGCTGTGCGCGCTCGTGGGACTGGGCATTGGCGCGCTCGTCGGCGCCCCGGCGCCCCTGGCGATCTTGGGGGGTGCCGTCGGGCTCGCCGCCGGCTTCTGGCTTGTCTATAGCCGCTTCCGGGACATCTGAGATGAGCCCTGTGCGGCTGCTCGACCTGATCGCGCTGGCGCTCGCGCTGCCGGTGTTCGTGATCGCCGGGCTGCCGATCCTGGGCTGGGTGCTCGGCGCGGGCGTGTGGCTGGGCCAGCGGGCGCTGCAGCTGTTCTTCGAGTCCCGCGTGCGTGCCTCCGATGATCCGCGAACGGTGGTCGGCTACACAGCCGGCGGCGCGATCGCCCGCGGTTGGCTGGCTGCCATCGCCGTGCTCGCGATCGGGATCCTCGCCGGCGACGACGTCGGGTTGTCGGCGGTGGCGCTCGTGCTGGTGCTGTTCACCGTCTACTTCGCGGCCCGCCTGATCGAGCACGGCGCCGACCACCAGGGGGCGAGCTGATGGAGGCGGGAACGGCAACGGTCAAGGGGGGCGGCACGGCCGCGCCCGGCGGCGGCGAGAAGCGCGGAATCAGCACCCTGGGCAAGGTCGTGATCGCGCTCGCGGTCTACTTCGCGCTGATGGTCGCGCTGGTCGTGATCTTCGGCGCCAGCGGGACCGAGAACGAGGATTTCAAGCCGCAGGAGGAGTTCAAGCTCGAGCCGTGGATCCCGATCCACATCGGCGGCATCGACATGTCGATCAACAAGGCGGTGCTGTACCTGTTCCTCGCCTGCGGCGCCACCTGCTACGCGATGGTGTACGTCGCGAAGCGGATGATGACGAGGCCGAACCGCGTCCAGACCGCGGTCGAGGCCGCCTACGACCTGACGGCGAACACGATGACGCGGGAGAACATCGCCGACTCGAAGCTCGCCGGGCGCTGGTTCGCGTTCATCGCCACCGTCTTCTTCTTCCTCTGGTTCTCGAACATCATCGGCTTCATCCCGCTGCCGATCAACAGCGCGGAGTCGGTCGACATCTTCGGGATCGCGTTCCCCTCGTTCGCCCTGTACGCGGCGACGGCGAACATCTCGGTGCCGCTGGTCCTGACCCTGATCGTGTGGTTCAGCTACCACATCGAGGGAGTGCGCAAGAAGGGCCTGTTCGGCTACCTGAAGAGCTGGGTGCCGGCGGGGATCACGGGTTTCACCGCGGTCCCGATCTTCTTCATCGAGGCGCTTTCGCACTTCGTCCGCCTGATCTCGCTCAGCGCCCGACTGTTCGCCAACATGCTCGCCGGCCACCTGCTGATCCTGATTATGGGCGGCGGGATGGCGGTGCTGCTCGGCCTCGCATACATCGGCGTCGCTACGCTGCCGATCGCGGTCGCCTTCTACATCTTCGAGGTCGGCCTCGTCGCCTCTCTGCAGGCATTCATCTTTGCGATTCTGTCCGCGATCTACCTCGGCGGCGCCGTCGCCGACGAGCACTGACCCCAGGAGGTTCTGCCCCGAAATGGACGTGATCGTTCCAATCGCACAGGCATCCGCCGAAACCGCCGGGCTAGACGCTGCGAAGGCGATTGCGCTCGGACTCGGCACCGGGTTCGGGGCGATCGGCCCCGGGATCGGCGTCGGCTACATCTTCGGCAAGACGATCGAGTCGGTCACCCGTCAGCCGGAGATGCGCGGAGAGATCCAGAGCATCATGTGGCTCGGCTTCGCGCTCACCGAGGCGATCGTGTTCTACGCCCTGATGATGTCGTTGGTGGCGTTCTTCATCGCGTAGGCACGGCGGGCTTGAAGTTCGCGATCCCCGCTCCGCAGGACACGACTGCGAGGGCGACCAGGGCGGCGTCGCCGTTTCCGGCGGCGAGGGCCGCCCCGACCACCGGGATCACGATCATCGGGAACACGTTGGTGCCGATCTGCAGCACCGTGATCGGGGCGACGGGGCGCTCCGGGAACAACCGCTGCGCCTCGTCCATCATCACCGCATAGGGGGTCGAGAACCCGATCCCCATCAGGATCACCGCCCCGAGCGCTACGCCAAAGGTCGGCTCGAGAGCGATCGCGACCAGCCCCACCGCGGCGAGCAGCGGCGCCACCCCGACCAGGATCACCGGCGACACCCCGCGAGCCGACAGCGCTCCGCCCGCCTCCCGGGACGCCGCCGAGAACCCGAACATCACGAACGCGAGCAGCCCCGCGAGCGAGATCGAGATGTCCCCCTCGACCGTCAGGTAATGGATCAGCCACGCGCCGATCACGAGCTGGATCCCGAACGAGCCGACGTACACGAAAGCGACCCGCCACAGCGGCAGGCTGCGGGCCATCGCCCTCAGCATCCCGGTCGCGTGCCGATCGGGCGGCGCTCCCGCCTCCATCTGCGCCGGCAGCAACGGCAGCGCGACGACGCCCGCCACCGCCGATATCCCGAACGCGACCCTCCAGTCGACGCCGGCGTCCTCGAGCAGGCTGCCGATCCCGATCGCTGCCGCCATCCCGATCGTGACGCCAGCTCCGAACACGCCCAGCAGCCGGACGCCGCCGTAGGCGCGCGCGAACACCGGGCCGAGAACCAGCGCCAGGCCGAGCCCCGCCCCGATCACGACCCGGGCGGCGAGCAGCCCCCCGAACCAGGGACTGATCGCGAACAACACGTTCCCGGCTCCGCACAGCACGCAGGCGAGCCGGGCCGCGGTCCCGACCCCGATCCGCCCCGCCACCGCGGGGGCGACGACGGTGGTTGCCAGCACGCCCACGAAGAACACCGTTCCCGACAGCAGCCCGACGGCGGTCAGGGAAGCCGAGAAGTCCGCCGCCAGCGTGGCTGTGACCGGGCCGATGTTGCCGGCGTTCCACGCGGTCCCGGCCGCCAGTAGAGCGGTCGCGAGCGTGATTCGGGCGGAGGGCGTGGGCATGCGGTCGGGCCGTCTCGGTCCGAGACCTGCGGTTGGATATCACGTTAAGAGCGGATTAACCCAACAGGCGTGTGCACGCATGCGCACGCGCTTACGGGCGGCGCGGTATATAGGCTGCCGGGGGACACTGGACGAGGTCGGGATCCGAGAGGACTGGAGGAGATCTGGGATCCGGGGAAGGAAGGGCGTTGGCTGGGCCTGAGAGGCGGGCAGCGCGAGGCGTGAGCCAGGGGATGGGGCAATGAGCCCGGGTTCCAGCTCGGCCGGTCGCACGACGCCGGGGCGCATCGCTGCGCTCGGCGCGCTGGCGCTCGCGGTCGTGCTCGTCCTGATCCTGTTCCTCGGCGGAGGCAACGGGGCGAGCTACCGGCTGCTATTCGAGACCGGCGGCCAGCTCGTGCCGGGGAACCTGGTCCAGGTCGGGGGCCACCCGATCGGCTCGGTGGACAAGATCAGCCTCACCGACGACTGGCAGGCGGACATCGAGATCTCGACCGACGAGCCCCTGCACGAAGGGTCGACCGCGGTCATCCGCACCGCCTCGCTGTCGGGGATCGCGAACCGCTACATCGCGGTCACCCCCGGTGCCGACGACGCGCCCGAGCTCGAGGACGGCGACGTGATCACCGCGGAGAGCACGACCTCCCCGGTTGACCTGGACCAGTTCTTCAACACCTTCCACCCCCGCCAGCGCCGCGCGCTGCGAAACGTGATCCAGGGCTTCGCGGACACATACTCCGGAGCCGGGCAGACCGCCAACGCGAGCTACAAGTACCTCAACCCCAGCCTCGACGCCGGCCGTCGCCTTTTCGCCCAGCTGACCCGCGACCAGCAGGCGTTCAGCGACTTCCTCTCCGACGGCTCCCGCGTCGTCGGCGCGATCGCGGAGCGGCGCGACGAGCTCTCGGCCCTGACCCAGAACGGGAACGAGGCGCTGGGGGCGATCGCGCGCGAGAACGAGTCGCTGGATCGTGTCCTGACCGCGTTCCCGCCGACCCTGCGGCAAGCGAACACGACTTTCGTCAACCTGCGCGCGGCGCTCGACGACCTCGACCCGCTTGTCGCCACGGCGAAGGTCTCGACCCGCAACCTGACCCCGTTCCTGCGCCAGCTCCGGCCGGTCGTGCGCGAGGGCATACCCGTGTTCCGAAACCTGCGCAAGGTGTTCAATCGCAAGGGGAAGGCGAACGACCTCGCCGACACGCTCAAGGACCTACCGACGTTCCGCAAGCGCGCGAAGAAGGACCTCCCACGGTCGAGCCAGGCGATCGAGGAGTCGCTCCCCGACTTCCAGTTCGCGCGCCCCTACGGCCCCGACCTGGTCGGCCTGCTCAGCCGGCTCGGCCAGGCGACGTCCTACTACGACTTCAACGGCCACTACGCGAAGGCCTCGGCGCTGTCGAACATCTTCTCCTACACGGCGGGCGCCCTCGCTCCGCAGCTCCCGGGCCAGCAGTACGACTTCTATGACGCGAACCCGCTCGGCAAGGGCAACTTCGTCCGCTGCCCGGGCGGCGCCACGCAGGCGATCGCCGGGTCGAACCCGTTCACGGATGACGGCGCGCTGCTGTCCGGCGGCGAGGGCCCGAATCCGAAGTGCGACGTCGGGGATGTGCCGCCGGGGCCATGAGGCGACTGGTCCTCATAGCGTGCGCGATCGCCGGAGCTACCGGGCTGCTCGTCGCCGGCCCGGCGCTGAGCGACGACGGCGGGCCCTACGAGGTGCGGGCGATCTTCGACAACGCCTCCTTCCTCGTCGTCGGGGAGGAGATCCGCGTCGCCGGGGCCAAGGTCGGCACGGTCGCGGAGGTAGAGGTGACCCGACCGGGTGAGACGGTCTCGACGCAGGGCAGCGGCGAGGTCCCGGGCAAGGCCGCGGTGGTGCTGCAGATCGACGAGCCCGGGTTCCAGGACTTCCGCTCCGACGCCTCATGCCTGATCCAGCCGCAGTCCACCCTCGGCGAGAAGTTCGTCGGATGCAAGCCGACGCAGCCGCGCGCCGCCGGGACCGAGCCGCCCCCGCCGCTGGAGGAGATCCCCGAGGGCCAGCCCGGAGAGGGCCAGTTCCTGCTCCCGCTGGAGAACAACGGCAAGGCCGTCGACCTCGACCTCGTCAACGACATCATGCGCGAGCCGTACGCGGACCGCTTCCGTCTGATCCTCAACGACCTCGGGGCCGGGGTCGCCGCCCGCGGCGACGAGCTCGAGGAGATCGTCGAGCGCGCCAACCCGGCGCTGCGCCAGACCAACCAGGTGCTGGCGATCCTTCGCGATCAGAACCGCACCCTGGCCGAGCTCGCCGACGAGTCCGACACGGTGCTCGAGCCGCTCGCCCGCGAGCGCCAGCACATCACCGGCTTCATCCGCAACTCCACCGTCCCGGCGCAGGCGACCGCGGAACGCAGTGGCGACCTCGAGGCCGGGCTGGAGCGATTCCCCGCGTACCTGCGCGAGATCCGGTCGACGATGCACGACCTGCGCGCGTTCTCCGACGCCGGCCTGCCCGTGGTGACGGACTTCGGCGTTGCGGCGCCCGACGTCACCCGCGCGCAGCGCGCGCTGGTCCCGCTTGCCGAGGCCGGAACCGACTCCCTGATCAGCCTCGGCGATGCGTCGGCCGAGAGCGAGGACGACATCATCGGCTCCGACCCGGTGATCAAGCAGGTCCGTGACCTGGCGCGAAACGCGAAGCCGGGAGCGAAGAAGCTCAACAGCCTGATCGCCAGCCTCGACGACGACAGGGTGTGCGTGTTCACCGACGCGGAGGGCAACTGCGGCGGGACCACGACCGGCCTCCGAGCGCTGCAGGACTTCATCTTCAACACCTCGGCGGCGGTGAACGGCTACGACGAGTACGGCCACTATCTGCGCACGTTCGCGCTGGTCACCAACTGCACCGAGATCCTGCCCCGCTTCCTCGGCGAGTGCACGGCGAAGTTCGGCGAGGACGAGCCGACCACGACCTCGGCCGCTGCCGCGGCGGCGCTGCAGGAGCGGTTCGAGGGCGGCGGGCGGCGGTCGGGCGGGGGCGCGGCCGAGGGCACCGTGAGCCCGGAGAACGAGCCGCAGCCCGATGCGACGGCGCCCGACCGGGAGCCGGACGCCGCGCCCGGCGAGGGCGAGCCGGGCGAGCTGGCGCCGATCGCGGAGGGCGCCGCCGAGCGTCGATCGACGCGGGCCGGCCGCGCCCTGCTGCGCTTCCTGGTGGGTGGCTCGTGAGGCGCGGCGCGATGGGAACGCTGGCCTCGAGCCCGACGATGGTCGGGGCGATCACGGTGCTGATCGTCGTCGTCGCCGTGTTCCTCGCCTACAACGCGAACACCGGGCTTCCGTTCGTCCCCACCTACCGGATCACGGCGCAGGTCCCGAACGCGAACTCGCTCGTGCCCTCGAACGAGGTCCGGATCGGCGGCGTGCGGGTCGGCCTGGTCGAGGACGTGACGCCGGTCCAGTACGAGGACGGGTCGACGAGCGCGAAGCTCGACCTGAAGCTCGACAACAACGTTCGCGAGATCCCCGAGGACTCGACCGTTGTCGTCCGCTCCCGCTCCGCCCTGGGGCTGAAGTACCTGGAGATCAACAAGGGCACCTCGGGCGAGGGGATCGCCGAAGGGGCGACGATCCCGCTGAAGAACGCGCGTCCCGAGCCGGTCGAGCTCGACCAGGTGCTGAACACGTTCGACGAGCCAACCCGGCTCGCGATCCAGCGCAACCTGGTCGAGTTCGGGAGCGCGATCGCGGCCCGGGGCCCGGCGATCAACGAGGCGATCGGCAAGCTCGCCCCCGCGCTCGAGCACCTGCAGCCCGTCGCGCGCGTGCTCGCCGACCCGAACACGCAGTTCGGGCGCCTGTTCGTTGCCCTGCGGGACACGGCCGCCGAGGTGGCGCCGGTCGCCGAGGTCCAGGCGCAGATGTTCGTCGCCCTCGACACGACCTTCGGAGCGCTGGCCAACGTCGCGCGGCCTTTCATCCAGGAGACGATCTCGCGCACGCCGCCGTCGTTCGAGACCGCGATCCGGACGCTGCCGCGGATCAGGCCGTTCCTTCGCAACACGACGGGCCTGTTCGAGGACCTGGCGCCGGGCGCGCGGGCGCTGCGCAAGACCGCCCCGGACCTCGCGGACGCGGCGGTCGTCGGCGTCCCGGCGCTGCTGCTGGGGCCCCGTTTCAACAAGCAGCTTCCCCCGACCGCGGCCTCGCTGAAGGCATTCAACGACAACGACACCGTGCGCACGGCCCTCGCCTCGACGAACACGTTCGCGACCGAGCTCAGCCCCCTGCTCCAGTTCGTCACCCCGGCGCAGACGGTGTGCACCTACGGCACGCTGCTGCTGCGAAACCTCGCCGACTCGCTGCGGCTCGGCAACAGCCTCGGGCACTGGCAGCGGTTCATCGTCCTCGTCGCCCAGGGAGCGCCGGACGCGCCGAACAACGAGTCGGTTCCGGCCTCCGCGCCCGCGAGCGGGAACGGGACCAACTTCCTGCACTCGAACCCGTATCCGAACACGGCCGCGCCCGGCCAGCCGCGCGAGTGCGAGGCCGGGCGCGAGCCCTACGACGGGACCCAGGTCGTGGTCGGGAACCCGCCTGGGAATCAGGGGCTGACGGACGAGGTCCTGAGCACGAAGAAGGGGAAGGGGGGCTGATGGCCAACGAGCCCGCCAAGCCGGAGCCCGGCGCCGCGAAGGCGTACGACGAGCGCCTGTACCGCCGCGGCCCCCAGGGAATCGGCCGGGCCACGGTCGGGCTGATCGTCGCGGTCATCCTGATCGCGTTCACCTACGTCGCGTTCACGAAGTCGATCCCGTTCGCGGGCGGCGGGTACGAGGCGAAGGCGGTGTTCGAGAACGCGGCCACGCTGCGCCAGACGGCACCGGTGCGGATCGCCGGCGTCAACGTCGGCGAGGTGACCTCGGTCGAGGGGAAGGGAAACGCGACCGAGGTCACGTTCACTGTCGACGACGAGGGCCTGCCGCTGCATGAGGACGCGACGATCGAGATTCGGCCCCGCCTCTTCCTCGAGGGCAATTTCTTCCTCGACACCAACCCCGGCAGCCCGAGCGCCCCCGAGCTCGAGGACGGCGGCACGATCCCGATCACCCAGACCGCGGTCGCGGTGCAGCTCGACGAGGTGCTGACGACGCTGCAGAAGCCGGACCGCAAGCATCTCGGCGAGCTCCTGGAGGGCTTCGGGACCGGGCTCAACCACGTGCCGACCGCGCAGGAGGACGAGACCCAGGACGTCGACGTGCAGGGTGAGACCGGCGCGCAGGCGCTAAATGACGCGTTCAAGTACGGCGGCGCCGCGGGCCGCGACTCGGCGATCGTCAACACCGCGCTGCAGGGCGAGCAGCCGAACGACCTCTCGCGCCTGATCGGCTCCAACCGGCGCGTGTTCGGCGCCCTGCTGAGCCGCACCGAGCAGCTCAAGGAGCTGATCTCGAACTTCAACACGACCGCCGGCGCGCTCGCCGCCGAGTCGACGAACCTGAGCAGCACCGTCCGTGAGCTGGCGCCGACCCTGGAGCGGGCACAGCCCTCGCTCAGGCACCTGAGCGAGTCGCTGCCGCCGCTGCGGGCGTTCGCACGCGCGCTCGAGCCGAGCATCGCCGAGCTCCCGGCGACGATCCGGGCTTCGGGCCCGTGGCTGCGGCAGACCCGCAAGCTGCTGCGAAAGCGGGAGCTCGGCGGGCTCGCGAAGATCCTCCGCAAGGGCACCCCGGGTCTCGCCAGCGCCACCCACCAGGGGATCGGGCTGCTGCGCCAGAGCGGCCTGCTCTCGCTGTGCGGTTCGGAGGTGTTGATCCCGACCGGCAACATCGTCATCGACGATGCGGGCGGCGCGTACCCGCTCAGCACCGGGCAGCCGGTGTTCCGCGAGTTCTTCTACAGCGCGGCCCAGCAGGCGGGCGCCTCGTCGGACTTCGACGGCAACGGGTCGTACCTGCGCGTGCAGGCCGGTGGCGGCGACGTGCTCGCGCAGACGTCCAACCCCGATCCGACGGACACCAAGAACCAGGACCTGTTCAGCTTCACGATCGCGGATCCGCTCGGCACCCGGCCGAACCTCTCGGTCTCGCCGCAGCCCGAGTACACCACCGACCGCCCCTGCCACCAGAACCCGGTGCCGGACCTGAACGGGACGAGCGGCAGCGGGCTGGCCGGCGACATCGGCCCCCCGCAGCCGGAGGCGCTGCCGTGAGGCGCGCGATCCGAGAGCATCTCGGCGACTTCGTCGCGATCATCGCCCTGTTCGTGATCGGGCTCGCGGTGGCGGTCGCGGTGCTGTCCCAGCAGCAGTACCCGTATCCCGAGTGGATCCCGGTCCTGGGCAAGGACCGGTTCGAGCTCAAGGCCGAGTTCACGACCGCGCAGGCCGTCACCCCGGGGCAGGGGCAGACGGTCAACATCGCCGGGGTCGAAGCCGGCGACGTGACCGAGGTCGAGCTCGACGAGGGCGAGGCCGTGGTGACGATGTCGATCGACGACGAGTACCAGAAGCTGATCCATCCCGACGCGACGATGCTGATGCGCCCCCGGACCGGCCTCCAGGACATCACCGTGGATATGGACCCGGGCTCGAAGGGAGACCCGATCGAGGACGGCTCCACGATCCCGATCTCGCAGACGGAGCCGAACGTGCAGCCGGACCAGATCCTCGCCACCCTCGACGGCGACACGCAGGCCTACCTGAAGCTGCTGATCCAGGGCGGGGCGCAGGGGCTCGGCGGGCACGGCAAGGAGCTGTCCGCGGGACTGCGGCGACTGGAGCCGTTCACGCGCGACGTGGCGAAGATCAACGAGCTGCTCGCGCAGCGCCGCCAGAGCATCCGCGGCTCGATTCACAACTTCCGCCTCGTCGCCGAGGAGCTCGGCAACAACGACCGCGAGCTCGCCGAGTGGGTGGACGCCTCGAACGCCGCCCTGCGGGGCTTCGCGAACCAGGAGGCGTCGATCAGGGAGACGCTCCAGGAGGCGCCGTCGGCGCTCCGCGCGACGCAGCGCGCGCTCGTGAGCTCGAACAAGCTCTCGCTCGCGTCCGGCCCGTCGCTGCGCGCCAACACCTCCGTCGCCCGCACGCTGGGGCCGGCGCTGAAGGCTTCGCGCCCGTTCTTCCGCAAGACGGTGGGCCCGATCAAGACCCAGATCCGCCCGTTCGCGCGCGCGACGCAGAAGCCGTTCAACCACCTCGCGCAGGCGTCGAAGCCTCTCGACGCGACCACCAAGGGCCTGAAGGGCGGGATCAAGGGCGTGAACACGATCTTCAACGCGCTCGCCTTCGACCCCGACGGGACCCAGGAGAGCAACCTGTTCTGGGGCTCGTGGCTGAACCACAACCTGAACGCGATCGGGTTCATCCAGGACGCCAACGGGCCGATCCCGCGCGGCCTGGTCCAGATCTCGTGCCTGACCTCCGGCCTTGCGTTCAACGTCGGGACGTCGAACACCACCTACGAGACGCTGCTCGACCTGAACCGGATCCCGCGGGTGTCGGACTTCCAGGCGGAGGGGCACTGCTAGATGGAGACACGCCCACCGACACCGATCCAGCTCCTGATTGCGGTCGCGTTCGCGATCTCGTGCTTCGGGCTGCTGCTGTTCCTGTGGCTGTCGTTCGGCGGGCCGACGCCGCTGAAGCCCGAGAGCTACCGGTTCAGCGTCCCGTTCGACGAGGCGACCCAGCTCCCGGTGGAGGCCGACGTGCGGATCTCCGGCGTCTCGGTAGGCCGCGTGAAGTCGGTGGAGCTGAACGACCAGGGGCTGGCGGAGGCAGCGATCGAGATGGACGAGCGCTACGCGCCGATCGCGTCCAACACGCGCGCGGTCCTGCGCCAGAAGACGCTCCTCGGCGAGACCTACGTCGAGCTCTCGCCGGGGTCGCCGGACGCCAGCCCGGTGCCCAAGAACCCGCTCCCCGAGGGCGGCAAGCTGCCGGCCGCGCAGGTTTCCGATGCGGTGCAGCTCGACGAGATCTTCCGCGCCTTCGACGAGCCCACCAGGCAGGCGTTCCAGGTGTGGCAGCAGGAGGTGTCGCTGGCGCTCCGCCACCGCGGTGAGGACCTGTCGGCCGCGTTCGGAAACCTTGGCCCGTTCGCCTCCGAGCTCGACCGGGTGCTGCGGATCCTCGACAGCCAGCGGATCGCCACCCGCGACTTCGTCCGCGACACCGGCGAGGTGTTCACCGCGCTGAGCGAGCGCCAGGGGCAGCTGCGCGGCCTGATCAGCAACTCGGAGCGGGTGTTCCAGACAACGGCCGCCCGCAACCGCTCCCTGGAGGAGACCTTCGTCGCCCTGCCGACGTTCCTCGACGAGCAGCGGCTCACCCTCGACCGCCTGGAGCGCTTCGCGACCGACACCAACCCGCTGATCACCCAGCTGCGCCCGGCGGCGCGGGAGCTGAGCCCGACCCTGGTCGACCTCGGCCGACTGGCGCCGGAGCTGCGCGACTTCTTCATCGGGTTTCGCAAGGCGGCAAACCGCGCCAAGCCCGGCTTCCCGGCGCTGCGAGACGTGCTCGACAACGAGCTGCCGCCCTTCCTCGCCGACCTCGACCCGCTCCTGCGCCAGCTCACACCCCTCGTCCAGGTCCTCGGCGACTACCAGAACGACGTCACCGGGTTCCTCGGCAACGTGGCGGCGGCGACGCAGGCGGCTCGGATCGCGCCGGAGACGGGGAACGAGGCGGTCCACTACCTGCGCACCTCGCCGCCGCTGGGGCCCGAGGTGCTGGCCGGGTACCCGAACCGGCTCACGGTGAACCGCTCCAATCCGTACATAAAGCCGGGTGGGTTCCTGAACCTGACCAGCGGCCTGCAGAGCTTCGAGACGAGCCAGTGCAGTGGAGGTGCGACGGCGACCTTCCCGCCGAAGGCCGCGGCGATCGCCGATCCGGCGTTCGCCGACTTCGTTCGCTACCCGGTCGCCTCGCCGGAGCTCGGTGACTTCTACGACCTGCTGCGCGCGTACACGTTCAACGACGAGTCGAGCTCGACCAGCGTCAGCGCGCCGCCGTGCACCAAGCAGGCCGACTTCGAGTCGATCGGCGGCATGTTCCCCGAGTTCACGGATTACCTGCACGTACGCGAGCTTCCGTAGCCGTCGCGACGCCCGAGCGCGGTGGCTTGCCGTGCGTGGGGAAGGCGATAGAGTTGTGCCGCACCGACCGCGACTAAAGCTTGGTCGGCGTGTTGATGAAGTGACGCACATGGGAAGCGCCGGCGCGGCAGGGAGTCGTGTCGCGCGCTTGACCAACAACGAGGAGGAGTGATGCGAAAGCGTCGTATCGGTTATTTGGGGGCACTGGCGCTGTCGATTGCCGCCGTGTTCCCCGCATCCGCTCTGGCAACCGGCACTCAGAACGTCGAGGCCGGGTTCGTTCCGCAGTTCAACCAGAGCATCACGATCCCGCCGCCGGTCGCCGACACGGGGCCGAAGGACAGCAAGGCGGGAACGCTGTACACGAGGTTGTTCCTCTCGGACTACGGCACCACGCCGTCTTCCGCGGGGGTGTTCGACATCCACGCGCCCGAGGAGTTGACGTTCAACACCAAGGGTCTGACGGAGTGTGACCCCGCGACGATCACGGGCAAGGGCGCCGAAGAGGCGCGCTCGCTGTGTGAGGATTCGGTGATCGGAGAAGGTCACGCGACGGCGGCGCTCGCAGGTACACCGGTGACGGTGACCGGCGACACGACGCTGTTCAACGGAACCAAGCAGAACGGGTTCTCGACGGTCCTGTTCCATTCGACCGCCGGTGGCCTGCCGATCGTGCTCGTCAGTGAGATGCAGGATTCCCCACTGGCCGGCGCCGGCACGTTGTTCCACACGTTGGTGGCGATTAGCGCGGGTGGCGCCGTTCCGGACGGCACCCCGATCGTCGACACCGATTTCACGAACACGAAGAAGTACACGGACGAGAAGCTCGCCAAGAAGGCGAAGAAGACGAAGAAGAAGGCGAAGAAGGCTTCCGGCAAGAAGGCCAAGAAGCTGAAGAAGAAGGCCCAGAAGCAGAAGAAGGCCTCGAAGAAGAGCTGGGTCGTCGGTAGCTGTGGCACCGACGGCACGATGACGACGACGGTGAAGGTCCAGTACACGAGTGGCCCGGACCAGACGGCGACCGCTACTCAGAGCTGCACCTGAGTCACTGACCAAGGGCCTTCGGGTCCAGGTTCGAGAAGGGGCGGCCCACGGGCCGCCCCTTTTCTTGCCCGTTTGGCATCTTCGCCGGGTGAAGCGCGGACGCTCGATCGCGACGACGCTCGTCGTCGGCTGCCTCCTGCTCCCCGGGGCCGCCGCGGCGCAGCCGAGCCTCGGCTACAACGAGGACCTGCACGCCCTCCACAACGAGGGCAGGCTCGGCTCGGTCCTCGACGACATCGGCGCCCAGGGGGCGGAGACCGTGCGCCTGAACGTGTACGCGTGCCGCACCGCGGCGCCGGGGGGTTGGGACCAGTACGACGCCGTGATCGAGGCGGTCCAGGACCGCGGCCTCAGGGCCGTGGTGATGATCGGCGGCGTGCCCGGTGCGGCGTGCCCCGACAACTGGGCCCCTCCGCACACGGGCGCCGAGTGGGACGCGTGGTACGAGTTCGTCGCCGAGACGGTCCGCCGCACGTGGCCGGTCGCCGACGCATACGAGGTCTGGAACGAGCCCAACCTGCCCGCGTTCTGGGACGCGGATCTCGACCCCGCCGCCTACTCGCTGGTCCTCACCTACGCCGAGTACGCGATCGAGGAGGTCGAGGATCAGCTGTGCGCCGACTCGGGCGAGTGCGACCTCGACCTGCGGACGGCCTTCACCGGGCTCGGCCGCCCGGACCTCGAGTGCGAGGAGCGCGGCCCGACGGCGGCGGTCTGCCCGCGGGACTACATGCGCGACGCGCTCGCGCTCGTCAGCCCCGCATACGTGGACGCGATCGGGATTCACCTGTACCCGGAGCGCAGCTACGACGCAGGCAACGCCGCCGCCCGGGACCAGACCCTCGCCCAGTACGCCGAGCTCGACGCCGAGATCGAGCGGCACGGGTTCGGGGAGGCGTCGCGTCTCGTCACGGAGCTCGGGTTCAGGACCCGCACCGACCCCGACCGGTGCGGGGGCGTGAGCGAGGACGACCAGGCGGAGCGGCTGACCGGGACGTGGCTCGACCTCGGCGACCGGCCCCGGCTCGAGACGGTGCAGATCCACCGCTTCGCCGACAGCCGGCAAGAGGTGTGCGGGGCGGGCCCGTACAAGGCCTACGGCGTCATGGGCCCGGACTTCGGCGCGGACGGTTTCGAGCCGAAGCGCTCCTACTGCGCGATCGCCGCGTTCTTACAGCACGAACCCCCCAAATGCTGATATGCATTTAGCCGACGCCCACTGACGTGGGCAAAGGGGGAGTCACGCCAGGCGCGTGACCATTGCAGAGGAGGAGAGATGAACAGTCGCATCCGTCGTGCCTGGATTGGGGGCATTGTCGGGCTCGCGCTTGCGGCGGCGATTCCGTCGACCGCAATCGGAGCCTGGAAGCAGAGCGTCGAGGCCGGGTTCCTGCCCGAGCTCAAAGCCCAGATCCCGATTCCGCCGCCGCACCTGAATCTGGGGCCGAAGGACAGCAAGGTCGGCACGCTGTACACGCGGCTGCTCCTGAGCCCGAATGGCGACGCGGGTCCGCCGCCCTCGGTGGGAGTGATCGACATCCACGCTCCCGAGGAGCTGACGTTCAAGACCAAAGGCCTGCCCCAGTGCGACCCGGCGACGATCACGGGGAGGGGAGCGGAGGAGGCGCGCAACCTGTGCTCCGACTCGGTGCTCGGCCAGGGTCACGCGACGGCGGCGATCATCGGGACACCGGTGAGGGTGGCCGGCGACACGACCCTGTTCAACGGGACGCCGCAGAACGGCTTCCCGACTGTCCTGTTCCATTCGACCGCGGGCGGACTGCCGATAGTGCTCGTGGCCGAGATGCAGCAATCACCGTTGCCCGGTCACGGCACGCTGTTCCACACGTTGGTGGCGATCAGCGCCGGTGGCGCCGTTCCCGACGGCACCCCGATCGTCGACACCGATTTCACCCTGAGCAAGAAGTACACGGACAAGAAGCTCGCGAAGAAGGCGAAGAAGGCGAAGAAGAAGGGCAACACGAAGAAGGCGAAGAAGTTGAAGAAGAAGTCGAAGGTGAGCTGGGTCGTCGCCAGGTGTGGCGACGGCGTCGGCACCACCAGGGTGGAAACCACGTACGTCTCGGGCAGCGGCCCGCAGGTGGCGACCACCGAGCAGAGCTGCGACTAGCGGGGGAAGATCTTCCTCATGCGAAGCAGCTGACGAATCGAGCCGCGGGGGCGGATCCGGCCGCGGATCATCGCCTTGCGGGGATCGCCGCGGTGAGTGGTAACGCCGATCCACTCGCGCCAGGTGGTCTCGAAGGTGAGGTCCGCGTCCGGCGCCTCCCCGGGCTCGGCCCGACTGGAGCCGTTGTCGATCCGAAGGTGCCACGGCTCCGCGTCCGTGAAGCGCCACTGGATCGTCACCGGGCGCCCGTTGACGGCGTCGTGGTCGACCGAACGCTCCACCGTGTCGAAGTACAGCCGCTGGATCTCCGGCGAGCTGTCGGGGTCGCCGGTCGGCTCGCCGACGATTCCCGCCTGCATCAGCTT
>Ga0214473_10002821_pt1 | contig 21277 bp, 19 predicted proteins | sample RVTome_7_FD_203509 | JGI IMG/M metagenome (GOLD analysis project Ga0214473, IMG submission 203509) | Soil microbial communities from uranium-contaminated site in the Upper Colorado River Basin, Wyoming, United States - RVT98D197 | ecosystem: Environmental > Terrestrial > Soil > Contaminated >... | reverse complement strand
TCGGCCCCGGAGAGGTGCGACTCCAGGAAGGGGAGATCGTCGTAGCCCCAGAACAGCTCGCGACCGACGATCATCGTCGGGACACCGAAGACGCCCGCGGCGACCGCCGAAGCCGTCTGCTCGCGCAGTCGGGCCTTGGCCTCCGGCTGCTGAGCCGCGGCGACGATCTCGTCCCCCGGAAGCCCCACGGAGCTGGCGGCCGACGCCACCACGGAGGGCTCGCTCGGGTGCAGGCCCTCCACCCACACGGCCCGGAACAGCGCGTCGATCAAGGCGCGCCGGGCGTCGGGGTCGAGCGGCAGGGAGGAGGCCCGGAGCGGAAGCAGCGGATTGAAGGGATGGAAGGCCGGCAGCTTCAGCGGGATTCCGAGCAGGGCCGCCTTGCGGAGATTGTTGCGCCACATCCACAGCGCCTTGGGGCGGACCTCCGCCGGACCGAGCTGGCCGTGCGCCTCGAGCAGCCCCGCGAACAACACGGGAATCGGCTCGACCACGAGTCCGAAACGCCGGGCCAGCTCCGGAAGCCGGTGCCAGGCGAGGTACGCGTTCGTGGAGATGTAGTCGAAGGTGAAGCGGAGCCGCCCGTCGGACGCGAGCAACGCACTCATCGCGCGACCTCCTCCCGAAATCCGGTGCCGGCTCGAGCCCCGGCCGGTAGCCTAGCGCTCGATCCACTGCGCGAGCAGCGGCTCTTCGTCGCGTTCCACGATGCGAGCGAGGCGCTCGCAGGTCGCCGCGCGCAGCTGGGTCTTGACGGCCGGGTACGCGCGCAGCGCGCGGAGATCGCGGGCCGTCCGCACGGCCTCGTCGAGGAGCGCCGCAGCGTCGACCACCCGATCGACGATCTCCTCCATCTCCGCCGCTTCGGGCCCCGCGCTGACACCCGTGAGCGTCAGGATGCGCGCACTGCGCGGAGAGAGCTCCGCCTGCACGACCGCGAGCGGTCCGGCGGGGAAGGGAATCCCCGCTGCCACCTCGGTGAGACCGAGCCGGAAGTTCCCTCGCGCCGCGATCCGGATGTCGCAGGCCAACGCCAACACGAGCGCCCCGCCGAGGGCGTGTCCGGAGATGGCCGCGACGACCGGCTTCGGGAGCCCGTAGAGCGCCAGGATGGTCCGATTGATGGTGCGCAGCATCGCCGCGCGCGTCGCGGAATCGTAGGCTGGGACCGCGCGGGTATCGATGCCGGCGGAGAACACCCCGTCCATCCCCGTGAGGACGAGGGCCTCGCAGGCGGCGTCGTCCGCCGCCGCGATCACGGCCTCCTGGATCGCCTGCGCCAGCGGCAGGTCGATGGCGTTCACCGGAGGCCGGTGAAGCGCCAGGATGCGCACGCCGCCGCGCTCTTCGACCTCGACCGACACTCCCCGCTCCGACTCGCTTCGATCCCGCCGCCTCAGCGGGGGGCTCCGACGGGCATCAGCGCGAGCACGTCGACCTCGGCCGGCAGCGCGAGGACCTGCTTCAATCGCGCGTCGCGAAACGCGCCGACCATGCAGGTTGCGAGGTCGAGCGACACCGCCTGCAGATAGACGTTCTGCGCGGCGTGTCCCACTTCCATGTGCACGTAGCGCGGTGCGCGTTCACCGTACTTGTGAGCCGACCGCTCGACCACCGCGGCCAGCACGAGAATCGCGGGCGCTTCGGCCACCCATCCCTGCTCGAGCGCGGCCGCGGCGATCTGGTCGCGACGGTCGCCCGCCTCGATCGGGAGCAGCTGGTGCTGCCGGGGCTCGTAGCGATACGTGCCGGCAGCGAGGCCCGACACCCGCCCTGCGACCAGGTACACCTCGAGCGGGTAGAGCCCCCCCGCCGACGGAGCCGTTCGGAGGCCGCGCGCGTCGGTGATGCCCTGCGCGGCCCAGAGGATCTGTGACACGGCGGTGATCGGCAGCGCCCGATCCGAGAAGTCCCGGACCGACCTCCGCAGCGCGAGCGCGCGCTCGACCGACACGACTCCTTCCCGACGAGGGCTCGGGAGCGCCACGGCCACGTCGCTTCCTCCTGCGGCAGCGACGCCGGCGAAGCCCACGCCGAGGAGCCCGAGCAGCAGCCGCACGTTCATCGCAACCGTCCGCCGCAGCCCCGGCCTACGCCTGCGGCGGGCTCCCCCCGTTCGTCCGCTCGGGGCGCCGCGGCTCGCCCGCCTCCGGCGGCGGCTCCGAGGACTCGGCCTCGCCCGCGGGCAGCAGCCCATCGAGACCGCGCGCGATCGCCGGCACGTCGTCGGGGCAGAACTGCCGTGCGCCTTCCGCGAGGTGCGCGTAGAGCTGCGTGTAGCGCTCCGTCAGGTCGCGGAACAGATCCGAGGTCCGCACGAAGTGGGTCGCGATCTGCTGCCCCTGGGCCTCGAGCTCGCTTCGCACCTGCGCGAGCTCGACCTCGAGCTGCGCCGCGCGATCCTCCGCCGCGCGCCCTCCGCGCCGCACGAGCCAGGTCGTGAGGAGTGCGCCCGCGATCGCGCCGCCGGCGAAGGAGAGCAGCAGGGGGACGGTCGGGTCCATGGGGGGCCTCCGATCCAGTGGGTCGGCCGAGGGTAGCTCTCAGAGCCGGGAGGCGCTGAGCTCGATGTCGGCTCGCGCCCAGGCGTTGTGGAATCCCGTCTCGACGGCCGCGGCCTCCGCCGCGCGGCCCTGTGCGGCGAGGCTCTGCCCGAGGCCGTAGAGCGACCACCCGTTGCGCGGGACGCGCCGGAGGTCTTCGCGGTAGACGGCTTCGGCCGCCTCGGCGCGCCCGGCGGTAAGGAGCACCGCACCGAGGGCCTGCCGCACCGGGAGCCACCAGCGCGGCGGCTCCGTGTACTGCATCGCGTCCTGGAGCGCGATCGCGCGCTCGAGCGCGGCGACGGCGGCGGCGCGCTCACCCCGCGTCGCCGCGATCTCGCCCTCGAGGTGTGCGACGGCGAGCTCGAGGGTGCGCGACGCAGGCACCCCCGAGAAGTCGAGACGCGCGAGGCTCTCCTCGGCGGCGACGCTGCGGAGCGTGGCGAGCTCGGGGGCGGCCGCCGCAGCGTCGCCCCGGCGCGCGTGCGCGAGGCCGCGGGCGTAGTGCCAGATCCCCGTGGCGTAGCGGCGCTCGGGCGCGGGAGCGGGCTCGCCGAGCACGGCGTCGAAGCGCCCGAAGCGCAGCAGCGCGAAGCTCGGCATCACCATGAACTCCTCGGCTCCCGGAAAGGCGAGCAGCGCCTCGTCGTCGATCTTCGCGGCGAGCCGGCGCGCCGAGGAGATCGCGAGGTCCCCGCGACCCTCGTTGCTCGCCGCCGAGTACAGGAAGTGGATGTTGTGCGGGTAGTAGAGCGCCGCGTAGAGACCGCGCTGGCCGCACCAGGCGAAGGTCGCCTCGTCCACCTCGGCCGCGCGCCGGTTGATCTCGAGCGCGTCCTCGTAGCGTCCGACCCGCCAGAAGATGTGCGAGGGCATGTGCACGAGGTGTCCCGCGCCCGGCGCGAGATCGGCCAGTCGCTCGGCCGCCGTCACCCCCCGATCCGGGTGGTACTCCTCGACCACGTGGATCAGGTAGTGGTTGGCGCCCGGGTGGTCCGGGTCGCGCGCGAGCACCCCCTCGAGCAGCGCCAGCGCCTCGCGGGTGGCCGGCTTGGGCTCCGACTCGGAGAGCCAATAGCTCCACGGCGAGAGGTCCATCAGGGCCTCGGCGGTGAGCGTCGCCACGTCGAGATCGTCGGGGTGACGGCGCTGCACCTCGCGCATCGCGTCGGCGTACGCCTGGTCGAGCGCCACGCGGTCCGCGCGCTCCGGGTCGGGCGCGTAGCGCTTCGCCACCGCCTCGATCAGCCCGCGCTCGACGGGACTCGCCCCGGCCGCGAGCTCGCGCGCCCGGCCTACGGCCGACCACGCCTCCCGCGTGGCATCCGGGCCCATCGGCGCGTTGATGTTCGGTCCGAGGGCGAACGCCACGCCCCACCAGCAGATGGCGCAGGAGGGATCGCGGCGAGCGGCCTCGCGGAACGAGCGCCCCGCGGCCTCGTGGTTGAAGCCGTAGGCGAGGACGAGCCCCTGATCGAAGTAGCGCTGCGCCTCGGGCGATCCACTCGAGATCGGACGCTGGTGGTCGCCGAGGTCGTCGAAGAGCCGGATCAGCGGCGGCTCGGAATCCCGAGACACACCGCCGCAGGCGGCCACGAGCAGCGATCCCAGGAGCGCGAGGACGCAGAGAGGTCGGTGGAACATCGATGGTCCTCCCTGCCCCGATCCTACCGCGAGCGGGGCCAGGCGTGAACTCCGCTATCCTCGTCGCCCGCGGGCTTCACGAGGGGAAACAGTGCGGGTCCTCGTCACGGGCGGATGCGGCTTCCTCGGCTCCCACGTCTGCGAGCTGTTCCGGAAGCGCGGCGACGAGGTCGTCTCGCTCGACAACATGACGAAGTTCGAGCTGGACCGGACCGGCTATCGGACCGCGGCGGCCCGCGACCACAACTGGAAGCTGCTCGAGGCGATGGGCGTCCGCATGCTGCGCGAGGACGTGCGCGACCTCGAGGCCGTGCTCGACGCGGCCTCGGGCTGCGACTTCATCGCGCACACGGCCGCGCAGCCGGCGGTGACGATCAGCCTCGAGGACCCGATCCTCGACCTCTCGACCAACGTGCAGGGCACCCTTCACGTGCTCGAGGCCGCCCGGCGCCACGGGCTTCCGGTGGCGAGCTGCGCCAGCGTCCACGTCTACGGCAACTGGCTCAACGACGAGCTCGGCGAGACCGATACCCGGTACGTGCACGATCCGGTCGCAATCGGCGAAGAGGCGCAGACGATGGTCGGATACTTGACTCCGCTGCACGCATCGAAGGCCTCGGCGGAGCAGTACGTGCGGGTCTACGCCTCCGCCCACGGAGTGCGGGCGGCGAGCTTCCGGCTCACCGGCATCTACGGGCCCCGCCAGCTCGGCGGCGAGGACCACGGCTGGGTCGCGAACTTCGCGATCCGCAACGCGCTCGGCTGGCCGATCACGATCTTCGGAACGGGCAAGCAGGTCCGCGACATCCTCTTCGCCACGGACGCCGCGCAGGCCTTCGTCGATTTCTACGCGCGCGGAGAGGCCGGCGTCTACAACGTCGGGGGCGGGCCCGACCACGCCATCTCGCTGCTCGAGTGCCTGCGGCTGATCGAGGCCCGCTCGGGGCGCGCCTCGGAGATCCGCTTCGAGCCGTCGCGCTTCGGGGACCTGCGCTGGTTCGTCTGCGACGTCCGCCGCGCGCGCGCCGGCTTCGGCTGGGTTCCCCGCGTCCGCCCCGAGCAGGGCGTCGGAGAGATCGTGCGCTGGGTCGACGGCAACCGCGCGCTCTTCGGCGAGGGCGAGGCGTGAAGGCCCTGATCCTCGCGGCGGGCCGCGGCCGGCGCCTCGGCTCGCAATCGAGCGAGCAGAACAAGTGCATGCTCCCGATGTTCGGGCGCCCCCTGATCGAGTACAGCCTCGAGAACGCCGTGCGCGCCGGGGCCGACGAGATCGTGATCGTCGTCGGATACCGCGCCGAACAGATCATCAACGCCTACGGCATCGAGTACCGCGGCGTGCGCGTGCAGTACGTGCTCCAGGAGGACCCGCGCGGCCTCGTCCACGCGATCGAGTGCAGCGAGGAGGCGATCGGCGGCCGCGACTTCATGCTCTTCCTCGCCGACGAGATCCTCTGGGCACCGCGCCACGCCGAGATGGTGCGGAAGTTCGAGGAGGACGCGCTCACGGTGATCTGCGGTGTCGTGAAGGAGCCGAACCCCGACGAGATCCGCAAGACCTACGCGGTGATCGAGGATGACCGGGACCAGCGCATCTACCGCCTGATCGAGAAGCCCCGCAACCCTCCGAACCAGATGCGCGGCACCGGCAATTGCATCTTCCGGTCGCGGATCTTCCACTACGTCCCACTCACGCCCATCAACCAGAACCGGCAGGAGCGCGAGCTTCCCGACCTGATCCAGTGCGCGATCGACGACGGTCTCGCGGTCAAGTCCTTCGACATCGGGGACGGCTACGTGAACATCAACACCCCCGCCGACATCGAGGTCGCCGAGCGCTCGGAGGCGGCGCGCTTCCGGCCGGAGGCCGGTAGGCGGCCTTGAGCCCCCGCTTGCTCGTCGTCGTTCCCGCCTACAACGAGGCCGACAGCATCGAGGAGGTGGCCCGCCGCGCGAGCCGGCACGCCGACGTGTGCATCGTGGACGACGCGAGCACGGACGGGACGGCGGAGCTCGTAGCCGGTCTCCCGCGCGTGCACGTCGTCCGCCACGCGAAGAACACGCACATCGCGGGCGCGATCCTGGACGGCTTCCGCCACGCCCGCGCGCGGGGTTACGACCACTGCATCACGATGGACGCGGGGCTGTCGCACGACCCGGACGCGATCCCCGAGTTCCAGGCGCGCGCCGACGCGGACCTCGTCCTCGGCTACCGCGCGCGCCGCGAGGGCGTGCCCGCCCTCCGCGTGGGCCTCTCGGTTGCCGCCAACTGGCTGATGAACCTGGCCCTCGAGCGGCGCGCCGTCCCCTGGGGGGGCGCCGGACTGCGCGACTGTACGTCCGGGTTCCGCATGTACTCGCGGCGCGCCTACGGGCTCCTGCTCGAGGCCCCGCTGCGCTGCCGCGCGTTCGACTTCCACATCGAGTCCCTCGCGATCGTCTACCGGGCGGGCCTCTCGGTCGCGGAGATCCCGATCCGCTACCGCTTCACGAACTCGTCGCTGCGGCGCGAGATCGTGGTGGAGGCGCTGCGGACCTGCGGGCGGCTCTGGGTACGCTGAGGGCGCCCCGGTACCGACCGGCCTGCGGCCGAACATCGTTTGACCGTTTAATCCCCGTGGGGACGTCAAATTCGGGCCCACCCGAGGCGATTCTCTGGCACCTCCTCCTCTTGACCCCCGTTTTCTCGATCTGGAAGTCAACCTTCTGGGGTGTCCGGGGGATTTCGTCCCGATCTCAGGCCATCGAGGCCCTGTTTTTGGACCTTTGTTCGGGCTAGGCTGCACCCAGGGCCGGCCGAGAGCTCGGCCGCGACGCGTGCGGAGGCGAGGTGGAGCCGAAGATTCCGACCGGCGGCGAGAAGCTCGTGCAGTGCCTCGAGCGGGAGGGTGTCGAGTACATCTTCGGCCTCTCGGGCGGCGCGGCGATGCCGATCTTCGACGCCCTGGTGGACTCGAAGATCCAGCTGATCCTCGTCCGGCACGAGCAGGGCGCCACGCACATGGCCGACGGCTACGCCCGCTCGACGGGTCGCCCGGGCGTCGTCCTCGTCACCTCCGGGCCCGGCGCGACGAACACGGTGACGGGGCTCTTGACGGCCCTGATGGACTCGGCGCCGGTGGTCGTGATCACTGGGCAGACGATCACCCCAATGCTGGGAAAGGATGCCTTCCAGGAGGCGGACGTCACCGGGATCACGTATCCGGTGGTCAAGCACTCGTATCTCGTGAAGGACGCGCGGGACCTGCCCCGCGTGATCCGCGAGGCCTTCTACCTCGCCACGTCGGGCCGCCCGGGCCCGGTGCTGATCGACGTGCCGAAGGACGTGGGCCAGGGCCCCTGCACCGCCGGCTTCACCGACGACCTCGACCTTCCGGGCTACGAGGTTCCCGGTCGCGGCGACCCCGAGCGCATCGCCGAGGCCGCCCGCTACCTCTCCGAGGCCCGTCAGCCCCTCCTCTACGTGGGCCACGGGGCCGTGATCTCCGACGCGGGCAAGGCGATCACGGCGCTCGCCGAGAAGCTGCGCGCGCCGGTCGTCAATACGCTCCTCGGCAAGGGGGCCGTCGACGAGACCCACCCGCTCCACCTCGGCATGCTGGGCATGCACGGGACCGCCTACGCGAACAAGGCCGTCGCGGCCTGCGACCTGATCATGGCGATCGGCGCGCGCTGGGACGACCGCGTGACCGGGCGCCTCTCGGACTTCTGCACGAAGGCCGTAAAGATCCACGTCGACATCGACGCCGCCGAGTTCGGGAAGATCGTCCAGCCGCAGGTGTCGATCCACGGCGACGCGCGCCTCGTGATCGAGGACCTCGTCGAGCAGGTCGAGATGGGCGACACCGCGGAGTGGCTCGCCCAGTGCAGTCGTTGGCGACGGCAGTACCCGCTCAAGTACCCGAAGCAGGGGGGGCTCCGCGCGCAGCACGTGCTCGACCGCCTCGACGCGCTCACGCAGGGCGACGCGATCGTCACCACCGACGTGGGCCAGCACCAGATGTGGGCGGCCCAGTTCTGCCGCACCCGGCGCAACCGCCACTGGCTCTCGAGCGGCGGGGCGGGGACGATGGGCTTCGGCTTCCCGGCCGCAATCGGCGCGAGCTTCGCGCACCCGGACCGGAAGGTCTGGGCGGTCGTGGGCGACGGCGGCTTCCAGATGACGATGTGCGAGCTCGCGACGGCGCAGCTCCACCGCCGCCAGGTGAAGGTCCTGATCATCAACAACAACTACCTGGGCATGATCCGCCAGTGGCAGGAGATGTTCTACGAGAACCGCCTCTCCGGCTCCGACCTCGAGGGGAACCCGGACTTCGTGAAGCTCGCGGAGGCCTACGGCACGAAGGCCTTCCGCATCCGGCGGCCGGCCGACGTGGACCGCGTCCTGCGCGAGGCCCACGACTACGCGGCCGGGCCCTGCGTCGTGGTGGCCGAGGTCGTGAAGGAGGACAACGTCTTCCCGATGATCCCGGCCGGCGCCTCGATCGCCGAGATGCTGATCGAGAAGCCCCGACACCGTCTCGCGAAGCCCGAAGGGAGCACCTGAGATGAGCGCCGCCGTGCAGACGGCCGCCGAGCCCGCGGCCCCTCCGATCCACACGATCTCGCTCTTCGTGAACAACAAGCCGGGCGTGCTCGTGCGCGTGGCGCTCGTCTTCTCGCGGCGCGGGTTCAACATCGAGAGCCTCGTCGTGAGCCCGGGCGCCGAGGGCCGCTTCTCGCGCATGACGATCACCTGCCGCGGTGCGGCCTCCGAGCTCGGCCAGGTGGTCCGGCAGCTCGCGAAGCTCGTGGACGTGGTACACGCGATCGACCACACCGGCGACCAGTCCTACGAGGTGGAGATCGCCCTGCTCAAGCTCGACTCCCCCCTCGACCGGCGCACCCAGATCCTCCAGATCGCCGAGCACTACAAGGCCCGGGTCGCCGACTACGGGAGCGAGTCCCTGATCCTCCAGCTGCACGGATCGAGCGAGAAGCTCGATGCCTGCCTCGACCTGCTGCGTCCCTTCGGGATCAGCGAGCTCGTCCGCTCCGGCAAGCTCTTGATGGCGCGCGGGCGGCGCGTGACCTGACCCCCACGGGCGGGCGCCGATCAACGGTCGCGCTCGTACTCCTCCCAGACCCGGCGCGCCTCGGCGACGCCGGGGTCGGCCGCGTCCCAGGAAGCGACGCGTCCGATCCTGGCACTCCACGCGCCCGTCTCGAGCTCCCACCAGCTCGTGCCGAGCGAGCGCGAGTGCGGAATATGGCGGCGCGGCGCCGGGCCGGCGGCCGGCCCGCGAGGTCCGAGCGTCGCCGAGATCTCGTAGAGAGCGCCGGCCTCCGCGCGCCACTCGACCACGCTCGGCTCCGTCGACTCGGCCTGGAGCGTCACGAGGCGCTCCGAGGCCTCGTCGGTGTCGCGGCGGAAGTACACGACCTCGAGCTCGTAGAGCCCGGGGAGCGCCTCCAGACAGCGCGGGTAGTGCCAGGGCTCGTAGCGGGCCACGATCCAGTCACCGCCGGGGCGCCGGATGCGATCGACGCTCGTCGCGCGCTCGCGGTGACACACGACCGCGACCTCCCTTCGAGGCAGCATCGGCCCCGCGTAGGAGCGGAACCACTTCGACTCGGGCTCGGGCGGGGGGCCGAGCCGAACGACGCTGCCGACCAACGCATTGCCGCCCGCGAGCAGCAGCGACGCGGGAGCGGTGAGCACGACCCAGCTCCCGTGCTGGTCGGCGTCGAAGCCGTCGCGGAGCATCCGCCTCGAACGGCCCAGGGCATGCGGAAGCTGGCAGCCCACGAGCAGGAGGAGGCTCGCGAGGACGAGGGCACGAGCGAGCGAGCCGGTGCGGGACACGAGGCTGCATTTGTACCCGCCCCCACCCCTTTGTAAAGTCAGGTGCGCGCCCCCCTGGAGTCCATGCCGGCCGGTCACTTGCCGAATCTGGCCCTCGCCCTCGTGCTCGGCGCCCTCGGCTGCGCCTCCGGCGCCAGCCCGGCGGCCGCGCCCGCGGCGGGGCGCAGCGATGCGACCCTCCTCGACGTCACCGCGCCCGCGGCGGCCCGGGCCGGGGAGCAGGCCCCGGCCGCCCCGCAGGCCTCGCCCGCCAGCGCAGCCGACCGGCCGGGCCGACTCCTGATCTACAGCGCCATCACCGGCCACCTGCCGCTCGACGATCCCGCGGCCGCCGTGGACGATCCCACGCGCACGCCGGCGGAGCGCGAGGTCGCGCGCGCCGCGGCGCTCGAGGCCGAGATCGCGGGCGAGCTCGAGCGACAGGAGCAGATCGCGACGGAAGAGGAGGCTCACAGCGAGCTGCCGCCCGCTCCGCCGCTGCCGCCCGAGGATCCGACCCGGCTCGAGGCGGCCCCGGCCCCGGAGGACCGCGACCTGCCCCAGGGGCTCTTCGCGATCGATCGGATCACCATCCCGCCCGGCGAGTGGCAGAACGCCCGGGAGCTCGAGGTCGAGCGCCGCTCGCTCGACGCGGATCGCGACGGCCGCCCGGAGGAGGTGCGCTACCTCGATCCGCGGACGGGAGCGCTGCTTCGCGCCGAGCAGGACCTCGACTTCGACGGCCGGGTCGACGCCTGGAAGACCTATGCCGACGGGCGCCTCAGCGTGCGCATCCTCGACGAGGACGGCGACGAACGCTCGGACGTGTGGGAGCGCTACGAGGACGGCCGCGTGGCGCAGCTGACGCTCGACCGCAACCACGACGGCGTCCGCGACGTCTTCCTGCGCTACAAGGGACTCGAGCTCCACGAGCGCCTCGAGGACGCGAACGACGACGGGACGATCGACCGCGTCGTGACCTACGACGGGAAGCAGCGCGTGCGGAGCGAAGAGGACCTGAGCTTCAACGGCAGGATGGACACGTGGACGAGCTACGCCGTCGTGGACGAGCGCGAAGTCGTGGCGCGCGTGGAGCGCGACACCCAGGACGCGGGCAAGCCCGACGTGTTCGAGAGCTACGAGACCAGCGGCGGCGAGACGCGCATCGTGCGCCGCGAAGAGGACCTGAACCGCGACGGCAAGCCCGACGTGGTCTCCGTCTACGAGAAGGGGCGCCTCGTGCAGCGTGCCATCTCCGACGAGGCGCTCGCGCCGCTCTGAGCCGCCTGCCCCACCCCTCGCCTCGAGACGCGCAGGGCGCCGCACGCGAACCGGCCCGGGGCGGACGGTGAGCTGCTACCCCGCGTCGACCTACGCGCGCTATCTCGAGGGCGAGCTCTCGCGCGACGAGAGCCGCCCCGTCGAGGCGCACCTCGTCCACTGTCGGCGCTGCCGCGAGCTCGTCCTCGCCTTGCGAGAACGGGGTAGCCCTCCGGACGACGCAGGCCGCGGCCGGGCGACGACGCTGGGCAACGGCGAGGCGGGCATCCCGCCCGTCGCGCAGCGCTCGCGCGCCCTCGCACTGTCACTCACGCTGGTGGCGCTCGCCGGGGTGGTGGCGACCGCGACGGCCCTTCTCGAGTCGGGACTGCCCCCCTCCTTCGGGGGGCCCGGCCCGCTGCACGCGAGCTGGAGAGGAGCCTACGCCATGGCGATCGAGCTGGTCTTCGTCCTCCGCGAGTCGGCCCCCGCGCTCTTCGACCTGGCGCTCCCGGTCGCCGTCATGGCCAGCGCGTCGGCGCTCTTGAGCTTCGGCCTCTCGGCGCTGCGGCGCCGGATCGGCGGCCCGGGCGCGAAGGCCCTGGCGGCGCTCGCGATCCTCGCGGCCCCGGGCGAGAGCCGCGCGCACTTCGGGTTGCACGAGCACGAGGACGTCCTCGTCGCCGCCGGAACGGTCCACTCCGGAACCCTCGTGGCCTCTGCCCGCACGGTCACCGTGGACGGCGTGGTCGACGGAGACCTCGTCGTGCTGACGGAGCGGCTCGTCCTGCGCGGCGAGCTGGCCGGGAATCTCTTTGCCGTGGCGCGCGAGGTGGACCTGCGCGGCGTCGTGCACGGATCGCTCTTCGTCGGCGGCGAGCGCTCGACCCTCGCGGGCGAGGTGCGCGGCGACGTGTACTCGGCCGGCGAGAGCTTCGTTCTCGCGCCCGGAGGCCGGATCGCGCGCGATGCGACCATGGTGGCGGACCAGGTGCTGCTCGAGGGGGAGCTCGGCCGCGACGCGAACGCGCTCTTCGCGGAGAGCATCGAGGCCCGCGGATCGATCGGCCGGAACCTTCGGGGTCGCGCCGAGCGCCTCGTGCTCCTCGAGGGCGCCCAGATCGGTGGCAACGTCGAGGCCTCGCTCCCCGAGGGTGTGGCGATCGAGCGCCGCCCGGGCGCGCAGGTGGGCGGCGAGCTGCGGGTGGTCGCACACGAGACGGAGCGCGGGTCGGACCTCCGTCGTTTCCTCGAGCCCGAGAGCTATGCCTGGATGCTCCTGCACGTTGGCGCCGGCTTCGTGCTCGGCATGCTGCTGCACCTGCTCGCCCCGGGGATCCTCGCCGTCCGCGCGGAGTCGCCGCGCGACCTCCTGCGCGGCCTCGGGATCGGACTGGCGACGCTCGTGGCCGTGCCGCTCGCGCTGGCCCTCGCCGCCGCAACGGTGGTGGGGATCCCGGTGGCGCTGATCGGCGCCGCGGGACTCGCCGCGGCGCTCTACGTCGGACTCGTGGCCGTCGGGGGCCTGATCGGTGCGGCGCTCCTCCACCCGAGCGAGGGAAGCCGCAGCGGCTTCGGCGCCGCCCTCGCGACGGGCCTCGCGGTTCTCGTGCTCCTGACCCACCTCCCCTTCCTGGGCGACGCGCTGCGCGTGGTCGCCATCGTGGTCGGGCTCGGACTGCTGGTCGAGCGGGCCCTCGAGGCCTGGCGCGGGCGCGACGCGCCGGCCGCCCCCTGACCTCTGGCTGGGTTTCCCGTTCCCAAGAGCCGTTCCCAAGAGGACCCTGCCAGCGTCCGGGTGCCCGCCCCCTTTCCCCCGCGCGGTCGGGCGCCTGCGTGGCCCCCTGCGCAAGCCCTGCCGCCCGGCTCGCGGCGCTGCGATCGGGACGCGCGTCACTTCTCGAGCCCAGCTGGCACTCACCGTCGAGCCGGGGAGGTGGGATGATGGTGGACTTCAAGGACGACGAGCGCGCAGCGATCCAGCACGGTGTCCACGAGGCGCTGCACGCCCAGGATCGCGACGACGCCGAAAACGAGCCCGTGGTCATCGACGAGACGCCCGCGGCCGACGGCCCCTGCATCTGGGCGGTCGGCGGCGGCAAGGGCGGCGTCGGCAAGTCGATGGTCACCACGAGCCTCGCCGTGGCCCTCGCGGGTCGCGGCCAGCGCGTGGTGGTGGTCGATGCCGACCTCGGCGGCGCCAACGTCGACACGGTCTTCGGCATCACGCGCCCGCCGCGCACCCTGTCCGAGTTCTTCGCGGGCGAGGTGCCGCGCCTCGCCGACGTACTCTCGCCCACCTCGGTGCCGAACCTCCGCGTGGTGAGCGGGAGCAACGCCCTGCTCAGCATGGCGAACCCCCTCCACAGCCAGAAGACGAAGTTCCTGCGGCACCTGCGCTACCTCCCGGTCGATCACGTGCTCCTCGACCTCGGCGCGGGCACCAGCTACAACGTGCTCGACTTCTTCCTCGCCGCGCAGCGCGGCATCGTCGTCGTCGTTCCCGAGCCGACCTCGATCGAGAACGCCTACTACTTCCTCAAGGCCGCCTTCTTCCGCTCGCTGCGTGCGGTGGCGCGCAACGCCGCCGTCAACGCGGCGCTCTCGCGCGTGCTCGACGAGAGGATCAAGCGCCGCGTGCGCTCGCCGCTCGACCTGATCGCGGGTGTGATGGAGATCGACCCCGCGGCGGGCCAGATCCTGCGCCAGCGCGTCCGCTCCTTCGCGCCCAAGCTGATCGTGAACCAGGTGCGCAACGACGAGCAGCGCGCGCTCGGCAACAAGATCGTGCACGTGTGCCGCGAGCACATGGGGACCCAGATCGAGGATCTCGGCTACCTCGAGCATGACCAGCACGTGGCCGACGCGGTGCACCACCGCAAGCCGGTGCTCCAGCTCCACCCGACCTGCAACTTCGCGAAGGACGTGCGGCGCATCGTCGACCGCATGCTGCGCGGGACGCCGGCCGCGATCGAGGCGGTACCGCCCACGCTCCCGCCCCTCGACGTCTCGCGCCCGGGTGCCTACCTGCGGGCCTGCCGCGAGGCGCTCGGCTACGAGCTCGGGCCGATGATGGAGCGGACGCAGATCCGCAGCCTCGAGGCCCTCGAGGAGGAGCGCTTCGAGGCGCTCCCGCCGGGCCCCTACGTGCGGAACTTCGTGGTCGCCTACGCCCGCGAGCTCGGCATCCGCGAGGCCGACCTGCTGGCGGCGAGCTACGCCAAGCGCTTCCGGCAGTCCCTCGACGGCCCCCCGGCCGCCGCGAGCTGAGCGCAAGCGAAGCGCGCAGCGAGGCGCAGCCGAGCGAAGGCCGGAGCCCGAGCGTGAGCGATCAGCGAGCGCGAGGCCCGGCTGAGGCCGAAGCGCGCAGCGAGGCGCAGCCGAGCGAAGGCCGGAGCCCGAGCGTGAGCGATCAGCGAGCGCGAGGCCCGGCTGAGGCCGAAGCGCGCAGCGAGGCGCAGCCGAGCGAAGCCCCGAGCCCGAGCCCGAGCGCAAGACCGCGAAGCGGTCGCGCAGCGAGGCGAAGCCGAGCGGAGTCGGCTGCCAGCGCTCGGATCGGAGCATCGTCCTCGGGCCGGTGAGCGCGAGGCCCGGCTGAGGGAAGACTCCGATCAACGACGGCCCTGCCGCCGGATCTCGGCGAGCAGGACGTCCGCAGCGAAGCGGTGGCCCGCGGCGTTCCAGTGCCCGTCGATCGCGAAGTAGAGGTCCGGACGTTCCGGCTGCGTCGGGATCACGAGCACCGGGTGGCCCCGCTGGACGAACAACCCGGCGAGCGCGCGCGCGTGGTCGCCGCGCACGTCGGCCAGCAGCCCGATCACGGGCCAACCCCGCTCCGCGCAGCGAGCGAGCACCGCTTCGACGATGGCCCGCGTGAGCGCATCGGGCGGCTGGGGCTGCTGCGGCCCCCCAGGCTGGGGGGCGAACGCGTCGGGCCGAGGCTGCGCGCGAAGCGCCTGGTACAGCTTCGCCACCAGGTGCATGGAGCTCAGTCCCGGGACGGCGTCGATCCAGCGCTGAAGCCTTCGGGCGATGTCGGGCGGCGGCGGCGACAGCTCGACGAGCCCTCCCTGCGCGTCGAGGGTGAAGAGCCGCTCGCGGCGATTGTCGGCAAAGTCGTTCTGCTGCAGCTCGAGCACCACGAACCTCGGCTCGAAGCGCGGGGCGTCGCGTGCGAGGAACTTCAGCCAGCGTCCGTTGCCGCTGTCGCCGATCCCCGCGTTCACGACCGGGACTCCCAGCGCTCGCCGTACGATCTCGGGAAACTCGCTTCCGTCGTCGACGCCGTAGCCCATCGTGAACGAATCCCCGAGGAAGAGCAGTGCGCCGCGCGGATCGCCCTCGGGTTCTGGACCACGGAAGCCGAGCCGGTTCGTCGTGAGACGCATCGTGAACTCGGGAGTGGTCCGCTCGAGCGACACGGAGGTCTTGAGCCGCTTCCCGTAGTAGGGGTCGTACTCGGAGAAGGCAGCGCCCACCTCGCGCGCCGGCGCGACGACCCGGACCACCGCCTCCGCGAGCACGACAGCGAGAAGGCTCGCCAGGGATGCGAGCGCGAGCTTTCTCGGGTAGATGATCCAGCGACGGCGCTGCAGCTTGGGTGCTTCCTGGACTCCGGCCGATGGTGGCGCCTGCTCGCGGACTCCGCCACGGGAGCCGCGTGCTCGACGGCGGGTTCCGCGGGGAGCCGTAGGGACCGGTTCGCTACGTCCGCTCGGCCCGGCGCGCGAGGTGCTCGATCTGGCCGTCCTCGCGCTGGTGGAGCACCGCGTTGTAGCTCTGCTCGCCGCGGTGGTTGTACGCGTCCGGCCGCGCGAAGCTGAGCACCGCGCTCACCCGGTAGCCGTCGAGGTCCCTGCGCCCCGGCGGCGGCGCCGCGTGGAGCGTGTCGCTGTAGTGGATCGAGACGTCACCCGGGCGCGCGCGGAAGTGCGCGCCGACCGGGGCGCTCGGATCGTCGGCGAAGACGGCCTGCACGGCCGATCGCTGCCACGAGCCGGGCAGGAACATCAGCTCTCCGGTCTCGGGCGTGGCGTCGGTCAGGAACACCGAGCACACGAGGGTCGGGCACCTCGCCGCGTGACCGCCCATGCCGCAGTCGCGGTGCCACGGCAGGTCGCCCATGCCCTCGGCCACGCCGGGCTGCTTCCAGATCACCGTCACGCCGTCGCCCTCCCCGAGCGTCGGGACGAGCGGCTCGTCGGCGAGATCCTTCAGGGCGAGCACGCGCGGGTCGCGCGGGAGCGTACCCAGACGCGGCTTCGATCCCCCGCGCGTCACGCGGCACAGCAGCTCGACGCCCGCCTCGTTCTTGCCCCACCAGGAGAGCTTGTCGCCCTTGCGCGCCTCGCGGCGCAGCGCGGCCGCGTCGGCGAGGAAGCCCTGGATCTCCTCCGCGGCGAAGACGCCGCGCACGAAGAGGTAGCCCGCCGTCCGCAGGAAGTGCGCCATGTCCTCGCGGTCGCTCGCGAGCGTGAAGGTCGCCTCGGGGTCGAGGGGTGCCCCGTGGCGGCCCTGCAGGCGCGCGGCCTCGGCCGGGTCGTAGGGGGGGCGCCCGTTGTAGAGCGCCCGCAGCGGGGGCTCCCAGGCCATCAGATCCATCGGGCGCCCGCGGAGGCAATCCACCTTTCCTGCGTAGAGCAGCCCGGCCGGCGCCTCGAGCTCGTGGACGAGCCCCTCCCAATCGGCGTGGTCGATCTCGATCACCGTCTCGGCGCCGCCGTCGCCCGCGACGATCTCGATCCCGGAAGCGGCCCGCCGGTAGGTGAAGGCGCCGCCCTCGCGGCGGCGGAAGGCGAGCGGCGGGAGCGAGGCCGCGGCCTTCGCCGCGAGCGCCCCGCGTCCGGCGGCGAGCAGCGCCGGCATCTCCTCGCGGTGGTAGCGCTCGAAGTCGATCGGCTCGAAGTGGCTCCCCGCGGTCGCGGCCATCGGCTCTCCTCCCGGCTTTGCTCCGATCCTAGCTCTTCTCGGCGCAGCGGGTCTAGCTCGATAAACTTCGCTCGCCTACGGCTCGCTGCGCGCTTCACAGCCCTACCCGGGCCTCGCGCTCGCTGCTCGCTCGCGCTCGGGCTCCGGGCTTCGCTCGCCTACGGCTCGCTGCGCGCTTCGCTTGCACGGACCGCGATCCAGGCATGGGTCCGCTCGTTCGCGGCGCGCGCCATCGCGGTCGGGAAGAGCGTGAAGCCGTGGAGCGACTCCGGGTACACCGCGAGCTCGGCCTCGTTTCCCGCCGCCCGCCAGCGCATCGCGAGGAACAGCGTGTCGTCGAGGAGCGGATCGGCCGTGCCCACCGTGAAGAGCGCGGGCGGCAGGCCCGCGAGCTCCGCGTGGAGCGGCGAGACGTCGGGATCCCGGCGGCGCTCGGGGTCCACGCCCGGGAGGTAGAGGTCCCGGTAGCTCGGGACGCCCGCCCGCCGCTGCGAGGGCGTGCCGGCCAGGTCGTAGACGCCGAAGACGAGGTTGGCAGCTCGGAAAGCGGTCGCGGCGCGGTGGCGATCGCGCAGGCGCAGGAGCGTCACGGCCGCGAGGTTCGCGCCGGCGGACGCCCCGCCGATCAGCAGCCGCTCCGTCCCGAACTCCCGCTTCGCATGCGCGAGGAGCCAGAGCGCCGCCGCCTCGCAGTCGTCCGGGGCGGCCGGATACGGATGCTCGGGAGCAAGCCGGTACTCGACGCTCACCGTCGCGACGTGGGCAGCGCGTGCGAGCGCCGCGTTGGGACGGTCGTCCATCAGCGCGGAGCCCATGAAGAAGGCGCCCCCGTGCAGGTCGAGGTAGACCGCGCGCACCTCGTCGGGCACGAAGCAGCGCAGCACGATCTCGCCAGCCGGTCCCGGGATCGTGCGGTCTTCGAAGCCGGGGATGTCTCCACCCGCCAGCAGCCCGCCCATCACCTGCGAGAGGTCGCGCGCGCGCTCGAGCATCGCCGGGGTCCAGCGGGGAGGCATCTCCTCCGGCGGGATCCGCGCGTTCCAGCGGCGCGTCTCCTCGACGAGTGCATCGAGGGCCGGATCGTGCAGCGCTCTCAGGTCCACGGCAGTTCCCCTCCTCCATCCGGACCGACGACGACGTCGCGGGCGACGTTTGCTACGTCCGTCTGCCCGGCCAGCATCATCGCGTTGCGCAGCTCCTGGTGCAGGCGCTCGAGCAGCTCCCGCACGCCGGCCTCTCCTGCGATCGCGAGCGCCCACAGGTATGGCCGGCCGATCATCGCGGCGCGCGCGCCGAGGGCGAGCGCGCGCAGCACGTCGCGCGCCGAGCGCACGCCCCCGTCCACGTAGACCTCGATGCGACCCGCCACGGCGTCCGCGATCGCGGGAAGCGCCAGGGCGGTCGGGATCGCTCCTTCGAGCTGTCGGCCGCCGTGGTTCGAGACGGCGACCGCCGCGGCGCCGCACTCGACCGCGAGCCGCCCGTCTTCCGGGTGGAGGATGCCCTTCAGCACGAGCGGGAGCCGCGTCGCCCGTGCGATCCGCTCGGCCTCGCGCCAGTCGAGCCGCGGATCGAGCACCGAGCCCGTCGCCACCGGGCCGAAGCCCTGCTCGGGATAGCCGCGGTAGCGAGGCGATCCGACGGGGGCGTCGACCGTGAGGACGATGGCGCGGAAGCCGGCGTCCTCGGCGGCCCGCACGCGCGCATCGGTCTCGCCTCGCTCGGTGTCGCTGTAGAGCTGGAACCACTTCGGGCCGTCGCTCGCGCGCGCCACCTCCGGAGCCGGGACGGAGCTCGCCGTCGACACGACCTGGAGCGCGCCCGCCGCCGCCGCCGCACGCGCGACGGCTCGCTCGCCCTCCGGGTGGGCGAAGGCGTTGTAGGCGCACGGCGCGAGGACGACCGGCAGGCTCACGGGCGTCCCGAGCAGCGCGGTCTGCGTGCGCACCGCACTCACGTCCACCAGCACCCGGGGGCGCAGGTACCAGCGCCGCCAGGCCTCCTCGTTGCGCACGGCCGTCGTGTGGCGCTCGGCCGAGTCGGCGCGCGCCGCGTCGGAGAAGTAGCCATGGGCGCCGAGCGGGAGGTGCTCGCGTGCGCGCGCCTCGAGCTCGTCGAGTCCGGGGGGCAGCAGCATCGGCCGGAGTCTATCCTGAACCGACGAGGAGGGATCCCCCGATGGCCGTGACGCCTTCCACGATGCTCCCGCTCGGAACGCCGGCGCCGGATTTCCGGCTGCCCGATCCCAGCGGGAAGCTGTTCTCGCTCGGGGACTTCGCGGAGGCCCCCGGGCTCCTCGTCGCGTTCCTGTGCAACCACTGCCCCTACGTGAAGCACCTCCGCGCGGGCTTCGCGCACTTCGCGCGCGAGTTTCAGCAGCGAGGCCTCGCCATCGTGGCGATCAACGCGAACGACGCGAAGACCCACCCCGAGGATGCCCCGCCGCGCATGGCCGAGGAGGCGAAGCGCCAGGCCTACGTCTTCCCCTATCTCTACGACGAGACCCAGGAGGTGGCGAAGGCGTTCCGGGCGGCGTGCACGCCGGAGTTCTACCTCTTCGACGCCGGGCGACGCCTCGTCTACCGGGGGCAGTTCGACGCCAGTCGGCCCGGCAACGCGATCCCCGTCACGGGCAGGGACCTGCGTGCGGCCTGCGACGCACTTCTCGCCGGCGACCCGGTGGCGGCCGACCAGCAGCCGGGCATCGGCTGCAACATCAAGTGGCGCCGCGGCAACGAGCCCGCCTGGGCCTGAACGCGCTCGCGAGCCGCGGAAAGGCCAGCTCGAACGGCCAGCTCGAAGTCCACCACGACCCCGTGCCCACGGCGGATCCTCACGCGTCGTCTCGGCCGACGCCCGCCGCGGAGAGCAGGCGATTCTCCCGCCGATCGAGGCTCCCGTGCTTGCGCACGTACTCCCGGATCACCGCTGCCTTCTCCCTGCGCTCGAGCCGCCGCTCGAGCTCGTAAAGGGCGATGCGGACGAGACCAGCCTTCGAACGGATGCCGAGCTTCCTGCGCAAGCGGACGATCCTTCGCTCGTCGTCGTCCGAGACCGCGATCGCACCCATCCTGATTTTCCTTAGCCGCTACTTCTTCTCGGCCTTCGTGTGGCCGTGACCCTCGCAGGGGCCGGTGGAGTCGTAGCCGGGGGTGCCGTTGCCGCAGCCACGTTTCTTCCCCTCGTCATGGGGGACGCACACGCGCACCGCGCCCTCGCAGCGGCCGCCGCGGCCATCGTCGGCGCGGAACTCGATCCGGTAGATACGCCCGTCGCCCCGGCCGCTGCGCTCCGCGCGCAGCTGCGCGGTCGGCGAGCCGATTCCCGAGGCGTCGGGGCAGGTCTTGCCATCGCCCCGGCCGTCGACCGGCTCGTCCTGCGCGATCGCGGTAATGCGGAGGTCCAGCGCGTCGCCGTCAGGATCTGTGACCCCCCGGACTGTCACCCGCCGCATCCGGTGATCGGCCGGCCAGAGCCGCTTCGCGCTCGGTCGCGCGTTGCCGCAGTCGGGCAGTCGGTTCTCGAGCTCGCACGCGGCCGAGCAGCCGTCGCCGTCCTCGCGGTTGCCGTCGTCGCAGGTCTCCGCGAGCTCGCGGAGGCGGTTGCCGCAGCTCTGGAGATCGCAGGCGTCGCCCACGCCGTCTTGATCGTCGTCGGCCTGGTCCGCGTTCACGACCTCGGGGCAGTCGTCGAGCGGATCGAGCAGCGCATCGCCGTCGCTGTCGGCCGCGGCAACGGTCACCAGGTTCGGCGCGCAGCGCTGGCCCTCGACGCAGTCGGCGTAGGTCACGCACGAGCCGTGGCGGCGCTCGCAGCGCCCGCCCGTCCCGCAGGTCTCGCCCGGGCCGCAGGCGGTGTCGGGGGTGCACGAACCAAGCTCTTCCACGCAGGTCCCGGCGCTCACGAGCGCCTCTGCCGCGGTGGGCGCGAACAGCCGCTGGACGTCCGCGCCCGCATCGAGGCACACGCCCCCCACGTTCGTGCAGTTGGCCTGGCTCGCGCACGGGCCTTGATCCGCATGGCAGAGGCCTGCGCCGGGGATCGGCCCGGTGGCCGAGCAGTACTCGCGCTCTCCGCACGC
>Ga0214473_10002820_pt1 | contig 21282 bp, 13 predicted proteins | sample RVTome_7_FD_203509 | JGI IMG/M metagenome (GOLD analysis project Ga0214473, IMG submission 203509) | Soil microbial communities from uranium-contaminated site in the Upper Colorado River Basin, Wyoming, United States - RVT98D197 | ecosystem: Environmental > Terrestrial > Soil > Contaminated >... | reverse complement strand
GCTTTACATTAATAGAATGAGAAATAGGAAAGATAGCTTGGTTAGGTTCTGAGTCACCAAATACGATTGGTGATCTCCAGAGAAAAAGATAAATATTTGTATCAAGATTGGTAGATTCGGGGACGGGCTTAGACTTTATTGGCGGGCTTTACGGGAGACACTAACCCCCTCTATACGAGAGAGCCTTACTGAATAATGAATAATAAAAAGAAGCTAGAGGCCCACTCTGACTTAGAGTAGTCATCGCGTAAATTCAAGAGGTGCCATCTTGCCTCGCACACCCCGCTCTTTAAAGGTTAGGGTATATATGTCCCCTCTCCCCCCGATATGTTGTCTATCAAGGGAAGGTTCTGGGCCATAGGCTTCTTTAGCTGACAGTAGAGGAGAGTAGAAAGCCATAGGTCGATAGCCCGGTTTTGATTGAATATCCTTATCCGCGCTTCCAGGCTTCCTAAGGGAGTTAGCTTGATCCCCCGGTTCTATCGATGCCTTCCTTCGCTCGGAAATCCAATAACATCGTTGTTAGTCGGGCCGGGGTCACATGGAAAAGTAATAGTCCGAAGGAGCTGTTGAAACAACTGGTGCTTGCCCGGACCCGGGGGTATTGTCTCAACGAATAAGTTCTTGTAGGAGTGAAGTTTTTATATAATTCGGCAAGCAAAAAAAAAAAGAAATCCATGGTTGATCAGCAGAAGCAGATGCCATAGAACGGTATTCGGCTTCAGCACTAGATCTAAATATAGATCAGTGCAGCAAGATGTAGCTCATCCCCACTCTCAGTAACTTCATGATGAAAGATGGGAGGAATGAATGGTAAGTATAAGAATGGTCAGTCAGGCGGCAGGGGGAGACAAGACGGTACGCCTACTCCCTAAAGAGATGGAAACCCTACCTATGCAAGATTGAATGCAGTGCTGCTTGGACAACATCATTTAGTACAGTCAGCTAGGAAGCACTAGCTAGGCAAGTCATACTGGGAATGCTGTTCCACACATTGGCTCAATTCTACATCAAATTCTTCCTTCGCCCAGCTGAGAGGTGGCCATAGAGGACATGCAAACTTTCCAAAGAGATGTGAGAGAGAGGTGGTATGTTTTGACGAATGACTACTCTTTTCCCTTTAGGTGGTATTCTAAAAAAAGCATACAAATCAATAAGAAGTGGTATCTGTTGATGAAATGCCATTGCATGGATCTCCCTCCACCCACAGCAAGAGAAGCATTTGATGGCGAGGTAAAAGCACAAGGATGAATGCCCTTGGTCCTCTCTTTGATAGTCCGATTCGTACATCAAATAATTCATGTAGTAGATCGATCTAGTAATTGGTCAATGACATGCGAGTTACATGATTGATCTGCAAGGGAGAATCAATGCGATTAGACAGGAAGGCTAGCTTGAATGAACAGTAGCACAGGTATAGGACTTCGAAGCTTCTTTGACCACTGACATATCAATGAATGGAACTGAAAGACGAGAGTGAAAGAGCGGGAGCACAAACGAGGTAGCTTATGCTTTTTTTCATCCTCACTCGAGGGAGATCTAGCCACTCCTACTACTAGCTTCCTAACTCGGATAGAAAGCAACTCACTATAAAAAACCTAACAGAAGAATAAGGATCAACGAACCGGGGGGAGCAAACCACCACTGCTGATATGGAATTCTATTTCCACTTTCAGTTTCACCTCTCTTGTCGAATGTGTGCGGACCTTGTCTCCTCGCTGGCCGTCATCCCGGCCCTTCTACTTCGTGGTCTTTTTACCTCTCCTTGTCAAGCTAAGCTAGTTCGAACTCGTATGTCAGCAACCCCTTCTTTCACAAGGGATTTGTCCTACTCCTACTGCCTGGAAGAGTGATTTATTACCTCTCCTTTGGGTCCTGGATAGCTTCGGTGACTGGACTTCTCATCCTTCTGCTTCTGTCCTTAGTTACAATCAAAATTGGGGACAAGCACTACCGTGAAAAGGTCTGGTCTCGTACTAAAACAGACTTTTTGATTCCAACGCACTTCACTCTTGTCCACATCCGAACTGGATCCTTTCCATGTCTTATAGGTGCATGCAGGCAGCTTGAGATCGAACTTCTACTTCGTAAACTCATTGTTGGGTTCTATCGTAGTGAAAGTTGCTGTGAGGAGATCCTTGTGCCAGTGAAGATTGCTTCCAGTGATCGGGAAATAATAAATACAAAAACCATTGTTTTATATCCAACACTCCGGATAGGCGGAAGGATCTATGTCTATCCCCAACTCCACATCGGAAAATTTGTGCTTTTTCTACGGGGAGTCATCAAAGGAGGAATAGGCATACGCTGGTTCGATAAGCCAAGGAAAAACAACCACCGTTTGGTTTTGACACTCAAGCGACCCGCCCTTTTACTAGGTTGGGCAAGCTTGTATGCTCCTACTCCCAACAAGGTCCTGGTCGAGATCGTGGAACTATCGCTCGAGAAGTAAGTGAGCTGGTCCTTGTTTGGTCATAAGGGCAATCGTTCTTCTCCGGTCAGGGGCTTAGGTCCGAGGGTTATCCGCGATTGGTAATGGCATAACCAGAAAAGGGGTAGAGGAAACAAGGTTACGCGCTGGGTAGCGCAACGCATCTGTCTCGGGTACAGAGGCGACGAGGGGACCCGGCCACCCAACCCAGCAGGTCAGGGGCGGGCCGGCCATAGGTTCGAATCCTGCCACCTTTCTTGTGGATCATCCTGTGGTTACCGGATGATGGGAATAACAAAGCAGAAATTTGGAAATGAGCACGAAATGTCAATATATGAATTGTTTCATTATTCGTTATTTCCGGGTCCTTTCGTTGCATTCACTTATAACAAGAAACAACCACCAGCGTTTGGTGCAGCACCCGCATTTTGGTGTATTCTTCTTTCTTTCCTTGGTCTTTCGTTCCGTCATATTCCTAATAACTTATCCAATTACAACGTATTAACCGCTAATGCACCTTTCTTTTATCAAATCTCAGGGACATGGTCTAATCATGAGGGTAGTATTTTATCATGGTGTCGGATCCCAAGTTTTTATGGATTTCTTCTTTGTTACCGGGGTCGACTCCAAAGCCATAATGTCTCAAAACGAGGAGACCATAGAGAAACTCTTTTTTATTCCTTTGTCTCGAACGTCGTGAAGAACTCCATTCTATCTCTCCCTCGTTACGAACAAAAAAGTGGGGCTGCGCCCCAGTTGTACACCCCCTTCGATTCCGACCTTGTTGATTCTGAACTTCGTTTGCAAAGGAATCGGACTTTTGACGGGCCAGCACTCTTTTATGCGCCGCTTTACCCTGAAAGGAGAATGAGCTTTGCTCCTCTGGGTGCTAGGCGCTCCCGTGGTTCGCAAGAAGGAAAAAGGACTCATCCTTTGTTGCATCTGGCACGAGATGATAAAGAGAGAGCTTCGTCTATCGATGAAAAGCGGATTGACGGAGCTCTTGGCATTGCTTTGTTTTTCTCTCTTTTCTTATCAGCGAGTTCTGATCCTTTTGTTCGAAATTTCTTCGTTCGTACCGAACCGCTTGCAGAATCAAATCCTGTTCCACAAGATCCTATATCAGCTATACATCCTCCTTGCATTTATGCCGGAGACGTCGCCAGTGCTATGGGCTTTGGCTTATGTAGATCAAAAATGATGAATGGGATTGTGTCACTCCACTCGCCGCCAATGCGGAAGGATGCTGTCGAAAAGAAAGGAACGCTGCTTCGCTCTGCTGGATGCGTCGGATCCCGTATAACAAGCGAGTTTTTTACCCTCAAATTCAAACATGTGGGCGCAAAATGCTATCCTGCTCTATTGTTACGTAGCAATAGAAGCCCGCTCATGCTGCTTCGGCGGCGCTTTTTAGCCTTCTCTTCGCTCTGGACAGGAGCGCACACGGGGGGAGAGCAGACGAAGCGTGTCTTTCGTAATGGAAAGAAAGAGACCACTATTTCGCCTCTTTGTTGGACCGCCGGCGCGAACACAGTGGTCTCTGACCAGGACCAGGAACCAATTCGAATTTGGATCTTGACATGTTGGTGGTTGGTAACCGTAGGCATCTTGCCAGGAAGTTGGTGGGCTCATCATGAATTAGGTCGGGGTGGCTGGTGGTTTCGGGATCCCGTAGAAAATGCTTCTTTTATGCCTCGGGTATTAGCCACAGCTCGTATTCATTCAGTAATTATACCCCTTCTTCATTCTTGGACCTCGTTTCTTAATATTGTGACTCTTCCATGCTGTGTCTCAGGAACCTTTTCAATACGGTCCGGATTGCTAGCTCCCGTTCATAGTTTTGCTACAGATGATACACGAGGAATCTTTTTATGGCGGTTCTTCCTTCTAATGACCGGCATATCTATGATTCTTTTCTCCCAGATGAAGCAGCAGGCATCGGTCCGTAGAACCTATAAAAAAGAGATGGTTGTGGCGCGAAGTACTCTTGTGCACCTACGGCACTCGGCTCGCGCGCAACCCCGCCCCGTTATGTTATGGAAGAATTGAACTTCTTGCTGGGCTTGGTATTAAGAGCCAGCAATTGGCTGCTGGATTTCGACCCGAAACTAGAAAAAGATCGCTTCGGGGGTCACTATGGCGTGGCTGAATGTAGAGCAGTCCGCCCCTAAAGCGTTTGATCAGTATATTTTTTAGAACTTCGGAAGATGGTCAAGGTAGCTTGCTTCCAAGCCACTGCACTAGATGCGCATGTAGTCATAGTAGTCGGCTCAGAATGCCTCTGTTCTATACTCAAATCCCCCTTCGAATGAATGGGGAATTACGTCGATCTTTGATCTGCAGAATAAGGCCTACGAGCTCTCTGTTTTAGTTTTATGGCAGAGAAAGATAGCTCCTGCCTCCTGAGGTCCTTACAGGGACGGGTCAAAAACTTCTTTTTTTATTGAATTTACGCGGGGGAAGAAAGAACTAACTTCGCTTCTGGCTTTCCTGATCTCCAGCTAAAGAAGAAAGAGAGATGGGTTCGTTCATCAATTCAAAAACGCTTGTTTCGTACCTTTAAAAGCAAATTTGCTGCTCGAAGAATAGAAATCTGGCCTAATGGGCTTAGAGTTGTATCAGTTGGCTATTGGTATATAATAACTTCTTTTGCAATTGGTTCTCTTTCTTTTCCAGAATCAAAAAAGTCCTTTGGTCGCGATCAAAAATCAAAGGCAGAATAACGAGCTGAGAAAGGGGGCAAAGCGGAAGGAAGAGAGGCTAAGCACTAGGCGTTCCGATCGATGCTTAGTTCACTCCCAAGAACAAAAAAATCGTTTACCATTGGCCCTATAATCATAAGAAAAGCCGTACTCCTCCCATACTCTGGTGAATAATTTAATTGCCTCAGTCCGATCAACTTATATTATTAGTCAGTAGCTTGCTTGAGATTTGGAATTAGAGGGGACAATAGCAAGTGACGGTTTCATTCCTTATGACTTCTTACTACTAACTAGGGCTAGGGTTTAGTTTCTGATATAACTGAAATCCTACGATGAACTAAACGAGACTTATGGAGGGACTCGCTTTGCTTGCTCCCCTGTGATGAAGGAAAGCTAACTAGCAAACTCTGCTTCTCCGTCCTGGAATCCAATGCAACCTTCGACCGACCTCTCCAGGTGACCCGACAAGGTAAGCAAGTGAACTCCCAGCATCTAATCCCTCTCCTTCGGACCCTCTATTCCACTCCCTTCTGAGCCCACATCTCCATGTCCTATCGATGCTGATCTCTCCCCTAGCTGGCCATATATTGCATCTCCAACTACAGGTAAGAAGCTCCATCCGAGGGAAGATAAGCCATCTACGAGACCATTCCTGCGAATGAACAGAGCACTTTCGAAACCTCTTATCGAGACCCCATCTCCTGCTAATTATTCATCTGGTGGCGAAGGGCGACTCCACCTGCTAAGCAGGCCAAGCTTTCTATTCCCTTCCAGCAAGCAGCTGATAGCCATCAGTCACGGCTCCATAAGGCAATAAATTGGGTCAATAGCCACCATCAAAAGAAAGAAGGAAAGGAAGCTGCCTAAGCCCTTCACTAAGACCTGGCGAACTACCACCCTCCCTCTCTTGATATCGAATCCAGTGGAAGCGCCACCCTCTTCTTATCTTTCTTCGTCTCCTGGCCCTGAATAGAAGCTCCAAAGTCCAAGCTCTCCTGCTCCTGTTTCTGGATTCCTCTGCTCTTGATGAATGGAATGACCCCAACTGCTGCTATCGATGAAGTTCTTTCTGTCCCTCGATCCGACCTTTTTAGGTATAAGAATAAGAATAAGAACAGTGAGCCATCTCTTGCAATCTATGAACCTGGACCCGAACCATCTTATCTAATACCTTCGAACGAAGACCTTGGAAACCCATTCTTTCACCTCTAACGATAAGGGGGGCGGGATAGCTGGTTGTCTTCCCGGGCAAGCGAGTAAGTAGGAAGCTCTTTTTCAAATGGCAAGTAGGCAGGCCGTGAGCTAGCCAATAAGTGTAAGATGTATTGATAGTTCAGTGAAGCCAATGAGTATGGCAATCCGGTTCCAGCTGCTTGCTGGATAGCCGAAGATAGATTGACTTTGGGCTGAACTTGAAATTCGGTCTTGCTGAGGCGGCAAGGCCATTCTTGGACGTACGTTGAATATCCACTTTGCTGACTTGTCTTGTACTAGTACCTATTCTCCCCTGGAGAGGTCCAGGAGGGACCTCATCATGCCCCATCTTTCCCTTGCCTTTATTCAATTTCTAAGCCAGATTGCATTGCATGACAAGCACACGATGCAACATACTCAGCTTCGTAGAAAGCGTCACAATCGGTTCTTTCTTGAAACTCCATGTAAAAGCAGTATTTACAAGATAGAAAAGAAAGCCAGTAGTACTTTTTCTATCATCCAAGTCTCCAGCCCAATCACTATCAAAATAATCCAAAAGTCATAACTTCTACGAAGCTGAATAGAATAACCTTCAAGTGTGTCACCCGGCCTCACATGCGCATCTCTTGATCACAACCCTTAACGTAACGGTAACGGTCTTTTCTCTCCAAATCCGTCTATTTCCCCGTCCTTCTTTCTGGGGGAACTTTCTTCTTGTATCTCTTAAATGCTTGAGAGAGCCTTTTTCAAGGAAAAGCTAGTAGATCCGCCTTAGATTCTTTTTTCGCCTCTTTTCTTTCGGGTACGGGTAGTAAGTGAATGAAAGAACGACAATCATAGTCTCAATTCCTCTGACGCGATGTCAGCGGCAGTCTGACTTTTTAGGAACTGAGAGCGCTAACTTCCTGTCGGGATCAATCTCGGATTCTGCTTCTAAAGCTGTCTTGATTCTTGATAAGGGCGTCCCTCTAAGTTGATTGGTGAACCTAAAAGTGGCCTTGGTAGGCTCGAGTTTCTTTCTTTAAATGAAGTGGTTTTTGCCACGATACGATAGAGGAAAAAGGAATGAATGGAGAGGTAGCAGCAGCTGGATCGAATCATATAAGATGGTCTTCCCATCACTCTTTCCTCGTCAGCGAGGGTCGAGTATTGATATACAATAAAAAGCCCGGGCTGGCACCCTGCTTTGCTAGTGCGGAAGCGTATCAATAAAGATACCCAGCGTCTTTACTATAAGTTACTCGGATTAGCTCTTGGCTTGGGATTCTTATTGCATGCAGGGCTGACTTTCTTTCTTGTGCCCGCGAGACCCGAGCGCCATTCCCATCTTTTAAGAGGGCAAGGCCACCCGCTACTTCAGTTCTTGACCCAGAAAGAAAGGGACATTAAGCGAGGAGCTACGGTGTCAGGATCCATAGGATTTATCTAGTAGAAAGGGTCTGCTGGCTAGAAGCACAGCACAATAGGATCCGTCTCGTTCCCCAGGTGCTAGCACCGAAGATGGGCTATTGGTTGCCTTCACTACCAATGTCATGCTCCGATCCAGCCTTTGCCGCTGGAACAAGGAGAAGCCGGGGAAGGTGAGATTGATAGTACTGAAGATGCTTTCCTCTTGTCCCTAACTGTGAATCTATTGGGAAAAATTCTTTTGGTCGGGATTTTTTCACGGGACTCCATTTTCCGGACCACAGCTAGTTTGAACGAAAACCCGGGAATTTTTGAAGCAAGTTTGAGTTTTCTCATTTTTGCTTTTTTTTTCGGAAAGAAAAAAGAATTGTCGGACCTCCCTTCCCTAAAACGGGCTGATGAGCTTTTCCAGCTATACGAAAGGCCAAAGTGAAAGTTTTGAAATAGTCCCGGTTACTAACTTTTTTATTATATGAGAGTCAGCGGTTGGTCCTGCACCAAGCCTTTAATGCTGAATTGGTTCTATCTTTTTCCTTTTGATTAGGTGAGTTATAGTTATGTCAAAGGTCCATGAAGGCCATTGGAAGCCTATCAAGCTGTCTAGAGTAGGTCCTGAAATTGACCATTTCTTTATGATTTCATCTTTTGTACCCTGTAGTGAGAATGAGGCTCAAGTTAGCGTTAGCCTTTAAGGAATGAAGAAGTGAGAATTCTCTTTTAAGGAAGGGATGTTCGCTCTGGAATTGCTCTTCCGGTAACTGGTAGTCAGCACCTTCGGTCCGGGTTACAACCTGACCTCACTTACTAAATGGAATAACCAGAGGGACATTCCTACTTCCAGAAGGAGGGGCTTGAATAGTAAGAGCAAGACAGCCTGACTTAAATGCCAGTACTCCCGCTCCGTGGGGTATGAAAGGGGTAAGCTGCTAGAATCTCTTGCCAGTAAAAGAAGAAGGTTTTCGAGGATTACAAAAAGCCTACAAGTAGGCAGGACTTTCAGTTACAATGTCTAGGTTGGGAAAGCCTTTCTAAAGCCAATCGATTATCGGATTTCACCAACCCAACTACCACTACCAGGGTATTCCTAGATCCGCTCTCAGATCGCATTCCAGTCTTCAATCAAACGGAATGAAAGCAGGAGATTGATTAGCTATAGTAGCTGCAAACAAATCTCGTGACGGTGATCAAACAGCATTAGCTACGTTTCGTCTCTTGACGAGTCCTTACCCCCAGATCGAAACGTTACGATTCACTCCGGTGCTGCTTGCTGGTGGAGGTTGGGATCAACTATGAATAAGAAGTCGAAGAAGTAAAGACTCCCTAGATCCGCCTCTTACTTACCTACCTTCCCTGACTAGCTAGTTTGGTTGGTATCTATGGAGACCTCCTTTTCGGCTCATACATCCATCCTTGAGTTCGCTGCTAAACGAAGACGGAAAGGGATAGCTGAGGGGGGCAAAAAGATCGATTCGGTTTGGACGCTCATCTCGGACAGCTGGTAAGGCTGACAGAGACCGTTTCATAGTCATAAAATTGGGAACTACGATCACGAGGTTGAGAGAATTCAAGGGATTCGCCTCTCAGGTCCGTGGTCTAGCGATCCAGAGGGGAAGTGGTATTCGAAGCCAGGTAGACCCGTTCCGTGTGGTGTGCTCATTCCAAAAGAACTATGGAGTTCAGGGTTCCACCTGACCTGACATCAACTCGTATAGGGATAGGGATGAATTGAATAGAGAATCGGGTCAAGGCACTAACTTTTTTCGCTTACCCTTCATAGAATGGCTCTATTTATATAGTTTACGCTTACGAAATGAAGCCCGCCAGTAAAAGAAATGGGGGGAGCGAAGGAAGGGGAAGCTTGGATTCTGAAAATGGAGCTGGTTGTTTTCCATGAGATGGCGCTGTGTTAGGGTTACCTGTGGGAACGACAGAGAGGGGGGAAGAAGATGTTGTTGATGAGCTGGACTTGACCAGGCTTACTGAGGAATCCACCCTCGCATCCACGTGATGTTCCTTGGATACCAAGGCCAAAGCCAAACGATTGGACTGCTTTTCTGGGCCTGGACCTACTTTAGAGAGGTCTTTCGGCTTGGACATGACGTTTGCTTGATATTGGGCGGAGTGGGCTTTGTTTGCTGCTTTGCAGAGACTAGGCTAGGCCACGTGAATTGACCTCACCCATCACATCATCTTGGGAAGCTCCTCCCTCCTCAACAAGCTCCACCTCCAGAATATCTAGAACCGTTTGGGATTGGACTAGATTGGTTCACTCAATATCCTATATAAAGGAGAAAGGGCCAAATCATATATAATGATATAATTGAAATTAAAGTTATGGACTCATTTTATAGATATGTTTATGTCTTATCAAGAAGCCCAAAAACTCTTTGATCTCTATACTTTAGAAGAGTTGAGGAATTTCCTGGAGCTCTTTCTTTCCATTTCTTTTCTGGTGTAAAACCCTCCCTATCAATACTTCCTTGCTATTCATTGACAAGAGTTGTAGGGACAAAAATGAGTAATCGAACCCCTTAGACCCTTTTGCATACTTCGATCTACAAGGCTTTAATCGATGCTTTTGTCAAGGCTTTTGTCAAGGCGGCTCCTCATATGAAATCCTGAAAAATAGAAATAGCCCATAAAATGACAGCCATCAAAAGGCCTAAGTCCATATTCTAGCCTCGGTCTGTCCAAATTCAGCGGTCTCTACCCAAGTAGCTCTGGCCCATGATCCAAGGGACCTGCAACCAGTTAATCATTCTTTCTTTATTTTCCAACCACTCGGGCAATCATGCTTGTTTTATCTTCCAACCAATCCCTTTGATTCCGTTTCTGCAGCAGTATATAATCTCGGTCCCTTACCTTGATGCCTACAGCTCAATCTTTTTTACAGTGATGGCAATAATATGCGAAATACTGTTTTTTCTTTTTCTTGGGTTGTTTCTGAATGGCATCATAGCTACACGAGGGAAAGCGATGCTGCCCACTCTGCCGGGGGCCGCTTTCTTCCCCTCAAAAATGCCAGTTCCACCATCAGGGCCCAGCAAGCAGCATAATTCTGTTCCGAGGCTGCGTTTCATTCCAGCACCAGTAGTATATGGTTCGAAGCGCCTTGTTCCATCCGGCGCGAATCCCTTCCATCACTAGTATAGTGGAGGTGTTATTTGTATTGCAATAATGAATAAATGTACGAACACAAATAATGAGCAGACCAGCCCACTTTTATTTTATATGTGGGTTCATTTCATAATTTCTTTTTGAATAAAGAAGCGCGCGTGTAACGCAGGTGTTTTTCTCGGTTGATGGATGGGATAAATGTCTAGATCGCTTTATAATGTTATTGTTATGTTGATGCTATATTAAAGAATATAATCTAAAAAAGTTGCTTAAAGTCCCATTCTTTATAATTGTCTTTCTCGTCCTAAATTAAATATTAAATAAAGTACGAACTTCAAGTTTTAATTGTTTACTCAACAGGAAGCGTCACAGCCTAGGTTTGGGCCACACCGAAGCATTCTATGTGTGTGCAGTAATAGTTTTCGAAATTTCCGAGGTAGGTTCTTTTTTAATCTAGAGCAATTTGCCTGCTTCTTTCTAGGCTATGGTTTACCTGTATCATGCAAATGTCCAACACTTAGGTGCTTTCTAAGATCCTGCTCAACTAAAGCAAGCATGTGCGGAATATCCCTTTCCCGGGCGGGAAAGCCCTTATTTTGTTCCATTCCAGGAGAAGAATGCCATGCCACTCAACCAGAGGCAGAGAAGCGGAATGGCAAGAAGCAGAGAAAAAGACAATGAAAAACAGAAGGATTAAAAGAAAAGGATCTCCCTTAGCCCTTCAAGAAAGCTGGCACACACGGAAAGAGACAAGGATTGAACATTAGTACTGGATTCTTGATCCCCTGATCTTGATATATGAATAGGACGGACGAAGTCAAAGACGAAGAGAGATCATAACAGGCACAAAAGGCCAATTAACAAAGCGAGAGTAGGGATCTCTTCTCTTCAGACGGGGAGGGCTCTTCCAGCACTCTTTCCAGCTAGAAGAAAGCAACCAACAAAGCCAGACAGCAATCAAGAGAGTGGGGCAGTCTCATCCCATGAAAGGTAAGGAAGGACTGCAGCTTTCCCGAGTGGAAGAGGTTCAATTCAATAGTTCCGACTCTGACTTTGAAGTGAAGCCCGGCCGGGTGAAGAAGCCTCAGCCCGAGCTTTGACTATGACTACGAGCAGTTGGGATCACATTCGAGGAGTAAAGTCAGAATGTAAGAAAGTAATGCAGTCAAGCAGTTACGGTAGTGGAAATTTTCCCTATCCAGGCCGACAACAGGCTCGCTACCGAGACGAAATGCCACTCTTGGCAAAACGGCCCTCCCGCTAGGTAAAGGAATTGACTTGCTAACAGCCAAACAAGGGATTCGACTCTTAGAATATGTAACTTTCCTAGACTAGTTCCAGGGCAAGAAGGTAAGCTCCTTGCTAGGATGCTAAAGAGAATGCTGCTGCTGCTTTATGGAATTGATTAAAGCTTAACTCCTATTTGCACTCCTACTCCTAAGCCAAGAAGGCAGTGAGCAAGGGGCCTAGCCATAAAGCCGTCAGTTGGAGATAGCGTGATGCGCCCAGTACTTGTTATAAGGGTAAGGGGAGGATGCGAGGCGAGTTACGTATACTTTTTTACGGGAGGCTGTTGGCGAGTGGAATAGAAAGAGTTCGTTGCATCAACAAAGTGGAGTAGTAAAGAGGAAAGAGCTGCGTATAGAGCTCCGGATTCTTTAGCAACTAGGAGAGCGGACGATTCTTTTTATTTCTAACCGCAGCTTTCCTCCATCCCGGGCTTAAGAATGCCTTGAAAGCCAGAAACTATCTAACCATACCAGTCGTTCACCCAACCCAATAAAAACTTGCCCCCGCACTCCCACTACCAATGAGAGGACTGAAAGCGGCCTACTTGAGAAAGAGAAGAGTTTGTGAAGCTGACCTCCACACAAATAGACTCAGATGGTATTCCCTTTGTTGAGTGGGAGGAGGAGAGTCTGCTGCTAGCAAACAGCAGATACAGATTTTCTTTGATATCACGATTCGGTGATAGGAGGCCTACTCTCCTTGAGATTAGAGAGTGGTGCTCCAAGGCATGGAGCTTGACTGGTAAGATCTCTCTTTCTGCTCTAAAAAAAGGTTTGATTTGGATTCATTTTGAATGTGAAGAGAACAAAGTTTTGGAGAAGGGACAATATTGGGTATGGAAGACCGCGATGTTCTTGCATCGATGGTGCCCGGGGCTTGACTTGGACGAGTTGCTCCTATCGGCATGGGTGGTTTTGAGTGGGGTAGAGGAAATTTATTTTAGCAGTAAAAAGCATACGAAGAATGTTATAATGGAGAGTGCGGAAGATGGTCTATGGGAAACTCCAAGAAAAAAAAAGAAAGTAATAAGCAGGAGTCGATTCGATCTACTATGCCTTTCACTCGGTCTTTCTCGCCTTGGCTTTAAGCTTGAATTAAAGAAATGGATTATTGGGTCTGGGATCGATTTGATTGGAAAGTTCCTTGCCTCTTGTGCCGTGCGTGAGCTGTGCCTGCTTTTCCCTCAAAAAGCATTGAACCGCCTTTCCTCCAGTGAATAAATAGGCTAAACAACCGATCTTGCGACATCGATTTTTCCGATTTATCCTTTGAAATCAATGTCTCCACTCTCGCAAGGCGAGAGAAGCGTGGTAGCGCCTGTCAGCGCTGCTCTTTTTTTTTTGAACGGTACGAGCAGACCACTTAAGCAGATACCTAGACTTCCATTTTGAACTACCAAGCAAGGTAGTTGTATAGGCGGAATGGAGTATCCGTCATCGTAATCAGAACAAACTGAAGGAAGGAGACAGCACCAGATCAGCTTTCAAGAGAAAGCAAGAACCACTGAAAGAGGCCGTTTCGTATAATTACGCCAGCCAGCAAAGCAACTCATGCACTTGGAGCGAGCCACCTGGCGATTGAGGGGCAGTCATATGTTTATGTGAATAAATTATCCTCTCATCGATTACCGTAAGAAGACTTTCTCATTTAGAAAGAATGGCGAAAAAGGCCTCCTTGCATTGCCCAACTAGAGCGAAAAGCCTTATTGCGTTGCGGCCCTAAGTAGCTATGGGGTCTTGATGTACTTGGAACGAAGACCGCTTACCTGAGTATGGCGGTTCGGTAGCCGTTCAATGATAGCATGAGATCCTCGCTTCGGTTCCGGGCGTCATAGGGCAATATCCGCTAACTCGAATCAAGGAATGAAAGTTAGCGGATGCTATAATCTATTCCTACGCTAAGGATATACGCTTTGTCTTACTTCTATGTCTGAGTCTGAGTTTAGGTTTTTCTCTTTTTTGGCTGCATGCTCCTGAATTAGTGATTCTTAACCCTCCTAGCCTATGCTCACCAGATTTTGGACTTCTTCAAAGTGTGGTACAGGACACCTTCATCAACAATCTCTGTTCAATTCATCAAGACTGCAGTCCCTGCCCTGTGAATGCGGGGAACCGCTCAATCGAGCTGCCAGTATTTACAGAGGAACCTCAATTTGATCCTTTAGAAGTCAAAAGGAAAAAGCTAGTTAAAGCGTCAGCTACTTATTTCGCAGCTATTTTGCTTAGTATAGCACTTACAGAATCACTTTCTTATTTAGGTATTTTACCATCTTAGAAGATCTTCTCAAAGCTGTACGATATGTTAATCGGATTCATACCTCCTACTATGATGCGGGAGCAGCTCTTGCATTATGTCTTTTCTTCTGCCTCGGGTTTTCTCTTCCTCATGTAGACGCAAAAATCTTAAAATTCCTTAATAAAAAAGAATGCGTTGGCGTTCTTTCTTTTTTGAAGTGGATCCTCTTTTTCTTTGTTTGTTTAAAGGCTAGCTTTCCCGTTTTGGTTCAGTTACTCTTCTCTTCTATGATGCTCTTACTCCGATCTCGTAACTCATCAAGAAGGTAACGGTTTCACATCCAAATCGAATGCTAAAGGCTAGACGCTCTCCTTATCCCCCCTCCCCGTCAGCCTTAGTCTTATCCAACTCGAAAGAGAGTGAAGTGAGCCGTTGGCTATGCGGCACGAACGATAGAAGCAGAACTGACGGAGGGTTAAAGTCCAAAGGAAAGAGTTTTTTGAAGCCCTCCTACATTCCTCTGTGCTATAGGGCTTACATCTTTGGGAAGACAGATCATATAAGGGCCTTACCTACGCTCCAATATCTATATATCCCTTCTCTATTTGAATTTGAGAGTACACAAGCTTAGCTACTTACTTGTTGATTCGAATAGATCCACTGGGTATAATCAAAGTGTTCTCTACTTACGTGAAGTGATAGAAAGGGTCGACTCTCAATGAACTTCTCAGCCCTACTTTACCATCTTTCTTCTTTACTACACTCTGCTTGGATACTATTGAGACAGAAGCATACCTTTCACTTAGACACAAGGATTCTTAGATATCAACTACATGCCCTCTTATCTCTATATAGCTGCCACCTTCTCTCTTATTAGGGAGTGGCTAAGGTATTTATTGAATCTATTTCCTTTCTCCCCTTTGTTGAGTCTGTCTCGCTAGTCTTCCCAGTTACATGAAAAACAATAGAAGATAGAAAAAGGGAAAGCTACTAACACTCTATCTAAAAGGGAATAATGGTAAAATAAAAAGTCTTGGAGTTGAGGACATGAGTTCTTCTTACCAAGCATCCTTCACCTATAGGGTTTCATTTCCTAGGTAAGTGAGAGATTCCACAGAAAAAGAAGCAATGATATCTCTCTATAAGCTTGTTATCTTTCCTATTCTCTTGACTCAATCAAAAAGCTGCTTCACAGTCATACTACTACTACTACTACTCTTTCTACCTTTTTCAAGAACTTCCATAGCATAATAAGGAGACAATTCAGATAGATAAGAATGAAAGGATACAACCCTTTTTCTCATATAGCTTCCAGTACTTTACCAGCGGGATGGCAGTAAAACTTTTACTAAAGAATCCTTCTTTCTAAGACTAGGCTATCCAGTCAGATCCATACGCTTAGCCCTAGAGATTGTCTTATCTAATTTAATAGGCTAATCAGGCTAGTTACACATACTTTTCTAGCCAAGCAAGTTCTCTGATCAAAGGTTCACTTCCATTGCCCCTTTCTGAGTTAGATTACACTTATCCATCTACCTAACTGAGCAAGATAAGCTTGTCCATTCTAATGCAAAGAGCAAGGAACTAGTAGGAGCTAGTGGTAAGAGAGAATGTGCTAGATCTTTAGTGCTATATTTGTAGTTACCTCTTTTCCTCTATAGAGAGAGACCTTTGGACTCATTTTTTCTAAACTATTAGAATGACATCCTTGTTCTAGGGACAGGGTAAGGGAATACTAGAGACTTAGAAGTAAAGAGGACCGTGAGAAAGGCTTTTATTCCACTTGGGCCTATTGCGAGATCTAATATGCATAGAACTTTAATAACTTCAATAGAGAGTAGGTGGGGATATATCCTGTCTTAGAATTGTTAGGATCCCATTCCAACTAGAAAGTCAAGTATACCCTGGAAAGCTTTTTACACATAGAAGTTTCATTGAGTCTTTCTTATATGCTCAGTCATGTGCTCTGGAAAGGTCTTATCCACTTAGAGTAGAGAGTTCTCTTCCTAGGTTCAGTGCCTTATAGTGGGTTTTCATCAGACTCTTAAGCCTTAACGCTCTGACTACCTGCCTTTCTTTCTAGCTCTATAGGGAGGAGAGAATCTAAACAGCTGTACTGACAAGAGAGCACTATCCAAGGTTGGGTTCCACTTACTTGCTTAGCCTTTTCAAATTCAAAGTGAGTAGGGAAAGAGAAAGTGCTTTCAAAGATGTCTCACAACTCACAAGATCTGTTGGGAACAGCTTGAGGCCATTTGAGCGAAAGATTGAGCATTGGATCAAGAGAGTGCATTAGCCGGCTAAGTCGAAGCGTATCAATCCCAAGGTCGGCCTACAGATATCACTTTTAGGTCTTCTTCTTTCCAGCGGAGGGAGCAAGGCCATTCTGAGGCTCAACCCCTTAAAGCTTAAAGAAAGTACTGCTACACGCAATAAGCCAATCTATCTACATGATTCTCACATCTTGATCTTTCCACATTCGTATCATTGGGTAAAGCTTTTTTCTGCACTATTGCCAGTTACTTCAGCGCCTCTCTTTCTAGACCAGAAGGAATTGAGTCGATCGATGATTTACTCTTTTTCCGGTAGTCCTTCGTAGTGCTTCTCAACCTATATCCTGATCTATGGGACCCTCTTTGTATTTGTCTGTACGCCTATAAGAGAGGTTTCTATGGTGATTTTCGTTATGTAATCGATGTCCGCAGTCTCGCTTTCTGCTCATTCGTAGAGGGTATTTCTTCATTCTTCTTTTCTTTATATTAATAGTAGATAAATTGCTGGTTCTTTACCAGGAAGAAAGATGCTACTGTCACTAAGGGAATAGCTCCCCTTCTTGTCTCGCTTAGGTTTTTTTTTCTCGATGGGAAAAAATGAGTTTCTGTCCTACCCCCTTCGTGAGACCTAGTTGCTTTCCCCAAGTGAGTTTAGTAGCGGAGCTGAAAATAAGAGCCTTTTCTTGCAGAATCTAATCCATCCATCATAACGAAAAAGACTAGCTTCGGGCTTATCTATCCACGCTACGCTAGAGATGGAATCGACGTTCCCACATAAACTCATGCTTAGACGAACTTCTCGATGCACAGTCGGGGCAGGCTTCTCTGATTGGAACAATCGCTCTATTCCCTTTGCCTTTTATTTTAGGAGTAGGAGCTGCACTGTTTGGCTTTTCTTTTTATGGTTGGGAATACTTCGCAACAGGTCCTACGTAGATGCCCGGCAGCTTCAACAATTCTTTGAAAGGAGGCAGCCTTCTCTTTTAGCATCGAGTTCACTCATCCATGCCCTTGCCTTACCCGTACCCGACCGATTGGCTTGAAGCTTGATTCTCCTGATGTCAGAAAAGGTGTTCTATCGCATTCTTTTAGATATCCACGTGTGATACCTTCATTTAAGCAGCTTCTCAGCTAAGGGGGAGGCCAGAAGGAACAGCAGGGCAGAATAGACTACTATAAAGAAAAGAGCTTCCACTTCTCTTTTCAAAAGGAGAACTCAATTCTAATCCTCTGGAAAAGAAGAAAGCAGCACTTTAGCGATTCCCAGTTCTTTACTAACTCAGTGTCGATCTCTAAACGCCTAATCTCACGACTGGTCAAGAAAGCAACACTCTCAAGCTAGGATGCGGATCCAATCTAAAAAAAGTTTGAGAGACGTCAAATGGGCCTAAACCCGATTTCCACTCATAGAGAATCGAGAAAAAAGACTAGTTTGAGGAAACAGCGTATTTTTGTCCTTGATAAGGCGAGAAAGTACTTGAACTTCTTCTTTGACTCTCCCTTCTTCTCTTATGATATTGGAGTTAGAAGGACAGATCCTAACCATGGAATGGAGTAGTTCAGAAGGCGTATTCGATTTCAAGAAATGAAATATTTTATTAATAACGTTTGGGAACTAGCCGGTAGATCAACTGACATGGTCTACGATCATAAAACGATAGGAACTGGGGTTCCTTTGCTAGCTTTGACCGATCAAAAGATCATAATCCGCGGCAAGGAAGGCCCACGCTATTCAAAGCAGGCAGAATAAGATTTCGGTAAGAACTTAGTAATTTATCTTGATTTTCCCTCCCCAACTCTACAAAATGAGAGGAAGAAACTCCATAACATAAGGGGGAAAGCTCCACTCCTACTCCACCTAAGTTGAATCCAGTGAAGAAGACTGGAACCTGAAAAGGCATCTTTTTCAACACTTTGATTAGTGTAACTACAAACCGCATTCTAGCAGCCCTAAAAAAAGAATCTCTAGCGAAGCTGTCAACTCAACCTAAGGAAAGCGATCCGCTAGTCTAATCTATTCTCTGCTTTCGAGCAGTGAATTCCGGCCAGTCAACTTAGATGTCACTGGACTGGGCAAAAGCCCTTCAGTCAGCTTAGATACCGCTCCTGCTGCGTAAGATAATGTTGTAGAGGAGTTTGTTGTCCTCAACGTTGACCGATTTCAAGAAGAGTCTAATCTAACGGGTCAAATCAAGTCAGTTTTTCATTGACCTTAGAAGATGATTTCTTTTCCCCGAAATCCAGTACTGTCGAAAAAACAAAATAAAAATCTAAAAAGAAAATGGAAAGAAACTAAGATAGAACCACTAACTATAAAGATAAAGCTATAAAGATAAAGGAGGTGACTGTAAAGGTCTCCGACCGAGGCTTTCATAGAAAGGAGCTTCGGTGTCACACTGGTCTGGGCTTGTAGGGGCACCAGAAGCGGGTCTAGAGCCTGCTTCACACCCAAATCTCTTTTTGGACACGGACACTCAAATAAATAAAGCGTGCCCAACACCAACGTACAAGACAGATGCCAGGGCAATGAACCATAACCCCATTCAATATGGTTCCGACCTGCCTTGAAGCAGGAAGAGGAGCACCCGGGAAGGAGGACTAAGGATCTAATCTTCCCCAAGAGGGGAGAATAGGAAAGCAAAGGCTAAGGCAGGGGATCGGATTGAGCACTTTCATTCTTCCGGCGGAATCAAAGACATACCTCGATGCCCAGAATAAGGAAATAGATTCTTTATCCGCCTTCCTTAATGAAGACGAGGATTTTTAACTACTCGTATCAGCTCAACCAGTTGGAATATCCCTTGATCTCGTATCCGTTGGTCAAGATTAGGAAAGTTTTCAATAACCCAGTGCTAGTGCAATTGAATCAGCTCTTGTCTTTCTTATCTCAGATGCGCCTGGTCTTATCCTTTTCTCCTTTCGCCTAGGACTCATTCCACTTCTTTCTTCTTTTTGATCTCGTTCGTCTTCTGTTCGTTCTTAGTTCCTCGACTTTTTGGTGCAATAAACCTAACCAACCTACCTCTTTAGTTAAGAGGAAGTTGCTAGACTGACTTACTAAGGCTTTCAGTAAAGCTAGTTGCTAAGAGTACTACTTTGCTAGGCAGCACACTCCTACATTAGCGAACTCTCTCTGGGCCCTCTCTCTTGCATTTCTGATTCAATAGGCTGCCTTAAGAAAAGTTAGAGGATTTCTCCTTCATGCCCTTGCCAGCATGATAGAGCCCATACAATCAGTTTACCTCGTGAAAGTGCCTTCGCTTAGCGAACCTACTCTCCTTCTCCTTTAGGGTAGGGCTTCAGTGCCCAATTCCCAGAGCATTGAAATAATAGCTATGTTGTTACCAATTCCTATCTCACCAGAAAGCCCAACAGCAGATAGAGTGAGGTACCTCTGTGATTGGTAGTAAGCGGAAAGGAAATGCCACTTCTTTTCTTCCGGGACAAATCCCTCCTTTTCAACCTGTAATCCTAGCCTGCGGCATATCGCAGGACAAACTTCGCTTGCCTGGATCGAGAGATTGAAGTCTTGCTGTGACCTGTGCTACCTATGATAGTGCGCCTAGGGCTGTGGTACTGCCTGAAGCTCTTAACTCCTATCTCGGAAGGAAAAGTCTCGTGTCAAGTGGTTGAGGCAATTACTGGTTTCTTTCATTTCTTGGTTAGGTAGGAGCCTCATTTCTGAATGAAAGACGGAAACCGGCAAAGGCTCAAGGAACAGGAGGGTCTCGCTCACTTGCACAAGCCTTCTTTCTTTGCGGATCGAGAAAGATCATTTCTTTAGAAAATGCGGCAGGATTTTCGTAGAAGGAGGCACGATCAAACTGAAAAGCCTCCGAAAATGGTACTTTTATAGGTATCAAGTAGAGAGAAAGTTGGTCTTACCAAAACACATTCGCCATTGCTCTCGGCTGGAGCTGTTGTCGGGATTGGGGAACCCTTCATAGAACTGGGGGAAATTAGTACAAAAGGTCCAACTGATCAAACATCCCGTGCAAGCTAATCGGCTTTTATGAGCAGTCTGACTCCAACTTCTGACTTTTATTAATGGGCTCGAGCCAGCGAAAGCATGACAGCGGGAATGCTGGTAGAGCAATAGAAGCTAGGGTGATCTTTTAGAAAGAAACTTAGTGCAAAGTAAAGGGCGCTGTGAACACTCGGTTTGACAAAAGCGCTTTTGTCACGTCTTAGCTTCAATTCACTCGTATATTCGTACGTTTTGAACAGTTCTTTTTCTTCTCAGTTATCTTACGATCTTCCGAAGGGCTTTACCTATAACTATAAAAGCTTTAAATCGACTATTTCCGAGCTGGTTAAATTACACCTGATATGCCAACCGGACAACTTTGGGAATCTAAATTAGAAAGAGGGGGTCTATGGATCAGTCAAGAGCTTCACCCCAGTCTTCCCCGGGGGAAGGAAGAAAAGCCAGAGACGAAATAGAAAACCTCCTAGAAGGCCACTCCTTAAGCAGCAAAACAGGACTTGAGGTCAGTTCAAGTACAAATCATTAGAGGTAGGGATGCTCTCTGTGCTATCAAGAATCAGGAGTAGCTTTTCTTTTCTCTAGCCCCGAGCCGGAACTCAAATCAAAAAGAATCTGACTCGGCACCTCGCTTCTTACCGCGTAAAT
>Ga0214473_10002819_pt1 | contig 21287 bp, 17 predicted proteins | sample RVTome_7_FD_203509 | JGI IMG/M metagenome (GOLD analysis project Ga0214473, IMG submission 203509) | Soil microbial communities from uranium-contaminated site in the Upper Colorado River Basin, Wyoming, United States - RVT98D197 | ecosystem: Environmental > Terrestrial > Soil > Contaminated >... | reverse complement strand
CGCGCATCGATGTCCGGCTGGCCGGCCGCCTGCTCGGGCGACATGTAGTAGGGACTGCCGAGGATCGATCCGTCGCTGGTCAGCGGACCGAACTGCCCCGTGAACGCGGTCAGGAACTTGGCGATGCCGAAGTCCAGGATGCGGACCTGCTCCTCACCCGCCGGACCACGCGCGAGAAACACGTTGCTGGGTTTGATGTCGCGATGAACGATGCCCGCGTCGTGCGCCTCCGCGAGGCCGAGGGCCAGGTCGCGCGCGATCGCGGCCGCACGCCGAGGCGAGAGTCGGACCTCGGTCGCCAGCACCTCGTCGAGGGGCCTGCCGTCGAGCAGCTCCATCAGCAGGTAGGTCGACCCGTCGTCGAGCACGCCGACGTCGTAGGTCTCGGGCAGATAGGGGCTGTGGAGCTTGCCGGCCACGCCCGCCTCCCGGACGAGCCGGCGGACCGACTCGGCGGAGGCGGAGACCTCGGCGTGGAGGACCTTCAGTGCGCGCCGGTGCCCCGTGATCAGGTGCTCCACTTCGTAGACCGCGCCCATGCCGCCCGATCCGATGAGCCGGAGCACCTCGAGCTTGCCGAGCAGGGTCTGACCGACGCGGTCGGGCGAGTGGCTCACGCGGGAGATTCTACGCGCTCCGGGGTCCTCGCGCAGGCGGCGAGATCAGAACTGGTCCCGCATCGTGGCCGGGCGTCCGCCGAACAGCGATTCGGCCATCGCCAGGGCGCGCTCCGGGCCCTGGACCTGGCCCAGGTCCACGAGCGCCCGCGCGCCCAAGTGAGCTCCGTACAGCGAAGCGAGGCCACCGATCGTGACGCGCAAGGTGCCGTCACCTCCAGGGCTGACGCGTGCCCTTCCGGAATCCACCTCGAGCACGAGTCGGCCCGCGTTGCCCGGCACCACGTCGTCGACCACGTCGAGCTCGAGCCTCCCCGCCGCGCCATGCGCGTAGCCGCGCGCCTCGAGCGCCGCGGCCACGTTCGTGATGCGTGTCATGAAGAAGTGGTCGACGCGGATTTCGTATCGCTGGTCGGGCAGCGATCCGATCCAGTCGTCCGCGGCCTCCCCGTGCCACTGAACGTGCGTGGCGAGGCTCGCGTGATCGGCGATGAGCGTGAGGATCCGCCCGCGGGCAGCCGGCGTCGCGGCGATCATGTCCGTGACCACGAGCTCGTTGCGACGATCCACGTAGGGGCTCGAGTAGAACGCGACGTAGCCTTCGGGACCGCCGTCACCCAGGACGACGTATGCCCGGGCGCGCCCCTCGCGCGGCTGGAAGACGCGCCTCCACGCATAGGAGCCGCGGTCGATCCAGCCATCGATGCGCCGCGCCCGCTCCGCGTAGAGAACCTCCACGGCCGCCCGGTCCGTTTCCGTGTAGTCACGCACCCCGAGCTCGCGTCCGCCGCGAGGGAGATTGCCGAGGGGAACACGCACCCTAAACCTCGTCCCGGCCTGCGCCCAACCCGCACGGCGGTAGAGCGTCTCGGTCGCCGGGTACAGCGTCGAGAGGGCGACGCCCCGATCGTGGAGCTCGAGCGCGGTCGCCGCCATCAGCGCGGTGCCCACGCCTCGACCGCGACTCGTCACGGCGGTCCCCACACCGGCCACGCCCATCATGGGAACGCTCTGGCCGCCGAAGAACTGGCCCATGGGGATCAAGAGCAGCGCGGCCATCACTTCGCGTCCGTCCCGCATCACGCGCACGTTGTCGTGCCCGACCTGTGCGCACCACTCGGGGACGATGGCGGGGTCGAAGTTGAAGGCGGTTCCGAGCACCTGGGAGACGGCCGGGAGGTCGTCCGGGCGCATCACAGCGTAGGCCGCGGGCATGGCGGCGGATGGTGACAGGGGCGCCGTCGAGCGACAAGCAGGCGGACGTCGATCAGGATCGGCAGCCGCAGCCGCTCGTGTCCGGGTAGAACGCGGGCGGCGGAACGACCTCGATCCCGGGCGACTGGTCCCCGTCCTCGAGACAGCTGACGCGCCGGAACACGGTCGGGTAGTTCACCATGGGCCCGCCGTCGTTGTTCACGGATTGGAACTCGTCGATGGCCGGATCGATGGTGCCGCGGAAGCGGTCCGGGTAGTAACTGCGCGAGGGGGAGCCGCACAGACTCTGCTCGCTGCGCCAGGAGTCGCCGCCAAACTCGATGTCGAAGCCCACCGCGGTCCCGCTCGCCGGCATGATGACGGTCTGGTGGTATCCGCCGGGTCCGCAGGGCGGCGGCTCCTCGTCGCCGGGGCCTCCGGTCCAGTAGTGCGAGTGGACCTGCCCTTCGAGACGCCGGTCGTTGTCGGCCACCCGCTGCACCGTCAGCGTGAAGATGTACCACTGCCCGTGGCCCGGGTAATACGCGTGCGACTTCCAGGTCCCGATCACCGGGTCCGGGCAGTCCGCCGGCGGCGGAAGGCGCGCTCGCTGCTCGGCGATGGTCGCCGGCGCCACCGCTGGATGGGCCAGCATGGCCAACAGGGCCAGGAGCGTGACGGCGAGGCCGAGCATGATCCTTCGCGGGCGATTCATGGGTTTCCATGGTCGCGGATTCCGCCCGAAGTGGGAACACCCCGGCTCTCCTCACCCCGCGGCTTGCCGTGGACCGGCGTCGGAGTCACCATCGCGGCCGAGGAGACCGACGTTGACCTCGGCACGCGCCGCGATTCAGAGAGTCCGGGCCGCCCTGGAGGAGAGCTTCGCGCCAGACCACGCGCGGGCGCTCATGTTCGACGCGCTCAGCGAGTGGGGTCCCGGCATCCCAGCGACCCACCAGGAGCTCGTGCGGTTCGTGCGGGGCCCGCTGCGCAGACGCCTGGTGACGGTCCTGGGGCGGGAGCAAAGCGTGCCCCCTCTGATCCGCATCGAGCATGCGCTGGCCGTGGTCGACTCGACGGACGAGGAACAATTCTCGCCCAGGCCGTCTTCGAGGCCACCGCCGCCACTCGATGCCAACAGCACCTGGGCCTTGCAGCCCATGGGCAAGCTCCCCGTGCGAGTCGCCGTCCTGTCGCGGAGCGACTCGGTGGGCCAGCTGCTACAGCTCGCCCTCGGTCCGGAGCTGCTGCAGATCCGGGACGTCACGGTCGATTCGCTGCCCACGGCCCTCGGCAAGGAGACCGATCTCCTGGTTGTCGACGGAATCGAGCCGCCAACCATCGAGCCCACCACCCTCGCGCGGACGCTGAGCAGCGCCTCGCAGAACGTGTGGCTGACGATCTGGGGCGCGGAGCAGCCCTTCGCGAACGACGTGGCCAAGGCCCTCGAGGCGTGCGGCGTCCACTGCGTTCCGCTCGTCTCGACGGAGGGCATCGCCCCCTTCATCGATCTGGTCCGCGCCCGTCGCGGCTGACCGGGGACGCCAGCTCGGCCCCGGTCACGGGGCGCTCGAGCCGTCCGCCAGCGCTCTGCGCTCGGGCACGCATTCGCCCACGGTCACCGGTGGACGCAGGAGCACGTAAATCCCGGCGAGATCCATGAGCAACAGGGCCGCGACGGAGAGGTGCGCGGTCACGGACACGACCTCGAGCAGCGTCATGACGGTCACGACGCCGAGCGTGATCTGCGCGACGAGCAGCCCGATCGCACCCCAGGCCATGGCCCGGATCGTCGTGTGGCCCTTGTCGACCGCTGCCAGGGCGAGCTTGATCATCACTCGCATGGCGACGAGCAACACGATCACCGCCACGACGCGGTGCACCATCTGGAGCTGCCCGCGCCAATAGGGAGGCCACAGGAAGCCCGCGCAGAGGATGGGGTCGTCGCCACACACGGATCCCGACGTCGTGTGCCTCACGAGACCTCCGAGCAGGATCTGCGCATAGACCAGCGCCAATACCCACAGCACGCCGCGGCGATGGGCGGCGAGATCCTCGGGTGCCCCGGTCGACCACTCGCGAGATCCGGCGCGCCAGGCGATGAGCCCCAGCAGCCCGAGGAACAGCATCGACGTGGCCAGGTGCGCCATGGAAACCGGCAGAGACAGGCGGAGCAACACCGTCACGCCCCCCATCACGCCCTGCACGACCACGATGACGAGCGCCGCCACGCCGAGCCGGCGAAGCAGCGGATCGCGCTTTCCGCCGCGCCAGCACAGCACGGTCACGGCGATGGTCAGCAGACCCACGAGCGTCCCAAGCAGCCGGTGCGTGTGCTCGAACTCCACGCCGCCGGTCATTTCGGGCATGAGCTCGCCGTGGCACAGGGGCCAATCGGGGCAGGCGAGGGACGAACCGGTCGCGTGAACGGAGCCTCCGACGGTCAAGAGCACGAACGTGAAGAAGGCCGTCGCCCAGGCCAGCGCAGAGAGGGCTCGCATCGACGTCCCCTCGTAGGCCTGGATCGCTGTGCTGTAAAGCCCCCTTCCTCGGGGAAAGACTCGAAATATCGTGAGCCTCCGCACGGCCCCGATGAGCCGTGGAGGTCGCCCTGGCGCGCTTTTCCGGGACTGTTCGTGAGGGTGCTCACCGAACCCCCACTTGCATTGACGACGGTCAACTCAGAACGTGCGACGCCCTACTAATCGCGCCCGATTGGGAGGTGTCGTCGTGACCCACGGACATGCATGGATTCTAGAAGAACCGGGCAAGCCACTCGTCCGCAAGGAGCGGACCTGGGAGGGACCGGCCGAAGGCCTCGCTCTGCTCGAAGTGCTCGGCTGCGGCGTCTGCCACACCGACCTGGGCTTCGCAGACGGACACGTCGCGACCAAGAAGGGCAAACCCATCGTGCTCGGCCACGAGATCGTGGGTCGCGTGCTCGCGGTGGGCGGCGATGGGGACAAGGCACGGACGCTGGTCGGGCGTCGCGTGCTCGCGCCCGCCGTCTCGCCGTGCGGGGCTTGTGCCGCCTGCAAGCGCGGACGACCGACCGCCTGCCCGACGGGGCGGATGCCCGGCAACGACGCAGACGGGGGATTCGCCACGCACTGCTACCTCCCCTACCGCGATGTGGTGGTCCTCGACGCCGCGAGCGGGGCCGACGGTCCCATCGGCGCTGCGAAGCTCGAGGCCTGGGAGATCGCACCCGTGGCCGACGCGGCGACGACGGCCTACCAGGCCATGGTGCGCGCGGACCTGGCGGACGGCGACGTCGCGATCTTCGTCGGAGCTGGTGGCGTCGGCGGCTTTGGCGCACAACTCGCCAAGGCCGAGGGCGCGCGCGTAGTCGCCCTCGACGTGGACGACGCTCGGCTCGCTCCTTACAAACCGATGATCGACCTGATCATCAACGTCAAGGACCAGGACCCGCGCGATGTGCGCAAGCAGATCCGCGGTTGGATGAAGACGGAGGGCCTGGTCGACAGGCCGGTGCGCATCTTCGAGACGAGCGGAACAGCGCCGGGCCAGTCGCTCGCGTTCGGGCTGCTCGAGCGCGGCGGGAGTCTCTCTGTCGTGGGCTTCACGCCGGAGAAGTTGCCGCTGCGGTTCTCCAACATCATGGCTCTCGACGCAGACGTCCACGGCAACTGGGGCTGCGATCCCCAGCTCTATCCGGGCGTGATGGATCCGGTGCTCGACGGTCGGGTCCAGGTCAGGCCGTTCATCGAGCGGCGCCGGCTCGACGACGTGAACGAGGTTCTGGCGCAGATGAGGTCGCACCAGCTCACGAAGCGGGCGGTGCTGGTGCCGTGAGCGGTGGATACCGAGGTCTTCTTTCAGGGGAGGAGCATCATGGGTGAGCACGAGCTGGTCCCGAGCTACGAGTTCGAGGACATCAAGTACGAGAAGCGTCCCGTCAAGGGACCCGACGGGAAGCCCGCCGAGGGCCTCTACTCGGCGTGGATCATTCTCAACAACCCCAAGGAGCTGAACTCCTATACGACGAAGGCCGTCCGCGAGGTGATTCTGGCCTTCCGCCGCGCCAGCGAAGACCCGTCGGTTGTGGCGGCGGTCTTCACGGGCGCGGGCGACCGCGCGTTCTGCACGGGGGGCAACACGCGCGAGTACGCCGACTACTACTCGGGGTATCCGGCGCGTTACCGCGCCTACATGCGGCTCTTCAACGACATGGTCTCGGCCATCCTCGGCTGTGACAAGCCGACCATCTGCCGAGTCAATGGCATGCGGATCGGCGGCGGGCAGGAGATCGGGATGGCGTGCGATTTCTCCATCGCGCAGGATCTCGCGCGCTTTGGTCAGGCCGGCCCCAAGCACGGATCGGCTCCCATCGGTGGCTCCACGGATTTCCTGGTCGGTTTCGTCGGGGCCGAGAAGGCCATGGAGAGCTGCACGCTCTGCGAGCACTGGAGCGCTCACAAAGCCTACCGCCTCAATCTGATCACGGACATCGTCCCGGCCCTGCGCGTGAACGGCAAGCTCGTCCCGAACCCGCTCGTCCACACGGACAAGTGGGTCGATCCGGCGACCGGCAAGATCCTCCACGGCGAGCCCAAGACCGGCGCCGAGCTCGATGCGGGCAAGGCGCTGCTCAAGTCTGGCACCGTCGACCTCGGGCCGCTCGACGAGGCGGTGGACAACATGGTCACCAAGCTCGCCGGCACCATGCCCGACTGCCTGACCCACACGGTCGAGCAAGTGCGCAAGCACAAGCTCGTCCATTGGGACAAGAACAAGGAGAGCAGCCGTGCCTGGCTGGCCCTCAACATGATGACGGAGGCCAAGGCTGGCTTCCGCGCGTTCCACTTCAAGCCCGGCGGCGAGCGCGAGGTGAACTTCTTCGACGTGCGCCGAGCCCTGGCCCAGGGCGGCACGTGGAACGAGAAGCTCTTCCGCCAGCTCGGGGTCGACGACGAGAGCTGCGGCCTCACGGGAGGCAGTAAGTGACGGACCCGGGCAGCAGCGTCGAGGTTTCGCGCCTCGCCGAGGGCCGGATCGCGCGCGTCATCCTCAACGCCGGCAAGGGCAATGTCCTGAGTCGCGCCGTGATCGAGGAGCTGGACGGCGTGTTTCGCGCAATCGGCGAGGACAGGGCTGTCGTTGCCGTGGTGCTCGGCGCCGAAGGGAAGCACTTCTCCTTCGGAGCGAGCGTCGAGGAGCACGTGCCCGGCGAGGTCGAGACGATGCTGCCCGCCTTCCATCGACTGTTCCGCACCATCGCGCAGGCGGCCGTGCCCATCTGTGCGGCGGTGCGGGGGCAGTGTCTGGGCGGCGGTTTCGAGCTCGCGCTCGCAGCCCACCGCATCGTGGTCGCCGAGGACGCCAACCTCGGCGTCCCCGAGATCACACTCGGCGTCTTCCCGCCCGTAGCCGCCGCGGTTTTGCCGCTGCGGGTATCACAGGCGGTCGCGGACAGACTCGTGACGACCGGGGAGACCGTGACCGGCGCCGAGGCTGTCGCGCTCGGCGTCGCGGACCAGGCCTGCGACGCGGCCCTCGTCGAAGAAGAGGCGACACGGTGGGCCCAGCGGTACCTCGGGCTCTCGGGAGCTTCCGTGCGCTTCGCGACCCGCGCGGCGCGCATGGCCTGGGACGAGGCGCTGTGCGAGCGGCTCGAGAGACTGGAGAAGCTGTACCTCGAGCAGCTCATGAAGACCGCGGACGCGAAGGAAGGCATCGCGGCCTTCATGGAACGGCGCAAGCCGAGCTGGGTGAATCGATGAAGAAGCCGGAGCAGATCGCGGCGGAGTGCGAGGACCTGGTCCTCGACACCCGCTTGAGTCGAGTGAAGCAGTGGCGCGAGAAGACCGGTGGCAAGGCCATCGGGTTCCTGCCGGTCTACGCCCCGCGGGAGCTCATCGAGGCAGCGGGCATGCTGCCCGTGGGCGTGGTGGGCGGGGGCGATCAGGTGGAGATCATCCGGGGCGACGCCTATTTCCAGAGCTACATCTGCCAGATTCCGCGAAGCGTGATCGAGATGGGGCTCACCGGCCGCCTCGATGTCCTGGACGGCATGATCTTCCCCGCGATCTGCGACGTGATCCGCAACCTCTCGGGCATGTGGAAGCTCATGTTCGAGGGGAAGTACGTGCACTACCTCGACGTGCCCCACAACCACGACCCGGCGGTTGGCGGGCGCTTCTACGAGCACGAGCTGAGGACCATCGCACGGGGCCTCGCCGAGGTCAGCGGAGTCGAGGCCACGGACGAGCGGCTCCGCGCGGCCATCGCCCATCACGACGAGAACCGCAAGCTCGCCGACGAGCTCTACGACCTGCGGGCCGCCGAGCCGCATCGGGTCCCGACGTTCGAGGCCTACGTCGTGATGCGCGCCGGCTACCAACTCCCCGTGGAGGAGCACAACGCACTGCTCCGCGAATACACCGATGCCGCCCGCGCGAGCGATCGCCCCGAGCTCGACAACGCGCGCGTGCTCGTCATCGGCACTTTCTGCGAGCAGCCGCCCCTCGGGCTCATCAAGACGCTGGAGCGCTCGGGTTGCTACATCGTGGACGACGACTTGCTGCTCGGCGCCCGATTCGTGAAGGGCGCCCTCGGCACGGACGGCGATCCGTGGAAGGCGCTCGTCCGGGCCTGGACCACGCAAGCGCGCAATACGCCGTCGCGCTACGTCGCCGACGAGGTCAAGGGCAAGTACATCATCGACATGTGCAAGGCACGGCGAGCGGAGGGTGTGATCTTCTGCGCTCCGAGCTTCTGCGACCCCGCCCTGCTCGAGCAGCCCATGCTCCAGGACGCCCTCGAGGCCGCCGGCATCAGCTACACGGCGTTCCGGTATGCCGAGAACACGGCGCAGTTCCATGCGATTCACGAGCAGGCCGGCACCTTCGCCGATTCGATCAAGCTCTGGAGCGAAGCATCATGAAGGAAGACCTCAGAGAGATCCCCAAGGAGCCGTCGATGGTCCTCCAGAAGGACATGATCGGCGACTACTTCGATCGACTCGCGACGGCCCCCGAGGACGGCAAGAAGGTCGTCTACACCTTCGTGCCGGGCAACCTCACCGAGCTACTGCACAACTTCGACGTGATGCCTGTGCTGCCCGAGATCAACGCGCTCCAGTCCGGCATGCGCAAGCGCTCGGGCAACTACATCTCGGAGGCCGAGAAGCTCGGGCACTCCGAGGACGTGTGCACCTACGTCAAGAGCGACATCGGCATGCTCAAGACCGGAGTCGGTCCGACAGGCAAGCGCATTCCGCCGCCTGACCTGCTGCTCCTGAGCTACACGGGGTGCTTCACCTTCATGAAGTGGTTCGAGCTGCTCAAGCAGCAATTCCCCAAGTCCGAGGTGGCCATGCTGCACATCCCCTATCAGGCGGATGGAGTGGTCACTCCCGAGATGCGCGGGTACGTGATCGATCAGCTCGAGACCGAGGTCATCCCCAAGCTCGAGAAGGTCACGGGCACGAAGTACGACGAGGACAAGCTGCGCCAGCACCTCGAGCTCTCGGCGAAGGCCGAGGAAGGGCTCGTGGCCGTCCTCGATTCGGCCAAGAATCGGCCCTCCCCGATCGACGGGTACTTCGGCGGCGTCTTCTACATCGGGCCGATCTTCACGGCTTTCCGCGGAACGCAGCAGGGCGTCGAGTACTACGACGTGCTCCGCAAGGAAGTCGAGGAGCGCGTCGCGAAGAAGCAGGGCCCCATCACGCCCATCGGACAGCTGAACGACCAGCGCTACCGCATCGTGACCGAAGGTCCGCCCAACTGGACGAGCTTCCGCGAGTTCTGGAGCATGTTCGCCAACGAGGGAGCCGTCTGCGTCGCGAGCACCTACACGAAGGTCGGCGGCCTCTACGACCAAGGCTTCCGCCACGATCCTGGCGACCCGCTCGGGACGCTCGCCGACTACTGCCTCGGCTGCTACACGAACCTGAACCTGCCGATGCGCAGCAAGCTGATCGCGAAGTACGTCAAGGAGTTCGAGGCGGACGGCTTCATCTGCAACTCCATCAAGAGCTGCAACTCCTTCAGCGCTGGGCAACTGTTGATCCTACGCGAGGTGGAGCGGCTGACGGGCAAGCCGGGAGGATTCATCGAGAGTGATCTCGTGGACCCGCGCTACTTCTCGGCCGCCAACATCAAGAACCGCCTCGAGAGCTACTTCCAGATGCTCGAGCAGAAGCGCTCCGGCAAGGGCAGCGCGCCGAAGGAGGCGAGCTTGTGAGCAAGCTGAGCTACGTGGGCATCGACCTCGGCTCGACGACCACCAAGAGCGTCGTCATCGACGACGATCTGAACATCTTGGGCCGCGGCATCACCAACAGCCGCAGCAACTACGACCTCGCTTGCCAGATCGCCCGCACCGAGGCCCTCGTCGACGCGCAGATGAGCCGACTCAGGTCCACCCTCGCGGACCACCGGGTGCTCGCCGACCACGTGAAGATCCTCGCCCCGTCGGTGGAGCGCTCCTTCCGGTACCGCCAGCACATCCGGCTCTTCGATGCGCTCGACCGCGAGTGCATGGCCATCGCGGAGGGCAAGCCCGACCTCACGGCCGTGCTCGCGGACCTGCTCGCCGAGATGCGCGAGGAGACCGAGAAGTTGTTCTCGGGCCTGTCGGCCATGGAGAAGCGCAAGAGCGAGTTCTTCCGCGACATCGCCGGCGCCCAATTCCAGCGGCTCGCCGAGCACCGGGCGAACCCCAAGACCATGCCCTACGAGACCATCGTGGGCGTCTTCGACCGCGCGATCATCAAGGTCGAGAACGAGGGCGACGACCTGACCTTCGAGGGCAACGCGCTCGAGGCCCTCGACCGGTCCCTGTCCCAGTACAAGGCGAACGACGCCGTGCGCGCCGCCGCCGCCGAAATGCTCGAGGGCCTGCTCGCTGACCCGCCGCACATCGGCTGTAGCGTCGGGACGGGCTACGGGCGGGCGCGCCTGCCCTTTCCGAAGAACCAGATCCGTTCGGAGATCCTTTGTCACGGCCTCGGCGCCCACCAGATGTTCCCCGGGACGCGCACGGTGCTCGACATCGGCGGGCAGGACACCAAGGGCATCCAGGTGGACGACCAGGGGATCGTGACCAGCTTCCAGATGAACGACCGGTGCGCCGCAGGCTGCGGCCGCTACCTCGGCTACATCGCCGACGAGATGAACCTGGGCGTGCACGAGCTCGGCCCGCTGGCCTTGAAGGCGACGCGTCACGTGCGCATCAGCTCGACGTGCACGGTGTTTGCGGGCGCCGAGCTGCGGGAGCGCCTGTCCTTGGGGGAGAAGCGCGAGGACATCCTGGGCGGCCTGCACCGCGCGATCATTCTCCGCGCCATGAGTATCCTGGCCCGATCCGGCGGGGTAGACGAGGAGTTCACCTTCACGGGCGGCGTGGCCCACAACCCGGCCGCCGTGCGGGCGCTGCGGGATCTCATCGGGGAGAACTACGGCAAGCGCACGATCAACATCTCGCCGGACAGCATCTACATGGGCGCCCTCGGGGCGGCGATCTTCGCCAAGCGCGAGACGGATGCGGGGCGAGCGGAGCGCGGCGTCGGCAGCCAGTCGGAGGCACGGGCATGACCACGGGCAAAGACCTGATCACCGCGGGCATCGACGTCGGGACGAGCGGCGTCAAAGTGACGGTCTTCCGCGTGTCGCCGGACGATCACGGGACGATGCTCGCCAAGGTCGCCGAACGGATCCGCCGTCGCGACCCGAAGCTCGTCGTGGAGCACTGCTACGAGCTCGCCCTCGAGGCCGCAGAGCTAACCCCCGAGCAGGTGGACTATGTGGCATCGACAGGCGAGGGAGCCATGGTGGGCTTCCGTCGCGGCCACTTCTACGGAATGACGACGCACGCGCGCGGCGCGGCCTGGCTGGTCCCGGGGGCCGAAGGTGCCCTGGACATCGGGGCGCTGCACGCTCGCGCGGTGCGCATGGACGGCCGCGCCAAGGTGCTCGGCTACCGCATGACGAGCCAGTGCGCGTCGGGTAGCGGCCAGTTCATCGAGAACATCGCGCGCTACCTGGGGGTGACCATCGAGGAGGTGGGCGCGCTGTCGCTCGAGGCGGACGAGCCAGAGAAGCCGAGCGGCATCTGCGCGGTGCTCGCCGAGACCGACGTCATCAACATGGTGAGCCGGGGCGTGAGCCGCCCCAACATCCTCAAGGGGATTCACCTCTCCATGGCCGATCGCCTCGTGCGCCTGCTGCGCTCCGCCAATGTGATGGGCACGGTCGTGCTGACCGGCGGCCTGGCCGCGGACGCGGGTCTTCGCGCGGCCCTCGTCGACATGGTCGCCGCGGACAAGCGGGTGGCCTGCGAGCTCGTCACCCACGCCGACGCCATCTATGCCGGCGCGATCGGCGCCGCGCTCTGGGCCGCCGTCCGCCACCGACGCCTGCTCGCCCGCGGCACGTCGCCCGCCGCCACGGCTGCTGCCGCCAGCGCGTGAGCGGGCGCAATCGCTGTCTTGCGTCCACCGCGTGATATCATCGACGCGACGAACGGATGCAATCAGGCGACATCATCGGTGCCTACGAGGTCGTCACGCAGCTCCAGTCGGGCGGCATGGCGACGTTGTGGCTTGCCCGCCGGCGCGGCGCCGCGGGATTCACTCGACCGGTAGTCGTCAAGGTGATCCACCCGCACCTCGCGTCGGACGACGACTTCGTCAGCATGTTCGTCGACGAAGCGAAGATCGCGGCGCGCATCGACCACCCCAACGTCGTGCACGTGGAGGAGCTCAACGAGGAGGAGGGCAGGCTCTACCTCGTAATGGAGTATATCCACGGCGTCTCCCTCGCCGAGCTCGCCAAGGCCCTGCGCCGCCAGCGCCGGGCCATGTCTCCGACCCTCGCCACCGCCATCGCCATCCGCGTGGCCGATGGCCTGCACGCGGCGCACGAGACCTGCGACGACACCGGTCAGCTCCTGCACGTGGTCCACCGCGACGTGAGCCCCCACAACGTGCTCATCTCGTACCGGGGGCACGTGAAGGTCATCGACTTCGGCGTCGCCAAGGCGCGGGGCCGCTCGATCCAGACCCAGGGAGGATCCCTCAAGGGGAAGATCCGCTACATGTGCCCCGAGCAGGCCTCTGGCCAGCACGTCGATCGGCGCGCGGACATCTACTCGCTGGGGGTCGTTCTCTGGGAGCTGCTCACGCAGCGCCCTCTGTTTCGCGCGGAGAGCGAGATCGAGCTCATCAGCATGGTGCGGGCGCCCATCGTCCGGCCGCCCAGGGAGCTCAACCCCGCTGTGCCACGCGCCCTCGAGGAGGCGATCCTCCGGGCCCTCGCGATCTCCCGCGACGCCCGGCCTGCGACCGCCCGCGAGCTCAAGCAGCTCCTCACGGACGCCGTTCCGGACGCGGCGGGCCTCGACGCGACGCGCATCGCCGATCTGGTGCACGCCACCGTTGGCGACCTCGTGGCCACCCGCGCCGAGGCGCTGCGAACGAGCGCGCCCGGTCTCGCGATCCAGACCACGGGCGAGCAGCCGGCGCTCAGCCGAAGCGCGGCCTCCGAGGTCCTCGAGAACTTCACCATCAGCGTGGACCTGTCGGAGCCGAGCGCGGTGCGCATTCCCGGCGGGAGACCGCTCTACCCCGGCCTCTCGTCTGACTCGGTGCTGCTCGCTGAGGCCGCAGTGCCTGCCCGGCGTGGACGGCCTGTGGTCTTGACCGCCCTGGCTGTCCTCGCGCTGGTCGGTGGAGGCGCGGCCGTCGTCGCGGCCTGGCCGGACGCGACCTCTCCCGCGCCCTCTGCCACGACGCCGCTCTCGACCGAGACCGCACCCCCCGTGGCGAACACGCCGGAGACGACGACTCCACCCGAGACGGTGCCCACGGCGCCCGATCCCGAGGCGCCTTTCGTGCAGGCCGCGCTAGACGAGCCCGATGCAGGAACGGATTCGGTCGAAGCGCCGGAGGACCGCGTTGCGGCAGGCGGCCACGTCCGTCCACCGCGCGGCACGGGCATGGTTCGCGGGAGCACCGCGATGCCCGGATCTCGTATGACGATGGGGGGAATGGGGACGTCGGTCCCCATCGCCGGCGCCGACGAGTTCTGAGGGTCCGCTCAGGGGACGCCGAGCCGCCCCACGCCGACGTTGCCCGTGAAGGCGTCCGGTCCCGAGCCTCCCGACATGAGCACGACCGTGGTCGCGACGGCCGCCCCGATCACGATCGCACCGACGACGACCCAGAACACCGGCGACGAGAAGACGCCGCCGCCCTCGGATCGCTCCTCTTCGATCGGGTCACCCGGGTCGTCGATGATGAGGTCCACGCGCTCGGCCGGACCCTCGTCTCCGACGGCCGCGCCGACGACGCGCAGCGTCACCTCACGCCGGGATCCCTCCGTCACGTCGAGCTCGGTCGTGGCCACGCGAGCCCCCGCGCGCGTGACGTCGATGACGTGGTGGCCCGGGTCGAAGGGCACCTCCACGCCGACGATGGCGTGCGCGGTGATGTCGCCATCGATGCGCAGCTCGTCGCGGTCGGCGAGACCTTGCACACGGAGCGTGACCCTGGGCAGCCGGCCATCGAGCTCGGAGAGCTGGGCCTCCGCCTGCTGCCGGTGCCTCCCGTCGGGTGCGATGCGCAGGTACCGTCGATACGCCTCGGCTCCCTCCACGAGGTGCCCCGTCTGCACGAGCGCGCCCGCGAGGTTCAGGAGCGTCGGCGGCCGCTCGGCGAGATCCAGGGATTGTGCGAAGGCCTCACGCGCCTCCTCCCAGCGACCCGCGTTGGCGTGCTCGACGCCCTGCTCGTAGAGCCGCCGCGCTGCAGCGACCTCCCGGGCGGATTGGGCCTGAGCAACCGAAACCCCGGCAGCGCATAGCACGACGATGGCCAGGACGTGGGCGGCGCGCACCACCGAAGCATACCACTCTCGTGCTAGACTCGTGATCCGGATGCGCTCCCTCCCCCGGCTGTACGTGGTGACGGTGGCCCTGGCCGCGTTCGCGGGCGCGTGCGGCGACGCGGAGACGCAGCTCGTCGTCGTGACCTACACGGACCTGGCCGTCCCCGCCGAGATGAACGTGTTCGAGCTCGTCGCCACGGGTCCCGAGGGCATGTCGGTAGAGGAGCGTTCGTCGCTGTCCGGCCCTGGCGCTCCGTCCCAGCCCTACACGGTCGGGCTCTATCCCACGGGCGACACGCTCGGCCCCGTGACGGTCACGGTTCGCGGGCTCCTGGGTACGACGGAAGTGGTGACGCGCACGGCCGTGACCTCGTTCGTGACGGGCGAGAGCCGGGTGCTGCGGCTCGATCTGCGGCGAGCCTGCGCGGGCAGGACGTGTGGCGGGGAACAAACTTGCATCGACGGCGCGTGTGCTTCGTCCCAGGTCCCCGCCGATCGGCTGCCGCGATGGGATGGCACACTGCCCGAGTGTGATCCGACATGTCGCATCATCGACGCGGGCGGGCCCATGGACGCGGGCCCCGACGCAGCAGTGGACGCCGGACCGCCCATGGACTCCGGACCGCCCATGGACTCCGGACCGCCCATGGACTCCGGACCGCCGATGGACGCCGGGCCGATGATGGATGCGGGTCCGCGCGATGCGGGTCCGCGCGATACCGGTCCGCCCGATGTGGGTCCGCCCGATGCGGGTCCGCGCGATACCGGTCCGCCCGACGCGGGCTTGTGCGATCCCCGCTACGAGGTCCTGCCGCCCACGGGGCGCGTGCAGCGCATGGGCAACCTCATGGCGTCCATGCAGTTCCACCGTCCCGATGGCGAGTCCTGCCCCACGGGCGTCAACGCGGACGACTTCGCCTACGAGGTGAGGACATTCTGTAACCCGGGTCCGCGACACAATATCGAGCTCTGGCAGCTCGGCTACGAATTCGACACGCGCTACTCGCTCACCGATCCGTGGATCGTCGTCTACAGCGGCGGCATGCTGCCGGCGGACCGGGGCGACTGCATCCTCTCGAACGACGACTACGGCGGCACGACGGACTCGCGCGTGACGATGTCCATCGGGGCCGGCGAGATCATCACGGTCGTGACGACGTCCTGGTGCCCTGGCCCCCCCAACACCGACTGCGGCGACGGGGAAGGCTACGGGACGTACATCCTGCGCATCGACGCGCTCTGACCTGCTACTCCGCGCCGACGCGCGCGAGCCAGAGGCTCGTCGAGGACCGGGAGCCCAACTCCGTCTCGCAGAGCTGACCCACGCCGAAGAGCGCGCTCGTGGAGAACGTGCCTCCGACGCTCAAGTCCCCGGTCTCGAAGAGATCCAAGACCGTTCGGTCGCGCACGATCATGCCGCCGAGGCGCGACGCCCAGACGAGCCGCTGCGAGGCGTCGTAGCGTGCCAGGAACATGTCAGGCGCCTCGTACATGTCGGTGGACGTGATGACCGAACCGTCGGGGAACGCCAGCGTGTCGAAGAAGTACCCGGCCACCACGAGATCCGAGCCGATCGTCCGCAGGCCGGTGACCTCCGCGCTCCCGTCGCCCGGCACGAGCCAGGCTGAACGAAGCGCCCCGCCCGACGAGTAGACGGCCACGAGCGGATCGGGGGTGATGGAACCCGTGCCGGTGAGCGCGAGCGTCCTCGGACCGCCGAGCCCGAGCGTGACCGTGCCCGCGAGCCCCCCGCCGACGACGATGTCGCCTGAGGGGAGCGCCGCCACAACGCTCGCGAAGAGCCGCGCCGCGTCGTCACCCTCGTCGAGCGCCCAGCTGAGGCCCCCGGTCGCCGAGAAGAGGGCGAGGAAATAGCGTGGCCTCGCCGATGTCGTGATCAGCTCCACGGGCCGCGGTCCGTATGGATCGAAGCGCACGCGGTCCTGGAACGTCCCGGCGAGGGCGAAGGAACCGTCGGCGAGGAGGGTGAAACCGGCGAGCGTGGAGCTCCAGCCCTTGGCCCCGATGACGCGAGCCGAGCGCAGCGCGCCCGCGGCGTCGTAGCGCGCGAAGAAGAAGTTCTCGTAGGAATCGATGGCCGTCAGCACGGTGCGCGCGGCCGTTCCGTCTCCCAGGATCACCGTGCCCTGGAAGGATCCGACGAGCACCGCCCCGCCGTCGGCCGTGGCCCGCACGTGGTGGGCGGTGATGTTGTACCAGCCGCAGGAAGCTCCGCGGCGGCAGTCCGGGTCGGCGACGCAGTCACCGCCCACGCGCGTGGCCCACTCGAGCGCACCGTTCGCGTCGTGGCGGGTGAGGAAGATCGCGGTGCGCCCGCCAGCGTTGAGCGCCGCCTCGGCCGCCGTGCCCCGCCCGAAGATCGTCTCGCCCTGGAACGTGCCGGTCGCAAAGATGCCGCCGTCGGGGGCGACGTCCACGTCCGCGGCATAGGTCTGACACGATTCGCCTCCGCCCTCGCTCAGGGCCCACAGGAGCGAGCCTGTGACATCGTAGCGCGCGAGCAGGACGTCGCTGTACCCGGTGGTAGCAAACCGCGTCTCGCGATCCTCGCCCGGTCCGAGGATCACCCCGCCCGTGAAGCTCCCGAGCACGACGGTGTCCTCGCCCGCCGTGGCGAGCCCCGCGAGCCGCTGCGACGAGTCCCCGTCGGACCGGCGTGCCCACCCGAGCTCGCCCGGACCCGGCATCGGGCACACGTCGAAGTTCCCATCGAAGCCCGCATCGCCCGCGTCCGCGTCCGGCCCGCCGTCGCCCGGACCGGCGTCACGGGGCGGGACCGTCGCGTCGGTCCGGCCTCCGTCCCCGTCGCCCGCATCGGGCGAACGGTCGCGCTCACCGCAGGCCTGAATCGCCAAGGCCAGCACGAGCGCGCCGGCCCCTGCCCAGCTCCGCCCACGCACCGTTCTGCGAGCCACCATGTTCGTCCGCCTCGGGGTCATGACCGAGCCCGGTTGCGTGCAAGGGACGTTCCGCGCCCATCTCACACAAGCACCCCTGTGATGGCAGGGTGGCCGAGCGCCGGGCGAGCGCCCTGGGCGCAAGATCCGGCCCTCCGGCACAGGCTGACACACGGGGCACGGCGGCGACCTCGAGGCGCGACGGGGCCTGCGGTCACGCAGCGCCGGTTCCGCGGCCACGGTCTGCCGGAGCACGCGCCGGTCCGGGCTTCTCGGCCCGCCGCGAGGCGAGCGCCATGGCGAGCGCGCCGAGCAGGAAGCCGCCCAGCCCGCCCGTCGCGGCCGAGACCGGGATGGCGATGAACACCGTCGGCAGCGGATCGTCCGGCTCGAGCAGATAGGTCAGGTACACGAGCAACACGGCCGCCGCGCCGACGCCCGCGGCGAAGTGGGAGAACACGCCACGTCGTGCCGCGAACGCTTGCAGGGCCAAAGCGAGGGCGAGCATCGCTCCGAGCGCACCGAGCAAGGGCCAGCCGAGCGCGGGCGCCTCGAAGAAGCTCACGCGCAGGGGATCGGTCAGGCCCGTGAGCGTTCGCAGGTGGGCGTGGACGGGACCTCGGCCACGGATCTCGATGGGCTCTCGCCGCACCTCGTGCGTGGTCGCGTGCGGGACCCGCGCGGTTCCGCGACGGCCGACGCGACCGTAGGTGATCTCGCGCTCGAGGTCGCCCGTCAGCCGCTTCTCGGTCGAGCCGCGGGTGAAGACGACGCCGTAGTGCCCGCGGGCCGCGCCCTGCTTCGCGATCAATTGGCCGCGCACGAGCACTTCGAAGTCCTCGGCGTCGGAAGGCATCGCCAGGTCGGCATCGGGGTGACCCTCGGTCAGGCTCGCGCTCGCGAAGGCGGGCGGCGGAAAGAGCACGACCCAGATCTCGCGATCGATGGCGGCGGCCGCACCGAGCCCGATCAGGACGCCGAGCACGAGCAGGGGCCGGGGCGCGTCCCTCAAGGGAGCGATCCCGAGGCCGATGGCGGCGAGCGGCAGAGCGAGGGCGAGCCCCGCGGCCTCGATGGGCCGGACGCTGTCGACGTAGGAGCCGGCGAACAGCAGCCCGCAGCCGACCGCCAGGAGCAAGGTGTTGCGCCAGGGCCCCAGGGACTCGAGGAACCACCCGAATCCCGAGGCGGGCAGGGGTTTGACGGGATCCTGCTGGCCGGGCCGGGGCTGGCCCGGTCGAGGGCGGCTACCGCTCGCGCGCTTGGGAGACGTCATGGGGCGAAGAACTACCGCCGCGCCGGCCGGCCCGCAAGCCGGAGCTTGGCGCTACGAAAACGGGCCGCCCGAAGGCGGCCCGCTCATCTCGATCGCGTCGACTCTAGATCGCTCTCGCTTTGACTTGAGCCTGAGCGCCGGCCCGGGGCCCCCGGCCATGCTGCGCATGGCCGCCCCAGGCACCCCGCGCAAGCGAGGCGAGGGAGTGCACTGTGGCGTGCATGACCGAGCCGAGCGCGAACATGGCTGTAGCCGCGCACAGCGGAGTGGACGCAGTCCACGAAGCTGCGCGGGTACAGACCTGTCGACGGGTCCGCAGGACCCTAGTCCACGTAAGCCAGGATCAGGTCAAATGGAGAGCGGTCTAGGGCAGGTGAACGCTCAGCTCGCCCGAGTCGGGTACACCGCTGACCGCGTAGACCACGGTCGAGTCGGCCGCGGAGACTGTCAGGTCGTACGTCTGCACGGTGTCGGCCTCCACGGTCAGATCGAACCTGTAGGTTGGATCCCCGTCCCACGTGGCAGGTCCCGAGACCACGCCCACGTTGCCACCGTTGAAGAAGCAGTACAGGAAGTCGGGGGTGCCGACCAGCTTGTGCCCCGTGTCGGGCTCGCAGTGGCCCGTCCCGTGCCCCGCGCCACCGCCGGCATGACCTGCTCCGTGACCGCGCGTGTAGTGCCCGCCGCGGCAGTCGCACTCCTTCTCGCCGTGGTGACCACGCTCGTGCGGGTCGAGCGTGCGATGGTCCACGTAGGTGCCCGGGACCGTGTGGCTCCAGCTTCCCGCGGCCAGTCCTCCGTCGTCGTGGATGTCTCCGCTGAAGTCGTCTCCAGCGGGCAGCGTGCCCCAGCCCGACACGACGCAATCCGAAGTGACCATGAGCTCGCCCTGCGATCCGTCGACGGACTCCATCATGCAGCCCCCGAGGCAGACACAGGCAATGACAGCGATGAGACGACTCATGAGTGGCTCCCCTGCTTACAATGTGCTGGACGCATTCCGACCCAGATGGATTCTAGTGTGCAAGCTTCGTACACCCGTGTCAACCCTGATCTCGGTGATAGACTGGGTTCGTGAACCACCCCTCCCGCAGCCCGGCAGCTTGGGTGTTTTTCGTAATGATCTCAGCAGTCATCCCTGCGGGTTGCCATGAGCGGGTGGCGCTGGGGCCGGGACAGGGGTGCGAGCTGAACAGCGATTGTGCCTCGTCCCTCGTCTGCCGGCTCGATCGATGCCGAGAAGAATGCGGGACCGCGCGGGACTGCCGACCGGGATTCGACTGCGTGACGGACTCGAGTGGCCTCGGCTCGTGTCAGGTCGCCGACGATGCCTGCTCCTTGTCGAGCGAGTGCCCATCCTCCCTCGTCTGCCGCGCGGGGCTGTGCACGAACGCCTGCGAGGCCGACCGCGACTGTGCGAGCGGCGCCACGTGTCTCGAAGTCGACGGCGTGCTGGGCTGCATCACGCCGAGCAACATCGACTGCGTCTACCATAGCGAGTGTCCAATGGACTTCGTGTGCGGCGTAGACCATCGGTGCCGCGAGGAGTGCCACGCAGACAAGGACTGCCGCGACGGACTGCGCTGCGACCGTGACAGCTGGCCGTGGGTGTGCGCTCTCCCCTTCGACGCCGGTCCGATGGACGCGGGCACGATGGACGCGGGTTCCGACGCGGAGCCTATGGACGCGGGCTTCGACGGGGGACCGATGGACGCGGGCTTCGACGCGGGACCGATGGACGCGGGCTTCGACGCGGGGCCGATGGACGCGGGCGGCGTGCCCGGCACGACCGTGTCGGCGCTGCGCCTCGGCAGCCCCGGCACCGACATCGGCTGGGGCATTGCGACCGATGCGAGCGGGAACGTGCTGGTCACGGGATCGTTCAGTGGCACGGTGGACTTCGGCGGCGGCATGGTCATGACCGCGGGGGGAGAAGACATCTTCGTCTTGAGCCTCCGCCCGGACGGGACCTTCCGATGGGCGCGCCGCTTCGGCGGCACGGGCAACGATGCCGGTGCTGCCGTGTCGATCGACGGGAGCGGCAACGTACGGGTCACGGGATCGTTCACGGGCACCGTGGACTTCGGCGGCGGGCCGATCACGAGCATGGGCGGCGCAGACATCTTCGTGCTCGGCCTCGACCCCGGCGGGGCCTATGCGTGGGCAAGCACGTTCGGCAGCACTGGCATCGACTTGAGCGCGCGCATCGCCACCGACGGGACGGGGAACGTGCTGGTCACGGGAGCGTTCAGCAACATGGTGGACTTCGGGAGCGGACCTCTCGTGAGCGCGGGGCCCTTCGACGTCTTCGTCCTGAGTCTCCGCTCGAACGGGAGCCTCGGGTGGGCTCGCCGATTTGGCGGCGGGTCCGCGGACTTCGCCAACGACGTCGCAACCGACACGACGGGAAACGTACGCGTGACGGGCT
>Ga0214473_10002818_pt1 | contig 21292 bp, 18 predicted proteins | sample RVTome_7_FD_203509 | JGI IMG/M metagenome (GOLD analysis project Ga0214473, IMG submission 203509) | Soil microbial communities from uranium-contaminated site in the Upper Colorado River Basin, Wyoming, United States - RVT98D197 | ecosystem: Environmental > Terrestrial > Soil > Contaminated >... | reverse complement strand
ACTGTACGAGCTGCGCGCGCGCCACCTCGACTGGACCTACGAGACCGGCTACCTCGGCTTCTTCGCGCGCAATCGCGGAACGCGCTACTGCTTCACCCGGCGGATCGAGGAGAAGCTCGCCCTCGTCGAGCCGCGTCCGGGCGACGCGTGTCTCGAGGTGGGATGTGGCGCCGGGATCCTCGCGGTGCTCCTCGCCCCGCACTTTCGATCGGTGATCGCGGCGGACGTGAGCCGCACGGCGCTGCGCTTTGCGGCGCTCCTCGCGGCGCGCGCGGGTGCGACGAACCTGCGGGTGGCGGAGGCCGACGCGGCGCGGCTGCCGTTCCCCGACGGCGCCTTCGCGACGGTGATCTGCGGAGAGGTGATCGGACAGGTGGCCGATCCGGAGGGGGTGGCCCGGGAGCTGGCGCGCGTGACGGCGCCGGGCGGGACGCTGCTCCTGTCGACCCCCTGCGCGCTCTCCCTGACGCAGGGGGCGCTGCGCCTGGCCGCGGTGGTGCGGCCGGGGATCTCGCTCCACCGGGAGTGGACGATCGATCGCCGGGTGGCCGAGAAGCTGCGGGAGGCGGGGGAGAGTGTGAGCGGATCCGCGCTCCTGCGCGTGAAGCGCCGTCTTCGCTACCGCGAGGTGGTCGGGATGATGTCGGCGGCCGGGATGCGCCTCACGGCTGCCCACGGGGCGACGCTCGATCTCCCCCCGCCCGTGCTCGTGTATCCGTGGATCCCGGAGCGGGGACTCGGGTGGCTTCGCGCCCTGGAACGCGCGCTCAACCGCATGCGGATCCTTCCGCGCGTTCTCGCCCTGACGACGGTCTTCCGTTTCGAGAAGGTCGCGGAAGTCAAGGGCGCGAGGGATCGTCCCTGAGGCGAGGCCCGTCCGTGGCCCGGCGAGGCCGGGCTCAGCCGGCCCCGGTGGCGGAGAACGCGTCGGCGACGCGCATGGCGTTCGCCATGATCGTGAACGTCGGGTTCTGGGCGGGCAGCGTGACGAAGGCGGCGGCGTCCACCACGCGCACCCGCCGGGTCCCGAAGACCAGACCGTCCGGATCGGTTTCGAGCGGGCCGGGAGTGCGCCGCATGGGCAGGGACCCGGCCAGATGCCCGGAGAACCCGAACGGGGTGGACTTGTGCAACGGATAGAGCGGGGCAAAGCCCAGCTCCGCCCGCGCGCGCCAGAGATGCCCGCAGAGCTTCTTCAGAATCCGCCGGCTCTCCGGTTTCTCCTGCGCGTCGATGTGGATCCGGCCGATGCCCCCCCGGCCCCCCGCACCCGGCAGCACGCGGGCCGTCGCGATCACCGAATCGGGGCCGGCGAGGTACACGAACGCGATGAGGATGTTGTTCAGGATGCCCCAGGTGGCACGCTGGGTGATCCACGGAAGGGCCGCGAAGACGGAGGACAGCTCGGCCAGGAAGTATTCGTGGAAGGAATAGAACTGGACGTGGACGCCGCGCGGGGCCACCACGCCCGGTTCAACCGCGAGAACGGCCTCTCCCAGGGTGAAGGCCGACCGGAAGCGGCTCGACACGCGATTGTGCCAGAGCACCACCGGGAGCAGATGCAGATCATTGTCGAAGATCGGCGTGGGACGATCGTACGCGCGGAGAGAGTCGGCCACGATGCGGAGCGTGGAGAGGGTCCCGGCCGCGAGGAAGAGCGCGTCGTAGGAGCGCTGTTCGATGGCCTCTGAGTTGACCCGGCGCGCGCGGATCGTCACGCCCGCGTCGTGCTCTGCGAAGTCGAGGACCAGCCATCCGGGTTGGTAGGTGAAGTTCTTCCGCCCGGAGAGCGCGGCGAGGGTCCGGCTGGCGCTGTAGATCGAATCGAAGGCGCAGCCGTACACGCACAGGCCGCAGCGGCGACAGGCGTCCCCCTCGATCCCCTCGGAGCGCACGGCGAGCCGCGTTCTCCCCCCAGCGAATCCCAGGCGCGCCAGGGCCGGCTGGTGCGCTGACCACCGCGCCAGCAACCGCTCCGCGGGTGAACCCGGGTTGCGGGGAGCGACGGCCCCCCGGGGACCGTGGATCGGATAGGCCCGCGCCAGGTCGTCTTCCCCCTGGACGATTCCCAGGAGTTCGGCCGCACGGGCGTAATAGGGGATAATCTCCTCGGGCGAGAAGGGCCAGGGCGCGTACTCCTCCGGCTCCGAGCGCAGCGGATAGCAGCTCGCGCCCCAGACGTTGGAGAGGCCGCCCCTCGCCACCGACCGGGGGATGATCGCATTCTCCAGGGGAATGCTCTCCTCGACGCCGGAGAAGACGAATCCCGATCCGAGAATCCGCTTCACGGACAGCTCGGGACCCAGTTTCTTCCCGAGCATCGTCGCCAGTCCGCTCCGCAGCCCGCGCCGGGGCGGCTCGTCGCGCCCGCGCTTGAGCTCCCGCAGGACCTCGCGATCGAAGCGCCCGCCGGCCTCGGTCCGCGCCCGGATCCTCGCCGCGAGGTCGAGCGACCAGGGCTCCGGCTGCAGACCGACGTCGAGCATCTCGACCCGGTGTCCAGCCTCCAGCAGCGCCGTTGCCGCGGCCACCCCGGCGGCCCCCGATCCGATGATTGCCACGTGCACTTAGGATTTCCCGAAGTAGCGGCGGATGACCCGGATGTTCTGTTCCACCTCGGACAGGTCGTAACGCGGATAGGTGGGGAGGAGGGCAACGGATCGGGCGGTCGCTCGCGCCCGCGGACAATCCCGGTGGAACTCTTCGAAGCAGGGGAGGTCGGCGCAGTTCTTGAGGTGCTGCGCGGCCACGTCCCGTCGCTCGCGCATCAGATGGCGGAGGAACGCCTCCCGGTCCGGCACCTGGATGGAGAAATACGTGTAGGTATGCGAGAAGTCCGATCGCAGGGGAGGAAGGATCACGTCCGAGAGGTCGCGCAGGCCCTCATGGTAGACCGTGGCCGCCCGGATGCGCGCGCGGATGTGCTCGTCCACCCACGGGAGCTGACGCAGGATGATCCGGGCCTGCAGGGGCGTCATTCGACGGCGGTAGCTCTCCGGGAGGGCACGCTTGATCCGGGGATCGATGTCGATCGTGACCCGGCGGTTGAGCATTCCCACGTCGTGCAGGAAGCCGTACCGGAAGAGCCGGTACGTGAGGCTCCTGAAGAGCGGCGGATAGGTGGCGAGGTCGGTCGTGAGGCCGTGAAGCGCCTTGCGGAGGTACGCGCCGGCCTCGTGGTAGGGGAATTGCCGGACCTCCTCGCGGACGCGGGCGCCGACGTCCCCCTCGGAGGTCACCAGCATGCCCCCGAAGAACGCGTTCACGTTCTTGTACATCCCGAAGCTGTAGATCCCCGCCTTGCCGAAGGTCCCGACGGGCCGATTGTCGTAGCGAACGCCGAAGGCCTGGGCGGCGTCCTCGATCAGCGGCACGTTGCGCTCGCGGCAGATCGAGACGATTCGGTCCATCGGGCATGCGAGGCCGTGAAGATGCGTGACCATGACGGCGCCGGTCTCCGCGTCGACCAGACGCTCGATCTCCGCGGGATCGATGTTACAGGTTTCCCGCTCGATGTCCGCAAAGACCGGTCGGCCTCCGGCGCAGATGACCATGTTGATCACGTCGGAGATGGTATAGGGGGAGAGAACGACCTTCTGGCCGGGGGTGATGAACGCCCGGACCGCCAGGAAGATCGCGAGGCGGGCCGTCGCCGTGCAGATGGCGTGGGAAACCCCGAGCTTCTCGATCGCCGCCTCGAGATCCCGGCACGCGGTTCCCTGGAGCCGGCGGCGGCCGGCGGCCTGGAGGAGGATGGCGGCGTAGGTCCGGGGGGTCGTGTAGATCCGGTAGCGGGGAAGCGGTTGCATGGGGCCCTTTTTTCCGTCCATGTCGCCGAAAGGCCCGCACTTCGCGATGCAGGCCCCCGAAGACAGCCATCATATCACCGCGTTTATCACCTGTCACCCCGGTGAGGGTGGGCCTGGCTTGACCATCTTCGAGACGACGTGACAGAATACCTCACGATTCAGCGGGCCGTGGGGCGGAGGAGCGGTTCGCGGCCGGCGCGGGGAGGGCGCCATAGACCATTTGGACAAGAAGGGCGGGAAGGCTCGAGACCGCCGGGTGCTCCTGGCGGTTGTCGGCTTGGCGCTTATTGGCGGTCTCGCTTTCCTCAATCCCTACCTCGACTCGGACGGGGACAACGGCGGGTACATCATGCTCGCCAGGTCTATCGCATCGGGTCAGGGCTTCACGTCGATCAATTTCCCCTTCTACAGCCCGCACACCTTCTACCAACCGCTGTATCCGCTCGTCCTGGCGCCCCTCGTGGCGTTCTGGCCCGAGAACTACCTTCTTCCCAAGATCCCCTCGCTCCTCTTCGTGATGGCCTTCGTGGGGGCGGTGTGGGTCCTCATGCGACCGCGCGTGGGAGGCCACCTGTGGACCCTGGGACTTCTGTGCGCCGCCGTCGCATGGAACCGCTCGGTCGCGGAGCACGCCGCGGCCACGGTGAAGGAAGCGCAGTATCTGATGATCTCCTTCTGGACGCTCGCCCTCGCGGAGCGCTGGACCGATTCGGCGCGGGTCCGGGAGGGGGTGTATCTGGGGCTGCTCTCCGGGGCGGCCTACCTCACCTGGCCCATGGGAATCGCGGTGGGGGGAGCCGTCATCGTCCCGCTCCTGCTTCGCCGGCGCCGGGCCGCGGCTCTGGCAGCCGTCATCGTGCTCGCGCTTCCGGTCGTCGGATGGAGTCTCCGAAACGCCCACGTCCTCACGCCGGACAACCGGGTCGAGAACGTGACCTTCGGCAACGATGGCAACGCGGGCGAGGTCCTCAATCGAAGCACCTTTCACCCCGAGCGGGGGCGCAAGACGCCGCCGGAGATGGCGGCTGCCTACGTCAGGCACCTCCGTCGCAACCTGACGCCCCTGGCGCAGATCTCGCACCCGGTTTTCACGGTCGGGCTCGTCGCGGTGGGAAGGGAGGGGTCCGATGTTCCGACGTTCGCCGCTCCCCTGATCGCCCTGATGCTCATTGGCTGGATTCGGTGCGTCCGCGCGTTCCCGCGCTCCGCCGAGTGGTATATCTTCTTTTACCTGGGCCTGCTGATGCTGTATCCCTTCAGCCGGGGCCGGTACATGCTCCCGATCATGCCGCTGGCTCTCTACTACCTCGTTCGAGGGGTGGACGGCGTTGTGGACGCCCTGCGTCGGCGGTCGTCCCCTCTCCCGGGTCCGGCGGGGATCGCGGGGCTCCTGGTCCTCGGGAGCGCGGTGCTGCTCTCCGGGCTGCTCCTCTTTCGACAGGCGAGATTCACCTGGCAGGACAACTTCGGGCCGAAGGGAGCAGAGAACCTCTATGATCGTGTCGATCGCGGGGCGTCCCCTTACTTCCGGGCGGGCCGGTGGCTTCGACACCACAGTGAGCCCGACGCGGTCATCATGGCCATGCACCCATGGCTCCTCTACCTCATCGCGGACCGGCACACGACGGTCTACTACCTGGGCGACGACCGGCAGAAGTCGATCGACGTGTTTCACCGGCACCACGTGGACTACGTGATCGAGGACACCCGCTGGTACTGGCAGACGCGTGAATTTTTCCAGCCCCTGTTGCGCGCCTATCCCCGCGCGTTCCGGCTGGTCCACACGGAGGCGGGGCCGCCCACGAACGTCTACCACGTGGATCGCTCACAGTTTCCCCCACCGTCCTGGCGAGGGGCGGTAGGTTCCGATCGACGGCCCGCGGAGACGGGCGCTCCGCGGGAATGAAGTTTCGCGGAAAGGATGTCATGGAAAACCTGGAAAAGGAGCACTTCGACAAGATCGCCGACCGCAGGAGCCTCTAGCATGGACTTGGGCAGATAACTCTACAGTAACTTGCTTACCCGCGGATCTGGGATAAGAGTGATCGGCCATCAGCCTGCGCGGACGATCCTCATGCCACGCTTGAACGAGGCAGCGCAAGAGGATCACGGCGGCCAGGGACTCAACCACTGGAGAAAGCTAGTATGCGGACAGTACAACAAAACGAAGTAAGGTTTTTTGACCACCACTATGGTGAGGGGGCTTACAATCCGGCTGGCTGGAAGCTCCGAATGAACAGGGAAATCCGGCACCTGCAACGGGTTACGAGACGCAAATCGTTTGGACGCGTGCTGAGTGTGGGTTGCGGCGACGGGTTGTTTGAGATATTGTTGTCATCGCGTTCCTCCCATATAACAGCGCTTGATATCTCTCCAGAGGCAATACGCATAGCTCGGAACAACGCTCGGAAGAACGGTATCAGCAATATCACATTCACATGTCAATCAATCTCTGAGCTTGATTGTTCTGAGCAGTTCGATTCGGTAATTTGCTTGAGTTTTCTGCACCATGTGCCACCGGAGACGCTGGAACAGTTTCTTTCCGACATGTCAAAATTGGTAGCAAGAGACGGTTTTTTCTATTCTGTTGAACCGAACATTAAAGGCATTCTTCGCAGAATTGGAAAGGTCGTGATGGGCAAGAGCTACCATGAATACCATTCGCCTGATGAAGTTGAAATGGATCCTGCGGGCTTGTCCAAGTCACTCAGGGCGGCCGGTTTCTCCTCCATTGAAGTTAGCCATATCCATTTTGTGCTCGTCGCTTCGTTGTATATGTTTCCGAAGGCACCAGGTTTTATTTTCTATCTTTTTTATTTGCTTGATGGTCTATGCTACCGCAGTCCTATCGCCAGGTGGGCGAGCGAGTTTTCTGTCGTTGCGCGTAAGTGAAAGGTGGGAGGGATGGATCGATCCGCTCGGCGGCAGCTTCCCGGGCGTGATCCTGGTGCCGGCCTGGATGGAGCCGCTGCGATATTACTTGCTTACGGTGGCGATCCCCTGAGACGGCCGGAAGCCGGAAAATCGAATGGATGCCGGGGGAGAAGTTCCCGGGGGCAGGGGATGAGTCACGGAAGGGCGGGCGTCATCGCTTCTCGATCCTAAGCACGCTCAGGAAGAACGCGCCGAAGATGCCCTGCACCCCCAGCACCATCAGCGTGCCGCCCACGAGGGCGGCGCGGATCGCGTCGAGGAACTGGAAGTCCGTGGCGATCCACCGGGCGAGAACCCAGGTGTTGATCCCGAAACCGACCGAGAACACGCAGGCCGAGATCAGGAGTCCCCGCTCCAGCGTGAGCCAGCCGAGAACACCCTCGATGGCGGGGTCCTCGTCGATCCCGGTGATATGGGCGTAGACCCTCGCGAACAGCCCCATGAGCGCGATCTGGCTCCCGGTGACTGCCAGGATGAGCCCGAGCACCATCGAGTGGACGTCGAGCTCGGCCTTGCCGATCGTGATGGGGCCCCTGGCCAGCGCGAGCAGGAGCGCGAGCCCCAGGACTGCCATCAGACTCCCGGGAATCAGGAAGAGCCACCTGGGACTGTAGAGCAGCATGAATCGCAGATGACGCCACCCGTCTCGCCAGGAGCGGAGGTGAGGAGAGCGCGAGCGCCCGTCCGGGTGGTAGATGATCGGAACCTCGGCGATGCGCATCCGGGCCTTCGCCATCTTGACGATCATCTCCGAGGCGAACTCCATCCCCGTCGTGACCAGGCTCAAGCGCCGGTAGGCTTCGTTGGTGAAGGCGCGCATGCCGCAGTGGGCGTCGGAAACTCCGGCGCCAAAGAAGAGATTCAGAATCCCCGTGAGGACGGGGTTGCCGAGGTAGCGGTGCAGGGGAGGCATCGCGCCGGGAAGGATCGTGCCCTTGAGCCGCGAGCCGATCACCGCGTCGTATCCCTCACGGAGCGGCTTCACGAAGCGCCCGATGTCCCCGAAGTCGTAGGAGTCGTCCGAGTCTCCCATCACGATGTAGCGCCCCCGCGCCGCATCGAGCCCACCCAGGTAGGCCGCCCCGTACCCGCGCCGCGGCACGTTTACCACCCGCGCACCGAGCGACTTGGCGATCTCGATGCTCCCATCGGTGGAGCCGTTGTCGGCCACGATGATCTCGCCCGCGATTCCCGCCTTCTCCATCGCCACTCTGGCCTTGCGGATGCAGACGGGGAGCGTCTGAGCCTCGTTCAGGCAGGGCATCACCACGCTCACTTCGGGTTCCAGGGGAGCGGTCCCGGGGGCGCCTGCGTTCCCTTCGATTCTCGTCGAATTCATGGCCTGACGGACTCCCTCGGGCGGCTTGGCGCTTCGGCCCGACCCTTGTGCGTTCTACTCCCGAAGGGAAAATCGAGTTCCTGGAGTACCCAAAACTGCTTCTTATTACAGGTTCTTGGGGTGTTGATCAACCAGACCGGCGGGCCCCCGGGCGGCATTTGCGAAGCGGGACCGGGCGCCGGACCCCCCCGGGTGTCCGGCGCCGAGGCGGCGGCCGGCGGGCTGTCGGGACGGCAGCCATATCCTCTTCAACGACGGTGGGTTGCCACCGGGGCGCCCAGGACAACGGTGGGCATTCCGGAGACCCATTCGTCCGGAGCCACGTCCTCATGGACGACGGCTCGGTCCACGATCACCGCGCCGTCCCCGATCGTCACCCCGCCAAGGATCACGGCGCCGCGGCCGATGTACGCGTTCGCCCCGATGCGCACCGCCCCCACCGGGCGCACCGTCTGGAACGGGATCGGCGTCGAGACGTCCTCGTAGCGGTGCGTGTTGTCGGCAATCAGCACCTCGTCACCGATCCGCGTCCCGGGCCCAATCGTGATCCCGAGGCTGGCGGTGAACTGGCAGCCGGCGCCGATCACGACGTCATCGCCGAGATCAATCCCGCAGTGCCCCATGCCGCTCTCGAGGTTCACCTGGAGTCGACTCTCGCGACCGATTCGCACGCGATCCCCCAGGCGGATCCGGTCGGCGTTCCACAGGAAGGGCCCCGGCCGCTCGATCACGCACCCCTCGCCCATCGCGCCGAAGAGCGCCCGCCGCTTCAAGGCCCGTTCCTTTCCGGCTTCACACTCACCCAGCGCTTCGCCTGCGCGTCGTAGCGCCGGACGATCACCGCCGGGTTCCCCACGGCGACGCAGTAGTCGGGGACGTCCTCCAGGGCCACGCTGTTGGCGCCCAGCACGCTGTGAATCCCGATGCGCACCCCCGGCATCACGACGGCGCCCCAGCCGATCCAGGACTGATCCCCGATCGACACCTCTCCCACCCGCTCGACCGGAAGCCCGGACGCCTCCGGCGCCGCGTACCCGGATTCCATCGGAGGGTAGTGGTCGTACATCGTCACGTGGCCGTTGAGATAGACGTCCCGTCCGATCGTGACCCCGCGGGTCGCGAACACCGACACGTGAAAGCCAAGGTACACCCGGTCCTCCAGGGTGAGGATGGGCCCCCGGGGCGGGGAGTGGGAGGAGGGGATCGCTTCGAGGCGTACGAAGGGGCGTCCGAAGACGGCGTTGCCCAGGGCGATCCGACTGCCGCCCACCACGTACGGACCCGGGCCTTGGAACGCGGTCCCCCGTCCCATGCGGGCGAACCGAGCCCGAAGGACGGAAGACCGGACGTGGGTCCGGATCCGGACGAGAAGTGACGGGCGAAGGCTCATGGCGCTCCTTTGGACGAGAGCGCCCGGATCAGCGCGCGAACCTGGGCGGCGCTCTTCTCGCCGACGGCGTGGAGGTTGTCCTTCAGGTATCGCTTGCGTGCCGCGCGGCGCGCTTGCGCGTTCGGGCCCGGGGCCACGTCCTCTGAGAGGGCTCGCGCCAGCTCCTCCGCGCTCCGCGCCACCGCCCCCTCGCGCCCATAGGAGAAAGGATTCTCCTCGCCGAAGGGCTCAAGACTCACGATAGGCCGGTCGAAGAGCATCGCCTCCAGGCCGACGCTCGAGTGGAAGGTGAGCACGGCGTCCACCGCTCCGAGCAAATCATACAACGCCGCGGCGCGGTGCGGAATCACGCCGACCCCCGGATCCGATCCAACGAGCGCCCGATAGGCCGCCGGATCCTCGGACGGGTGGAGTCTCGGCACGAGGAGCGCCCCGGGGTCCCAGGCGCGGACCCCCTCCCGCGCCTGCACCAGGCGCGAAGGCGACAGGAAAGGGGACCCCCGGAGAGGAGCGAGATGTAGAACGATCCGCGGTTGACCGAGGCGAGATCGAGCCCTTCGACGAGAATCCCGCCGAAGGCCTCGTCGTAAGCGGCTACCGGGTCGTCGATGCTAGTGTCCCGAGTCCGAGATTCGCCAACATTTTCCGGGCGGGGCATCCCGTCTGGCGGCGTTGCTCCTCCCTCAAATATGCCCAATATTCTCGGTCGTCGCGCCTTGCCAGCCGGGCGCCGCGCTCCGGAAAATTTGTCACCGAATTTCGGACTCGGGACACTAGGCAAGGGCCTCTCCCTCGCGCTTCCCTTCGCGCAGTGCCTCTGCCGCCTCCAGCACCCGGCGGCGGCCCATCCCGTCGAGCAGGCGCCCGCCCCGCGCCGCCATTTCCCGCCGGCGTCCGGCGTCGCTCCGGAGCGACTCGACCGCGTCGAGGATCCGCGCGCCGTCCGGCGTCCCCGCGCACAGCGCCACGCCTTCGCCGTCGAGGGCGCGGGCGGCGTCCGCCTGCGTCTCGGAGAGGATCAGCACCACCGCCGGCACGCCGAGGATCGCCATCTCGTAGGCGGTCGAGCCCCCCGCGCACACGGCAAGTTCGGCGGACGCGAAGAGCCGGGCCGGGGCCGCGAGGTCCCGCGCGATCGTTACGCGGTGGCGCGAGCGCGCCGCGGCCCGCTCGATCGATTCGAAGTGCCCGTAGGCGCCCCCCAGGATGAGCGTGACCTCGAGCGCATCGCCCGCCCACTCGAGCGCCTCCAGCACCAACTGCGTCACGTTCCGCGGGTCCCCCGCGCCGAGCGTGACGGCGATCCGCCGCGCGGTCTCTGGCTGCGCCTCGCGCGCGATCCCGGCGGCGAGGAACTCGTCGCGGAAGAAGAAATACGCCGGCCCGAGCAGGAGCCGCACGCCGGGATCCGTCTCGTAGCGAAGCCGCTCGGCGCCGAGGTTCCCATTCACGACGAGATGGGACGCGTACCGGATGCGCGGGAGATCGTTCAGGCTCACCACGACCGGCCCCGCGTCCCGCGCCCCGCGGAGCCAGGCGGCGTTGAGATCGTTGTGGTCGGTCACGAGAATCGTCCCCTCGGGCCCCCCACCCCGGAGCGCCAGGCGCAGCGCGCCGAGCGTCGCCGTGAGGTCCGCCGCGGGGTCCTCGGGCCCGGAGAGCGGGACGGTCTTCTCGCCCAGCGTGGCGAGCTTCGCGATCCCGGAGCGATCGCCGGGGCGCGTGAGGAAGACGGACGCGAGGCCTCGACGGCGAGCCTCCTGCGCCAGCGCGTGGCAGCGCATGAGGTGCCCGAAGCCGAGGCTGCGTCCACCGTCCGCGCGGAAAAAAAGATTCCGGCTCAAGTCACCTTCCGCCTTCCCGCAGCGCGCGGCCCGCCCGCGCGTCACAGACCGATTGACGCCCGGAGAAATCCTGTAGTAATGGGCACCGTTCCCCGCCCATCGCCTCGCGCGGCGGCCGGTATCTACCTGGACGGACCCCGCGGTGCCGCCTACGGGGCCCAGCGGATGGTCGCCATCCTTGGAGCGAGCTTTCATTTCCCGTCCCGGCCGGACGTCCTCCATCGAGGGCCGGGGAGCAGGCCTCCTCGCCTCCTCGCCCAGGCGGAGCCTCCTGCGCGCGAGAGAGGACCCGCGCCGCCTCCGGCGGCCCCTTCGTTGCAGCACCCCGCTCCCCATGACCGGTAAGCCGGGTCACGAGAGCGCCCCTTCCTCCGGCCGGGCCCCGCTCTCGCGCCGCAAGCGCCGTCTGTTCACCCTGATCCTGTTCCTCCTGTCCGTCTTTCTCAAGGCGGCGACGGCGGAAGCCTACTTCCGCGTCTACCGGGCCCTCCGGAAGCCGGCGCCCCTGGTCCTCTTCGGGCCCAACCCGAACGGGACGGGCTCCTACCGGCTCCTCCCCTGCGTGGATCTCATGAGGCATATCGAGGGGAGGAAGATCCGGATCCGGACCAATTCCTCCGGCATGCCCTGGAGGGAGGTCTGCCTCGGGAAGCCCGCCGGCGCGGCGCGTGTCGCCTTCCTCGGAGATTCCTTCACGTTCGGCTTCTGGGCCGACAGTATCGAGAAGAGCTTCGTCGGCGTGTTCGACGCGAGCTTCCCGCCGGGCCGCCTTGACGTGCTCGACTTAGGCGTCGGCGGGTACGGCCTGGATGACATGGAGCCGCTGCTCCAGGAAGAAGTCCTCAGGTTCCATCCCGACCACGCCGTCGTGATGTTCTACGACGGCAACGACTTCAGGGACACCTATCTCGGGATCCGCAAGTTCGACATCCGGGAGCGCTCCACGTGGACGGCTTCCCCGCAATACGGGACCTCGCACCCCGAGGGATTCCTTCCCAGGGCAAAGCGGTTGTTGATGGTGTGCCGTCTCACCTTGAAGAACGCCGCCGCCGGCCTCGGACGGGAAGAGCGCACGGATTGGCGCGAGCGGGGAGGTCTGCCCTCATCGGGCCTGTTTCAGGCCGGACGCCGGCCGAAGAGCCTCAGAATCAGTGAAACCGGATTTCACCGAAGCGTCTGACGGCAGGAGTTCTTCCCCGGCTGGATCGGCGACCGAAAGGGATCCGGCGTAACACCGACCTGAGAGGAAGAGAGAAAGCCGCGGGCCTATCAGTAGCGGTACTTCAAGACCTCGAACCCCTCCGCCAGCTCGCATCCTGCCTCGAGGCCGTAGAGTTCCGCGGTTGAGCGAATGAACTTCTCCCAGAGCGCCCCCGTGCGAGCGTACTCGTCGACGTAGCAGCGGATCGCCTTCTGCTTTGCTTCGAACTGGTTGGTGATGTCCACGAAGAAGCGAGGCCGAAACAAATCCGGCGAGCTGTTCCAGCTCACGCGGGTGAGGAGCACCTGGGGCACGGCGCGCGTGGCGGCCAGGGCGATTTCCGAGGCTGTGCGATGATCACGATGGGCGTCGCCCGGGAAAATGGTGACGAGCGTGTCGATCTTGTTCCTGCCGATGATGTTCAGGAGATCGACCACCTTGTCGTCCGTGTACGATAGCTCGAACACATGGGCGTAGCCGCGGCTGATCTGCGTGTATCCGAGCACCGCGGCCGCGTTTTGACAGTACTCCTCGACCTTCTCCGCGTCGCGGAAGGGCGTCCCGTCGGGCCCGGTCCAGGTCGAATCCGTCAAGATGGCGCTGTACACACGGTGCCCCTCCTCGACCCAGCGCTTCACGCTGCCGCCTGCGGAGACTTCCAGATCATCGTGGTGAGCTCCGACGAACAGGATGTTCATGACCCTTCCTTCAGGAGCAGGAAGGAGCCGATGGCCAGCGCGTCAAGCCCCGTCGCCGAGAAGGTGCGGATGGCGTCATGGGGCGTGCAGACGATCGGCTCGCCCTTGATGTTGAACGAGGTGTTGAGCACGCAGGCAACCCCGGCGCGCCGCTCGAACGCTTCCAGGAGGCGATGGTACCTGGGGTTCGTCTCGGGATCGAGAATCTGCGGCCTCGAGGAGCCATCCACGTGGACCACGGCCGGGATCTTCTCTCTCGCTTCGGCGGTGGCCGGGAACGCCAGGGTCATGAACGGCGCGTAGGTGTGGGCCTCCAGGAAGCGCCGCGCGCCGGTGGTCGTCATGGAGGGACAGAACGGCCGCCAGAACTCGCGGAACTTGATGACCGCGTTGACCCGGTCGCGAGACACGTTGCTCCTCGGGTCGGCCAGGATCGAGCGGCTTCCCAGGGCCCGCGGCCCCCCCTCCATCTTCCCCTGGAACCAGCCGACCACTTTCCCCTCGGCGAGCAGCGTGGCGACGCGCTCTTCGATGGCCTCCTCCTTGCGATAAGGAAGCTTGCAGGCCCGCAGGATGCCCTCGATCTCGTCGTCGTCGAAGGAGGGACCGAGATAGACATCGGGCAACCGCTTCGGCTCGAGGCGCTCCCGCTGGTGATACTCATGGGCAAGCGCCGCCCCGATGGAGATCCCGGCGTCGGCGCACAGGGGATGGGCGAAGAGGTCATCGATCAGGCCGGACGTGAACAGTTTGCCGTTCATCTTCACGTTGAGGCCGACGCCGCCGGCGACCGTCAGCAGGCGAACGCCCGTCTCCCTCACCCAGTGGGCGAGCATGTCCGTCACGATGGCCTCGAGCCGGAGCTGAACCTCATAGGCGAGGTTCATGTGCCACCCGGTGATCTCCTCGCTCCGCGTCCGGGGGGGTCTTCCGATATATTCCGCCAGGGTGTCCGGATAATAGTAAGAGTACCTGCGCGGCCCTCGTGCGAGCAGCATCGGATCGCTCTCGAAGCCTCCCGCCCCGTCGTACCAGACGAGCCTCTCCAGCTTCTTGCGGAGTTCCCGATCCTCCTTCCCGTAGGCGGCCAGGCCCATCACCTTGTATTCGCCGTCGTACGCCTCGAATCCAAGGTACTCCGTGAAGGCCGCGTAGAACCAGCCCAGGGAATGGGGGATATCGACCTCCCGCAGCAACTCCAGCCTTCCGTTTCGCGCGAGCCACCACGCGGTGGTGACCCACTCGCCGCTCCCGTCTATCGTCAGCACCAGGGCCTGGCTCATCCCCGAGTGCTGGAACGCCATGCACGCATGCGCAAGGTGGTGCCTGACGAACACCACCGGTGGGAACTCGAGGTCCCCGTAGTCCTTACGCAGGTTCCGGAGGATGATCCCGCTCTGGGCGCTCGCCGAAAGGTTCTCCAGGTGCCGCTTCTGGTACGCAAGGTCCTGCTCGGTCGTCCTGTACCTGGCGTTGATGCCATCGTAGTGCGCGGCCATTTCGCCGTTCTCGTACGCGTTGCAGTCCCATCCCTGCACGATGGCGTCGATGTCGGACAGCGTCACGCCGCCGGCCTCGAGCACGTGGCGCACGGCTTTGGAAGGAAAGCGCCCGTGCGCGTGCTTCACCCGCACGAGGCGCTCCTCCTCCGCGAACGCGATGACTTCCCCGTCCCGAACGAGGGCCGCCGAGGGGTCAAAATAGGAATGGAAGACTCCCAAAATTTGCATGCAGAGGGGCCTTCTTCGATGGAGGGGCGCTACGGGTGCGTTCGGGGAGCAGACCTGGAAATCGCAGGCAGCCGCCGCTCTCCTCATGTCTTTCGGCACGAGAGGCTTCGATCTCAAACCGCGACGCCCTCGCGGAGTTCACTTTTTACCTGAAGTGCCCGGGTCTGTCCAGCATGCCCGAAACCGATCCGCGCCGCGAAGACCGGTTCGCACAGGGACGGCCGGGCTCCGAAATCCGGGGCCCCTCATCCGGCGGCCCTCATCGCCCCGTACAGGAAGCCCACCACGCGCGGATCCGTGAAGAGGTTCACCTCGGGCGCGAGGGCCTTGGCGTAACGATCGAAGTAGAGCATCTGTTTCGTGAGGAGGGTGAACTCTCGCGGGAGCTGCCGGACGTGCCGGGCGAGCCCGGAAAGACTCACCCCGCCGAAGGCCCGAACGGAAGGGAGAGCAAGGCGGCCGCAGGTTTCGAAGGCGCAGGGCCCCAGATGTCCGGGTGGCCGGAGCTCCCGCTGCGCAAAGGGGGTGAAGCCCCTGGGGACGCGGCGAAGCGGGGAAGTGGCTTTGGCGACGAGCGGAGAGGCGCGCTCGGGCGCGCGCGGGGGCAGGTGATTGGCTCGGCGCGTGACCCCCACTTTCCGAACCGCCGGATGCGGGTCCGCACGTCCGGTAGTGTGGGAGGGGAACGGCGGGATAAAACCTGCCTTCCCCTATCCCGATCTTCGCTATCTCTTTTGGGATCCTTCGGCCCCCTTGCTCCGGGCCTGGGGCAGCAAGCCCATGTTACGCAGACGTTCGTCAGCGATCTTCATGAGCGCGGCATTGACCTTGGTCAGGCCACGGTAGTTAGGGTGGTTGAGGTCGAAGAAGTCGTCCTTCCTCAAAAGTCGCGACAGGTCGACGAGGGGGACCGACTTCTTCCTGCAAACCGCGCGGACCCTCTCCCGGTAGGCCGGTGCAGCGGGGAATTTGTCCAGCACCTTGCGATAAGGGACAAGAACGATCGTAACGCCCACCCCGCGTGCCTGAAGATAGTCTATGAGCCTGCCCAACTCCGTCGTCTGACTGCGGACACTCTCTTGCCAATCCGGAGGCATGAAATTCCCCGAGAATCGCCTGATCACGGTTTCGTCGATTATCTCATCGGTAATAGTAATCGGCCGTCTGAGACTGCTTGTCAGGAATCTTGTGATCCTCCCCAGGAAACCGGCCCATAGCGCCCTCTTCATGGCGATGTACCTCTCAACCGGATTTATTCGCGCGGGGTGGATGCCATCCAGGAGGCTGTACGTATAGAGATTATGTCTCTCCCAGAGCCCGCTGAAATACGAAGGAGCGGTCGCCCCTACGAGCGCATTGGTGAAAGAGACACCCAGAACGATATGTACCTTGTTGCCTCCTGCCATGAGAAGGTTTCGATAGTCCACGAGGTAGCGGATGAACTGGAATTGAAAGGTATGGTTAGTGGCTCCAATTCCATAATTGCCGATGAGCGCCCTTTGAGCAGGCGGTAGCTCCCATGTCTTAAGTTCTTGCTTCAAGTTGGACGAGCCGAAAAAGTACACGCCGCCTCCGGAGTAGTCGGCCTTTGGAAGCTCATCCAAGATCAACCGATCCTCGAACTCGAGAAAGTTCCCCCCGTTGACGTAGAGATACTCGTTTTGCTTGAAGCGATCCAGCTCCCAGGATTCAAGCCACTCGGAGAGCAGATTCTTATGGGCAAGGCCATCGGTGCTTAGGCAGGTGGCGGCCGTGACAACTAGAAAGAGTAGTGAGAGAAGCGATTGGACCATGGCACCCGATTTAGACGTGTGGGTCATTTTCGAACAGGCCATACTAGAACGCCTGGTAAAGAACGATCGTCCCTTCCGTTCTGGAGAGCAACAGAAGGGTTGCCAGAACAGCCAGGCTTACTGCGGCGATCAACATGAGCGCGGGATGCCGTCTCCTGACGGCATCCATGCGAGTGGAAGGATTCGTCATTTCGTCTCTACCTCCAGAAGAGGATCAAGCTCCTCGCGATGAAGCGACCGCCATGCGAGCGAGGTCGGCGCCGCCATGATACAGAGGCCTGTGCTCACTCCAAGCGGGGCTCATTCACCCCCACGACGACAGGCATTGCCTATCACGATCATAGCGCACTCATTATAGCCGAGCAGAACACCTTCAGGATCCCTAGCGTTATGCCCAAATTAGGAGTAAAGACCAGGAACGTCGCGCACGCGAAATGGAACGTCGCTACGGTGGCAGCGAGACGGATACGCTCAGACCTCAGGTACGCCCGTAGGCCCGTGCGGCCACGTGTTCGGACAAGGTGGTTTTCCCAGAGCTTGGCTGCCGACACGCCGGCGCCATGCAGGAGGCCGAAAATCACGAAATTCAATGTCGACCCGTGCCAGACCCCGGCCAAGAACAGCGCGACAAAATAGCAAAGGAACGCGAGAGAATCTGCCCGCTCGGGCCAGTTCGTGGCGATACCCTTGTACATTGGCGTAAAGGTATAATCGCGTATCCAAAACCCCAGAGTCCGGTGCCAGCGCGTCCAGTAGTCAATCATGTTTCTTGACAGGTACGGCTGGTCGAAATTCTCCGGGATCTTCTCGCCGAACAGCGCCCCCGTCGCGATGACGATATCGCAGTAACCGGAAAAGTTAAAATAAACATAAGCCGGGTAGAGATAGAATATACCACCAAATTTGAGGATAACGGTGAGCCACCCCAACGGGTACCACCCCAGGTACGCATGGAAGAGCTGCGCGGAAAGCTCATTATAGGCGAATAGACAAGCCGTGGCCACGCCGGCTATCTTGATCACCCCGAGGAAGATACGCATGTAGCTCTTGAGCAGCGCGTGGAAATCGGTGAGTACGGGCTCACGCCTTTTCCAGGTCGAGCTGAAATTCTGATAGCTCTGAATCGGCCCTGCGAGGAGTGTGAAGAGATTCATCTGGTAATTTAGATATGTCCATAGGGAAGGATCCTTGATCTGGCCCTGCATCGAATCGACAACGAAGTGAATCTGTCGGAAAAGGATATAACTCAAGCCGACGATACGAAAGGAGTGCCTCAGCATCGAAGGTGGCAAGACGTAGGCGAGGGCGTCATACCTCTGAAGAAAGATGAAGGTAGCAAGAAGAATGACGAGATACAGCGTGAATACGGACCGCCTTGGATGGCCCCTGAGATATGCCGCGGCGGCGTATCCGGAGAGGAGAAAAGCGGCCAACAAGAGCCACGACGAGGGATTTGGGATGAGGGAGTAGAGAAAGCCGGCGTTACACAAGGCAATGACGAATTGCTTCATTCGGTTACTAGGGAGATGAAAGAAAACCCCGGAGAGCAGGAGCAAGAGGACGAGGAACTCGATGCTGCTCACCGTCATCGGAAGACTCGCCGGACTACAGAGGTTGAACGGGATACGGCGGTGGCTACGGTTCGCGGGCGAGAGGTTCGCTGAACTCTACCGGCCCGCCCGGCTCCGCAGGGCGAACGGGCATCGGCGCGGAATCGCGTCCGTGCCAGGACCATTCGCGCGTGGCTTCGCTCTGTATCGGAGCCACGCAGAGCAACGGATCCGAGTGCGAGACGGGATCACTTCACCGGTCTCGGCGGTGGGGCCAACTTGCTAGCGAGCAACTGCAGCAAGCTTCCCACGTTCTGTCCCTCGCTCTTGAGTCCGGAGATTTCAGCGGTGGCGAACTTTACACGAAACTGCTTCTCGATCGCAACGATCAAATTGATGTGCATCAAGGAGTCCCATCCCTCGATATCACCGGCTGTCGTGTTCTCCTGGAGCGCGATCTCCGGATCATCAAAGACATCCCGGAAGATCACTTGCACTGCGGCTCGGAGATCATCCATTGGTGCGCATCTCCTGCATGAAGACCCTGCGTGGCGTGAATCCCTCCGTTATGCTCAATTCCCACGAGGTGCGTCCGTCTTCCTCTGTGCCAATCTGTTTGAACCCAAGCTGCGCGTAATGATCTCGCACCAAGCCATTCTTGACGGTGGGTATGTATTCACCCCGTATTTTATTGACTCCCTGTTCTTGAGCGACTTTATAAAGATGGTTCAGCAAAAAGTGCTCGACTCCTCGTTTGAGCACCCGGCAGCTCATTAACCAAGTGTCGATCAAGAGCACTTCCCCTTCGAGCTTTGCCAGAAGAACGCTGATCAAACCGTTATCGCCGAATCGATCGGCCAGCGACACAGTGCGGGTAATCCAGTTCTCGCTTTTCGTGAAGGCGAGAAGGTCAGCGACGGAGTAACGACGAGTGGTGAGGTTGAATTGATTCGATCGGTTTATCAGTTGCGCACTTCTCTCAAGGCTCGTGGCATCGATCGGGCCGATCCTGGCGACCATCTGTAGCGATTCGAGGAATTCATCAACGTTCCTCGTCGAAGCCTGGGCTTCGCGCCTGGCCGCGTTGGTCTGATAATATTCGGTGCGTTTGTAGTCTTCGACGCCGAGGGAAACGACCTGGAAGTACCGATGCAGTTCCAGGGCTCTGATGAATTCGGAGGGGTCGGCGGGGAGTTCGGGGACCGCCACCTCCGGGACGAAGCGGCGGACCAAGGCTCGCTCGGCCGGATTGTCGTCTACGAACACGAGCGAGTTCAACCCGATATTGAGATCCTCTGCAATCGTATTCAGATTGCTCGCCTTGTCATTCCAGTTTGCGATGAAGCGCGAGATGTCGTCCAATCGGAGGACCATTTCCGGATGTTTCTCGAAGACTTCTCGCGCGAGGGCCTCCTCGTTTTTGCTGCAGACGGCGATGATGACGCCACGAAGGCGGAGATCGCGAACATACCGCTGAAAAGCCTGGAAGGCTTCCCCCTCAGCGTCGCCCTGGCCGAGTCGGATCCCGCCTAACCCCTCGTCGCCGATCACCCCGCCCCATAGAGTGTTGTCGAGATCAAGCACGAGACATTTTTTGACCAGTCCTAATTGCGCCAATATGATCGAGGAAATGCTATGTGCGTAATCAGGGAGATACTCCGGGGCGCAAGGCAATTTTGCGTGATGGAAAAAACGTTCACTTGCCCAAGACCAGCGGCCGGCAGTGGCCGCCAGATGGTCAGCGTCATGGATTGTCACGAACGCCGGAGCATGATCAACGAACGCACGGTTGATCTCCGAGACGAACCGTGCCAGTCCGCCCGGATGGCGGAGCTCGTGGTTGTGTAGAACCCGCCAGGGAGGAGAGGCGCAGTTGTTCTGGACGATTTGACAGCCGAGACGATCGTGAACCATTTCCCACAGTGAGGACCAATGCGCTAATTCCGCCTCAACTAAGGTTCTCACTTTGTGAAGGTCATCACTGAGCGCAGGGGTGTGCAGCAGGTCGCGCCAACTGGTGGCCAGAAATAGCGTCTTGGGCTTGAAGTCGTACAGTCCCGAGTCTGGGTCGAGTATCTCTTGATGGAAGACTCCATAGTCTGCCTCGTAGATTTCTGCGGCAACTCCTGCGGCAAAAAGGAACAGCTCGATCAGTTGTGTGAGTTGCTTCGTCGTAAAGCTGCTCATGATCGCGAGTCGTGCGACCTGCTTGGGCGACGCCAGGCGGCAATGAAGCAAAGCGAAGATACGATAAAGCGTTTGAAGCGAGGTGTAGTCCAACGAGGGAAGAGTCGCCCGTCGAAGCACGGCCGCCGCTTCGTCGAAACGTTCGGCCTTCACGGAATCCTTCAAGGCTGTGGTCAGCTCCCTGAAGGGTTTCTGCCGCTCATCCTCGGCGGCGGAAAGGAATTCCTCTAATCTCGACTCTAAATCGTGCTGCGCGGTCATGGATCATCTACCCCAGTGTCCCTCTGCCTTCAGGTTAGCCGGCTCGGTGCGCTGCCCCTCGGAGACCTTTCTTCTCGGCCTTCGCTCTGGAATGACGTCCCTCCTCTTTCTGTCCACGGCCCCCTTCCCCTGTCCCGCCGCAAGAGGGGGCCCACCGCAGCGCCGGGGCGTTCCGTGGCGGCCAGGGGGCGACGACATCGGGCGCGGCCCGCGGCGAAGCGGACCTAATCTGCCCACCCTCTTGGGTAATCGACCGCTCCTGGTGATGCCTCTCGTCCTGAGGGGGCCCTGACAGATGGGCTGAGCTCTTCTCCGGGGCGTGTCCTGCCCGAACCCGGCTGACCCTCCGCTGTCGTTCCTCGTATGGACCGCAGGTGGTGCGCCCGGGATCTCCCGCCGCTGGGTCCCCTCCCGCGCCGATCCACCCGCCGCGTTGCTCCTCCCCCCTCGCTCCTCCCGGCTCAGGGTCGCAGCTTCTCGATCAGCTCGTTCTCGTGGAACCTGTCGAGCCAGTCGCTCAGCGTGGCGAAGGGGATGTCCAGCTCGTACGCAATGT
>Ga0214473_10002817_pt1 | contig 21294 bp, 15 predicted proteins | sample RVTome_7_FD_203509 | JGI IMG/M metagenome (GOLD analysis project Ga0214473, IMG submission 203509) | Soil microbial communities from uranium-contaminated site in the Upper Colorado River Basin, Wyoming, United States - RVT98D197 | ecosystem: Environmental > Terrestrial > Soil > Contaminated >... | reverse complement strand
CGGCCGGTGCACCTGCTCGATGTCGTCCCAGCCTCGAAGCGCTTCATCGGCATGAAGCTGACGGCCGACGAGGTGCTCGGCGTTACCACCGACCTGCGCGCCAACGTGCTGGCGACCGCGTCGCAGAAGCTGCCGGCACGGGCGCCCGAGGCGGTGGCCGATGCCATCGGGAACCTGGCCCGGGTGCTGGCGGCGGGGACGCCCGAAGTGACGGCGCTCGGCATCGGCGTCGGCGGGCTCGTCGAGAAGCATGGCTTCGTGCGTAGCGCGCCATTCCTCGACTGGAAGGATGTGTCGCTGGCAGCCCTGGTCGAGGCGCGTACCAACATCCCGACCATGATCGAGAACGATCTGATCGCCTTCACCGAGTACGAGCACTGGTTCGGCGCTGGGCGCGGCCTCGACCGCTTCGCCGTGGTCACGCTCGGAGCCGGCACCGGCTATGGCCTGGTCATCCACGACGAAATCGTCTCCAACGACGAATTCGGCATCGGTCTTGTCGGCCATTGGCCTCTCGACCCGTTCGGGCCGGTCTGCTCCGAGGGACATCGCGGCTGCGCCAAGGCTATCCTCACCGATGCGGCGATTGCGCAGGCAGTGTCGCAGGCGCTGGGGCGGCAGGTCGGCTACCAGGACGCGCTCGACCTCGCCTTCTCCGGTGAGCCGGCGGCCCGGCGCGTCGTCGATGATGCGGGCCGGGGACTCGGCCGCCTGCTGGCGGCGATTGCCAACCTCACCATGCCCCAGACCGTGGTGCTGGGCGGGGAAGGCGTTCGTCTGGCCGAGGTGGCGTCCGAAGCGGTCGCCGAAGGCATGCGCGCCGATCGCGACCCGCGGACCAGGCCGGTGCCGCTCACCATACGCTCCGGCGACAACACCGAGTGGTGCCGCGGCGCCGCCATGGTCGCCATCCAGACATTCGTGCTCGGCCGCCGCAGCGCCGAAGCCTAGGAGACCTCGCTTGCCTTCAGCTCAGTCGAAATGGTGGCAGAGCGCTACCGTCTACCAGATCTATCCGCGCAGCTTCGCCGACAGCAATGGCGACGGCGTGGGCGACATCCCCGGCATCATCTCCAGGCTCGACTATCTGCAGACCCTGGGCATCGGCGTCATCTGGCTGTCGCCGATCTTCGCCTCGCCGATGGACGACAACGGCTACGACATCTCGGACTATCAGGCGATCGCCCCCGAGTTCGGCACCCTGGATGACTTCGACCAGCTGGTGGCGGAGGCCCGGGCGCGCGGCATCGGCATCCTGCTCGACCTGGTGGTCAACCACACCTCCGACGAGCATCGCTGGTTCATCGATGCACGCAGCGCAAGGGAAGCGGCGTATCGGGACTTCTACGTATGGCGCGATCCCGCACCCGGCGGCGGCGTGCCGACCGGCCTGCAGTCGATCTTCGGGGGACCGGCCTGGACTTTCGACGAGCGCACCGGCCAGTACTACCTGCACCAGTTCTCAAGGCGGCAGCCCGACCTCAACTGGGAGAACCCAGCCCTCCGGGCGGAGATCTACCAGATGATGAACTGGTGGCTGGCGCGGGGCATCGCCGGGTTTCGCATGGACGTCATCGACCTGATCGGCAAGGACGTCGATCGCGGCGTCACGGCCAACGGACCGCGACTGCACGAGTATATCCAGGAGATGCACCGCGAGACCTTCGGTGGTTCCGATGCCCCCACCGTCGGCGAGGCGTGGAGCGCAACGCCGGAGGCGGCGCTGCTCTATTCCGGCCGCGATCGCGGCGAGCTCTCGATGGTCTTCCAGTTCGAGCACGTGACGCAGCAGTGGCACGAGACCTGGGGCAAGTGGCAGCCCAAGCCGTTCGATCTGGTCGCGCTCAAGCGGGTGATCAACCGCTGGCAATATGCGCTGGCGGACGACGGATGGAACTCGCTGTTCTGGGGCAACCACGACCTGCCGCGCGCGGTCTCGAAGTACGGCGACGACAAGGGCTTCCGGGTGCAGTCGGCGAAGATGCTGGCGACCGTGCTGCATTTCCTCAGGGGCACGCCCTATGTCTACCAGGGCGAAGAGATCGGCATGACCAACGTGCCCTTCACCTCGATCGAGCAGTTCCGCGACATCGAGACGCTCAACATGCACCGGCTGCACCTGGCGGCCGGCCTGCCAGAGTCCGATTTCATCGCCGGCGCCAATGCCAATGGCCGGGACAATGCGCGCACGCCGATGCAGTGGAGCGCCGCGCCGCATGGCGGGTTCACGACCGGCACGCCGTGGATCGAAGCAAACCCGAACTGCGCCGAGATCAATGTCGAGGCGAGCCTTGCCGATGACGGTTCGGTACTTGCCCACTACCGGCGGCTCGTCGCGCTGCGCAAGGAACTCCCGGTGATGGTGCATGGCCGGTACCAGTCACATCTCGACGGGCATCCGCAGATCATGGCCTATACCCGCACCCTCGGCGGGCAGCGCGTCGCCGTCATCGCCAACTTCTTCGGCCGGCCGGTGGCCGCCGATGTTCCCGAAGAGATGCAGGTTGCGGGGAAATCGCTCGCCGCCAACTACTCGCCGGTTTCGGCAATCGGCAAGCAGGTGCTGCTGCAGCCGTTCGAAGCGATTGCCGTGGGCTCGCAATAGCGGCGCTCCGAGGGGCGTCCGCTCTCGCCGGAAAGGAAGAGGGCGCCAACGATCAGCCTCTATCGGGCCGGGCTCACTCCTTGACGTAGGGCTTGCCGTCCGCCGCTGGCGGCCGGCTTCGGCCGATCAGCCCGGCAACCAGAACGATCGTCGCCAGGTACGGCGCCATCGCCAAGAATTCTGAGGGAATGGGCGTTCCAAGGATGGCCAGTTTCTGCTGCAGGGAGTCGGCAAATCCGAAAACCAGCGCTGCCATCAGCGCCCCGACAGGATGCCAGCGCCCGAAGATCATGGCAGCCAGCCCGATGAAGCCGCGGCCCCCGGTCATGTTGTCGTCGAAGCGGCCAACCGACCCGAGCGTGAACCAGGCGCCGCCGAACCCGGCCACCATGCCGCCTATCACCACATTGATATAGCGCAGGCGATAGACGTTGATGCCCAGGGTGTCGGCCGCTTCGGGGTGTTCGCCGACGGCGCGGGCGCGCAGCCCGCTTCGCGTGTAGAACAGGTAGTAGGTGGACAACGCCACCATGATGATCGCGCCATAGACGAAGATATTCTGCTGGAACAGGATCGGGCCGATCACCGGAATGTCGCTGACGAAGGGGATATTGATCGACTGGAACACCGGCGCATTGTTGAGGTGGCGGTAGGTCGTGAGCACCTGGCTCGAGGCATAGGATGTAAGGCCGAGGACGAGCAGGTTGATGGCGACGCCGGCAATGATCTGGTCGATGCGGTAGGTAACGACGAGAACGGCCAGCAGCAGGCCGAACAACCCGCCGACCAGAACCGCCGAGGCAAGCCCGCCAATCCCACCGATCACCGAGCCGACCACCGCGCCGGTGAACGCACCGGCAAGCAACATGCCTTCGATGGCGATATTGACTACGGCAACCCGCTCGCACAGCACGCCGGCAAGGCCGCCAAGCGCGATCGGAACGGCGCGCACCAGCGTGGCCTGCAGCATTCCGGTGAGGGAGAAGGACTTGTCGTCCGTCGCCCAGGTCAGGAACGCGGTTACGGCGAGCAGCAGGCCGATGCCCAGCAGCCAGCCGGTCCATCGGGCCGCGCCCCGCATGAAATGCCGTGCGCCGAAGAACGCCAGGATGGCGGCTACGGCGTAGGCATAGGGCGCGGCGGGAACGACCAGATTGGGAACGGCAAACGCGTCTCCCGGAAACGCCAGCCGGAAGGAGGCGTTCCCCGAGGAATCCAGGCCGAAGACGACGGCGACGAATGCGGCGAGCACCAGCAGCAGCCATCCGGTGATGAGCGTCTGGCGCCGGCGGCTGTGCTCGATGGCCTTGGTTCGTGCGGGAGCTGTTTCTGTGACCGCCATTTCGTGATCCGCCTATTTCGCCTTTGAACGGAACGGCCAGGGGAAGACCTTGCGTATAAGGACCGGTGCCGCGACAAAGATGATGATCAGCGCCTGGATGATCGAAATCAGATCGAGGCTGACGCCGGCGGAGGCCTGCATCTGCCGGCCCCCGGCCTGCAGCGCCCCGAACAGCAGTCCCGCAATCAGCACGCCGACCGGATGCGATCGCCCCAGCAGGGCGACAGCGATGGCATCAAAGCCGATGCCGCCGGAGAAATTCGGGGAGACGCGGCCGATGACGCCGAGCACCTGGTTGGCGCCGGCGAGGCCGGCCAGCGCCCCAGAGAGCGCCATCACCGCAACGATGATGAACCCGGAGCGCATGCCGGCATAGCGCGCGGCGTCCGGGTTCAATCCGCTGGCGCGGAACTCGAAGCCGATCGTCGTGCGGAAGAGGATCCAGTAGACGAACACAACGGCAGCGATCGCCACGAAGATGCCGGCGTCCAGCCGCAGATTGGGCTCCAGCCAGTCGAGAAGATGCGGCAGCTGCGCGCTCTCCAGAACCGACTTGGAAATGGGGTCGGTGCGCTCGGGGTTCTGGATCGGCGGATTGCGCAGGAGGTAGGTCAAAAGCCGCATCGACGTCAGGTTGAGCATGATGGTGATGATCACTTCATGCGCGCCGGTAGCGGCGCGAAGCCAGCCGGCGATCGCCGCCCAGGCCGCGCCCCCGAGGGCGCCGGCCAGCAGTGCCAGCGGCAGATGCAGGTAGATCGGCAGGCCGGCAAAAGAAAAACCGACAACGACGGCGCCGATGCCGCCCAGGATGATCTGGCCCTCTGCGCCGATGTTGAACAGGCCGGCCCTGAAACCGAGGGCGATGCCCAGGGCCGCCAACGTCAAGGGTGTTGCCGCCGTCAGCGTCTCGGAGAGGGCGTACACGGAGCCGAGCGAGCCGGTAAAGAGGGCGGCATAGGACTGCGCCACCGCCTGCGGGGCGACTCCGGTGGCCAGCATGACGACCCCGCCGATGATCAGCGCCAGGACCACCGCCAACACCGGCACGATCACCACCTGTTCGACGTCGAAACGCGAAACGGTTGCGCGCTGCAGCAGCTGCTCCGACAGGCTCTCCCGCTTGGTCTGCTCGCTCATCAGGCTACCCCCGCCATCGCCAGACCGATTTCGCCGATAGTCGCCTTGGCCGCGTCGAATTCCTTGACGATCCGCCCCCTGAACATCACCAGGATGCGGTCCGACAGCGCCATGATCTCGTCGAGTTCGGTCGAGACCATGAGCACGCCGACCCCAGCGTCGCGCGCCTCGATGATGCGATCGTGCACATAGTCGACCGAACCGACATCGAGGCCGCGGGTCGGCTGCGCCGCGACGATGAGCTTGACGTCGCGGGAGAGTTCGCGGGCGACGACCAGCTTCTGCTGATTGCCGCCGGAAAGATTGCCGCTGAGGTTGAAGATCGACGGCGTGCGAACGTCGAAATCGGCAACGTTCCGGGCGCTCGCCTTGTAGACGTCAGGCCAGCGCAGCGTGATCCCGGACGAATATCGGCTGTCGTAATAGGTGTTCAGAACCATGTTTTCGGCGATGGTGAACTCGCCAATGATGCCTGAGCGCCGGCGGTCTTCCGGAATGTGCGCCATGCCGAGGCGATGGCATTGGCGCGTCGAGGCCCTGGTGATGTCCTGGCCCAGAAAGGACAGCGTGCCGCTGGCCACCGGCCTCATGCCGGTCACGGCCTCGACCAGTTCGGTCTGGCCGTTGCCCTGCACGCCGGCGACGCCGACGACCTCGCCCGCGCAGATGGTCAGGTCGACGTCGTTGACGGCAAATTCCTCCCGCTCGTTCAGCACTTTCAGATGGCGGGCTTCGAGCAGTGGCGGTCCGGGCGTGGCCGGTTTCTTCTCCACCCCCAGGCTGATCGGACGGCCGACCATCAACTCGGCAAGTTCGGCATCGGTCGCCGTTTTCGGATCCGCTTCGCCGACGATCTTGCCGTCGCGCAGCACGCTGATCCGGTTGGCGACTTTTAGAACCTCATGCAGCTTGTGGGAGATGAACACCAGGGCTTTGCCGGAATCGCGAAGCGAGCGGACGATCTCGAAGAATTCCTCCACCTCTTGCGGGGTCAGCACCGCCGTGGGTTCGTCGAAGATCAAAACACTGGCGGCGCGGAACAGCACCTTGATGATCTCGACGCGTTGCTGGATGCCGACGGGAAGCTCCTCGATGATCGCGTCGGGATCGACGTCGAGGCCGTGCTGCGCGCTGATCTCCTCGACCTGTTTGCGCGCCGTCTTCAGGTCGAGCCAGTCCAGCCTTCCGACCGGCTCGACGCCGAGCACCACATTCTCGGCCACCGTGAACACGGGAACCAGCATGAAATGCTGGTGGACCATGCCGATGCCGGCGCGGATCGCATCCTTGGCGCTCTCGATGCGCACAGGCTTGCCATCGATCAGGATCTCGCCCTTGTCGGGGCGGTAGAGGCCGCTCAGGATGTTCATCAGCGTGGTCTTGCCGGCGCCATTCTCGCCGAGAAGGCCAAGGATCTCTCCCGCCCGGATGCTCAGGTTCACATCGGAATTGGCAATCACATCGCCGAAGCGCTTGGTGATGCCACGGAGCTCCACATCCACGATCGATTGTCCTGCGCTTGCCTGGTTTGATGCACCCACCGCATCAGGACGACGCGGCGGGTGGTGTTGCAGCGGGGCACTCAGCCTTTGACCGAGATCGATCCGTCGACGACGCCCTTGCGGATCGCTTCGAGTTCGCTCTTCAACTCAGCCGGAACCTCGGCATCGAGGTCGTGGAAGGAGGCGATGCCGACGCCGTCGCTCGCCAGGGTGCCGACGACCACGCCGCCCTTGAAGGTTCCTTCCGTCGCCTGCTTGATGACTTCGACCACCGTCGAATCCATGCGCTTGAGGATGGAGGTGAGCAGGACGGGCCTATGTTCGGGAACCGTTTCGAACCAGTCCACGTCCACGCCGATGATCTTGAGCTTGTCGGCGCCGAGTTCCATGGCGAGCGCCGAGGAGCCCAAGCCGACCGGGCCGGCAACCGGCAGGACGATATCGGCACCCTCGTCGTTCAGGTTCTTGGCGAACTCCCGCCCGTCGGACAGCGACTCGAAGTTGTTGGTGAACAGGCCTTCCTTGGTAGCCGGGTCCCAGCCGAGAACCTCTACGTTCGTTCCCTTCTGCTGGTTGTAGTACTGCACCCCGCGGTAGAAGCCATCCATGAAGATCGTCACCGGTGGGATATTGATGCCGCCGAAGGTGCCGACCTTGCCGGTCTTGGACACGCCCGCCGCAAGGTAGCCGGCGAGGAAGGCGGCTTCGTCGGTGGCATAGACCTGGCCGACAATGTTCGGCACGACGGGGTCGTAGGCATAGTCGACGATCGAGAACTTGACGTCCGGGTTGGCTTCGGCGGCCGCCTTGGTGGCGTCACCCAGAAGGAAGCCGACGGTGATGATGATGTCGCACTTCTGGTTGACCAGGGAATTGATGTTGGGTGCGTAGTCGGTCTCGGCTTTGGATTCGAGGACCTTGCCCTCAATCCCCAGGCTGCTCATTGCATCCTGGACGCCTTTCCATGCTGTCTGGTTAAAGCTCTTGTCGTCGACGCCGCCGGTGTCCGTCACCTCGCAGGCGGTGAAGGCGGCTGCGGGGGCGATGAAGCCTGCCAGCATGGCTACAGCGGCAAGCGTCGCCAGGTAGTGAGTGCCTCGATTTCCCATTTCTTCCTCCTGTTTGCGTCCTCTTGGGCGTTGGTGCCAAGGCCGCGTCTCGGCCGCCGCGCTTCCCAAGCGCGGCTCGTTACCTCGGCATGATCCGACAGAGAATGGGCGCACTCGGCATGCTGGTCATTGACTTGCATCAAGCGTCGGCAACCGCTTGTGACGCGGGACGATTGCGCACGGCCGGGCGCCACTCCGACGGATCCGTCGGAGGCCGCGTGGCCGATCTCGAGCGCGAGCGGCTCGGACGCTCGTCCCCATGGGCTGGGTTAGGTGCCCCGTGGACATATAGTATTACTATATGTATGAAGGTTCCTGGATGCCGCCGCGACGGGACAGCAACGAGCTCGCGTGGTCGGGGCATCCGCAACGGGAGGATATTTATGAAGTTGATTACGCAGCTCATGCTGGGCACGGTCATGCTCGGCGCCATGGGCGGATTTGCCGCCGCTCAGGACGCCCTGGTCGTCGGTTTCTCGCAGATCGGTTCGGAATCGGGTTGGCGCGCCGCCGAGACCTCGGTCACCAAGCAGCAGGCCGAAGCACGCGGCGTCGATCTCAAGTTCGCCGACGCCCAGCAGAAGCAGGAAAACCAGATCAAGGCCATCCGCGGCTTCATCGCCCAGGGTGTCGACGCGATTCTGGTGGCTCCCGTGGTCGCCACCGGCTGGGAAGACGTCCTGACCGAGGCCAAGGACGCCGAGATCCCGGTGATCCTGCTCGACCGCGGCGTCGATGCCCCCGAAGACCTGTACCTGACCTCGGTCGCGTCCGACCAGGTCAAGGAGGGGCGCGTTGCCGGCCAGTGGCTGGTCGATACGCTCGCCGGCAAGGATTGCGCCGTCGTCGAACTGCAGGGCACGGTCGGCTCCACCCCGGCCATCAACCGCAAGAAGGGTTTTGAAGAAGCCATCGCAGCGGCGGCCAATGTGAAGCTCATCGACAGCCAGACGGGCGACTTCACCCGTTCCAAGGGCAAGGAAGTGATGGAAAGCTTCATCAAGGCCAATGACGGCGGCAAGGGCATCTGCGCCCTCTATGCCCACAATGACGACATGGCCGTGGGCGCCATCCAGGCGATCAAGGAAGCCGGCCTCAAGCCCGGCACCGATATCCTTGTGGTCTCGATCGACGCCGTGCCGGACATCTTCCAGGCGATCGCCGCCGGCGAAGCCAATGCGACGGTGGAACTGACCCCGAACATGGCCGGCCCGGCCTTCGATGTGCTCGAGGCATTCCTGGCCGACGGCACGGTGCCGGAAAAATTCATCATCACCGACTCCAAGCTCTATACGGCCGCTGACAATCCGCAGGGCGAGTATGACGCCCGCAAGGATCTCGGTTACTGATCCTTAGGTGCTAAAACGGTCCGGGGCACATCGCCCCGGGCCGTACGACATTGCGCCAGGGGGAGGCCGCGAATGCACCAGACCTTGCCGGTCCTGTCGGCCGAGGCGATCTCGAAGTCATTTCTGGCCCACCGCGTCCTCGACGACGTGGGCATTGCGCTGATGCCGGGTGAAGTCCACGCCCTGCTCGGCGAGAATGGCGCCGGCAAATCCACCCTCATCAAGATCCTGACCGGCGCCTACAAGCCCGATGCCGGCATCATCCGCATCGAAGGCGTCGAGGTGACGCCGCACGATACCAAACACGCCCAGCAGCTGGGCATCGGCACCGTCTACCAGGAGGTCAACCTCCTCCCCAACATGACGGTGGCGGAAAACCTCTTCATCGGCCGGCAGCCGCTGCGGTTCGGTTTCGTCGATCGCCGGCGCATGGAGCGCGCCGCCCGGGAGATGCTGGCGCGCTACGACCTGGCCATCGACGTGAGCGCGGAACTGGGGGCCTATTCGGTGGCCGTCCAGCAGATCGTCGCCATCGCGCGCGCCGTCGATATTTCGGGCAAGGTGCTGATCCTCGACGAGCCGACGGCGAGCCTTGACCGCCACGAGGTGCAAATCCTCTTCGAAGTGATCCGCGGCCTCAGGGCCCGCGGCATGGCGATCGTCTTCATCACCCATTTCCTCGACCAGGTGTTCGACCTGGCCGACCGCGTGACCGTCCTGCGCAACGGCAGGCTGGTAGGCAGCAAGCCCCTGGCCGGGCTCGGCCGCATGGAACTGGTCACCATGATGCTGGGCAAGGCGCTGGAGCACGAAAGCAGCATGCGCATAGCGACCGATCGCCCGGCCGGCGATGTGCTTGCCTCCTTCAAGGGCTATGGCCTGCGCCGGAAGGTCGGGGAGTTCGACCTCGACATTCACAAGGGCGAAGTCGTCGGCGTTGCCGGGCTCCTGGGGTCCGGCCGGACCGAGATGGCGCGCCTGATGTTCGGCATCGACCGCGCCGATCAGGGGCAGGCGCTCGTCGACGGCAAGCCGGTGAACATCGGGCAGGCACGCGACGCGGTGGCGCTGGGATTCGGCTTCTGCCCGGAGGATCGCAAGACCGACGGCATCGTCGGAGACCTGACGGTGCGCGAGAACATCATGCTGGCGCTGCAGGCCCGCCGCGGCTGGGCCAAGCCGCTGTCGCTGCGCGAACAGCGGGCGCTGGCCGACAAGTTCGTCAAGGCGCTCGACATCCGGGCCGCCAGCATCGAGATGCCGGTAAAGCTCTTGTCCGGCGGCAACCAGCAGAAGGTGATCCTTGCCCGATGGCTTGCCACCGAGCCGCGTTTCCTGATCCTCGACGAGCCGACCCGCGGTATCGACGTCGGGGCCCACGCCGAGATCATCCGCATGATCAACCGGCTGTGCGAGGAGGGGTTGGCGCTCTGCGTCATTTCCTCCGAACTCGATGAAATCGTGGCCTACAGCTCGCGCGTGGTGGTGCTGCGCGACCGGCAGATGGTCGGCCAATTGCGGGGAGCAGAGATCACCCCCGCACGGATCATGGAAACCATCGCCGCCGAGCCCGAGGGAATCCCGTCATGAACGCATCGGTCCTCGCTTCGCTGGCCAAGCCCCAGTATGTCGCCCTGGGGCTGGTGCTGCTGATCAACTGGCTGCTGTTTCCCAATTTCTTCGACATTCGCATCCAGGACGGCCGGCTGTTCGGCAGCATCATCGACGTGTTCAACCGCGGGGCGCCGGTGGCGATCCTGGCGGTCGGGATGACTGCGGTGATCGCCACCAAAGGGGTCGACCTTTCGGTGGGGGCGGTAATGGCCGTAGCCGGCGCCGCGGCAGCGACCCTGGTGCAGGCCGGCCACCCACTGGGCGTGGTGCTGGCCGCGGCGCTGGGTATCGGCCTCCTGTGCGGCCTGTGGAACGGGTTCCTCGTCGCAGTGCTCGACCTGCAGCCGATCATCGCCACCCTCATCCTGATGGTGGCCGGGCGCGGCATCGCGCAATTGATCACCGAAGGCTTTATCGTCACCTTCACCGATCCCGCGCTGATCTTTGTAGGCACCGGCTCGGTGCTGGGCCTGCCCATGCCGGTGATCATCGCGCTGGTACTGACTGTCGCGGCGACATTGGTCATGCGGCGCACGGCGCTGGGCCTGTTCATCGAGGCGATCGGGGTCAACCGTTCGGCGTCGAGCTATGCGGGCCTGCGCAGCAAACTGCTGCTGATCGGGGTCTATGCGTTCTGCGGCCTCTGCGCCTCGATTGCCGGGCTCATCGCCGCCGCCGACATCCGGGGCGCCGACGCCAACAACGCCGGCCTCTGGCTCGAGCTCGACGCGATCCTGGCGGTGGTTGTGGGCGGCACCTCGCTGCTGGGCGGGCGGTTCTCCATCCCGCTGTCGGTCCTGGGGGCGATCATCATCCAGGCGATGAACACCGGCATCCTGGTTTCGGGCTTCCCGCCCGAGTTCAACCTGATCGTCAAGGCGGGAGTCATCATCCTGATCCTGGTGGTGCAGTCGCCGCTCGCGACGCGGCTCTGGGGCTTCTTCTCCAGCGAAAGCAGGAACAAGGCGGAGAAACGCTCATGAACCCGCGCCTCTGGCCGCTCCTGGCCACCATCACGATCTTCGCCATCGCCTACGCTATCTGCGTCTGGCACTTCCCCAATTTGTGGTCGACGCGCGTCCTGGGCAATTTCCTCACCGACAACGCCTTCCTCGGCATTGTCGCGGTGGGGATGACCTTCGTCATCCTCTCGGGCGGCATAGATCTCTCGGTCGGCTCGGTTATTGCCCTCACCACGGTCTTGCTGGCCGTGCTGATCAGCAGGATGGGCGTACATCCCGTTGCCGCTTTCGTCATCGTCCTCGTCGTCGCCACGCTCTTTGGCAGCGCCATGGGAGCGATGATCCACTTCCTCGAGGTTCCCGCCTTCATCGTCACGCTCGCCGGCATGTTCCTGGCGCGCGGCGCCGCCTCGGTGCTGACGCAGGACTCCATCCCCATCGACCACGAGTTCTATTCGTTCATCTCCAGCCTGACCTACAAGATGCCCGGGGGAGGGCGCCTGAGCTTCATCGGCGTGCTGATGGTGCTGGTGTTCGTCGTCGGCATCATCGTGGCCCATCGCACGCGCTTCGGCTCCTACGTCTATGCGTTGGGCGGCAATGCGGTGTCGGCGGGCCTGGTGGGCGTCCCGGCAGCGCGCACGACCATTTCCATCTACGCGCTCTCGAGCTTTCTGGCGGCGCTTTCTGGGATTGTGTTTTCGTTCTATACCAAGGCCGGCTATCCACTGGCGGCAGTCGGGGTCGAACTCGATGCCATTGCCGCCGTGGTCATCGGCGGCACGCTTCTCACCGGCGGCTATGGCTTCATGCTGGGCACCTTCGTCGGGGTGATGATCCAGGGACTGATCCAGATGTACATCATCTTCGATGGCACGCTCTCGAGCTGGTGGACCAAGATCGTGATCGGCGCCCTGCTGTTCCTGTTCATCGTCCTGCAGCGCGTGCTGGTGTTCGCATCCAAGCGCCGCTGGAGGGGCTGGAAAGCGCAACAAGCATGACGCAGGCAAGGTCACGCACCGCCGCGATCAGTGGCCGCAGACCGCCGGGCAACTTCCACGCCCATGTGATTTGGCGGCTGGGGGTGGGGATCGTCGGAGGTCGCTATCCGGAAGGAAGCGGCCTGCCCGGCCTGCCCGAACTGATCGAGGAATTCGGCGTGTCGCGGACGGTGCTGCGTGAAGCGCTGAAGACGCTTTCGGCCAAGGGACTGATCGAGGCAAAGTCCCGTGTCGGAACCAGGGTGTTGCCGCGCACGCGCTGGAACCTGTTCGATCCGGACGTCCTCGCCTGGCATTTCGAGGCCGGTCCCGACCTCGGATTCCTTGAGAACCTGGCCGAGATGCGCATGGCGATCGAGCCGGAGGCTGCCGCCCTCGCCGCCCAGCGCCGGACGCCCGAGCAAGCCCAGGGCCTGCTCGGCTGGGTCGACAAGATGGCCCTGCGCGAGAACACGGCCGAGAGCTTCGCTCGATACGACCTGGAATTCCACCGCGCCGTCGCCGACGCTTCGGGCAACCGTTTCATGCGGGCGATAAGCGCCCTGGTGGAACTAGGGCTGACGGCCGCTTTCACCATCAGTTCGCCCGTCGAGGACCAGGCCGCGTTCGATGCGACGGTCGGCATCCACAGGGACATCGCCGAGGCGATCCGCGACCGCGACCCGGAGAAGGCGCGCGACAGCATGCGTGGTGCGATCCGCCAGGGTTTCGACCGCGCCGCGGGAAAGTTTCGCTAGAACGTGATCAGTAAAAGTTGCAGGCTTTTGCGGTTCGATCACGTGATACTACAATGACTTAGAGCCCCATTTCGATTCAATCGAAATGGATATGGCTCTAGGCCAGCAGTCCGCGGCTTGGGCCTCGTCCGGCTGCTGCAGCGATAGGCGCGACCCAACCGTTGATTTGCGCCGGCCCGATGCGTAGGACTGGGCGCGCCATCAACACAAGCGTCGCAGTCGGCAGGCGCTTGGCTCATCGGGTGAACCGCTGTGACCAATCTCTCCGTCAACCTCAATGCCGTGGCCTATCTGAGAAACCGGCGCAACCTGTCCTGGCCGAGCGTCGCCGGCATTGCCCGTATCGTGCTCGACGCCGGGGCAGACGGCATCACCGTGCATCCGCGGCCCGACGAGCGGCACGTTCGGCGCACCGACGTGGCGGAACTCAAGGCGTTGCTGCGCTCCGCGTATCCCAGGGCGGAGTACAATATCGAGGGCTATCCGAGCCCCGAGTTCCTCGACCTGGTCGAGCGCGCCGCGCCGGATCAGGTGACTTTCGTCCCCGACGATCCGAGCCAGGCGACCTCGGACCACGGCTGGGACGTCGCGGCCAGCCTTGACGTGCTGCGGCCCGCGATTGCCCGGATGCAGGCCGCCGGGATCCGCGTCTCGCTGTTCATCGACGAAGTGCCCGATGTCGCGCTGCAGGCCGCGGCCGCGGGGGCAGATCGGGTGGAACTCTATACGGCCCCCTATGGCGACGCGCCGCTGGGCGGCGTAGAGGCCCGGAGGCATCTCGACAACCTGGCGGCGACGGCGCGGGCGGCGCAGGGGGCCGGCCTCAAGGTCAATGCCGGCCACGACCTGACGCTTGAGAACCTGCCGGCCTTCCAGGCCGCGGTGCCGGACATTGCCGAGGTCTCGATCGGACACGCAATCACTGCGGACGCCCTGCTGATGGGGTTCCCCGAAGCGGTTCGCCGCTACAAGGCAGCGCTGCAAACGACAAGGACTGGGAGTTGATCCGGATGCCCACCACGATCTCCAATGACGCATGGCGCAATCGTCCCTACCACCGGCAATGGCTGATGGATCAGGCCAACGGCCTCTTCGATTTCTTCCAGTATCGCAGCTTCAACCCCAAGGGCGGATTCTTCGATCTCGATGTCGAGGGCCGGCCGATCAACGAGGACAATCCGGTTCGTCCCATCCACGGCACGGCGCGAATGATCCATTGCTTCGCGATCGGCAGCCTGCTGGGCCGCCCCGGCTCCGACACGATCGTCGATCACGGGATGCAATACCTGTGGAACCACCATCGCGACGCAAAGCACGGCGGCTACTTCTGGTCGCTCGACAACGACGGCCCCCGCGACGCCGGCAAGCAGGGCTACGGCCACGCCTTCGTCCTTCTGGCGGCGTCGAGTGCCAAGGTGGTGGGCCATCCGCTTGCCGACCGCATGCTCGCCGACGTCACCGAAGTACTCGAGACGCGTTTCTGGGAGGAGCGACACGGAGCCATCGCCGAGGAATTTGCCGAGGACTGGTCGGTGATCGCCCCGTACCGCGGCCAGAACTCCAACATGCACCTGACCGAAGCACTGATGGCGGCCTTCGAGGCCACCGGGGAGCAGAGCTACCTCGACAAAGCCGAGCGGATTGCCGACCTGGTCATTCGCCGGCGCGCCGGCGAGAACGGCTATCGTGTGCCCGAGCATTTCGACACCGAGTGGGTGCTCGATAAAGGCTATCTCGGCAACCAGATGTTCCGCCCCGCGGGCACCACGCCCGGTCACTGGCTGGAATGGTCGCGGCTGGTGCTGCAGCTGTGGGCGCTCGGCGGCAGGCGCAACGATTGGATGCCGGAAGCAGCCAGGTCGCTGTTCGCGCAGGCCATTGCGCTCGGCTGGGACGGGGTCAAGGGCGGCTTCTTCTATACCCTCGACTGGAGCGACAAGCCGGCCATGCGCCACAAGCTCTGGTGGCCGGCCAGCGAAGGCATCGGGGCGGCGTCGTTCCTCTGCGAGCACGCCCCCAGCGCCTCCCACGAACAATGGTACCGGCGGATCTGGGACGCGATCGCCCAGCACTTCCTCGATCACGAACACGGCGGATGGCACGAAGAGCTGACCGAAGACATGAAGCCCAGCCACACCCTGTTCGCGGGCAAGGCCGACATCTATCACGCCCTGCAGGCCTGCCTCATCCCGCTCTATCCGGCCACTGGCAGCCTCACCCATGCGCTCGCCGCCGAGGTTGCGGCCAGGTCCTGAGATCGAGGTTGGATCGGACTTTTCGTGGGCGCGTTCGTGGACGCGCCCGCCTCTGGGCTCAGCCGGCCAAAATCGTCGCCGCGGCTTTTTCGGCGATCATGATGACGGGCGAGTTGGTGTTGCCCGAAACGATGGCGGGCATGATCGAGGCATCGACGACACGGAGGCCGGCGAGGCCATGAACGCGAAGCGAAGGATCGACCACCGCCATCGGGTCGTTCCCCATCTTGCAGGTGCCGACCGGGTGAAAGATTGTCGTGGCGATGTCCCCGGCCTTCCTGGCCAGCGCGGCATCGCCCTCGAATTCCGCGCCGGGCAGGAACTCCTCGGGCGCGAATTGCGCGACGGCCCGCGTGCGCATCAGCGTGCGGGCATGACGTATCGAATTGGCGGCGACGTTCCGGTCAGCCTCGGTGGAGAGATAGTTGGGTCGGATCGCCGGCGCTGCCGCCGCGTCGGGCGTTTCCATGTGAATGGTGCCGCGGCTTTCCGGCCGCAGATTGCAGACCGAAACAGTGACCGCGCCGAAGCGATGCAGGGGTTCGCCGAGCCTGTCGGTGGAGAGCGGCTGGACGTGATATTCCAGATCGGGCGTCGCCAGGCGCGGATCGGACCTGGCGAAGATGCCGAGCTGACTGGGGGCCATCGACAGCGGGCCGCTGCGGCGCAGCATGTACTCCAGACCCATGCCCGCGCGGCTCAGCAGGTTGTGGTAGCGGGTGTTGAGCGTCTGCGCGTTGTGGACCTTGAACACCGTGCGGATCTGCAGATGGTCCTGGAGGTTCTCGCCCACGCCGTCGAGCCGGTGCTGGACCGGGATGCCGAGGCGGCCCAAGACGTCGGGGCGGCCGACGCCGGAGAGTTCGAGGAGTTTGGGCGAGTTCACCGCCCCGGCCGCCAGCAGCACCTCGTGTCCCGCTGTCGCCTCGATGATCCGGCCCTCGTGGCGGAACCGCACACCGGTGACGCGGCTGCCCTCGAAGGTGAGCCTTTCGACCTCCGCCCCGGTCAGCACGCGCAGGTTGGTGCGGCGCAGCGCCGGACGCAGGAAGGCTTTCGAAGTGTTCCAGCGCACGCCGCCGCGCTGGTTGACCTCGAAATAGCCCGAGCCGAAATTGTCCCCGGTGTTGAAATCGGCGACGCGCGGAATGCCCAGCTCCTCGGCCGCCGCCTGGAAGGCATCGAGGATCGGCCAGCGCAGCCGCTGCCGCTCGACCCGCCACTCGCCGCCCCCGCCATGCTGCTCGGACGCGCCGGCATGATGATCTTCGGACTTCCGGAAGAATGGCAGCACGTCGTCCCAACCCCAGCCGGCATTGCCCATCTGGCGCCAGCCGTCATAGTCGGCTGCCTGGCCGCGCATATAGATCATGCCGTTGATCGACGAGCAGCCGCCCAGCACCTTGCCCCGCGGATAGGCCAGCGTCCGGCCGTTGAGCCCAGGCTCTGCCTCGGTCCGCATCAGCCAGTCGGTGCGCGGATTGCCCATGCAGTAGAGGTAGCCGATCGGGATATCGACCCAGTGATAGCGGTCGCTCCCGCCCGCTTCGAGCAGCAGTACCCGATGTCGCGGATCGGCGCTCAGCCGGTTTGCCAGCACGCAGCCCGCCGACCCGGCGCCGACGATGATGAAGTCGTACGCACACTGACTCTCGCTCACCGCACGTCTCCCGTCTTGCCGGTCGCGATGTTCGTCATTTCTTGCCTGATGGATAGAGGAGCTCGGGCCGGTCATGGCGGAAGGTGGCGCGTCCGCGCTTCCAGCCGCGCAGCACTTGCGCGTTGCCGCGTACCGCTGCCGCCGGATCCGGAGCATCGATCAGCACCAGGTCTGCCGGCTGTCCGACCGCGATTCCGTGGGGCGCCCGCAATTGCCTGGCCGCGCTGGTGGTGACCATCGCGAACGTTTCGGCCAGATCGGCATCGCGAGAGAGCTGGGCTACGTTGGCGTAAAGGTTCGCCATCCGCATGAGCGACGCGTCGCCATAGGGGGTGAAGGGGTTGAGCACATTGTTGGTGGCGAGCGAGACGAGGACACCCTTGGCCGCGAGCATGGCAGCGGGCGCGAGGCCGCGAGGCGCCTGACCGCCATCGCCGCGTCCCGCGAGAAACAAGTCGGTTGCCGGCAGCACGGTGACAGCTATGCCGGCGCCGGCGAGTTGCTCGGCCAGCGTCTCGGCCTCAGATCGCTGCATCGCCGAGAGCTTGGTGACGTGCCCAACTGTCACGCGACCGGCATAACCGCGCCGCTGCGTCTGCGCGATGATCTCGGGCAGGATCGAACCCCGCGGGTCGAGGTCGAAGTCGGCATGGAAATCGACGTCCACGTCATGTCGCTCGGCCAGATCGAAGATGATACCGACATGCGCCACCGGATCGGGATCGGTGTAAGGGCAGCCTCCGACGAGGCTTGCGCCGCCGCGCAGCGCCGCCCCGAGCATGCCCAGCGTCTCGGGCTCATTGGTGAGGCCCTCCTGCGCGAACGCACATAACTCAATGTCTATTGCCCATCCATATTCGCGCCGAACCTCGAGCAGCGCTTCGAACGAGCGCATCCCCGCGCGCGGATCGACCTCGACGAAGCTCCGCATCCGGGTAGTGCCTCGCACCACCGCCATCTCCACCACCCTGGACGCCCTGGCCCGGACATCGTCGGTCGTGAAGTTGGCCTTGGCCCTCGTGGTCAGCGCTACTGCTTCGCGCAACGTGCCTTCGCAGATCGGGCAGCGATCAAGGATCAGCGCCTTGTCGAGGTGGATATGGGTCTCGACGAACCCGCCGAAGGCCAGGCAACCGCCCGCGTCTTCGCGCGGCCCGTCCGCAGTCAGCGTGCGGTCGATCGCGGCGATCGTGCCGTCCCGAAAGCCGATCTCCACCGGCTCCGGTCGATCCCCCAGGCGCGCCCCGGCGATGACGAGGTCGAAACTCACGGCGTGTCCGATGCCCCGGGATCGCTCATGGCGTTGTAGCGGTAGGGCCGATAGCTGCCGGCCTGAGCATGCTGCCGGTTGAACGCCTCGAGGTGCGGCATCATCGCCTGCACCATGTCCCACGCTTCGATTTCGGTATTGGTTTCCGGTCTCGCCAGGCGGGCCTTGATCTCGGCCATCACCGCATCGCGATCGATGCCGATGACGCATCCAGCGTCGACGACCAGCCTCCCGCCGACGAACACCTTCTCGATCGCTCCTTTGCCGGCGCGGTGCAGCACCGTCTCGGCGATGGGCGTGCGCCGGTCGACCAGCGGCCGTTCGACCGCCTCCCGCGACAGCAGCACGATATCTGCCTCGAAGCCCGGCTCCAGCCGTCCGACGCTGGCCTGGAAGCCAGCGGAACGGGCGCCATGCTCGGTGGCCATGCGGATGACCTCCCCGGCATCGGGCCTGTCGTTCCACAATCCGGTCTCGCGGTGCAGTGCCCACACCAGCTTCATTTCCAGCAGCATGTCGCGGTCGTCGGCGATGTTGGACTGGTCGATGCCCAGCGCCACCGGGATGCCGCGCTTGCGCATCTGGTTGACCGGCGCGATGCCGCTGCCGAGCCGCAGGCCCGAACTCGCATTGTGGCACATGGTGCATCCGCACTCGGCAACGAGGTCTAGGTCGTGCCGGCTCATCCAGTTGCCATGGCCGAGCGTCAGCTCCGGTCCCAGGCATCCGAGCGCTGCCAGGTGCTCCACCGCCGAATGCCCGTAGCGGTTGCGGGCGAACTCGGCCTGCCGTTCGGTTTCCAGAAGGTGCATGTGGACGTTGGCGCCCTCGGCCCGGGCCGTCTCGAAGATCAGCTGCAGGCTCTCGTCGCTGCACCAGTGCAGGTTGGCCGGCGCCAGATGCATGCGCACCCGGCCGGAGGCTCGTGCTTCCCACGCGGCCTTGCTGGCAACGAAGAACGACATGTGCTCGCTGGTCGGCACCGCTGCCGCGGCAAGTCGCGGCGCCAGCCAGGCCGCGACCTCGGGGGGCATCGCCGCAAGGACGGCCGCGTCGTCCTCGTAGGTCAGCAGGTTGCGGTCGCGCATCATGAAGGAGTAGCCCGCCCGCATCCCGATCTCACCATAGGCGCCCAGGATTGCGTCCGTCGTTTCCCACCAGTCCTCGGGAGCACCGGTGAGGCCGCTATTGATGTGGTGGACGGTGGTGGTGCCGCTCTCCAGCATCTCGATGGCGGAATAGAGCGTATCGAGCCGCGAGCCGATCTGGCGCATGGCGCGGAACTGCGGCAACCACAGCTCCAGCGGCGCAAACGGCACCCCCATCATCAGCGGCGTCAGCCCGAAATGGTGGTGGCTGTTGACCAGCCCCGGCATGGCGATCAGGTGCCGGCCTCCGGAAACCGGCAGGTCGCTTTCGCCAGACCGCGCCGCTTCGATCGAACCGATATGCGCAATTTTCCCTTCATGGATGCGCATGGCCGCGTCGTGCCGAAGCAGCATTTGCCCATCGGCGCCCAATCCGCAAAGGATGGTGCCAGCCTCGATGATGCAGTCGTCCGGCCGGCTCATCTGTGGTCGGGCACGAGGCCGACGCGTCGGGTCGGTGCCCCTCGGTGGGCATGGGGCGTGAGCACTGGAGCACCCTTTCGTGACGGCCGTCAGTCCGCCACCGACCGGCTGGGCCACGCCGTTGACCGTTGCGGCGGCGTCCAACGACAGGAACAGGACCACGAATCTCTAGCTACCCGGGGATGGGATGGCAAGCGGCTGCGCAGACAGCCTTCTGGGCGATCCAGCGCGGTTCGGCAGTCCTCCGAGCGGCTCCAAACGGCAGCCCCGGCAATCCTCTTGAGTTGCGTTCCCTTTATTGTTATGAAACATAACTAATAGGGAGAGAGCATATGAACGCTGAGCAAGGTCTGCACCTTCGCCCCGTCCGTATGGGCGCCATGCATGCGGCAGGCGAGCAGCGGCCGGATGGCACGATTTACGTGCGCTCGCTCGAGCGACTCGGCGACTATCCGCGTTCCATGACCGACCGGCTCGACGAATGGGCGAACAAGACACCTGACGCGGTGTTCGTTGCCGACCGCGACGATACCGGCGGCTGGCGCACGATCACCTATGCCGAGGCGAGCCGGACCATCCGCAGCCTCGCCCAGGCGATGCTCGAGGCGAACCTCTCGGCCCAGCATCCGCTGCTGATCCTTTCGGGCAACGAGATCGAGCACGCGCTGCTCGGCTACGCCGCAATGCTGATCGGGGTGCCGCATGCACCCGTCTCGCCGTCCTATTCGCTGCTCTCCAAGGACTTCGCCAAGCTCCGGCACATCGTGGGGCTGATGGAGCCGGGCATGGTCTATGCCAGCGACGGCGCCAGGTTCGCCGACGCGATCGCGGCGACCATCGCGCCCGAAATTCCCCTGGTCGTGCGCAAGAACCCGCCCGCGGGACGTAAAGCGCGTCTCTTCGAAGAGCTTGCGGCCACTCTCCCCACCACTGCGGTCGCCGCAGCGAACGCCACCGTCACCCCCGATACCATCGCCAAGTTCCTCTTCACTTCCGGTTCGACCGGTATGCCCAAGGCGGTGATCACCACCCAGCGCATGCTGACCTGCAATCAGGAGATGATCCGCACCGCGCTGGCCTTTTTGGCCGACGAGCCACCGGTACTGGTCGACTGGATGCCCTGGAACCACACCGCCGGCGGCAGCCACAACCTGGGCATTGCGCTCTACAACGGCGG
>Ga0214473_10002816_pt1 | contig 21298 bp, 12 predicted proteins | sample RVTome_7_FD_203509 | JGI IMG/M metagenome (GOLD analysis project Ga0214473, IMG submission 203509) | Soil microbial communities from uranium-contaminated site in the Upper Colorado River Basin, Wyoming, United States - RVT98D197 | ecosystem: Environmental > Terrestrial > Soil > Contaminated >... | reverse complement strand
CAGTACAGACTCTACTCCGGCGATGGAGCCACCGAGGTTCTCGATTTTGTCGCGAAAACGGTCAGCATCGACAACGGTACGGTGCTGGTATTCTCAGCTCTGGAGGCCGACGCCATCCGGATTGAGGTGGCCGCAGTCGCCGGCTCCCTCGTGCGACCGGCGGTGGCCGCGGTTCAGATTGTAGGGGGACCCGATAAGGACAACGTAGTCAAGGGCGCAGATGTAGATCGGGACATGGCGGCGGGCGATGGCGGCATCGTTTCCCTGTTTGGCGGCCGAGTGTACGAGATGAGGCCTGCTGATCCCGATTCCGGTGGCGACGATGTGATCTCTACGGGCGAGGACACGGACCTTGTGATGGGCGGGGCCGGCTCCGATGCCATCGACGGTCAGATGGGGCACGATGTCTTGCTGGGGGACAACGGCCGATTCATGCTGTTCGACGGCTGGGCGATTGGACTGGATTTCAGCGCGTTCAATAATCTCGGAAACCATATCCGGCCGCGCGATATCGCCGGGATCACCCTCTCTGAAAGCGATTCAGGCGGCGACGACAGGTTGGCCGGCGGTCCGGATGACGACTTGCTCTATGGCCAGTCTGGAAATGACGCGTACGTCTTCACGGGCTCGGGTCTCGGGCATGACGTGCTTGTCGAAGCCGGCGACGACGAGGGCCGGACCAACGATTCGCACGATGGGCTGGACTTTGCCGGCTTTGGGGGAAAGGTCCTCGTGAGTCTCTATGAGGAAGGCGTTCAGGCAATCGATGGCAATCTGAGTCAGGATGGATATGACATCAACCTGGCTGTGATTCTGTTCTCCCGTACCGCCTTCGAGGATGTCGTCTGCAGCGAGTTCGGCGATGTGGTCATTGGCAACGCTCGGGATAACAAGCTCACGGGAGGAGCGAAAGCGGACGTTCTGTATGGTCTGACAGGCAAGGATGAAATCCACGGCGGTGGCGGCGCCGACCTCATTTATGCAGGCGAGGGCGACGATTGGGTTTATGGCGGGGCAGGCGGGGACAAGCTCTACGGCGAAGAAGGCGACGATCACATCTACGCCGAAGCCGGCGGAGACAAGCTTGGCTGGCGTGACAAAGTCTATGGCGGCCTTGGCGATGACTACCTTTATGGCGGCGACAATCAGGACGACATCTTTGGCAACGAGGGTGACGATCATATTTACGGCTGCGACGGTGATGACTATCTCATCGGTGGAATGGGTGATGATGTCATCGAAGGGGGCGACGGCAACGACCGCCTGGACGGCGATGACTATCCGACCAGGGATGATCGGGACGACAACGGTGAGGATACATGGATATCTGAATATGGCAATGACAGGCTGGCTGGGGGTGGAGGCGAAGACTTCATCCAAGGCGGTGGCGGGGTGAACACGCTGTACTTCAGCGATGCCGAGGGAGGCGTCACGGTCACGCTTACGGGCTCTGGCGGCGGCGAGTCCGTCGATTGGCTGCAAGAGAAAGACATGCTGTACCACATCAACAACGTGGACGGCACCGATTTTGACGATGTTCTGATCGGGGATGAACAGCCCAACCGAATCCAGGGCCTGGGTGGTAACGACACAATCGAGGGTCGCGGCGGCAATGACGTGCTCAATGGTGGTGATGGGAATGACACCATCGACGGCGGCCAGGCGGATGATTGGGTAGTAGGTGGAGAGAATATCGCTGGGGCGGAGGGCATAATCGTTCTCTACAAGGGCATTCTGATCGTGGATGGCGGTTTGATCGATATCGGGGTGATCCAGGCGGATTCCCCACTCACGGTCTTCACCCTCCACGACTACACAGACGAGGCCGTTACATCGCTTGGAGTGACGGTCCGTACGGTCGACGGACGCTTGACCTGCATTTCAGCTTCCATCACGAATTCAGACCCCGATGGCGTACTGTACTTCCTGATCCCGGCCGACCTGATAGATTCTGGGCCATTCACGATTGAAGTGGTCCTGGTCGATAAGAATAGCTGCGAGCGGGTATTCGGTTATATGCTCACGGGGAGTGAGAAGCCCTGAGAATGGAAATCCGCATTTTCGCTTCAAGAACCGCATTCCTGAACGAGGCCGAAGGGGCTCGAACCCTCAACCTTCGGATCGACAGTCCGATGCTCTAGCCAATTGAGCTACGGCCCCGAGTTCTGCAAAAACCGTACTATAGCGGCTGGAGGATAGTTGTGTCAACGGGGTTTTGACACAATTTGCGGCAAATTCTGAAATCGCGTATGTTCAGCGGCCGGAGGGATTTATGGTGATATGCCCGGCCACGGGCCATTCGGATGCATGGGGGCGGACAGAGGTTCTACGGCGGACGCTCTTCACAGGGCGAGTATGTTTGTTCCCTGATCCGGCCCAAATCCACTTGACATTTCAAACGGGCGTTTTAAACTGGCGTATTAAACGTTTGTTTGGGAGATTGGGCATGGCAACACCAGGACAAAATGCGCACGGTGGGCCCGCTGAGAGAGGGGTACAGGACCGGCTGGTAGAGGCGGCGGAGGAGTTGTTCTGCAGGCGCGGATTCAACGACACGAGCGTCCGCGACATTGCCGCCGCAGCCGGCTGCAACATCGCCTCCGTGAACTATTACTTCGGGGGGAAAGACAATCTGTACGTGGAGGTGTGGCGCCGGCGGCTGGCCGAGTTGCGCGATGTCCGGCTTGCCAGCATCGCCGAGGTCATGTCCAGGGGCGGGCAGCCCCAGTTGGAGGAGCTTTTGCGGTCCTACGCGAATTCGTTCATCGAGCCACTGGTCGAAGGCGGCCGTAGCGAGCGATTCATAAGTCTCATGGCCAGAGAGATGGTCGATCCGCACCTGCCCCCCGACATGTTTCTGAACGAGATGATCGTGCCGGTCATGGGCGCGTTCGCACAGGCGCTGCGGCAGATTTGTCCCTGGTTGGAGGAAGGGCGGGCGCGTCTGGTGATCCTGTCCATCGTCGGCCAGCTCATGCAGACCGTCCTCTCGAAGGGCATGTTCGAGCAGGGCAGCCATCCAGCGATACCGAAACTGGACCTGGAGGAAATGGTGGAGCACATCGTGAAGTTCTCGGCCGCGGGAATCCGCGCGTACCGGAGTGAATCGGGAGAATAAAGATGTATTGTAGTTGGAATTGGAGACTGTGGACGGCCCTCGCCTTTCTCTGGCTGGCGGCGGGGTGCATGGTAGGTCCGAAGTACAAGAGGCCGGAGACGATGGCGGACCGTGTCGATCGCTACGCGAACGCGCCGCAGAAGACGCTGGACGCCAACGAGGTGGAAAGGCCCGACCAATGGTGGGAGCGCTTCGGCGACCCGACCACCGCCGATCTGGTGACGAGGGCGCTGGAGCAGAACTACGATTTGAAGGCCGAGGCCGCGCGCGTGCTGCAGGCCCAGGCGATCCTGGGGCAGGCAAGGGGGCTACTTTGGCCCAGCGCCTCCTACAGCCTGATGGGGGATCGAAGCAAGCGGTTCTTCAACTTCGGCGGGGACGATAGCGACAGTCTCTTCGGCCCGCCTGATCCAAATTCGCCCTTTGATTTCTCGGGGCTGAAGTTCAGCCCGGTGGTCACGACCTGGTCTCAGAGCATCTCCGTGACCTATCTCGTGGACCTGTTCGGCAAGCTCCGGCACGCGGAACGTGCCGCGTGGGCGACTCTGCTGGCGACGGGTGCATCGCAACAGACAATGACCAATGCCGTGATCGCCGGTGTCATTTGGGCGAGGGTGAACATCGCCACACAGCAGAGGCGGCTCGATATCGTCCGAGGCAATATCAAGAGTTGGGAGAGGACCCTGGAGATCACAGAGCGTCGGTACAAGGAGGGCCTCATCGGCCCGGTAGATGTGCGGCTTGCCCGCACCAACCTCGAGATGGTCCGCGCACAGGAGCCCGGCCTGAGGCTGTCGCTGGCTACGGCAGCCAATGCGCTCGATGTGCTTCTGGCACAGCCGCCCGGTGCGTCGCCGTCACTACCTGCAAGCCTGCCCGATCTGCCGGAATTGGAGGTCATCGCGGTGAGCGTTCCTGCCGCACTGCTGGACCGGCGGCCCGATGTCAGGGCGGCCGAGCTCCAGTTGGTGGCGGCCAATGAGCAAGTGGGGGTCAGTATCGCTCAACTGTATCCCGACCTGGCGCTGACCGGTCTCTACGGCTTCAGCGGCACCACATGGAACGACATCTGGGCTCCCAACGCTCAATCCGAGATCTACTCGACCATTATGAGCTTTTCGGCCCCGATCTTCCAGGGCGGCCGGCTTCGTGCTCAGGTCCGGGCGGCCAAGGCCCGCTTCGCTGAGCTTGCGTCGGTGTATGCCGGCACCGTGCTGACGGCGATGCGCGAGGTCGAGGACGCTTTGATCAGCGAGCGGTTGCTCCACGAGCAGCTCGAGCATGTCGTGCTGCAGGTTCATGAGGCCCAGGCGGGCGAGCAGTTGGCGCAGCAACGCTACGAGCTGGGCGCCGAGAACATTCTCACCGTCCTGGAGTCGCAACGGCAGCGACGGGTGGCGGAAGAGCATTTGGCGATCCTCAAAGGACAAATTTGGGTCGCCCGGATCAATTTGCACTTGGCGATCGGCGGGGACTGGAATCGCGGCGAGCCCACTGACGAACAGGTGGCGCGGGAATAAGATCGATGCCTTCGAGATGCCGGCGGAAAGCCCATGAGAAACAGGCAGGGAGGAATATGAAAATGTTGAGAGCCATGTTCTGTCTTGCCGTGTTTTTCACGGCCGCGTCGGTGTTTGTCGGCGGGTGTGCGAGCCAGGAGGAATTTCGCAGGGACGTGGGCCTCTCGCGGGAGGCGGCGTACCGGCAGTGGGAGACTCGCAAGGCCCGGGAGGACGGCGCTCAGCCGCGCATCAGCGGCAAGCTGAGCGTGGAGGACTGCCTCAAGCTCACGCTGGTCCACAACAAGATGCTCCAGCGGACGATGGAGGAAAGGGACATCGCGCGCGGGGCGCGTCTGATCGCGAGCTCGGCCTACTTGCCGAACGTCAGCGTGTCGGGCCAATACCTGCGTAAGGATGAGGTCAGCTCCCTCGCCGTTCCGGGCATGCCTGCTATTCAGCTCGGCACGCTGGACAACTACTCGGCGGTCCTGAGCGTTAGCCAGCCGATCTATGCAGGCGGGGCCATCTCAGCGCAGGTGCGAGCTGCTCGGCTTCTTTCCCTGCTCACGGACGAAGTCGTTCGGGCCGCCGTGCAGGATGTGGTCTATGCCGCTGAAACGGCGTACTACAACCTGGTGCTCAACCAGCACCTGGTGGATGTCAGCACGGACGCCGTTCGCTCGGCAAAGGTGCACCTGGACCAAGTGGAGAAAAGGCGCGCCGGCGGCGTGGCGTCCGACTTCGATGTCCTGCGGGCGCAGGTGGAGCTGTCCAATTTCGAGGCCGACCTCATCCGCAGCAAGAACGCCATCGATCTCGCCCGGGCCAATCTCATCAAGGTCATGGGCATATCCCAGGACAGCGATTTCGTGCTCTCCGACGAGCTTGTATACGCCCCGATCGAGGTGTCGATGGAGCAGGCGGTGGAGGATGCGTTCACGAATCGCCCGGACCTCTACAGACAGGAGTACCAGATCCGCCGGCAGCGAGAACAATTGCAGATCGCGCGCAGCCGCTACCTGCCGAACGTCAGCGGGTTCTTCGACCATACGTGGGCCAGGCCCGATCCGCACGCCGTGGAGGCCAACAACAAGTGGGGCGACGCCTGGCAGGCGGGCGTACAGGGTGCGTGGCCGATCTTCAACGGCTTTCAGCGCGAGGGCCAGATCATTCAGGAGAAGGCCCGGCTGCGACAGGCGCAGATCGATCTGGTGGACACGGAGGAGACGGCACTGTACGAACTGACGCAGGCGCTGCTGAGTATGGAGAACGCGGAGGAGTTCGTGCAGTCGCAGCGGCTGAATGTGACGCGGGCGACGGAGGGGCTGCGTCTGGCCGAGGTCGGTTACCAGCAGGGGATCAACACGCAGGTGGAGATGATCGACGCGCAGGCGGCGTTGACCACCGCGCGTGTGAATTACTATCAGGCGATCTACTCCCATGTGGCTGCCAAGCTCGCTCTGCAGCGGGCGATGGGCACGATCGCAAGCGGCGTGGCGGCCGATGGGTCGAAGGTGCAGGCAGGGGAGCGGGAGCAAGCAGAATGAAAATGATTAGGCGAGGATTGTACTGGATTGCGGCCGTTGCCATCGTGCTTGGCACATTCTGGTGGGGCTACATGCGCAAGCCTGCGGAGGCGCCTGCCGAGGAGCGGCCTGTGCCCATCGAGGTCGAGCCGGTCGGCGCCGCACCCATCGAGCAGACGGTCGAGCTGACGGGCGTGGTCATGGCGAACAAGCGGGTGGAGCTCGCCTCGAAGGTTGCCGGCCGGATCGAGTCGCTGGCGGTGGTAATGCCTGATGGGAGCCGCCAGAACATCGATGTCGGCCTGCCTGTCTCGCAGGGCCGGCAGTTGGCCGTGATCGACCATGATATGCATCTGGCGCAGGTGGCCGTCGTGGAGGCCGAGGTCAAGGCCAGGCAGGTGCAACTGGCGGAGGCGCAGCGCGAGAGCAAGCGAATCGTCGGGCTGTTTGAGGCCGGCTCAGCCACGGAGCAGGCGAGAGACCAGGCGGTGACGGCCTCCGAGCTGGCGGCGGCGGGCCTGAACCTCGCCACGGCGAATCTCGATCTGGCGAAGATCAACCTTCGCGAATCCACGATCGTCTCTCCCATCGACGGCATCGTCACCGCCCGGCACATCGATGAGGGCAACCTGGTCGGACAGGGGCAGCGGATTGTCAGCCTTGCCGATATCAGGACGGTGAAAGTGCTGGCCGCAGTGCCGGAACGGTACTCGCCGCAAATCTGTCAGGGCATGCCCGTGAAGATCGCCGTGGATGCGTTCAAGGACCGCGTGTTCGAGACGAAAGTGTACTGCGTCTATCCCGCTCTTGACGAGCAGACCCATACCATCCGGCTGGAGATCCGGCTGCAAAATGACGGCCTGCTGCTTCGGCCCGGCATGTTCGCCCGCGTGAAACTGATCCTCAATCGCAGGGACACGGCGGTTGTCATCGCCCGTGATGTCATTCTCGGCGGCAAGATCGACCCGCCCTACGTGTTTGTAGCGGAGAACGGCCACGCGAGAAAACGCATCGTGGAAATCGGCCTGACGGACGGCCCGCGATGTGAAATCGTCAGCGGCCTGAAGCCCGGCGAGAATCTCATCGTCAATGGCATGCATCACCTCGCCGACGGCACTGCCGTCGAAGTCGTGCGGTTAGAGGACATCCAATGAGGCTGGCGCAATTCTCCGTCAACAGGCCCGTCACGACGTTGATGATCTTTATCGCCATGGTGGTGCTGGGGCTGACCTCCATGAGCCTGCTGGGGATCGACCTGCTGCCCGAGATCGAGATCCCGGCCATCTCCATCGTGACGCTCTACGAAGGGGCGGGTCCGGAGGAAATGGAAACGCTGATCACGGAGCCCATCGAGGATATCCTCAGCACGATCTCCCGCGTCGACGAGGTGCTGTCGGTCTCCAAGGAGGGCGTGTCCACGGTCACCCTGAAATTCGACTGGGGCGAGAACATCGACGAGGCGGCCAACGACGTGCGGGAGAAGCTCGACATGGTCAAGGAGCGTCTGCCCGAAGATGCGGAAACGCCCGTGGTGTTCAAGTTCGACATCGACATGTTCCCGGTCATGATCATCGGCATTACAGCGGGGGACAGCTATCCGCGCCTGCAGAAGATCGTGGAGGACCAGGTCGCCGATCCGCTCAAGCGGGTCGATGGAGTGGCCGCGGCCGCCGTGCACGGGGGGCTGGAGCGGCAGGTCCGCGTCGAGATCCACCAGGATCGGCTGGCGGCGCTGAATCTCTCACTCGGGCAGATCATCCCGATCCTGGCCTCGCAGAACATCAGCGTCCCGGGCGGCAACATCCGCACAGGCTATAAGGATTTCCTCGTGCGCACCCCTGAGGAGTTCGCCAGCCCCGAGGAAGTCGGCGAAGTGATCATCGCCTCGCCGGGGGGGATCCCCGTCAAGCTGAGGGATATTGCCGAGATCAAGGATGCCTTCAAGGACCGGGCGTATGATGTCCGGCTCAACGGCCAGCGGGCGATGGCGGTCTTCGTGCAGAAGCAAAGCGGCGGCAACACCGTCGAGGTCTCCCGGGCCGTTCGCGCCAAGCTGGAGCAGGTGAAGGCGGACCTGCCGCCCGACGTGCGGATGGGCGTCGTCATGGACAACTCCGAGTTCATCATGGCCTCCATGCGCAACCTGCGCGACAACGTCTTCTGGGCGATCCTTGGCGTTTTCTTCGTGATCCTGTTCTTCGTGGGCAGCCTGCGGGCGAGCCTGATCGTGGCGACGTCCGTGCCGACCTCGCTGATCATCACCTTCCTGCTGATGCACGTGGCGGGCTACACGATCAACACGACAAGCCTGGCGGCTCTCGCCATCGCCGTGGGCGAGGTCGTCGATGCCGCGATCGTCGTCGTCGACAATATCCATCGACGCCGCCAGAGGGGCCAGAGGCCCCGTGAAGGCGCGATCCACGGCACGAACGAAGTGGGTGTGGCCGTGATGGCTTCCACGCTGACGACGGTGGCCATCTTCGTGCCCATCATGTTCGTGGGCGGCATCACCGAGATCATCTTCGGGCAGTTCGCCATGATCATCACAATGTCTCTCCTGGCCTCCTTGTTGACGTCGTTGATGCTCGTGCCGATGCTCTGCTCGAAATTTCTCAAGAGTGAGGAGGCGGACAGGACCACCAGCCGCAGCTTCTTCTATCGGTGGGGCGAAAAGGTCCTGACCGGGATCGAGGATCGATACTGCAGGCTTCTGGCCTGGTCGCTTCGCAACCGCAAGACGGTGCTCCTCTCCTGCGTACTGATCTTCGTCTGGTGCCTGGGGCTGACCCTGTTCGTCGGGCGGGAGTTCTTTCCCCAGGAGGACCAGAGCCAATTGGAGGTGCAGTTCGAGCTGCCCGTGGGCACGCGATACGAGCGGACCGGCCGTGTGGGCCGGCAGATCGGCACGATTGTGGCTGCTCATGTGCCGGAAAGCCAGGACGTGTACGTGCGGTGGGGCGTGGTGGACGAGGCCGGCGCCCAGGAATTCATCGGCGACATGGAAACCTACACGGGGATGGTGTTTGTCAAGCTGGTGGACAAGGAGAAGCGTGATGCGTCGCCGAAGGAGATCATCGAGCGTGTGCGGCCGGTCATCGACCGGATGCCCGGTGCGGTGGTCCGTTACAATGCCCGCGATCCCTTCGAGGAGATGATCTTCGGCACCGGCGGGGCCCTGTCGATCGAGTTATACGGCCACGACATGGTCAAGGCGATGGAATATGCTGAGCAGGTGCAGCGGGCGATCACCCGCATCGCCGGCATCGAGGATGTCAGCATCAGCCGCACGGAGGAGAAGCCCGAGATCAAGGTGATCGTGGACCGGGAGAAGGCCGCCAGGCTGGGGCTCGATGTCCGTACCATCGGTAAGGCCGTAGAGACCATGTTCGCCGGCACCACCGCCACGAGGTATCGCGAGGGCGGCGATGAGTACGACGTCCGCGTCCGGCTGCGGCCCGAGGACAGGCAGCGGATTCAGGACCTGCGGGACGTGTATGTGAATACGCCCGTCGGCGGACAGGTCTGCCTGGCGAACTTCGCCGAGTTGGAGCAGGGGTTCGGTCCCAGCCGAATCGAGCGCAAGGACCAGGCCCGCTATGTCACGGTTTCCAGCCAGGTCCGCGGGCGGGACCTGGGCTCGACGGCACAGGACGTCCGGGCGGCCATGGAGAAGATCCCGGCGCCGCCCGGGTTCAGCTACAGGATCGCAGGGGCGGAGGAGCAAAGAGAGGAGGCCTTTCGCCTGTTGATTCTGGCCGTGGGGCTGGGCATGGTCCTGGTCTACATGGTGATGGCCTCGCAGTTCGAGTCCTACCGCGATCCGTTCATCATCTTCCTGTCCGTGCCGTTCGGCATCGTCGGGGTGACCATGGTCCTGGCGTTGACGGGCATCCCCATGAGTATCGTCACGTTCATCGCATTGATTCTACTGGTGGGGCTGGTGGTCAACAACGGGATCGTCCTGATCAGCTACATAGGGATTCTTCGCCATCGCGGCTATGACACCGTGGCGGCGATCATGGAGGGCGGTCGCAGCCGCCTGCGGCCGATCGTGAGCACGACGCTGACCACGCTGCTGGGCGTGGCGCCGCTGACCATCTCGCACGGGGCCGGCTCGGAAATCTGGGGTCCGTTTGCCGTCGCCAGCATCGGCGGTATGACGCTCAGCACGCTCATCACGCTGGTCTTGATGCCGACGCTGTATAGTCTGTTCGAAGGTGTCAAAGTATCCGATCTGAAGTAAAGGGAGCTTGTGAAAGCCGTTCTGATCGTACACAACGCCGCCATCGACCCGGAGATTGACGAACTTCTGAAGTCGGTGGGCGTAACCTGCTATACGAAGTTCGCCGATGTCCTGGGCCGGGGCCAACTCAGCGAGCCCCACCTGAACACGGAGGTGTGGCCCGGCGTGAACTATGCGACCCTGGTGATCGTCGAGGACGACAAGGCCCGGGTCGCCATGGACGGCGTCCGCCGGATGAGACAGACGCACGGCTCGGAGGGAGTCAAGGCCTTCCTGTGGGAGATACAGGACATTACCTAGAGGTTTGAGTTTCGGGTCTCACGCTTCGGGTGGTATGCTGTGATCGTAAGAGGTGATGCTCGCGGGGACCGATTCATATGGAGACAACCGCGCAATACAAGGCGAACGTGCAGATTGCTTCTGATCCGGAGAGCCTTGCCCGCAAGGCCGTGCAACTCTTCGTTTCCTCTGCCCTCGATGCGATTCGTTCGCATGGGCGGTTCCTTGTGGCGATTTCGGGCGGCCAAACGCCGAAACGCTTCTTCGAGACGCTTGCGGCCTCGCATGACGCTCGCTCCCTCGCGTGGGAGAAAATCCACGTATTCTGGGTGGACGAGCGATACGTTCCGCCGGATTCCCCGCACAGCAACTACAAGCTGGCGGCTGATACCTTTCTTGGCAAGATCAACATCCCATCCGGCAACGTCCACCGGATTCCAACGGACTACGAGGACATCACTGTCGCGGCACGTGCGTACGAACAGACGATCCGCGAGGTCTTCGGCCTGCACGACAAGGAAGTGCCGGAATTCGATCTGATCGTTTTGGGCATGGGGGTGGATGGCCATACCGGGTCATTGTTCCCGGGCTCCTATGCCACGTTCGACGTCAACGACCTGGCCTGTGCCGTCTACGTGCTGGACGATACCCTTAACCGCGTGACCCTGACGCATCCAGTGCTGCTGTCGGCCAAGCGTCTGGCCGTCCTGGTGTCCGGAGAGGAAAAGGCGCAGACCCTCAAGGAGGTGCTGACCAGCGAGCCGGACGAGGTGAAGTATCCGATCCACGTCTTGTGGCCGGCGCTGAACAAGATCATCTGGCTCGTCGATGTCGATGCCGCCAGCCTGGTGCTCAGCGGCTGACCCGACTTCGCGGATTCGGGGTGTTTTCGGGCCGAAATCCCACATTTCGGGGGCATCGTCCGTACATCGGCCGCGGCAAGGTTTGCTGCATCTTGCCCCCGGCGATATGGATCCCGCGCTCCGCAGCAAGCTGCGGCAGCTTCTCCGCCACCGGCCGATCTTCCCGTGTCAGTTCCATCTTGGGCTTCCACCTACTTGGCAAACCCAATTGGGCTAAAGAGCACATAGAACATCAGCGTGATGACGACGATAATGATGCCCGCCACGAGCGCGCCTCTGGAAGAGGTGAGGTTCAGGTTCGATTGCCGCTTGAACTCCACCGGCTTTGGCAGCGGCCTGAGGAACGTGATGATCGCCATGACGGCCAGGCACAGGCCAAAGCAGATCGCCATCCGATTGAGGAACTGAATATCGGGCCCGATCCGGTATCGCCCGGCCAGATACATGCCGCCGTAGGTCACGATATTGGTCAGCAGCCCGACGACGCCCGCAACCGGCGGGGCCTTGCGAACGAGCAAGCCGAACACGAAGACGGCCAGAATGCCGGGCGAGATCAGGCCCTGGCTCTCCTGGATGATCGTGAAGATGCTGTTGCTGATCTTCGGGTTGCCGAGCTGCGGAGCCAGCAGGATCGCGACAAACGTGAATACGACCACGCAAATCCGGCCCAGGAAGACGACGGTTCGCTGTCCGGCGTTCGGACGGATGTACTTCTTGAAGATGTCCATGGAGAAGATGGTGGAGGCGGCGTTCAGCATGGCCGCCAGCGAGCTGACGACCGCTCCGAGCAGTGCCGCCAGGACGAAGCCGACCACGCCGGTGCGCTGCGGCAGCACGCTGCTGAGCAGTTGGCCCAGCGCTGTGTCGTACTTGAAGGCGATGAATTTCTCCGTCGTGACGCTGGCATCGGCCGCTTTGGCGGCTGCGATGACCTTGTCATTGTAGGCGTACACCTCAGCCGCCAGTTGCGGGAATACCTGCTCCCATGCCTCATCGGCGGGCGTGAAGATCGTGTACGGCGCAACGTTGACGGTTGCGAACTCCTCCTGGGTCAACGGCAATACGAAGGGATTCTGTGCCAGCGCGGCCCGCATCGACTCGCCCGGCGGGTATACGGCGAGCATGAACTTTTCCTGCGGCCAGGCGGCGATCGCCTCTGCGTTCGGCGATTGCACTACGGTGACTTGTGCAGTATCCGGGTTGGCCTTCAGATACCGCGCCAGGACGACAGCATTGTCACGGACCGCCAGGTTCTCCATGTCCTTGGCGAACAGGTTGAAGGCGATGATGCCTGGAACGACGATGACGAACGGGATCAGCAGCTTCATGAAGGCCGCGAACATGATGCCCTTTTGTCCCTGGGCCAGCGACTCCGAACCCAGCGTGCGCTGCGTGATGTACTGGTTCAGGCCCCAGTAATAGAAGTTCGGGATCCAAAGCCCCAGCAGCAGAGCGGTCCAGGGCAGGATCTTGTCGTCCCGGGGCAGGAACATGTTCATCCGGACCCGGTTCAGCTCCCAGAAGCGCTCCACGGCTCCCGTATCCTGCGCGAATGTCTTGAAGGCGACGGCGCCGGTCTTGACGTCTTCCACAAAGGCGAGCGGCTCGGTCGCCATACCGAGCTTGCGGAACGCGAAGATCATGATGACGGCGCCGCCCAGGATCAGCGCGCTTCCCTGGATCAGGTCCGCCCAGGCACAGGCCTTCAGGCCGCCGGCCGCCACGTACACCATGGCGATGACGCCGATCACAAGCGAAGCCGTCGCGATGGGCACGGTGTAGCCCATCTTATCCGCCATCGTGCTGATCGTCAGGGCCCCGGAGTAGGTCACCGAGCCCAGCAGGAGCATGTAGATGAAGAGGGTAGCGACAGCCATGATCGTGCGCGCCGCCGCGTTGTAGCGGTACTCGAGGAACTCGGGCATCGTATAGATGCCCGCCCGCAGGAAGTAGGGCAGGAAGGCGAAGGCGACGACGACGAGCGTGATGGCCGCCATCCATTCATAGCTGGCGATGGCCAGGCCGACGTGGCTGGCGGCGTTGCCGCTCATGCCCACGAACTGCTCGGACGAAATGTTGGCGGCGATCAGGGAGAACCCGATCAACCACCACTTCAACCCGCGTCCGGCCAGGAAGTAGTCTTCGCTGGTCTTCTCGTGACGGCTCTTGATCAGGCCCGTCGTGATGACCGCGACGACGAAAGCGATGAACACTGCGATGTCAAGGAAGTTGAACTCCATACCAGGTCCTTTCGTTGCGTTGCGCCCCGAACACCATACCACACACGGAGCCGCATTATAGCCCCTGCACCACCGGCTGCAACAAAAATGCGTATCCATGGTGACAGCCATGCAGGAGAGGATTGTGCAGAGCAGGCATGGAGGACCTCCAAGCTACGCTTCACGGGGATTCGTGACGCGTGAGGGCACGGTCTGCGCCGAGCGGCATTCCACTATGGAGGAATCCGTCCGGCGCAGACATCATACTCGTACTTGGTAATCCTACCCCGGTCGATGCGCTCGGGCTGTTCGATGATCAGGACCGGAGTCGAGCGGCCCTCGGTGTCAGACCGGAAGCCATTCTTCCGGTCCGGACGAAAGGCCGCACGACCTCACTGCGCGATTACCAGCGGAAGCCCATACCGACGGTGAAGATGAAACGGCCGTCGTCAAACGCATCATCGACTTCGTCGGAATCATCGAAGAAGAACTGATACTCGACCATGCCCACAAGGAAGGTGGTCGAATTGACGAACACCCTCACGCCTGCTTCGGGGCCGGCCACCCACGTGTCGTCAACCGCGTCGCCATAGACATAGCCGAAGTTCAAACCGACGAGCGGCCAGACACGACCCATGTCCCAGTTGTAATCCAGCGCCACGCGCGTGGACGCGACCCAGGAATCGTCAGCGCCAGGCACATCGGTATATCCCAAGCCTTGTCGTATAGCGCCTTCGACGTTATCGGTGAAGAAGTAGCTGAAGGCGCCTTCAACGGAAAACGTGATGTTATCGAGTTCTTCGTCGCTCATGCCGCCGCCGTTGAGGGTTACCACTTTATCGCCCTGTGAAAAGCCTTGGGCGAGCCCTGCGGCGGGAAAGCTCAGGCAAAGAATACTCGTTGCGATGACAATTCTTTTCAACATAACCATCTTCCTTTCACAAAGAGAAACTCTCATTGCCAACAGCCGCATCTCGTTGCGGAGGGCTCTCGCGTTGCAATGGACCGGCATCCTATCACTCGCCAAACGGTTGGTCAACCCTTCACCGTCCATCTTTCTGGACGAACATGGCATCTGATGTCATCCATTCTACGGACAGCCTATGTGATACTATGCCGCTGGAAGGCGCCTCGCTCACGAGCAAAACGCGAATTGCCCATACGCAAAATCCCTACTGCGTCACTCCCAAAGCCGGCATCCCTGGGGAACTTCGCGGATGACCGGCACGTTTCCAATGAGCAATTGGAGATCTGGCAGCCTACTTGATGAGGCCCTCACACCATTCCCGCAGGTCCCATCGGTCGAATTGAACGTCGGCTGTGATGACATGGATGGGGCCGGAAGGGGAGTTCGGGACTCTGATGTGGAACCGGACCTCCGCCTCCTGCCTTGGATTCGCCGTGACGGTCAGCGTCTCGGGTTCGCTCTGGAACCCTGCCGGGACGTTCAAGTGCACCGTGAACGTCGTTCGCTTGGCGGAGTGGTTGAGGAGTCTGACGGCGACCTCCGCCTGTTTGCCGGGCGCGGCCTCCTGCCCGTAAGGATAGATACGCGCCCATTGCTCATCGATGCCATAGTTGGCGTCATCCCACGGGAACAGGTCGGTCAAGGCCGCCTTGCGTTGCTCAAGGGTCTTCGTCATGTGGCCGATCTGATCGCTGTCGAACCGAAAGGGCTCCAGGACGTGCTCGTTGATCAGCAGGGCCTCCGGGGGGACGCGGTTCTTCAGGTGGTCCAGGCAATAGAAGTACCCCATCCCCTCATGGAGGAAATTGCGGTTCTGGAGACAGTAGTCGTCGATGCCCGAAGGCGTGAAGGAATCGCCGAGGAAGAAGATCTTCTCGCCGCCGTTTTTTTCCACGAGCAGGGCGTCGTGGTAAATGGTCTGCCCGGGGAAGTCGTAAAACGTCAGGACGAACTCTTTCCATCGCATGCGATGGCCGTCAGGGACCACCTTCAGCCGGGTAATCGGCTTGGCCGTCATCGCAGGCAGCCGGTGCGCTCCGGGACGCCTGCAAACGTCCTCCATGATTGGCGTGACATACGCGGGGCAATCATGCTTGTCCAGGAATTCGTTCACCCAATCGGTGTGATCGTCGTGGTAGTGCGTGATGAAGAGGCCGTCGACGGAGGTGACCCGCCCGGCATCCCGGAGTTTCTGCACCTGGTTGAAGATGGCTTGTGAGCCGCAGTCGATCATAAAACCGCTGCGGTCCCGTGACAGCAGGAGCCGGGCATTGTCGATGGGGACAACCCAGTCCGGCGGCGACTTCTCGATGGTTTCGGCGTAGGCCATCCATTCCACTTTCGCACTGTCTCCCAGCACACGTGAGGCGAGGACATCGTAGCGTTCTTTGAAGTACCAGCGTCCCGCGCTGATGGAAAGGTAATTCCCGTAGGCCGCCTGAAGCCTCTCGATCAATCGCTTTATCGCGGATTCCGGCTGCTCGATGACAGGTCCTCTGGCCGGGACAAGGATATCCGGCTTCTGTGCGGCCACCTTCCGCAGACTCTCGATCAGTTGTCCCATCCTGCCGGCGTACCCGTGGTAGCCTCCGATCTTCGCTTCTTCGACGCCATCCTGCAGGCTGTACAGATCGAACAACTGCCCGTCGCCGCAGATCAGGTCGCCGACAAACCCGTACTTGATCCTGTCCACCTCCACGAAGTAGGACACAGCGCCCCGCGTGTAACCCGGCGCGTCCAGCACCCGGACCGACAAGCCCTGGAACTCGATCACGTCGCCTTCCCGCACCGCGCGATCGACTTTCATCGAGACCGTCGGGACCTTCGTGCTTTGCTGTGCATAATCATGGAACCGCTTGTCCCAGAGCTCAGTCCAGACCTTTTCCGCCTCTGCAAACCGCTCTGCCTCGGCCCCCGGGACTATGCACTTGGCCCCATCTTTCACAAGGGCTTGGCCCGCCCACACAACGTCGCGACGGCTGTGAGTGAAGAGCACCATGTCCGCTGTCTTCCATCGCTGTTGCGGGTCCCCATAGATGACCAGCCTGCGGCCGTTTCGCTCGATGCACACGCCGTTGACCGCCCCCGGAACGACGTTCACCAGCGTGCCTTGCGGCTCCCCAGTTCCGGCGTGACATGGCCGGCCAATCGAGACAGCGATGAGCGGAACGATCAGAAGGACGAGCCACTCGCGTTTATCACGGACGTGTACCCAATTGGCCTTGCACATGGTGAAGTCTCCATCCAAATAGACCACACAGCTTTGTCCGCCATCATAGCGGCGCCGGCCAGGAAGGTCCAGCGTCACGCAACGTGCCGGCAGCGTCCTGGGCCCACCGGGACATCGCGGCGAATTGGCTTTGTTTCGCATCATTCGGTCACCTCGGCCGAGCTCGTTCCCTGCAACGTGTCGATGCCCTCCGGAAATTGGCTTTGTTTCGCACGACAAGCCCTCCTGGTGTTGCCTGGCATCCCCCGGAATTGGCTTTGTTTTGCATAATTGGCCACGCGAGAGCCCGATCCATGCTGGAGGCCGCAAAGCGGTAAACTCACCAAAGGCGACGACTCGCGTTTCTCCGGCCATGACCAGACCCTCCACATTGCCTATCTTGCCATCTGCTATTCAGTTGCTTCATTATCATACAGACGTGCAGATTTTCTGTCAAGTGAAATTCCGGCAATGCAGGGACTTTTGTCGGCCGCGGAGGGATGATGTAAACTCTTTTCCAAAGGGGATTTATGAGAGGTGCGTCCACGCGGTGGGTTATGGCGCGGGTGCAGGATGATCTTCAGATTCCATGGTAATCTGGGCTCCCTCAGGGCAAACTCAAAATCTCTGGACTGGGGCTACGACGGCGGCGATCATCCCCGGAGGCGGGTGGCAGCGTCAAGGCCGAAGGTCTTGGCGATGGCCTTACGCATGCCAAAGACGCCATCGCCAATCCTTCGGCAAGTTCAGGAGGGTCGCTGCGCTTGACGCTGCCACCCATTGTGAGCCGTCGCGATTGATGGGACTGTCGTGCGAGGACGCACGACAAGGGGGGCCGAGCGGGGACGCTCGCCCTACTCTGGGGTCGAATCCGCCACTGAATGCCGACGGCGCCCGCCTGCCGGCGGAGCTCAAAAAATTCCGTTTGTATGCTTGATTCGGCCTGTAACGGCGGGTATAATAACAGGGTCAAGCTCAAAGCTCTTTCCCGCAGCACGTTGGAGGAGAAAGCATGCAACACTGCACGCCTGCGATTGTACATGGGGGACCATAGACCGTTCTGCGCATCGTGTTAGAACGTTTTTACGATTCAAGAGAGGAGACAAGAAATGAGCACATCAAAGAGCATCGTGGGGGCACTAGTGATCGTGGTCGCGTTTGCCGGGGTCGGTTTCGCCAACTGGGCGGACTCGTTCGACGGCGGCAAGCTGAACCTGTCGACGTGGCAGTTCCCGTCGTTTCCTCAGTTGACCGGCACGTTCAAGCAGACCGTCACGGCCGGAGTTGAGGGGAACCACTATCTCGCTTTCAAGGAGACCATGGTTCCCAGCAAGGGAGGGGCGGCCTTCGGCGCGGGGTTCGGCAGCCCTGAGAAGTTCAAGGACGTCCGCCTCGGCGCAACGGTGAACGTGGCCGGCGATGCCTCGCGCAACTATTACGGCCTCCTGGCCCGCGGCAGCTACTTCATCGACCCGGACGGCAAGCTGACCGGCGTGGCGCCGGGCGTGGTCGCCGACTGCTACATCATGCACATCGACTATCACTATGGTCCGGCCAACCTGAGCCTCGATCTCGAGAAAGTGGTCATGAACCAGAACATCATGGACGGCCCGGACATCGGGGTCGTTATCCCCCGGGTGGACAACGCGAGAAGCTACTACGCGGAGATCGAGGTGGTCGGGTCGGGTCCGGTGTACGTGACGGGACGCCTCTATGAGTTCAAGGGCGGCCCACTGGTGGCCCAGACGCCAACGATGGTGGACACCGACGCGAAAGACTCGTGGGAGGACGCGAACAAGCGTGACAAGGTGTTCACCGAGGGCATCAGCGGCATTTTCGCCCAGAACGAGGATGATATACCGGTAGGCTTCTATTGCACATGGGACGACGTGTCCTCCGTCTCCGACGGTCCGACGGCGGTGGTCCTGAGCCCCGCCGATGGCGCGACCGGGGTCTCCATACAGGCGACGCTGAGTTGGGTCGAGGCCAAGTTTGCCACGGGCCGGCAACTCTGGTTCGGCACGCCGGGGAATCTTGCGCTCGTCGAGCCGGGTCCCACCGGCGCGAGCTACGTCACGGGAAGGCTCGAAGCCGGCCAGACCTATCAATGGCGGGTGGACCAGATCGGGCCCGGCGGGACGGTCACCGGCCATACCTGGCAGTTCACCACCGGCCACGGTCTCGCGATCGACGATTTCGAGTCCTATGCTGACAGCTCGCAGATTGCGGCGGCATGGCCTCACAATATCCCGGGCTACGACTACATCTTCCTGGAGACCGGCACTATTCGCCAGGGCGCCAAAGCGATGAAGTTCACGTACCAGAACGGGGCCGATCCGTTCGTCACCGAGGCTACGCGGACCTTCGGTACGGCCCAGGATTGGACGGTCGGAAATCCCATCCAGCTCTCCGTGGACTTCCGGGGGGTGAGGGACAATGTGGAGCAGCCGCTGTATGTGAGAGTTGAGGATGATGCCGGAAATAAGGCGACTGTCAAGCATCCCGCCAGCTACGCGGTCCAGTCGGAACCCTGGCGCACGTGGGACATCGCGCTTGCCGACTTTGCCGGCGTGAATCTGGCGGGCGTCAAGAAGCTGACGATCGGCACCGGGTCCGGCACGGATTCCGGCCAAACGAGCGGAGATGTGGATACGCTCTATATCGACAACATCCGCCTGTCCTTTGCCCCGTAACGGGTTTGGGCCGACAGACGCGGTACTCAACGTGCTTTGACCTTGCGGCAGGACGGTGTCACATTCGCCCTGCCGCAAGTGTTTTCATCGCCTACTCGGCGTTGCATTGAGGCAATCCCATGTAGGTGGCACGATCCGGATTACTTCTCGATCTCCAAGACGACGACCGATTTCGCCGGGAGCCTGGCTTCGAAACCGCCTTCGACGACCTTGGCATCGGTAAACGAGGCCGGCTGAACGACGTTGGCGCTCTCAAAGGTATTGTGTGCCGTGATTTCGCCGGCCGTAAGGACCTGGCCGCTGATCCGCTTGGGCGAAAAGCCCTGCACCTGTGCCTTGACGCTGACCGGGCTGTGCGGATCGATGTTGCACAGCGACACGTGAATCTTGCCGTCGCGGTCCTGGGACGCGGACACGTTCATCGCGGGCAGCTTGTCCGCCTCGAACGTGTAGTCGGGGCTGGTCAGCTCCGTAGGCAGCAGTGTCGCGTCATGGTGGACCGTGTACAGGTAGTACACGTAGTAGGTCGGCGTCAGGACCATCCTGGGGCCGTCGGTCAGGATCATCGCCTGAAGGACGTTTACGGTCTGAGCGATGTTCGCCATTCTGACGCGGTCGCAGTGATTGTTGAAGATGTTGAGCGTCAGGCCGGCGACCATGGCGTCACGCAGGGAGTTCTGCTGATAGAGGAAGCCCGGGTTCGTGCCCGGCTCGACGGCATGCCAGGCGCCCCATTCATCGAAGATGATGGCGACCCGCTTCTGGGGGTCGGCCTTGTCCATGATCTCCATATGCTTGCTCAGGATTTCCTCGATCCGAAGGGCGCTGCCGAGCTGAAAGGACCAATCGATTTCGGTGAACTGCGTGGCCGAGCGGCTCCTTCGGCCGGAGCCGCAGTAGTAGTGCGGCGCCAGGCCCGCCATCATCGGCCGTCTGCCGCCGCCGGCTTGCTGCATCAGCACCTCGGTCCAGTCGTAGTTGGTTCCGTTCGGGCCGCAGGCGATCTTGAAGATGCGGTTCTCGCCGAAGTTGCGCACATAGGTCTGGTATCGCCTGTACTGATCGGCATAGAACTCCGGCGTCATACTGCCGCCGCAGCCCCAGTTCTCATTGCCGACTCCGAAGTACCGCAGCTTCCAGGGTTTATCGCGGCCGTTCTGCCGGCGCAGGTCCGCCATCGGGCTCTTGCCGTCGAACGTGATGTACTCGACCCAGTCGGCCATCTCCTCGACGGTGCCGCTGCCGACGTTGCCGCAGATGTAGGGCTCGCAGCCCAACTGCTCGCACAGGTCCATGAACTCGTGCGTGCCGAAATGGTTGTTCTCCGTCACGCCGCCCCAGTGCGTATTGACCATCGTGGGGCGTTTCTCCCGCGGGCCAATGCCGTCTCTCCAGTGGTACTCATCCGCGAAGCAACCGCCCGGCCAGCGAAGCACCGGGATTTTGATGGCCCGCAGGGCCTGAACGACATCGTTGCGGACGCCTCGCGTGTTCGGGATCGAGCTGTCCTCGCCGACCCAGAAGCCGCCATAGATGCAGTGGCCCAGATGCTCGGCGAAATGGCCGTAAATGTTCCGATTGATGGTTTCCTTGCCCTGGTCGGCCCGGATCGTAAGCTGCGCCGTCTTGTCCTGCGCCGCCGCCGGATAAGCGGAAAGGGCAAGGACGATTGCGAGACC
>Ga0214473_10002815_pt1 | contig 21298 bp, 20 predicted proteins | sample RVTome_7_FD_203509 | JGI IMG/M metagenome (GOLD analysis project Ga0214473, IMG submission 203509) | Soil microbial communities from uranium-contaminated site in the Upper Colorado River Basin, Wyoming, United States - RVT98D197 | ecosystem: Environmental > Terrestrial > Soil > Contaminated >... | reverse complement strand
CGACGACATCAGGCTTTTCCCGGCGGATCTTCTCCTCCAGATCGCGCCAGGGGTTTTCATTGAGGGTGCAATCCATATACTCGACATCGAATCCCTCGCGCTCCACGTAGGCCAGGAGTTGCAGGCAGCCCGGCGAGGGTGTCCATGCCCGCAGAATGGTCCAGATCTTATGAGGTGGGTCGATCAGCAAAAACCTCATCCTGATCTCATCTCCTTAGGATGGTGTGCCCTGTTCTCTGTTCAAGCGCCAGGTGACGAATTTCATGAGCAGTGCATTGATGCCGGGGATGCGGAATATAAGGTGGGATTTTGGTATGTCAAAGATCTCCCCGGAGATGAGCTTTCCGGAGAAATCCTTGACCTTCTTGGCGGCCTGCGTGAGCGCCTTGCCGTCCACGGTGGCAGCCTTTTTAAAGACGCCGTCGCAATAGCGGCACTGCGCGCATGAGGTCTGGTTGCAATCCTTTGTCTTAAAATGTTCGAGAAAGCCCTGCAACTTATTGTTATCGAGGTGAATGAGCTCGCGCACCTCCAAGTCAAAGACCTTCCCTAATTCAGAGATCTTCATGATGTTGACATGCTTGGGCTTGATAAAGTACTCCAAGTGCACCGGGGTGAAGGCGTTCTTCCGCGGCAGGGTGAAGAGATCCAAAAGGTTCCCGTCGTAACGCCGGTTTTCATAGGCCTGCACATGCTCGAGCAAGAGAGGGGTCCGTTTAAACCGCTCCGTGATCTTGAAATGTTCGTACCCCAGCTCTTCATACGCGGCGACATCCTCGGGCCTGATCCAGGGGGATTTCAGGAGCTCCACCGGGTCCGTCAATTTTCTGTAGAGGCACAGATACCCCGGATACTGGAGGTAACAGTAATCATCCTCCCCTGTGCGGGAGGAGTGGCCGTCGTGGTTGACATGTTCGTAATTATACGGGCATTGCCAGAGGCAGATGTTGTTCAGGATCAGCTCGAGATTGCAGTGCACCGCCTTTCTGATCTGCGCGAGGGTTTTGAACTCTCGGTTGATGTGCTCATCGATGATGATCTCCTCGACCCCCATTGCTTCGTATTGCAGGGCCTTGCGCACGGTATTGACCCGGGCCGTGGTGGAAACCTTGATTCTGAGGCGGGGGAAACGTTCCCGGACGAGATCGATGAGGTACGGCATCCCGATGGTGACGGCGTCGGCGCCGGCATGCTCGATCCATTCCAAGAGCTCGATGAGCTGTCCATACCCCTTTTTAGAGTATTGGAGGTTGCCAAGGCAGGGGGCATTGAGCAGGTAGCTGAACTCCAATCCCCTTTCATGGCAGGCATGAATGTAGTGTTCCACGTCGCCGCGATCCACCTGCGGCAAGACAAACCCCGGCCGCGCCCCGCCCACGATATCGAAGGGGAGCTTGCCGAAGAGGGCATCCACCGACGTCCCCTTAACGGCGTCAAGAAAGGCGATGTCCCAATTAGCTCCTACCCGCAGTTTCATCGTATGGTTACTGTAACAATCGGCATGTTATTTTGCAAGCGGTGCCACACGTTTGCAGTTATATATTGCAGACAATTGTCATGGCTGCTCGGCCTTCATCGGACGATTCAATCCCCTCTCACCCCCCTTTAGAAAACCGAAGGTGACCCTTTGGTCAGGGGGGAAGGGGGGATTTGAAATCTATTTTCGAGCAAATCCACTTCCCATTGACGCACCTCATTGCCGATGCTATGGTACTAGCTGCCATGATAACGCCGCGGCCATGTCCGATGTATTACTATGGCGGACTCCCTGTCAAAGGGACCAGGCGCAAGGGACGCTTGCGCATAGAGGGGGATGCACTATTTTTCAAGGTCCCCAAGGGCAAGGGAGGTGAGGCCGTCGACTTAAAGATCCCCTTTTCCAATATGGACAAGATCGTCCTCACCAGAGACAACTATTACGGCTCTGACACCGTCATCTTCAATCTCACTTTCCGCGACGAGCAGGGGAAGACCTTCACGCTCAGGTTTGCCCCGACCATCATCATCCCCCGGCGGAGGATTGCCCTCCAGCAGCAATGGTTCGCATTCCTGACCCAGGCCATCCCTTCTTCGGCAAAAGGCGCGCCCCGTTCCCGGCAATAATACGTACAACGGCGACTATTCCCCCCAGCAAAGGGCCTGGACCTCCCGGCTCTCCTTCAGCGCTGATGCAGGGCCCCCTTTGACCAGACGGCCATTGCGCATGATATAGCCGCGGTGGGCGATGGCCAGGGATAGTTGAATTTCCTGTTCCACGATGAAGATGGTCAAGCCGCACCTGTTCATTGCCTCAAAGGCGGCAAATATCTCGTCGATATACCGAGGGGCAAGCCCTGAAGAGGGCTCATCCAGCATCAGGAGCTTGGGTTTGCCCATCAGCGCCCTGCCGATGGCCAACATCTGCTGTTCGCCGCCGCTCAAGGTCCCAGCCCGCTGTCTCCCCCGCCGCTTCAGGATAGGAAACATTGCATGGATCCACGCCAGGTCTTCCTGTACCTCCTGTCTCATCCCTTTCCTTCTATATGACCCCAGTATGAGGTTGTCGAGCACCGAGAGGGTGGGAAAGATATGGCGCCCCTGGGGCACATGCCCGATGCCCTTGGCCACGATCCTGTGGGGATCGAGGTTGGTGATATCTTTTTCTTGAAAAAAGATCCGTCCTTCGGTTGTCTCCAGGATGCCGGAGATGGTAAGGAGCAGCGTGGTCTTTCCCGCCTTGTTCGGGCCGATGAGGGCAACCACCTCCCCTGCCTTGACCTCCAGGGAGATCTCGTTGAGAGCGATGAAGGGCCCGTAATGGACAATCAGTTTTTTTATCCTAAGCACCCTTTCCTCCGCCAGTAAGGTATGCCTCGATGACGCGGCGGTCTTTTTTCACCGTCGCGGGGGTATCGTCGGCGATGAGCTCACCATTATGGAGCACCGCTACCTCATCCGCTATCTCCATGACCATCCCTTGGTGATGCTCCACGACCACGATGGTGGTCCCCTGCTCTCTGAGGTGGCATACCTTTTCTGAAAGCCTTTTTACCTCGCCAGGAGTGAGGCCAGCAGCCGGCTCATCCAGCAGCAGGAGCCTGGGCTGCATGGCGAGGGCCCTGCCCAATTCCAGCATCTTCTGTTGGCCAAAGGAGAGTTGCATGGCGGACCATTTCCACCTACCGAGAAGGCCAAGGAATTCCAATATCTGCTTTGCCTCCTTGAGCGCTGCCTTTTCTCCCTTGTGTATCCAGGGGAGCCAGAAGCCGCAGGAAAGAAAATTTCCTCGCACCCTGGTGTGCATCCCCGTCAAGATATTTTCTACCACGGTCATGGTGCCTAATATTTGGATGGTCTGAAAGGTCCTCCCCACACCCAGGGCGGCGATCTCATGCGGTGCCTTGCCTGTGATGTCCACCCCATCAAAGGAGATCTTGCCTGCGGTGGGGCTTTCCAGGCCGGTGATCAGGTGAAAGAGGGTGGTCTTACCTGCCCCATTAGGGCCGATAAGCCCCTTGATGACCCCCTGCCTCACAGCGAGCGACACCCGGTTCAAGGCGAGGACGCCGTCGTAGCTCTTGCTTATACTATTGATATCAAGCAGTGGCTTCACGAATCGACCCTTTCCCTCCGCCGCTTCCTCCCCCAGTAGCTGATGAGATATATCAACCGGGCATTGAGACGGGTTGCGACGCCGTCGGGGAAGAAGATAAGGAAGAGGATGAAGATGACCCCAAAGATAGGAAGACTATATTCCTGGTAGACCGCGAGGCTGTTGCTGAGCCAGGTAAGGAAGATGGCTGCGAAGATGGGGCCGTAGAGGGTGCCCATACCCCCCAGAATGACCATCATGACCATGAGCACGGACAGTCCCAGGCCGAAGGCATCTGGGCTGGCCGTGGAGATGACGCCGGCGAAGAGGCTGCCGGCAAGACCAGCAAAGGCAGCGCTGATCACAAAGACCCCGAGCTTGACCCGGGCCACATCGATGCCGACGCTGGCAGCGGCATCTTCACTCGCCGCCACGGCCAAGAGGGCCCTGCCCATCTTGGAGCGCACCAGGTTTTTCGCAAAGAGGACTAAGCCGATCAGGACCCCCCAGATCAGGCAGTACTGCTTGAGATAGGTATCAAAGGCGAAGCCCGCCACCGAGAACCAGGGGACGCCGAAGATCCCGCTTACCCCGCCGGTGAGGTCCCGTGCCTCCCTGACGATGACCAGGAAGATCTCGCCAAACCCCAGCGTGGCCAGGGCCAAGAAATATCCTTTTAGTTTCAGAATAGGCTTGCCAATGAGATAGGCACAGGCAGCCGCCGCTGCAGCTGCAGCCCAGAAGGCCCCCACCGTCGGGGCCCCGTAGCGGGTAGTGAGGATGGCAAAGGTGTAGGCCCCAATCCCGAAAAAGGCGGCATGGCCCAGGGAGATCTGCCCGGCATATCCGAGAAAGAGGCTCAACCCCAGGGCCACTATGGCGTAGATCCCCGCCAGACCCATCAGAAAGAGGGAACTAGGCCAGATCACGGGGAGCAGCACCAGGACTGCCAGAAAGAAGAAATCCCTTTTTTTAATAAATTCCCTTCTATACGGAAGATGAGGGTCGGGCAAGATCAGGGAGATTAGCCACAAGCCCCCGGTGTAGAGGAGATCCCTCTTTCTGAACTCATGTTGCTGCCCTGTTACCATCGTCGGCTGTCGATAAAGGGTGAGCCCAGGATCCCCTTGGGTCTGAAATAGAGAATAAGCAACAGGACCACAAAGGCCACCCCGTCCTTGTAACCCGCAGGGATGAAGGCGACACTTAGGGATTCCACGATACCGAGGGCAAAACCGCCCAAGATTGCCCCGCTGTTTTTCCCCCAACCCCCCAGGACCGCGGCGATAAAGCCCTTTAATCCCAGCAGCGTGCCCGAGTTGTAGCTGGTGTAAAAGAGAGGCGTGACCAGGACGCCGGCGATGGACCCCATGGCGGCGCTCACGCCGAAGGCTAAAAAGACCATGAGGTTTCTGGGAATCCCCGCGAGGTCGGCGCCCAGGGGATCGGTGGAGCTTGCCTCCATGGCCTTGCCCACGAGGGTACGGTGAGAGAGGAGGTGAAGGGCAAGTAATAACGAGAAGGTGGCCCCGAGCACCCAGAGGCTCTGGGGGGCGATCGCTATCCCTCCGAGCTGCAGGGAAAGGGCGCTGGAGAAGGGGGGCAGGGCCTTGGGCAATGTCCCAAAGAGGAGCGCACTGGTGTTACTGAGAAATATCGATGCCCCCAAGGTGGCCATGATCAGGATGAGGGCAGGGGCCTTGCGTAAGGGGTAGATCACGAGCAGATGGAGGACGAAGCCGAGGATCGTGACGAAGATCACTGCCACCAGGACGGCGATGGGGTAGGGGAGCCTGGACACCGTGATGAAGAAGAAGGTGATTACCCCCCCCAACATGACGAACTCTCCCTGGGCAAAGTTTAGGATCTGGGAGGCCCTGACAATGATGACGAATCCTAAGGCAACCAAGGCGTAGATTGCCCCCATGGTGATGCCGGAGACAAACAATTGTGGCATATATACCCAGGGCGTCACGGGGTCCTCCGGTTAATGAAAAAAGGGGTGAGCGGAACCAGCTCTCCTCCCACCCCTCAATCTACCTAGTATGACGCTTACGTTCAACCTCTATTATTATTTATAGCCGGGGAAGGTGATACGCTTGAACTGACCCCCTTCGATCCTGATGAAGACCATATCCTCTTTACGCAGGCCGTCGTGGTCCGTGGGGCTGTAGTTGTATATGCCGTGGCACGCCTTAAACCCCTTGGTGGCCTCCAAGGCATCCCGGAATTGGGCCCTCGTGACCTTGCCCTGGCACCGCTTTAAGGCATCGTAGACAAGCCAGGTGGCATCATGGGCATGGCCGGCTATCTGATCCGCCCCGATCTTATAGCGCTCCTGCATCCTCTTGTCGAAATCGGTAACGATCAATCGTATCGGGTCGTCCTTATCGAGCTGGTCGGGGACCACTGGCTTCCCGGCCGCGAATTCCACCCCCTCCATCGCCGCCCCACCCAGGGCTATAATAAAGCCGAAGCCGAAGGCGTGCGTCCCGATGACCGGGGTCTTCATGCCCAGGGCACGCATATTTTTGACGACGATCGGTCCCGGAGGCCCGCCGGTGCAGGCGTAGAGGCAATCCACCTTTTCTTTCTCGATGATGGGTTTGAGCTTGATCAGCTGCGGCGTCATGTCTATGTCGCTCGGCGCATGGGTCTCCTTGGAGATGATGACCTTCATCCCTTTCTCCTCACCGAATTTTTTGAAATAATCAGCCAGGCTCAAGGCCAGGGGCCAATTGCCCGGGAAGACCAGGACCGTCTTATACCCGCGGGCCAGGCAAAGGTCCACCAATTTTTGCGAGACGATAATATCGCTCTGGGCGATGTTGAAGGCCCACCGCTGCTTGAGTGCCCGCACCATGGGGGTGGAGGGACAGAAGATGATGTTGGTGATTCCTTCCCGCTCGGCTATGGCCCTGGTGGTCGCCTGGAGGGGGTCCTCAAAGGGCCCGACAACTGCCACGATATCCTTGGCACGGGCGAACTTGGTCATGATGGCTGCGGCCCTGCCCTGGTCGAAGCCGTTGTCCTCGATGATCAGCTCCAGAGGGTGGCCGTCAACCCCACCCATGGCATTGATCTTATCCACCTCCATGGTCATGGCCATCTTGACGGTCTTGGTCACCTCTGCCCAGGGACCGGTCAGCTCGAGGTTAACCCCGATCTTATAAGGGGCCTTGGCTGCTGCATGGGCAAAGACTGGCCATGCAAGGATAAGGCAGAGGGCAAGCACGATCGTGAATACTCCATACCTTCTTACGTTCATATCAATACCTCCTCCTTTATGTTATACCCTAAACTGCTGCGCGATCTCAAGACCTGTGCAGAGAGGATACGTGTGCATCTGTGCCTGTTTCCTTCTGTTTGAGTCTGTCCATCAGGGCGAGGACATTGCAGAACAGGCGTCCGGTCCAGGCAGGGCCGGATCTTCTCGCATTGGGGTTGATAAAGCAGAAATGCCTGCATTTGATCTTTTGCAGGGCCTGTTCAAAACCCTTGATGTCCGTAACCCCATCACCAGGGGCGAAATAATCCGGGATGAAATAGCCCAATGATGAATAGGTCTGATTATACTTGGAGCTATGCGCGCGGTAAAAATCCCTAAAGTGCGGCCTGTCGTGCGTAATGCCATATTTTTGCGGATCCATGTGCCAGGGAGACCCCGGCTCAATCTCGATGGAGAGGACCCGGATGCAGCGGACGTTTTTGAATCTTCGCTTGATGAACCTTTTGAGTCTGATCGTCTCTTGCAAATCATCCGGGGTCTCTCCGGGAATGCCATAGGTAAAAAAGACCTCGCTCATTACCCCCAGCGCCTGCAGATACCGCAGACAATCCAGGAGCTCTTCATTGGAGTAGGTGCAGTGTTTGTGCAACTGCCTCAGCCGCTCAGAGCCGGTGTCTGGGGAGATGCATAAAAACGAATCTTCATGGGGGAAGGTAGCATGGAAGGCGTCCATGAACGGCTTGGTCGGGAGGCCGTGGCACTCGAAGACCATCTCGCAGTGAATGTTGTTCTCACGTATCTTGGCAAAGAGCTCGATGAAAAAATCCTGGTTGTCGGGGTAGGGATCGAAGACCACGTACATCGTCTCGTAGCCGTAGGATAATGCTTCGTTGATGGATTCCAGTATCTTATCGATCGACCGGTAGATGGGCTTGGTGCGCCGGGTGATGAACCGCTGGGAGAGGCAGCTGCCGGCGCACCAGGTGCACGTCATAGGGCATCCCCTGCCGATTGCCAAGGGAAAGGTCTTGGAGCCGATGGAAAGCTTGTGGAAATTGGCCTCTTTGGAAAAACTCTTCTTCCACATAAAGGGGTGACCGAAGTAATCGACATAGGTCTTGTAGTTTTTGAGGAGGGGGAGGTTGGTAAAACGCAGGGCATTGAGATCCGCTTCCGTGGCGCAATAAAAGGCTGCGTTTTCGATGATCTTGCCGTTTGAGCGCCAGGTCAGGTTGGGGACCAGGTGCAAGTCACGCTTCTTGTGTGTCACCTGTTCCACCAACCTCAGCAGGGGCTCTTCCGCATCTCCTTGGATAACGGCGTCAAGGCAGGGAAAGTCTTCGAGGATCTCGCGGTGGTAATAGCTGGCGGTAAACCCGCCCACGCAGATGAAGATATCAGGAAACCGGGCCTTGATTGCCTCGGCAACCTTGATGACGTCATAGGACTGGTAGTGCCAATGGAGGGAGAGGGCGACCACTGCAGGATGGGTCTTTCCGACATAATCGACGATATCAAAGTCGTGATCTTCGATCCACTCGATGCCCAGGTGCGCGATCTGTGCTGCGTAGCCGTGTTGATCGAGATTGTCCACCAAGGCAAAGATGCCCATGGGGAGGTAATTGATCCAGATAAAATCCCCGAGCGGTTTATACCAATTGTCAAACTTGGGGGCATGAACGAGCAAACAATCAAGCTTTTTCTTATTCATCTTTTTCCCTCCGACCTTCCTGGTTTTAGTCCCCATATTGCTTAACACCCCCTTCCCTGTTCTGCCGTTGCGACGTGCTGCCAAAGCCCCATCTGTTCAAGTGCCTGCCGCAGCGGATCGCGGGAGGGTTCGGGGGTGCCCAGCCAGAAGGCATGGACAATCGCTTCGGTGCCCACCGTCTGATTCGTTTGGGAGTTTTTGTCTTTGCCTGCGATCTGGGCGGCGCCGCTGATGGTCTTCATCCGGGCGATCTCGGCAAGCGGCGGCGGTACAAAGACCATCAGGCTGTCGAGCACCGAGGTCGCCTCCGGGCTCACATGAATATTGCTCACATCCAGGGGGGTATTCTCTGCAAGCGTGCGGCGTTCGATGATGGCCTCGATAAAGAGGTCGAATCGCTTAAGAATCGCTTGGCGTTTCGCCTCATCCACCTGCACCGTTTTCTCTGCCCAACGTTTGCAGTAGCCGCATTCCTCGCACGAGCTATGGTAGCAGTCGTGTGTCTTGAAGTGTTTTGCAAAGCCGTCCAGGGCACGGTTGTCTATCTGCATTACATCGGAAAAGGAATAGCCGAAGATGTCGGCCATCTCGAGCATCAGGTCGATATTGACCAGCTCGGGCTTGATGAGATATTCCAGATTCGGCGGGTTGTAGGCATTGCGGCGCGGCAGGGTCAAGAGCTCGACGAAGTTGCCGTCAAAGCGCCTGTCTTCATAGGCGCGGACCACCTGCATCAGGGTCTCGGTGTTGCGAAAGCGCTCGAGGAGCTTGAGGGAATCGATGCCGATCTCCTCGTAGTCGCCGACGTCCTCCGGCCGCACCCAGCGCGCCTTGAGCAGCTCATCGGGGCTCCCCAGTTTTAACCGCTGGCAGTATACCTGGCAGTGGTCCAGGACAAAACCGCCGCTCACATGGCCGCCCTGCGAGGAATGCGACATCATGTTGATATGGTTTGTGTCGAGATAACACATATAGAGACAGGAAGGGTTGGCGATGACCTCGAGCTGGCAACGGAGTGCTCGCCGCATCGCCTTGAGGGAGGCGAAGTCGCGGGTGGCATACTCCGCCAGGATGATCTCATCCGCCCCCATTGCCTCCCAGTATTTGGCGCGCTTGACATTGGCCACGCGCGCCCAGCTGGATACCACCACCTTAAACTGCGGAAAATGGCGTTTGAGCCACACCAACATGATCGGCAGGGTGACGGTTACCTTGTCAGCCCCTGTCGCGGCGACCCATTCGATATGGTCAAACAGGGCACGGTTGCCTTGCCGGGTCATCTCCAGGTTGTCCTGGCAGGCGCCGTTGAGGAGATAGTTAAAGTGAAGGCCTTGTTTCCGCGCCGCGGCGATAAATTCTTTCGCCTGCTCTCGGTTGACCTTCGGCGCCAGAAAGGAACCGCGCCCGCCGCCGAAGGGGTCGTCGGTGATCTGGCCGAAGAGCGAATCTACCGAAGAGGCCTCTTTGCTCAAGCGATCTAAAAGTGTTTCATCCCAATTGCACGCCACTGAGTACTTCATTTGACAATCCTCCTGTGATAGTCACCTTGTTATTCAAAGAGACCTTATTAAGCAACCTCCATGCCAGTGGACCGGGCCTGTATTCAGCCGATTTTATTAGGAAATTTAATAGGGGTTGGGAAAAGCATGTTCCATATTGGAACAGTTGTTACAGGATGGAGCTACTCGGACAAGCAGCAAGTTTATCAGCCAATCTCGAGTCTTATGGATTTCTTTCAAAAAACCTTGACATGCACAAACCTTGCTTATATATTTAAGCTATTACTTAATCACTTAATTATAGCGTTGTTAACCTATGAAAATAGAACCATCCGAGATATGTAAAGTGCTGAGCGTGGAAACACGCGTAAAGATAGTCGAGCTCCTTAAAGCCCGGGGACCGTTAGGTGCTCAGGATATTGCCGCAACCATCGGGATAACGACTGCGGCTGTATCGCAACACCTCAAGGTATTGAAACAAGCAGGTCTTGTCAGAAGCGAGAGGAAAGGATACTGGATACCATATTCAATAGATGAGAAGGCAATGGAAGATTGTCGGCAAATATTAAATGAGGTTTGTACGTGCGGATGTCAAGGAACAGGAAAATTTAGGGGAACTGAATTAGAAGGATCAACCGCGGCATCCCTAAAAAAGTATGAGGAAGAACTCAGAAAAGAGCTTCGTATTGTCCGACAAAGGTTGCAGAAGATTGAGTCTATGAACAAGTAAGCAATTTTTTTTGTGTATATAGTTAAGTTATTGCTTAAACTCTTAAACAGAAAGGTGGTGATCAAGATGGCGGAAAAAAAGAGCAGCTGTGACTGCGGATGCATTCCGCGCAAACAAAAGAGTGTGAAAGCAGCCAAAAGCAAAAAGAAGGCCAAGAAGTCTAAGTAGGCAGAGCATCGCCAAGGGGGATGGGGAAGCAGAAAAAATCCCCCTCCCCTTTGGCCTCTATGTGCAGGATTTATCGGAAGGAGGTGTACCATGACTCTCTGGGTAGTGGCATTGAGCCATTTTCTCCATGCTATGGGAACAGTAGTATGGATTGGCGGAATCCTGATGACTCTTTTGGTAATAGTACCGGGCTCAAAAGCAGCTTTGGAATCGCCGCCTCTGGTTGGCAAACTGATGAAGGAGGTTGCACGACGCTTCACTCCACTGGCTAATATGAGCATCCTTCTGCTCATTGCGACGGGTATTATCATGTTGTACTATGACAAAAACTATACATCTTTTTTAGATTTGAAAAAAAGTTGGAATGTGGTGATTGCTATAAAACATTCTTTCGTCGCCACCATGATTCTTATCCACTTTTACAGGGGATTGATACTGAATCCAAAAATCGAAAAATTCAGTTCAAAACGGGATGAAATACGATCAGCAAGATTAAAGAAGATTTCAATGGACCTTGTCAAAGTCAACCTTGTATTGGGAATCATAGTCCTGCTGCTCACTGCGGTCTCGATATCCATGTGATCCGTAACACCATCGGCTTATTCAATGGCGGATGACTATGATATCAGCCCGTATTCCTTCAACCGCCTCCAGAGGGTATTGCGCCCGATGCCGAGCTCACGTGCTGTCTCTGCCTGGTTGCCGCCGTGCCGCTTGAGGGCAGAGAGGGTGTGACGCCGCTCCAGCTCCTTGAGGGTGATCCCCCGGTCACTTGCCGTATCAGGCAGGGGGGTCCCGAGGGAGAGCTCCTGCGCAGTAATGGAAGAGGAGCGGCAGAGGATGACGCCCCGCTCCACGGCGTTTTCCAGCTCCCGCACGTTGCCGGGCCAGGGATGGGCGAGCATGGCCTGGGCTGTATCAGGGGCAAAGCCTGCTATCTTTTTCTTGGCCCTCTTTTTATAGACTTCCAGGAAGTGCTGGGCCAAAGGGATGATGTCATCTGGCCGCTCCCGCAAAGGTGGGATCGAGATCCTGACCACGTTGAGGCGGTAGAAGAGGTCATCGCGGAGGGTGCCCTGGGCCACCAGGGAGTCGACCCGCTTGTTGGTGGCGGTCACGATGCGGACGTCGACCCTGATAGGCTGTGTGCTCCCTAACCTCCGCACCTCCCCCTCCTGCAGCACACGCAGGAGCCGCCCCTGAAGCGGCAAAGGCATGTCGGCGATCTCATCGAGAAAGAGGGTGCCTCTATGGGCCGCCTCAAAGAGCCCTTTGCGGCTCTTGTCTGCGCCGGTAAAAGCGCCCTTTTCATAGCCAAAGAGCTCGCTCTCCAAGAGCGTCTCGGGAAAGGTGCTGCAGTTGACGGGGATGAAGGGGCGAGCCTTGCGCAAGCTTCCCCGGTGGATGGCACGCGCGACGAGCTCTTTGCCTGTGCCGCTTTCGCCTTCGATCAGGACGGTAGCGTCAGTGGGGGCAACCTGGTCTATCTTAGCCAAGACCTCCCGCATCTCTTTGCTCGCGGCAACAATCCGCCCCTGTCCCTGGAGCTCTTGCCGCAGGTCCTGCACCTCCCTGACCAGGGCCTTGCGCTCCAAGGCCCTCGCTATCTTCAACAGCAATTCCTCTTCGTCAAAGGGCTTGCCGATGTAGTCATAGGCCCCGAGCCGCATCGCCTCGACAGCCGTGGCGATGGTCCCGTAGGCGGTGAAGATAAGGACCTCGGCCTGGGGATCAACAGCCTTGATGTGGCGCAGGAGCTCGATCCCGTCCATCCCCTCCATCTTGAGGTCGGTGAGGATCATGTCGTACTCCCCCGGCGCCAGCATGGGCAGGGCCTCTGCCCCTGATTCAGCGAGCGAGACCCCGTACCCCTCCCTCTTTAAAAGGATCGAGAGGGTGGTTCGCATAGAAGGCTCGTCATCGACCACCAGTATGCGGCCTTTGTCTTCTTTTTCCGTCATCCTTTATCCTGCAGGGGAAGCGATATGGTAAAGAGAGTCCAGGAGCGGCTGTCGCTTGTCACCTGGATAAAGCCCTTATGGGCCTCCACGATCCTGCTGGCGATGGAGAGCCCGAGGCCGGTTCCCTTGCGCTTTTTCGTGTACAGGGGCTCGAAGATCCGCTCCCTCTGCTCAAGGGGTATGCCCGGCCCCGTGTCCCGGAATGCCACCTCGGCCCAGCGACCATTGCGAGAGGTGGAGACGAGCAGCTCTCCCTCACCGCCCATGGCCTGGGCGCTGTTGAGGGCGATATTCGCAAAGACCTGCTCCAACTGCTCCGCATCACAGGGGATCTCCTTGACCTGTGGGTCCAGACGCACGGTGATGTGGACCCGCTGGAAGGCCTCGTTCCTCTTCAGCCCTTCAATGGTCCTTTGGAGGATGGGGTGTAAGGGGCTCATCCTGATCCTGGGCTGGGGGTCTTTGGAGAAATCGAGGAAATCGGCCAGGAAGCGGTCCAAGCGGCCAGACTCTTGCTTGATCACCCCGATCAGATCCTCCTGCTCACCCCCTGTTGCCTTGGGGAGGAGCTTGGCCGCAGTCACCAGGGAGCCCAGGGGGTTGCGGATCTCGTGGGCCAGGCCGGCGGAAAACTCTCCGAGCCTGGCCAGGCGGTTCATCCTCTGTAAGGCCTCGGTCCTCTCCTGGACCTTGTGCTCCAGCTCCTCGACCATCTGTGCCTTTTGGGCCGCCATCATGGCCCGCCAGTCCGCCCACATCCAGACCAGGGCCATGAGCGCAAAGGCGACCATGACGAGGATGGCATTCCTGATTTCCCGTTTCTCAAACCCCGCTGTCCAGGCGATGACCTCGTGGTAGGGGGTACTGGAGAGGAGAAAGGTGCCGTCCTTCAAGGGGAGGTAGACCCAGTATATATCACCGTGGCGAAAGCCGCCTTGGCGGGAAGTGAGCGAGGCGAGGATCTCCTCGCCCTGTTTGCTGGTGAGGGGATTGCTCTTGCCCAGGGGGACGAGTTCCCTTGCTGCGGTCACGCGATAGAAGGGACCTGGGAAGGTCCCCTTTTCCCCAGCTGCCTTTTGCAGCGCAATCAATTGCTGTTGGGTAAACCCCTGCTCTGCCCTGGCGCGCAGCTCCCAGATGCTGCTGCGGGCCAGGAGCACCACCACCACACAGATAAAGACCATCAGGGCCAAAAACCGTAAGGCCCTCTTGAGAGACATAATGTGTTTACCCTTCTTCTCTGCGGGATGGCATCAGGATACCAGCAAACAGGAATGGGTTCAATGGGGGAAGGAAAGGGATTTAACTATTACAAGGGGCGCCCAGGGATGGGCGCCCCTTGTATACATCTCGAGAAAGAGCGATTACATATGGGGCATCTTAGGACTCTATTACGGCACCAGGAAACGGTTGGTCCAGTCCGGCCGGGCCGGGGCCTTGTTTTCTTCTAACATCTGTTGCCATCGCTCGTCCGTCAGCCTATCGCTCACCGGCCAGGTAAACTCATAGTAGGAGAAGACCCCGCCCCTGGTCAGGGTAGGCACCCCATTGACCTCTACGATGACGAATATCTCATCCACCGTACCGACACCCTCCTCGAGCGCCTGAGCTAGAGAAGTCGCAATGTCAGCCACTACCGCCACATTGCGATCAGGGCCTTCCAGTACAACATCGTAGCGAACTTCTTTATCACTCATAAGTTCTTTGGTAAGGTATTCCAGCGTACTGCCGTAAACCCGGATCTCCTCGTATTCCTTGTCGGTGATCTTTCCGCCGGTTACCTCTTTTCTGGCTATCCGCTCGAGAAAAGCGAGGAGATCCCCCATCGATCGTGCGCTGTCCTCAAATCTGCTGGTCAGCAGGTTCCTCTTGCGCAATCCCTCTTTGCTCTGTTTCAACAAGCGCCCCAACCGGGCGAAGAAGTCCGGCACCGGTTCGACATAGCCGCGCACCTTAGGGGGCTCTTCCCCCTCACCAGCCTCGGCACCGGATGGCTTTGCATAGAGAATCGTATCATGGCGTAGCTCTGCCCAGCTCGCCAGGGCGGTGTGTAACTGCTTGTATCTCCATGCCTCGGAATGGGCGAACGGAGGGGCCTTTGGATGAGCGGGCTTGAGCAGGACGCGGAGAGAGTCCAACCAGCTCCAGTAGAGGTTTTGCTCCCACTCTGATGGGGGGCGCGCTGCAAATTCCTTTGTTAATTTCTCTCTCTCCGGCAGATAACCGGACCAGCGAGCAGGCTCACGGTAATTCGTATCAAGCAGCTCTATCGCCTCGGGAACATTAAAGACCGCAAAGAGATCGAGGCCTTTGGGGAAGTTCCGCTTGCCGTATTTTGTTAACCGCTGGAAGATCTCGCTATCAGGCAGATAACGCTGCCCCATGAACCTCACCCCGGCATTAGGCATGTCGATGTAGGCTGTCTCGATCTTTATCGGGTTCAGTTTCGTGAGACTTTTTTTAATTTTTTGAAGCTTGTTATCATCGGAGAATTGCGACACCTGGAAGACCTTGTCGCCATAGACCTCCTTCAGCGCCTGCTGCACGTGTTCAGGGAAAAGGTCGTCCGCGCGACCGACGTAGAATGTCGTCGGTTCATAGATCGTCTCCCAGAGGTCTTTCAGCCGGCCTTTGCCCCACCGGGGGTCGTTAATGTCGTAGTACAAGAGATAGTAGGTAGATAGCAGTACCGCGCGCACGTGATCATCCGATTTCAGATCGAATATCGACTGTCCGAACCAGAGCATCCCGAGGAAATACCTCATGAGCTCATTAGATCTGGTGTAGTGACCGCGCGGTACGAACTGGGAATAATCCATCTTGTGTCCAAAACAGGGAGAGACTGTGCGTCCGGTATGGGCCTTTATCAGCGTCAGTTCCCCTTGGACCTTGCCTGCCAGCCCCTGGGGAACTACCGGTAACATGCCGGTAAAAAGCCCCTTGGCCACGGCGAAGTAGATGATCAACATCTCCGTGGCCTTTTTTACCTTTGCCTCTTTGGTGTTATTGTATGTATTTTGGGCCCGCTCCAGCATCGTGCTCGACAAGGTGGTCGCTAGAGGGAGGAGCTTTTCTTGCTCGACGTGGCGGAGGGAGAGATCGAAAAATATATGGTAGAGCTGCAATACCGAGTCCGAGGTGATAAAGTTGGGGATATCGTGATATTTGTTTTCATCATAGAGGAAAAAGAACTGTTCGTGCTTAGCAGGTCTTACCAGAAAACCGTTATCCTCGAGCATCCGCCTCGATGCACCGGTGAATTCTGGAAACTGCCGCAGATTGTTGATGAGAGCAAGATTGCCCTTCGCAGGCATCAAATCTACCCTCTATACAACCTCTGTACCCTTAAGCTTTAAAGCCGCTGCCGCAAGCGCCGCCGGGTCTCTCAGTTTGGCCAGCTCCTCCGCGGATTCCTGCACCTTTTCCAGGTTGTTGAAAATGCGGTCCAGGAAATCGCCGCCCTTGGTCGGTATCAGAAAGATATGGGTATGGGGTATCCTCCTGCCGCGGGCATAGAGGCAGACAAACTCCGGTGCGAAGGCCTTCATGAGTTTTTTTGCCATGATCCTGGCCGCGCGGAAGAGGCTCTCGTTCTCCTCCTCGGTAAGGTCGTGCCACCAGGGCACATGCCGCTTCGGGATGACCAGCGAGTGCCCCTCGGCAAAGGGATTGATGTCCAGTATCCCCAGGGAGAGCTCGTCCTCGTAGATGCGGTGGGCAGGGGCGTTTCCGGCAACTATCTCACAAAAGACACATCTCTGATCGGCTTTCTTATCCATATTTTATGCCTCCGTGCTGGCGGGATTGCCGTGCAAACAGTTGTTCATCTTGCACGATATCAGCAAAAAAGTACGGGTTCAATGGGGAAGGGGCTTTTCAACGGGAGATGGGCCAGGACATGGGTCTTGCCAAATTCTGACAATGGGGTAATATGGATGGGCAAAGGGGCCTTGGAACTCTTTATTCCAAGAAATACCGCAGGTTAGGAGGACACTAGATGCTTGAAGGAAAGACCTTTCTCGAGATATTTCAGATCGGCGGCTTCACCATGTATATCCTGGTGCTCTGCTCTTTTTTGTCCATCACCATCCTGTTAGAAAGGATACTCTATTATAGAAAGCTCTCCCAGGCCGACAGGGCGGCGTTCATGGCAACCATAGCCAGGGCAATAAAAAGCGGCAATATCCAAAAGGCGATAGACATCTGCAAGGATACGCTTGCCCCATTCTCGGCCGTGGTCTGTTCCGGACTCGAGCGCTTTCGTCAGCGTGACAAGGAGATATCCAACGCGATGGAGCGGGAGATCACCATCGAGACCGCAAAACTGGAGCGCTTTACCGGCATCGTGGGGACCATCGGGAACACGGCGGTCTATATCGGGCTCTTTGGGACGGTGCTGGGGATCATCAGGGCATTTCATGATATCGCCGCTGCAGGTGCCGGCGGGATGAGCATCGTGATCGGAGGGGTTGCCGAGGCACTGATCTGCACGGCAACAGGGCTTTTTGTCGCCATTCCTGCGGTTATTGCCTTCAATTATTTTTCCAAGAGGGTGGAGTCGTTCGTCATCGACATGGAATTGAGCGCCTCCGAATTGATCGACATGCTCGGCAGGAAGTAGTATGAAGAGAAGGACAAAGACACCTCAATTGATGGCGGAGATCAACATCACCCCTTTTACCGATGTCGTCTTGGTTCTCTTGATCATCTTCATGATAGCCACCCCCTTCATCTATCAATCGAGCATGAAGGTACAGCTGCCGCAGGCAACAAAATCCGCAGAGACATCGCGCGACGTCATCATCATTATCAATGCCGAGGGCGGGGTCTTTCTTGATGATGCCAGAATCGAGCTGGATGCCTTAAAGGATAAGCTGAAGACAATGGTGCAGAAAAATCCCGATCTCTCCGTGATCATCAACGGGGATAAAAACGTCAGATATGATGCCGTGATACAGGTGATGGATGTCCTGACACAATCGGGCGTGAAAAATCCAGGGTTAGGCATAGAGCTCAAGAAATGAAAGGATTACGAGGCATGCCGGGCGCGCTTCGATCCGATAGGGTCGGTTTGCTGAAGACAGGCACTGTCTCCTTGTTATTCCATATCGTCATTCTCGCCTTTCTCAGCCTCAGCCTGGGGTCCGGAGGCGGGTCTTCCATTTATCGCTTTTCCATCAGGCCTTATTCACCGGCGGGAGACGGCAGGGCCAAGGGTGGTTCCCATCCCGGCCTTGTCAGATCGCCTTCTGCGGAAAAGGCGCGTTCGGCCAAGACCGCCATCCAAAAAAATAACGCTGCGCACCAGATAAAACAGGGCATCTCCCTGGATAGGCGGAAAAAGCCTTTACAGCGCCGCGAGGCGGCACCCGACGTCACCGTAGCAGCGGCAGTCAAGGATGCTCAGGGAGCTGATCCTCTCCCTGCCCGCCAGTTGGAGCTGGCTAAAGGCACCAGCGCGGATGCGGGAAAAGAACTTGGCCAGGAATCAGGGATGGGACAAGGTGGGTCTGGAAGCGGCTTTGGAGAGGGGGAAGAAGGCTTCGGGTGGGGATGGTCCGGCGTCTCTTCACCGAGGTATGCACAGAATCCCAAACCCGTCTATCCTCAGGAGGCGCGCGAAAAGGGATATCAGGGCAAGGTCCTCTTGCGGGTGGAGGTGCTCGCAAACGGCCGGGTGGGGCAGGTCGCCGTGAAAAAATCGTCCGGTTGTGAGACGCTGGATCGCTCCGCCCTTGCCGCGGTCAGAGAATGGAGATTCATCCCGGCACGAAAGGGAGAGGTTGCCGTCCCCGTGTGGGTCATCATCCCGGTTAAATTTCAGCTCCTATGAAAAGGCGTGCGCCAAGCAATGAGAAGAGCGGCCTGCCAAAGGCGGGTGCCTTCTCACTCCTGTTCCATATAGCCCTCATCATCATCCTGGGCTTGAGCGCGCGGCTTATGATTACAAAAGTGGTCCCCTCTGTTTACCGGGTCGCCATCATGCCTTTTTCCCCGCCGGGAGACGGCGTTCCCAAGGGAGGCCCCGGCGTAACGCCCCCTGCCCAAGATCTGCCTGCGCCGCCGACAGCTGAAAAGCCAAAGACCGAGGAGAGCAAGAAGCCGGCTGAGATCGTTGCTGCAGTGAAGCCGGAACAGAAGAAGCCGGAACAAAAGAAGGAAAAGCCTCCCAAGGAGGAAGTCTCCCTCATCCCTAAAAAACAACAAACGCCCCCTGCTAAAAAAGATGAGCAGCGTGCTAAGGAAGAGGAGTCCGATAGGTCGCTCCAGGAGGCCATCGAGGAGATCCATAGAAAGGTAGCTATCGAAGAGATTCAAAAGAGGGTGGCTGAGCGCGAGGGCGCTGGGCAGGGATCAACAGGGGCAGGCAAGGGCACATCCCAGGGGCCGATTGTCGCCGCTGCCGGCGGCGGCGCAGGTTCCGGCACAGGCACAGGTACGGGCACGGGGTCCGGGGGAGGCACGCCGGAGCAAGTGTACGGCGGCATGGTGGAGGCGAAGATCAAGCGGGAATGGGCCCTGCCGCAAAACTTTCCCAAGGGTAAGAGCCAGCTGGAGACCATCATCGTCGTCATCATAGAAAGGGATGGGCGGGTTCAAAAGTCGTGGTTTGAAAAAAAGTCGGGGGATGCCATGTATGATCAGATGGCGATGCGCGCGATTAAAAAGGCAGAACCTCTGCCGCCTGTTCCTCGGGCGATTACGGCAAACACATTTGTCATTGGCATCCGCTTCCGGCCCGACTGAACCGACACGTAATCCTCCTATAAAACAGCACTTTTCCTATCAAACAGACAACGTGGGATTGCCATAACTACAGGGTATTATAAAAATTTTTATATCCTGGCGCACTTGACATCGGGTAGCAGTGTAGGTAAAATTCCAAACGGCAGATGAGCACATGAATGCGGTAGAATCTCTGTTAGCTGCCACGTGCAGTAAGACGGCCGGAGAAGCCATGATCAATCGCAGGGAGGAAAGGAGAAATACTGATGCCAGGCGCGACACCGCTTGATCTTCTCCCTTTGTGGGGGCTTTTTGTTGCCACGCTGCTGTTCTTCCTGCTCTCCATCGAGGGCGGCTACCGCATGGGGAGACATAGGCGTCAGCAATCGAAGGAGGAGAAAGACGCGCCGGTCGGCGGGATGGTGGGGGCCACGCTTGGGTTGTTCGCGTTTCTCCTCGCCTTCACCTTTGGCTTCGCGGCGACCCGCTTCGAAGCCAGGCAACAACTGGCCCTCGATGATGCCAACGCGGTCCGGACGGCCTACCTGCGTGCCGAACTGCTCTCCGAACCCCATCGTAAGATAATCCTAAAGCTCCTCCGCGAATATGTGGACGTTCGTTTGGAAACCGTGCGGTCGGGGAAGCTCGAACAAGGGCTACGCCGGTCGGAAGAACTGCACGCCCTTCTCTGGCAGCAGGCGGCTGCCATCGCGCGGGAGAAACGGGATTCGATTTTCGTCGGGCCCTTTATCCAATCGCTGACGGAGGTGATCAACATCCACTCCAAGCGGGCGTTGATAGCCCAGCGGGGCCGGATTCCCGGCACCATCTGGGCTGCCCTCTACGTAGTCGGGGTCATCGCCCTCGGCGTGATGGGCTACTACAGCGGGTTGACCGGGACGAGCAGATCCCTCGCCCTGCTGGCAGTCGCCATTGCCTTTTCGGCAGTTTTGTGGCTGATTGCGAATCTGGACCGTCCCCGGGAAGGGTCGCTCAAGGTGAGCCAACAGCCCATGATGGATGTGCAGAATATGATGACTGAGCAGAGACGCTGAATTACACGCGTCTGATGCCCGACAGCTAACCAGGCGCTGCTCTTTTTTGACTCCTTGCCGTGAGGGATGAGACTCGGCCGACATATCTGGCCGCGGAAACAATCTTACTTTGCCAGCCAGACTCAGGGGATGGGAAAGCAAAAGGCAAAACCTACCCCGATCTTTCCCTGAAAAGTGTAGGCCCGACGCCAAAGCTCTTCTCATTCAGTGAGGATGGCATACAATCTGTTCAAACAACACCTTGACATTTTACCGAGGTGCATATAGTGTGCTACAACGTGGGAGTAGGGGAATGTCAAAAATAAGGATTCTTTGGAAAAAAATCCCTGAACAGCTAAGGCACCTGCTGGTGCCTCTTGCTATCATAGCGGTCGGCTATCTCCTGGTTCGATGGATATTGGTGCCTGCCGACTTTGGCTCTTTGGGCCACTATCGGGCCTCTTCGATCACATCGAACCTTCAGAAGCCAATCAGATACGCGGGCGCCGAGGCCTGTGAGGAGTGCCACAACCAGGTAGGTACTACCTTGAAGCAGGGATATCATCGGGGTGTCGCCTGCGAGGCATGTCATGGACCTGCCTCAGCGCATAGTGAAGACCCTGAGAATATCAAGCCAGCGGTGACGCGAACGAGAACGCTCTGCCTGCT
>Ga0214473_10002814_pt1 | contig 21299 bp, 20 predicted proteins | sample RVTome_7_FD_203509 | JGI IMG/M metagenome (GOLD analysis project Ga0214473, IMG submission 203509) | Soil microbial communities from uranium-contaminated site in the Upper Colorado River Basin, Wyoming, United States - RVT98D197 | ecosystem: Environmental > Terrestrial > Soil > Contaminated >... | reverse complement strand
CGTGGCGCTCGTTCTTGTCGGGATCATCATCCCCAATTTCCTGATGGCCAACATCGTGCAGCTGGTGTTCGGGGTCTATCTGCATTGGCTGCCGGTCGGCGGCTACCAACCGGGGTCGTTTATCCATCTGGTGCTGCCGGTGTTCATCCTGGCGCTACCGCATGGCGGGCGCGTCGCGCGCCTGGTGCGCGGCTCGATGATCGAGGTGCTTGGCACCAACTATGTGCGCACGGCGCGATCCAAGGGACTCGGTACACGGCTGATCCTGGCGCGGCACGCCATCAAGCCGGCACTAATCCCGGTGGTCTCCTATCTTGGGCCAGGGCTCTCCTACCTTCTTACCGGTTCGCTGGTCGTCGAGCAGGTGTTTGCGCTGCCCGGCGTCGGCAAGTATTTCATTACCGCCGCGCTCAACCGCGACTACGGCCTCGTGCTCGGCACCACCATTCTGTACGTTTTTATCATCCTGGCGCTGAACCTGCTCGTGGACGTCATTTATGCTTGGCTCGATCCGAAAGTGAGGTACCGCTGATGGCCGGGATTACGGGCAAGGACGCCACGCTCACCGCCTACGCCGCCGCGCTGGCTATCGCCGCGCCCAAGGGGCGCTCGCTGACCCAGGACGCGATGCGCCGACTGCTCAACAACAAGGCCGCACTTGTGTCGGTCTTCATCATCATCGCTATCGTGCTGTTGGCATTCGTCGGCCCCTATTTGCTGCCCTGGGCCTATGACAAGATCGACTGGAGCGCGATACGCAAGCCGCCCGATTTCGCCAAAGGCCATTTTTTTGGAACCGACCAGAACGGGCGCGACATGCTGGCGCGCACGCTGCAGGGCACGCAGATGTCATTGATCGTGGCAGCGGTGGCGACCAGCGTTTCGGTGCTGATCGGCGTGGTCTATGGCGCCGTCGCCGGCTATTTCGGCGGCAGGATCGACGCAATCATGATGCGCTTCGTCGATATCATGTACGCGCTACCCTACATCCTGTTCGTCATCATCCTGGTGGTGATCTTCGGGCGCTCGCCCGTGCTGCTGTTCGTTGGCATCGGCTGCCTCGAGTGGCTGACCATGGCGCGGATCGTGCGCGGCCAGACGCTTTCGATCAAGGAGCGGGAATTCATCGAGGCAGCGCGGGCGGGAGGCGCCAAGCCCTTCGCCATTATCTTCCGCCATGTGGTTCCGAACCTCACCGGCCCGGTGGTGATCTATGCGACTTTGACCATCCCGGAAATCATCATCACCGAGAGCTTCCTGTCCTATCTCGGGCTCGGCGTGCAAGAGCCGCAGACTTCGCTCGGCACGCTGATCTCGTTCGGTGCGCCGGTCGCCGAGGCTCTGCCCTGGATGCTCTACACTCCGGCGGTCTTGCTCGTGCTGATGCTGCTCTGCCTTTCCTACCTCGGAGACGGCTTGCGCGACGCTCTCGACCCCAAGGACCGGTAAGATGGCCAATGTCCTCGTCGTCGATGATCTCGACGTTACGTTCGCCCTGCACCAATCCGAGGTGAAGGCGGTTTCCGACTTGAATTTCACCCTCCACGAGGGGGAAACCCTGGCGGTTGTGGGCGAGAGCGGCTCCGGCAAGAGCCAAGCGTTCCTCGCCATCATGGGCCTGCTCGCCAGGAACGGCCACGCCACCGGCCGTGCCATGTTGGGTGATGTCAATCTCATCGGCATGCCACCCGCCAGGCTCGATAGCTATCGCGGCCGCGAGATCGCGATGATCTTCCAGGATCCGATGACCTCGCTCAACCCGAGCCTCAAGGTGCGCACCCAGCTTGCCGAAGTCCTGGTCCGCCACCAGGGGTTCGCCGAGGAGAAAGCGCAGAAGGCGACGATCGAGATGCTCGAACGGGTGGGCATGCCCGAGCCGGTCAAGCGTGCCAATGCCTATCCGCACGAACTCTCGGGGGGTATGCGGCAACGGGTGATGATCGCCATGGCGCTGCTCTGCCGGCCCAAGATCCTGATCGCGGACGAGCCGACAACTGCGCTCGACGTCACCGTGCAGGCGCAGATGCTCGACCTGTTCAAGACGCTGACCAGCGATTTCGGCACCGCGCTGGTGATGATCACCCACGACCTGGGGGTGGTGGCCGGCCTCGCCGATCGGATGATGGTGATGTATGGCGGTAGGGCCGTGGAAACCGGGGCGGTCGACCAGCTGTTCTACGACCCGCGCCATCCCTACACGCTTGGCCTGCTGCATTCGACGCCGCACGTGGCGGTACGCGCCAAGCGGCTGGACCCGATCCAGGGGCTGCCGCCCAGCCTCGAGCACCTGCCGAGCGGCTGTTCGTTCCATCCGCGCTGCGCCTTCCGCTTCGAGAAGTGCTTCGAGGAGCGGCCGCCGCTCGACCCGACCGAGGGCAATCGGGAGAAGGCCTGCTGGTATCAGGGGCGCCTTGCGTATGAGGAAGTGGCATGAACGCCCACGAAACCACCCTTTTGACCATCGACCGGCTGTCGAAGAACTTTTCGATCTCGAGTGGGCTGTTCTCCCGGCCGCTGACTCTTCATGCGCTGCAGGACATCTCGTTCTCGGTCAAAAAGGGCGAGACGCTGGGCATCGTCGGCGAGAGCGGGTGCGGGAAATCGACGCTCGGGCGCTGCATCCTGCAATTGCTGCCGCCCGACGAGGGGCGGGTGCTATGGCTGGGCGAGGACATCACCAAGCTGCCCAGCGAGGCGATGCGGCAGCGGCGGCGCGACCTGCAGATCATCTTCCAGGACCCGCTGGCATCGCTCAACCCGCGGCTGACCGTCGGCGAGATCGTCGCCGATCCGCTCCGAACGCTGATGCCTGAACTCAATGGCGAGGAGCGGCGCAAGCGCGTGCTCAAGATGATGGAGGCGGTGGGGCTGCTACCCGAGATGATCAACCGCTATCCGCACGAGTTCTCTGGCGGCCAGGCGCAGCGCATCGGCATCGCCCGGGCGCTGATCACCGAACCAAAGCTTATCGTCTGCGACGAGCCGGTCTCGGCGCTCGACGTCTCGATCCAGGCGCAGATCCTTAACCTTCTGGCCGATCTCAAGGACCAGTTCGGGCTGACGCTTATCTTCATCAGCCACAACCTCTCGGTGGTGCGCCACGTCTCGGACCGAATCCTGGTGCTGTATCTGGGGCGGATCGTCGAGCTGGCAGATGGTGACGACCTCTATGGCGATCCAAAGCACCCCTATACAAGGGCGCTGCTGACGGCGGTGCCTATCCCCGACCCGAAGCGGGCGCGGCAGCGCAACATCGACGGATTGGTGGGGGAAATCCCATCGCCGATCAACCCACCCTCGGGCTGCCCGTTCCGCACCCGCTGCCGGCATGCCATCGCGCTTTGCGCGGAACAGCGGCCGCTGCTCGAAGCGGTCGCCGGCGGGCGGCTCGTGGCCTGCCACCGCTGGCAGGAGCTTGGCTTGGAAGGCGGGGTGTAAGACGCTTCAGGGAGCCGGTTGCGGGCTCTTGCGGCGATTGTGGCCTTTGACGTTTACGGCGCGCCGCCGGCGGTCGGGCCCGGCATAGGTCGGCGCCGTCACGAAGTCGCGCGGATTGGCGAGCGTCGCCCTGAGGCGGAGATCGAGGATACTGGCGCTCATCGGCTTGCGGATGAACTCGGTGACGCCTGCGTCGCGGGCGCGGATCAGCTCTGCCTGGCTGATCTCCGAGAACACCAGGATAATGGTTGTGTCCCGGTTGGGGCTATCCGGATTGGCGCGGATGGCGCGAGTCAGCGCGACACCGTCGAGCGGGGCGAGTGCTGCGTCGATGACGATGGCGTTGTACCGCTGGCGGCTGAAAGCAATCTGGGCAGCGCCGCTGTCGGTGACCTCGGTAACGCTCTTGATTCCGATGCCGCGCAAGAGGGATGCGGCGAGCCCCGCCATATAGGCGCTAGGGTCGGCGACGAGTATCCTGAGCTTTGCTATTGCTGACTTTTCCATCGCTTCATCGTGCAGGAGAGCGGTGAAGCGGCGGTAAACACACATGCATTACCATGGGGGCCCTGTCGCCAGAAAAAGTAGATCCGGCTGGTATCTGCAATCGTTGACAGGGCGGGCATTTCCCCTTATTGACAGCGCCAATCCCGAGGGCGCGCGGCGCCTCTTTTTGTTTCGCAGAAAGTCCGACAATGAAAATTGCCAATTCACTGAAGGCTCTGATGGGCCGCCACCGCGCCAACAAGCTGGTTCGCCGCCGCGGCCGCATCTACATCATCAACAAGGTCGACAAGCGCTACAAAGCCCGCCAGGGCTGAGGCGCCGCGCCGGTTGCATCCGGTGTCGCTGTAAGGGGTCCGCTGAGAGGCGGGCCTTTTTTGTTGTCGACATTTCCCTAACACAAACTTGCTTTCATCCCGATTTCTTCGACCTATCCGTTGAACGGCAGTTAAGGCCCGGCAGCTTAGTCTGGCGCCGCCGAACGGGCAGGGTTGCGAGACAGGCGTCAGTGCAGGACTTCAAGATCATCAAGATCGGCATCAGCCGATCCTACGCAGATGCATATGGCTTTCTCGCCGACGCGCGCAACTTCTCGGTCTGGGGCGGCGGCGACCCGGGCACCGCCGTTACCGCGCTCGGCGGCAGCGATTGGCTGGTGCAGGTCGATGAGGGCAAGCAGGTGGTGCTGCGCTATAGCCAGGCCAACCGACACGGCATCCTTGATTTTCAGGCTTTTCGGCCAGGCACTCAGCCGGGGCCTGCAATTCCGGCGCGGCTCTATCCGAACGGCGAGGGCGCCGAACTCACCTACACTTACTTCCGTGGTCCGGACCTTTCGGCCGAACAGTTCACCTCGGGTGTGGAGTGGCTGGAATCGGACCTGCTGCGCCTGAAAACCTTCCTTGAGAAAGACCGGGCGCCGCTTAGTATGTTCAATTCGCGGATCATCAGTGTATCGATTGGGCGGCCAGTCCGGGATGTCTACCGCTTCGTCATCCATCCGTGGAACTTCCCGAAATGGGCTTCGCTCACCGGCCACCGGTTTGAGCATCGAGGCGGGCGGGACTGGCTTGCCAATACCGCCGCGGGCCCGCGCGTCATCCGTTTTGGCGAGCCCAATGATTTCGGCGTGCTGGACCACGCCGTGTTCGCGGAGGGGGAGACGCCGATCTTCGGCCCCATGCGCGTTGTCGCCAATGAGGAGGGGACGTTACTGACCTACACGGCCTTCCAGCGTTCCGGCGTTTCGGACGAGAAATTCAAGTCCACCGTCGAGTGGATCACCAGCGACTTGATGACTGCCAGGAGTCTGCTCGAGGTTTAGGCAACGGCGTCGCGCAAATCAGACGCAGCGTAGCCGAACCTGCCATCGTCGCATGGCGTGGAATAATCGGCGTCGCGAGGTGTTGATGAGTCTGCAGGATGATGACGCTTCAGCCCTGCCTCAAACCTTGAGAGGTCCACCATGGATAGACGCACGCTCCTCGGCTTGGCCGCCGCTTACCTCACGCTTCACGCGTTTCCCGCCGTGGCCGCCAGCCACACGGTTACCATCAAAAGCATGAAGTTCTCGCCCAAAGACCTCCAAGTGGCGGTCGGGGACAGCATTACCTTCGTCAATCAGGATAGTGCGCCCCACACCGCGACCGCTAGCGACGGCGCCTTCGACACCGGCCGGCTGCGCTCGGGGCAAAGCAAGCGGGTCACCATCCGTACCGCCGGCAAGCACAACTACATCTGCCAGATACACCCGAGCATGAAGGGCAGCGTCACCGTCGAGGCGAACTCGTCCAGCTCCTATTGACCCGGAGCCGGACCAAATCTTCCCCTGGTCCAGGGCCTATGCCGCAAACGCCGCCAGGATCCGCACCCAGGAGCGGATGCCCTTGTGGAAGCTGGTGAGGTTGTACTTCTCGTTGGGCGAGTGAATGCGGTCGTCCACGTGAGCGAATCCGATCAGCAGGGTGTCGAGCCCCAGTATGTGCTTGAACTCGCCGGCGACGGGGATCGAACCGCCCGAGGCAGTGATCGCCGCCTCCTTGCCCCATTCGTCGGTCAAGGCGCCCAGCGCCCGGCGCAGGAACGGGCCGTCGGTGGGCACAGCGATGGCGGGGCTGCCGCCATGCTCCTTGAAGCTGACGCTGCAATCGGCGGGGATACGGGCGCGCACGTGGGCGCGGAAGGCGTCGCGGACCTTCTGCGGGTCCATCCCGGCGACAAGGCGGAAGGAGATCTTGGCGCTGGCCTTGGCGGGGATCACGGTCTTGAAGCCATCGCCGGTGTAGCCGCCGATCATGCCGTTGATCTCGCAGGTGGGGCGCGACCAGATCTGCTCGAGTACCGAGCGGCTCTGCTCCCCGGCGGGGATGGAGAGGCCGGCGCCGCCGAGGAAGGCCTCTTCGTCGAAGCCGAGGCTCTTCCATTGCCCCGCGACCTCGGGTGGTAATTCCCGGACATCGTCATAGAACCCGGCGACTGCGACGCTGCCATCGGGGTTGCGGAGACTGGCGATGATTTCGGCCAGCACCTGGTTGGGATTGCGCGCGGCATTGCCGAACATGCCCGAATGCAGGTCCTTGTCGGCGCAGGCGATCTCGATTTCCTCGCCGACGAGGCCGCGCAGCATGGTGGTGATCGAGGGGGTCTTCGTGTTCCACATATCGGTGTCGCAGACCAAGGCGATATCGGCCTTGAGTTCGGCGGCGGCGCTCTTCAAGAACCCCGGCAGGTTCTTGCCGCCAGATTCCTCTTCGCCCTCGAAGATCATCGAGACCTTTATCGGGAGCGCGCCATTGGCGGCCTTCCAGGCCCGACAGGCCTCGACGAAGGTCAGGAGCTGGCCCTTGTCGTCGGAGGCGCCGCGGGCGACGATGTGGGTCTCGCCATCGGGCTGCGGCTTGAGCTCGACCTCGAATGGATCGGTGTGCCACAGGCTGAGCGGATCGACCGGCTGCACGTCATAGTGGCCGTAGAAGAGGACGTGAGGCCCGGTTGCAGTCGTGTCATGGGCGACGACTACGGGGTGACCGGGGGTTGGGCGGGCGGAGGCCTCGAAGCCCTCGGCCATGAGCTTGGCCACCAGCCAGTCGGCAGCGCGGCGGCAGTCCTCGGCATAGGCTGGGTCGGTCGAGATGGACTTGATGCGGATGAGGGACTTCAGCCGTTCGAGGCTTTGGTCGATGTTGGCATCGACCTGGGCGAGGGCGGCTTCGAGGGCGACGGGGGAAGCGGGCATGAGTTACGACGATCCCGCCCCATCCTGGCGAACGAAGGCGATGCGCAGCATGTTGGTGGCGCCCGGAGTGCCTAGCGGGATGCCGGCGGTGATGGCGATGCGGTCGCCGGGACGGGCGAGGCCCTCCTGATGGGCGATGACGCAGGCGCGATCGACCATGTCCTCGAGACTGACGGCATCCTCGGTCTCGACGCACTGGATGCCCCAGACTACCGATAGGCGGCGGGCGGTGCGCAGGTTGGGCGAGAGCGCGAGAATCGGCTTGGATGGCCGTTCACGGGCGGCGCGGATGGCGGTGGAGCCAGAGGAGGTATAGGTGACGATGGCCGCAAGATCGAGCGTCTCGGCGACCTGGCGGGTCGCGGCCGAGATGGCGTCGGCGGCTGTGGCTTCGGGCTCGGTGGCTTGGGCGCGAATGATCGAGCGGTAGTTGACGTCGTTTTCGACCGCCACGGCGACCTTGTTCATGGTCGCGACCGCTTCGACCGGGTACTGGCCGGAAGCGGATTCGGCCGAGAGCATGATGGCGTCGGCGCCCTCGAACACGGCGATCGAGACGTCCGAGACCTCGGCACGCGTCGGGACCGGCGAATTGATCATCGATTCCAGCATCTGGGTTGCAACCACCACCGGCTTGCCGTAGCGGCGGGCGACACGGATCATGCGCTTTTGCAGGCCTGGCACGGTCTCGAGCGGCAGCTCGACTCCGAGGTCACCGCGGGCGATCATGAAGGCGTCGCACAGCTTGATGATTTCTTCAAGCCGCTCAACGGCTTGCGGCTTTTCGATCTTGGCCATGACGCCGGCCCGGCCCTGGACGATCTTGCGCACGTCGATAATGTCTTCGGGACGCTGCACGAAGGACAGCGCGATCCAGTCGGCGTCATTCTCGAGCGCCTTCAACAGGTCGGCATGGTCCTTTTCGGTGAGCGCGCCGACCGGGAGCAGGGTATCGGGGAGGCTCACGCCCTTCTTGTCGGAGAGCTTGCCGCCGTGAACCACGGTGCAGTCGATAGCGCCACTCCGCACCTGGGTGGCGCGTAGCTCGATCTTGCCGTCGTCGAGCAGCAGCCGGTCGCCGACGCTGACCGCTTCGATAATCTCGGGGTGCGGCAGTCGCACGCGCGCCTTGGTGCCGGGTGTGGCGGAGGAATCGAGGCTGAAGCTCTCGCCAGCGGCAAGCTGCGCCGAGCCGCCCTCGAAAGTACCGACGCGGAGCTTTGGCCCCTGGAGGTCGACGAGAATGCCGAGCGGATGGTTGAGACGTGCCTCGACGGCGCGGATCTTTGCCACCGTCTCTTTGAGTAGATCGTGGCTGGCGTGGCTCATATTGATGCGGAAGACGTCCGCACCCGCCCTGGCGAGTTCCTCGATGGTCTTTTCGTCACCGGAGGCGGGCCCCAGGGTCGCCAGGATTTTCACGCGTCGTAAGCGTCTCATTGGGTTGTTGTACCTTCCCCAACAGGGTTTTCGTCAATGGCGGGCTGGTAATCGCCGGAACCGGCATCCAAATCGCCTTCCAGCGGCACTTCGTCTCCGACCCCGTCAACGGGTTCTGCCCCCAGAACCGCGTTTTCGGTCAGTTGCAGCATCCAGTTGCTGCGATTTTGAGTGTCGACCTCGAAGAAGCCGGTACGTTCGTATCCGCGGGCGAGACAATCCTCAACACCAAAGATGGTGAAGGTCTCGTCGCGCGTGCACATATAGACCTCGCCGTCCCAGGACCCCCCACCGATATCGTCTGCGGCGAAGACGTAATAGTAGCGGGCGTCGAGCGAGCCGTTGTAGACGGTCTTGCATTCGCCCGCCGCTGCCACCCACCAGCCTTCGGACTGCCAGCCGCGTTCGGCCCGGTAGCCGAGCGCTATGGAGACCGGATTTGCTGTCTGGTTGCAGACCCGCAGGCTGCCTTCGCCGGATGCGGCCCCAGCATCGGCCGCCGGCGTCGCGGTGACGGCAGGAGCGGGGGCGACGGCTACAGCGGGCGCAGCAGGTTCGGCGTTGTCCTTGGGGATGAAGAACCAGACCATGAAGATGGCCACTGCCCCGGCAAGCAGACCACCAATGGCCAGAAGATAGCGCAAGAATCCAACCCGGATGAGGAACACGAGGTGCTGTGGGGCGCGGTGAGTTGTGCGCACGGTCCCTCAGGCTGTCAACCGCTAAACGAGGGATTTGGCGGAAATGAGAGGGCACTCCGATGGCATGTGGATTGCTGCGGTTTGGGCTTGAACGGGACGTCACGAACCGATTGAACGGGGGTCGCAAGAGAGAGGTTTACTACCATGGCCACCGTGTCACCCGACAGCGTCGCGCAGGATCAGCTGCGGGCATTCATCGAGCGCATCGAGCGCATGGAAGAAGAGAAGAAGGCGATCGCCGACGACATCAAGGAAATCTATGCCGAAGCCAAGGGCAACGGCTTCGATACCAAGGTGCTCCGCCAGATCATCCGTATCCGCAAGCAGGACCATGCCGAGCGCATGGAGCAGGAGGCGCTGCTCGAACTCTACATGGCGGCGCTGGGCATGGCGGTTGCGCCACGGCAAGAGGACGACGAGGAGTAGGCCTGGGCCATGGCCCAGCTCAGCCGACTTTGAGGTCCGCGAAAGAGACATCCTGCCCGACGGTCATCACGCTGCCAGGCGGCACCTTGTTCCAGACGTCTTGATCGGAGCCGAAAGGCTCGGAGGCCAAGGTGAGTCCATCCCCCATGCGACGCCAGTAGAGCGAAGGCGGATGAGCATCGCTGGCCCAGCGAAAGGCGTGCAGTCTGATGCCGTCGGTGTGGACGGCAGTGAAACGCAGGGCCTTGTCGATGCCAGCTTCGTGCATCGCCAGCAGGGTTGCCTCCAGCGTCTGGACGATGGCGCCGACCGGATCGGTGTCGAGCCCGTGGCCGAGCGCGGCGAGGAACAGCGCCTCGCTATCGCTATTGCCGCGCCGCCGCCCATAGTGGGCGTCGGGGATCATTGCCTCGATGCGCCGCCGGATGCGGTCGTAACCGCCGATCTGGCCATTGTGCATGAACAGGTGCGGCCCGGCAGCGAAGGGATGGCAGTTGGCCATCGATACTTCGCCCGAGGTGGCCGAGCGCACATGGGCGAGGAACAGGCCGGCGCGCACCTGGAGGCAGAGCGAGGCGAGATTGGCGTCCGACCAGGCCGGGAGCGTGCCGCGATAGAGTCCCGGCACCTGACGCTCGCCATACCAGCCGATACCGCACCCGTCGCCATTGACCACAGTCTTGGCCTCGCGCGCCGCCAGCGACTGGGAGACCAGGGAGGAGGCCGGCTCGATCAGCAAGGAATCGAGAAATATCGGAACGCCTATGTAGGCGAGAAAGCGGCACATTGCTTGTCCTCACGCAGCCGTGCTGACTGGCATCGTGCCGTCGAGCGCAAAGCGCACGGCGGCGGCGGCGTGGATGGCGGTCGAATCGTAACCGGGGACGGCTATGCTCCGTGGATCGATCAGCATCGAAATCTCGGTGCAGCCGAGGATAACCGAGTCGATGTTTTGGGCTCGGGCAGCCGCGATCATCGAGAGGAGACTATTGCGCGACTCGTCGCGCACCAGGCCTCGGCAGAGTTCATCGAATATGACTCCATGGACGACCGCCCGTCCGGCGTCGTCGGGCACGGTGACGTCGATGCCATGACGTGCCATGCGCTCGGCATAGAAGCCGTGCTCCATGGTGTAGCGGGTGGCCAGCAACAGCGGGCGCTTGCGGCCGTCTGCGCGCAGTGACGCTGCCGTTTCGTCGATGATATCGATCAGCGGCACCCCTGCCATGCGGGCCACCGGATCGGCGACGAGGTGCATGGTATTGGTGCAGATGAGGAAGCAACCTGCGCCCGACCGGGCGAGTTCGGCGCCGGCCTTGCCCAGCAGCATACCTGCGTCGCCCCAGCGGCCCGCCTGTTGCAGCGCAACAATCCGGGTGAAATCGAGCGAGCGCATGGCGATCTCGGCAGAGTGCAGCCCACCGAGTCGTTGGCGCACCTGCTCGTTGATGAGGCGGTAGTAGACCGCGGTGGATTCCCAACTCATGCCGCCGATGAGTCCGATCGTTTTCATGCTCATGCCTCCATGCCGATGGCCCAAGAGTGGCGCAGCATCCGGGCACGCGGCGCGCATTCTGGAGCATGATCGACTGGAATCATGCATGTGGGTCGCGCATTCATCGGATATCACGCGTCATGCTTGCGCGCGGCGGCGGCAATGTGCAAGCATGTGGTCATGCTAGACGAGCGTGACCGAAAGATTCTGGCGATATTGCAGGCCAACGCCGAAGCGCCGGTTACCGACATAGCCGAGGCTGTGGCGCTGTCGCCGTCGGCCTGTTCGCGCCGCATCTCGAGGTTGCGCGAGGAGGGCTATATCGCCGGCAGCATCGCGCTGCTCGACAGGGGCAAGGTCAACCTGCCGACCACGGTGTTCGTCATCGTGCGCACCGGCAAGCACTCGGCAGATTGGCTGGCGGCGTTTCACGCGGCGGTCAATGCCATTCCCGAAATCGTCGAAGTACACCGCCTGACCGGGAATTTCGACTATATCCTCAAGCTGGTGTTGCCCAATGTCGAGTACTACGACGTGATCTACAAGCAGCTGGTCAGGCGCATCGAGCTCTTCGACATGTCAGCCTATATCTCGATGGAAACGGTCAAGCTCTCCACCGGCGTGCCGACGAACTACGTCTGACGCGCATTGCCGCCGGGAGGATGGAGAGTCGCCCGCGGTGGCCGCTCCATGCAAGATCAGTCGGGGACGGAGAGAAAGTCCTTGTAGATCCAGCCAGTACGCCCCTGCGCATCGACGACCTGCATCCAGCCTTTGTCGTTGCTGGTGACTGACACCTCCTCCCCGGCGGCGAGCGCAAACAGCTTGCCACTTGCCTTTGATGGGCCGGATCGGACGTTGACGCCGCTGCCGCCGACGATGCGCTTGTCCGAGGCGGCCGAGGCGACGGCGGAGGGCTTGTCCGCAACGTCGGCGGTCTGCGCAGTCGGGAGCCGCCGCGCCGCAAGCTCCGCGTTGGCGAGATAGCGGGCATCGACCCAGCCATCGCGACCCTTTGGATCGACAACATGGATCCAGCCACGGCTTTGCTCGGTGAGTTCGACTTCGGTGCCTGGCTCGAGGACGAAGACTCGGGCCTGGGCCGCGGACGGACCAGCTCGCACGTTCAGCGGACTGTCGCCTACCCTGACCGCGCCCTTGGCGAGGGAAGTCACCGCCGCGGCGGCGGAATTGCCGGCAGGTTCTGCTTCCTCGACCGGGGATTCGGCCGCATAGGCGACCTTCACAGGAAGCGTCCTGCTTGCCGGTACGGGAATATCTGCTTGCGCCGCGCTCGGCTTGGGGGTGGAGAATTCGAGGGGCTTGACCCTGGTCCACAGCCTCCCATCCGCCGGGGCGGCCGCCTCTTCGGCCGGTTCCAGGCCGGCGATGGCCAGCGGCTGGCGAGCCGAGGCCGGCAACTGCGAGAAGGTAGCCTCGATGAGGTTATTGGCGGGGCGCGACGCTGCGGCCTCATCCAGGGCCTCTGGCTGCACCGCTGGGTTGACCGTCATGGCGACTGTCGAGGTGTTGTCCTCAACCGTCGTGTCCGGCTTGATCGAGGTGGTCACGATCGGATCGGTCTTGGCGGAGCAGCGCCCCGGTTCGGCGCATTGCGTGCTCAGTACCACCCCTGCGATCCCCAGAATGACAATGACGCTGAGGACTCCAACCCCGGCGAGTGCAATAGCCCCGCCAGGTGATATCGAGCTTTGCGCTCCAGTCATTTTCGCTCCCCCGAAAAGTGCGCTCATGCCCCGCACTATGTTTCAGAAGCGTGTGGACACTCTGTCCTCAAAGCGACTCAAATGGGGCTTTGACGTCCACGAAAATGCCGGTTTTGGGCGAGTCGCGGGCGATCAGTCGCGCTATTCAGCGGCCGAACTAGGCTTCGGGCCAGAGTTCCCGCAGCGGCTTTTTCAGCGCCTGCCGCATCTGCTCGATCTGGCCGGCGGTGACATGGCGGTTCAGCACCAAAAAGACCGCGCGAATGGCAAGGTCGGGATTGCGCAGAGGATCGGCCGGGAATGCCGCCTGCACGCTGGCGACGAAATCCTCCTTGGCGCGCGGATGGGTCGGGGTCGCGGAGGGGTTCCAGCCTTCATAGTAGATGCCTCGCACCAGCGTGGGCAACTGGGCGCCGAGGTCGGCCGCCTCATCGACGCTGAGCCAGTCGCGCAACGTGTGCAGCGTTGCACGCAGCAACCGGTAGGCGTGGTTCGCGTCATCAAGGTGGGCGGCCTGCGCGACTTCGTTGAGCCAGATGTTGGCCTGGTTGGTCGCGCCGTCCAGGGTGGCGATGCCGGTATTGGACACTTTTGGACCTCCGTGTTGAGCAAGCGATAGCGGCTTACCGCTAGACCAGCTTTGACCGGCGTCAACGAATTGCGCCTAAGCCGAAGCTCTGGCTGCCACTTCCACTGGCGCCTTGCCGCCGATCGCCGGAAAATCGGCGGGGGTGATGACCTCCTTGTCGAGGAGCAGCTTGGCGCCGGCGTCCAGATCTGCGCGCCGCTGCTCGAGAATCTCCTTGGCGTGCTCGAAGGTCTGCTGGATCAGGCCGCGAACCGCGAGGTCGATTTCGCGCGATGTCACCTCCGAGTAGTCGCGCCGCGCCTGTGCCACCGCAGAGTCGAGATAGGGCTGGAGAACCTGCTCCAGCACTGCCTGGCCAGTGCTCTCGCTCATACCAAAGCGGGTGACGTATTGCCTCGCGATGTCGGTAACCTTGGCAAGATCGTCGGCCGCGCCGGTCGAGAAGTCGCCGAAGGCAACGAACTCGGCGGCACGACCGCCCATCAGCACCGCCATGCGGTCCGTGAGTTCGTTGGCGGTGATGACATAGCGGTCCTCGGTGGGGCGCTGCATGGTGTAGCCGAGTGCGCCGATGGCGCGGGGTATGATCGAGACCTTGTGGATCGGATCGGCGCCCGGAATCGAGGCGGCGACGAGCGCGTGGCCGAGTTCGTGATAGGCAACCCGCTGGCGTTCGCCGGGGGTGAGCAGGCGGCTGCGCCGTTCGACACCGGCGATGATGCGTTCGACCGCTGCAGTGAAATCGTCCATCGAGACCGCATCGGCGTTGCGCCGTGTCGCAAAGATTGCCGCCTCGTTGACCAGATTGGCGAGATCGGCGCCGGTGAAGCCCGGCGTGAGGGCGGCGATCTGGTCAAGGTCGACACCCGGTGCGAGGCTGATCTTCTTGAGGTGGACGCCAAGGATCGCGGCCCGACCCTTGCGATCGGGGCGGTCGAGCGCGATCTGGCGGTCGAAGCGGCCGGACCGCAGCAACGCGGGATCGAGGATTTCCGGGCGGTTGGTAGCGGCCAGCAGCACGATGCCGACGCGCGGATCGAAGCCATCGAGTTCGGAGAGCAACTGATTCAACGTCTGCTCCTTTTCGTCCCCCCCGCCGAAGTTGCCGAAGGGCGAGCGGGCCCGGCCCAGCGCGTCCAATTCGTCGATGAAGATGATGCAGGGGGCAGCTTTGCGGGCCTGTTCGAACAGGTCGCGCACCCTCGCCGCGCCGACGCCGACGAACAGTTCGACAAATTCGGAGCCCGAGATCGAGAAGAACGGCACGCCTGCCTCACCGGCGACGGCGCGGGCGAGCAGGGTCTTGCCGGTGCCCGGCGGGCCCACGAGGAGCACGCCCTTAGGGATTCGCGCGCCCAGGCGGCCATACTTGTCCTTGTCCTTGAGGAAGGACACGATCTCCTGCAGTTCGGATTTGGCTTCGTCGATGCCGGCAACGTCCGCAAAGGTCACGCCGGTCTGCGTCTCGATATAGATCTTGGCCTTCGATTTGCCGATCGCGGTCAGGCCGCCAATGCCGCCGCGCTCGGCCATGCCGCGGAAGACGAAAAACCAGAAGCCGCCGAGCACCAGCATGGGGATGATCCAGGACAGGATGGCCGTCAGCCAGTTGGAATCGCTGGCGCCACGAACGGAAACCCCGGCGTCGGTGAAGGTCTTGACCAGCTCGGGATCGACGCGGTGAGTGACGAAATAGTCGAAGCCATTCTCGGGCGACTTGAAGTGGCCCTCGATCATCGACTCGGTGATCGAGACTTCGGCGATCTTGCCCTCGTCGAGATAGGTCAGCAGTTCGCTATAGGAGATGGGCGTGACCGAGCGATAGCTCATCCAGAACTGAAAGGCAGCGAAAAGCAGCATCGCGCCCACCAGGTACCAGAGATTGTATTGCCGTCGCTTTTCCATCCAGCTCCGCTCCGCCTTTCGGGTGACGGTAGAGCAGCAGCCCGATGAGGCATTTGATCGGAGTCAATCGAGGCTTCACCGGCCCGGCGTGCTCCGGGAGCCGGAGTTTCGAAGCGAACTGAGGACGCCGATCCTGCCCTTGAGGGCCTCGGAGGTGGCGACATAGGCCACGACGATGGCGACCAGGCCGGCGATCAGCTGCGGCGACAGCGGGCGAAAGCCCAAGGCTGCGGCAAACGGCAGGTAGGGCAGGCAGAACGCCGTCACCGCCACGGCGATCGAGGTCACGGTCAGCAGCGGGCTGGGCAGGCTCTGATAGAATGGCTTCAGCGTACGCATGACCATGACGATGGCCAACTCGGTGAAGAGCGACTCAATGAACCAGGCCGTCTGGAACAAGCTCTCGTCGGCCTGGAACGCCACCATGAGCAAGATGAAGGTCGCACCGTCGAAAAACGAGCTGACCAGCCCGAACCCCAGCATCGAGCGGATCAAGGCGTGAAAGTCCCATTTGCCGGGCCGGTCGATCACCTCGGGGTCCACCTTGTCGGTGGAGACGGCCAACATCGGCAGGTCGGTCAACGAGTTGTTGAGCAGGATCTGGGCGGCGAGGAGCGGCAGGAACGGCAGAAACAGCGACGCGATCGCCATGCTGACCATGTTGCCCAGATTGGCACTGGTGGTGATGGCAATGTATTTGAGGGTGTTGGCGAAGGCGGTCCGCCCGATGACCATTCCCTCCAGCAGCACGTTGAGGTCTCGCCGGAGGAGGACGATATCGGCTGCCTCCTTGGCCGCTTCGATGGCGGTATCGACCGATATCCCGAGATCGGCCGCCCGCAGGGCCGGCGCATCGTTGATGCCATCCCCGAGATAGCCCACGACCTTGCCCGATCGGCGCAGCGCGGTGACGATGCGTTCTTTCTGGTCCGGCGTGACTTCGGCGAAGACATCGATATTTGCCGCTCGCCTCATGAGCGCACGGTCGGTGAGCCTTGCGAGCTCGTGGCCGGTCACTACGTGCCTGGACGCTACTCCGACGAGGGTTGCAAGGTGCGCGGCAACGTAGCGGTTGTCGCCGGTAATGATCTTGAGGCGAACGCCTCGCTTGCCCAGCGCGGCAATGGTTTCGGCGATGCCGGGCTTTGGCGGATCCGAAAACAGCAGGTAACCGACGAGCGTCAGGTCCACCTCGTCGGGGCGGTCGCAGGCGATGCTCTCGCCCATCGATTTGAGCGCCACCGCCAGCACGCGAAAGCCCTGGGCGCTCCAGGACTTGAGGTTCTTTTCCTCGACTTTCCGCCGAACCTCCGTCAGCGGGCGGGATTGGGCCCCGGCGCGGATGCAGCTGCAGATCGGAAGGATCGATGCGACGGCCCCCTTGCAGACGAGAAGATTGCCTTTCGGACCGCTGACCAGGACCGAGAGTCGCTTGCGATCGAAATCGTAGGGGACTTCGTCGCGCTTCTCATAGGCCTTCTTGTTCAATCCAGCTGCGGCGCGGTTGATCGCGTCGTCCAGCGGATTGGGGAGGCCGGTCTGGAGGCTCGCGTTGAGGTAGGCCCATTCGAGCGCCTCGTTCGATGGCGCACCGGAAGGATCGCAGGCACGGTCGAGCCTGACCGTACCCTCGGTCAGGGTTCCGGTCTTGTCCGTGCACAGCACATCCACGGCGCCCAGGTTTTCGATCGCCACGAGACGTCTGACGAGCACGCCGGCCTTGGCCAGCTTCTGCGCGCCGCGAGCCAGGGTGACCGTCACGATTGCCGGCAGCAACTCCGGCGTCAGACCCACAGCGAGGGCGGCCGAGAACAGTAGGGAGTCGAGCAGCGGCCGGCCCAACACGAGATTGACGGGAAAGATCAGGGCGATGATCACCAACATGACCTGGGTCATGAGGAGTCCGAACCCGCGCACCCCCTTGGCGAAGCTGGTCTCCGGTTCGAGCTTCGCCACAGAGCTGGCGATCGCGCCGAATTGTGTCTTCGCTCCGATCTGGAGCACCAGCGCATGCCCCGTTCCGCTGCGGATGGACGTTCCCATATGTACGTGGCTGTCGTCGGAGACCGGCGTAGCCGCATCCGCGGCCATCTTGGATACGGGGAAGGATTCGCCGGTTAGCGCAGCTTCGTCGACGTGAAGATCGACGGCCTCGACGAGCACGCCATCGGCGGGCACCAGGCTGCCTGAGGCGAGGATGACAATATCGCCACGGACGATCTGGGAGGCGGGAATATCCCTGGCGACGCCGTCGCGGAGCGCCCTGGCGGTAATGGCAAGACGCGCGCGCAGGGCCTCCACGGCGCTGGAAGCGCGGTATTCCTGATAGAAGCCGAGCCCGGAACTTCCGAGCACTATGGCCGCGATGATCGTGGCGTTCTGCGCCTCTCCAAGCGCGAAGGTCAGGGCCGCTGCGGCGAGGAGAATGAGGACGAGCGGCGAGCGGAACTGATTGGCAAGAATTGCCAGCGGATGGGTTCCGCCGTTGGACTTGAGCAGGTTTGGACCAAAACGGCGCAGGCGCTGCGCTGCTTCCAGCGAACTCAGCCCGTCGATCGACGCGCCGAGCGACTGAAGGGCGTCCGTCAGTGTCGGTCCTGCGGGGGGCAATGGGGGGGACACAGGAGGCGATGAGGGTCGCCTGTCGGGCGGGGGGCGCATCCCCTCCATCTTCACATGTCTTTCCGGGGTTAGTTCGACATGAAGCGATTGATCGTCTGGGCCGCCAGCAGGTCGCGTGTCATGCCGCCGAACAGCCACTCGCGCAGCCGGCTGTGACCGTAACCACCCGTCACCACGAGGTCGGCCTCGAGCAGCCTGGCAGTGGTTTCGAGCGAGTTGGCCGGACCACCCTTTGCGGGGTAGACATCGCCACGGGCCTTGACGTCATGGCGGCGCAGCCAAGTGAGAAGGTCCTCAAGGTTCGCCCTCTCGGCGCCAAGGTCGCCTTCGTCGATGGTGACGACGACGACATCGCTGGCCGCCCTCAGAAAGGGCAATGCGTCCAGGACGGCGCGGCGAGCCTCCTTGGTGTCCTTCCAGCCGACGACGACTTTGTCCGCCTTGATCTCGGCCACGCCGGAGCCCACGACCAATATTGGCCGCCCTGCCGTCAGCACGAGTTCACCGACGTCGAGCGAGCGCAGATAGTTCTGGCCGATCGAACCGAGGTGCGAACCGGTCACGATAAGGTCGGCGCTCCGAGCGGTTGCGGCAACGCTCCGGTTGGGCGCTTCGACAAAGGAGCGCCACGAGGTCTCGACACCGGCCGGTACCTGGGAACGGAACTCGCTCTCGACGGTGCGCAGGCGAGCTTCGATCTCTTCCCGTTCCTGCTGGTAGAACTCAACCGTGGCGACAGCGCCCTCCACGCCCACCAGAGCTGGGGACGGCTCGGCGGCCGAAAGTCCGATCAAATGGGCGTTGAAGCGCTTGGCGAGGTTGCCAGCGCATTTCACCAGCGAAGGTGAAAAGGAGTCGACGTCCAGGTTGACCAGTATCGCGCGGATTTCCATCGCGTTATCTCCCGATAGGATGGCTCCGACCGTATCGGGCCGATGGCCTTGGCGTTTTGATCGGAGTCAAGGGCCTAAAGTGCCATCTCCTGGCTCTGCATGCGGGTGGGCTCCGGTTCGGGCACTTCGGTCATGGTTGCCTCGGTCAGCAGCAGGACGCTAGCCACGCTCACGGCGTTTTCGAGGGCGATGCGGACGACCTTGGTCGGATCGATGATTCCGGCCTCTATGAGGTCGACATAGGTCTTGCTGCCGGCGTCGAAGCCGATCGCGCCTTTGCTCTCGAGCATTCTCGCGACGACGACGCCACCGTCGGTGGCTGAGTTCTCCGCGATCTGCCGGGCTGGCGCTTCGATGGCGCGGCGCAGGATCTGCACGCCGGTACGCTCATCGCCCTCGCACTTGGTTGCCTCGTCCTCGACGGCGGCAACGCAGCGGAGCAGGGCCAGCCCGCCGCCGGGGACGATGCCCTCGGCGATGGCTGCCTTGGTGGCGCTGACGGCATCGTCGAAGGCGTCCTTGCGCGACTTCATTTCGGCTTCGGTCGGCGCGCCGACGCGAACCACGGCGACGCCGCCGCTCAGTTTGGCGAGCCGCTCCTCGAGCTTTTCCTTGTCGTAGTCGCTGGTGGTCTTCTTAATCTCGCGGCGCAACTGCTCCACCCGTCCGGTGATGGCGGCCTTGGCGCCCAGGCCGCCGATGATGGTGGTCGCGTCCTTGTCGATGACGACCCGCTTGGCCCGGCCCAGGTGCTCGACGGTGACGTTTTCGAGCTTGAAGCCGAGTTCCTGCGAGATGACCTGCCCCCCGGTGAGGGTGGCGATATCCTCAAGCATGGCCTTGCGGCGATCGCCGAAGCCAGGAGCCTTGACGGCGCAGTTGCGGAAGGTGGCACGGATGTTGTTGACGATCAGCGTGGCGAGCGCCTCGCCTTCCACATCTTCGGCAATCACCAGCAGCGGCGAGCCAGACTTGGCCACTGCCTCGAGCAGCGTGAGCAGATCGGAAAGGACGCTGACCTTGCCGTCGACGATCAGGATGACCGCGTCTTCCAGTACCGCTTCCATGCGCTCGGCATTGGTGACGAAATAGGGGGAGATGAAGCCCCGGTCGAACTGCATGCCCTCAACCACTTCGAGGGCGGTTTCGGTGGTCTTGGCCTCTTCGACGGTGATCACCCCTTCGCCGCCGACCTTGTCCATCGCGTCGGCAACCAGGGCGCCGATCGTGGCGTCATTGTGGGCCGAGATGGTTGCGACCTGCTCTTTCTCCTTGCGGCTGGCGACCGGGCGGGACAGTTCCTTGAGGGCCGCCATGACCCGCAGCGCCCCACGGTCCAGGCCACGCTTGATGTCGATGGCGCTGGCGCCGGCAACGACGTTGCGGACCCCGTCGGCGAACATGGCGTGCGCCAGAATGGTGGACGTGCTGGTTCCGTCGCCCACCATCTCGCCGGTCTTCTCGGCCGCTTGGCGCAGCATGCGCGCCCCGAGGTTTTCTTCGGGATCCTTGAGATCGAATTCCTTGGCGATGGTCACGCCGTCGTTGCAGACCAGCGGAGCGCCCCATTTCCTCTCGATGAGGACCGACTTCGAGCGCGGTCCGAGTGTTATGCGTACGGCGTCGGCGAGCTGCGTTGCGCCGTGCAGGATCTTCTCGCGCGCCTCGGACCGAAAGAGCACCTGTTTGTGTGGCATTCCGCCTTCCTTCCCGCTGAGCGAACTCAGTCTGCCGGCAATCTTGCCGCATCCTCGGCCGAAATCTGCGTGTAGATCTCGGTGACGAGTTCGGCATCCGGGGTCTTGCCCGGCTCGCCGAAATAGACCTCCCACATGAGGGTGCTCTGCTGCATGCCCGCCTTCTTTATTTCCGCGTCGATCGCGGCATAGGTCTCGCTCAGCTTGTCGTAGGGGCCACGGTGGATGGCCTTGAGGGCATGGCCGCCAGGCGTCTTGCCGGCGTGGATGTCGCCCTTGGCCTTTTCCGCGTCGGCGTCCGAAACCGGAAATCCGACCTCCATCGTCATTGTTCCTTCGGCCCAGTCGCGGTAGACCGTCAGCGGCGGTCCGAGTGGGGCGACCTGTGTTTCCGCCATGAATTTCCCAAGTGCCTCGAACGCGGAGGTCATGAGCTGCCCGATCTTTTCTGGCTCCATCGATGAGCGTGTGGAGAAGTAGATCATCGTCTGCGGCGTGGCTTCGACATGGGTCAGCTTCATGGCTTCCTCGTCCTGGATGGATTGAAGGTAGGCGACGACATCGCCGATGCGGCGGCGAACGAGCTCCTGGCTGTCCCCGGGCGAGTCGCGTGTGACTTCCTCGAAA
>Ga0214473_10002813_pt1 | contig 21308 bp, 19 predicted proteins | sample RVTome_7_FD_203509 | JGI IMG/M metagenome (GOLD analysis project Ga0214473, IMG submission 203509) | Soil microbial communities from uranium-contaminated site in the Upper Colorado River Basin, Wyoming, United States - RVT98D197 | ecosystem: Environmental > Terrestrial > Soil > Contaminated >... | reverse complement strand
GGCCGATGGTGAGTTGCCAAATCTCAACGCTTCGCTCATTGTGGAGCAGTTCCAACACAATATGGTGAAAGTAACACCGCATGTGGAATGGACGGATCCTGAAACCGGCGACCCCAAGACCTACGAGAATACCTATTTCTTGCATCAAGATCGTCCGGTGGGAGGTTAAGCTGAGCAACGAGGAGAAAGCCCCAGCATGAAACGCGTCCAACTGGAAATCGTAATTGGCACCCTATTGGTGCTGCTCAGCGCGGCCATCATGATCATCCTTGGTTTCCGCGAACCACAGCGCCTCGCGGACTATGAAGTGCGACAACGCGCCGAGCAGATTGAGTTCGGTGCGTCGGTCTACGTCACCTACTGCACCCGCTGCCACGGCACTCAGGCCCAGGGTATCATTGGCAGCGCCCCCAGTTTGCGCGATGAGTATTTTTTTACTAAGCGCGTTGCGGAAATCGGCTGGCAGGGCAGCCTGGAAGACTATATCGTGTCCGTAGTGACAGTTGGCAGGCAGGTTTCCACTCGCCCAGAACTCTACGTGGGCAGCGGAAAACCGGCCATGATTACCTGGTCTGAGAAATTCGGTGGGCCGCTGCGCGAAGATCAGATCCGCGCCGTGGCGGCCTTCATTATGAATTTTGAACCGTATGCATTGGGGCAGGTGCCGACTCCGGTTTCATTGTTGCCTCCTGTCGACGAATCCACGCCTGAAGGACGCGGCCGGGCAGTCTTTGTCGCCGCCGGTTGCGTGGCCTGTCATACGGTTACCGGAGTCAGCTCAGGCACCATTGGCCCGGTATTGAATGGCGTTGCCACCCGCGCCGCCACCCGCGTGCCTGGACTCGCTGCCGAGGAGTACATCCGCCAGTCGATTCTCACCCCCAGCGCTTACGTAGTCGAAGATTTCGCCACCGGTATCATGCCGCAGACCTTCGGACAAACACTCACGGAAGAGCAGATCAACGATCTGGTGGCTTTCCTGCTCACCTTGCAATAATCCGAGTATTTCGCAATCAAGCGCTCCTTCTCGATTCAGAGGGAGCGCTTTTTGTTAAATGGACAGTTGGCTCATCGAATCTCCACAATGATATACTTTTTGCGGCTCATGTTTTTTCTCCCGATTTCCACAAGCCAATCTGATAAATGAAGCGCGCGCTTGGAGCCATTTTCTTTGCCTTGGTTGTCGGCAGCGTTTTGCTGGCTGCGGTGCGCGTCAGCGGCGCGGTTCAAGGCGAATTGCCGGGGGATCCAATTGAAGGTGGGCGCGTCTACGACAACTGGATTCAGGCTTTGGATTTAGAACCGCCCCAGGGAAATCAACCTTTGTGGGAAACCCAAACCGATAACCCGCGCAGTGGGGTAGTTACTTGGCGCTGTGTGGAATGCCATGGCTGGGACTATAAGGGCTTGGAAGGCTCCTACGGCCCTTCCTCAACCCATTACACAGGTTTCCCCAGCTTGAACGAAATGGTGGGGGCAGGCCAAGACGAGGTGCGTGCCTGGTTGGACGGCAGCAACAACCCGCAACACAATTTTCTGTTTTACACCACCCGTTCTGCCGTGGACGATCTGATCGCATTTCTGTTAACTCAACAGGTAGATACAGATTTATTGATCGATCCCTCCACTGGGCTTTCGTATGGCAATCTTAAGCGCGGCCGGGCACTTTACCAGGGTTCCTGTGAATCCTGCCATGGCGAGCGCGGCGAAACCATTAATTTTGGCAGCGAAAACAGCCCCCTGAATTTAGGCGATTTGGCCGTGGCCGATCCTTGGCAGACGGTGCATGTGATTCGCTTTGGTGACCCCATTGGGCGCATGCAAGCCAGTGAACAGCTGGGTTGGTCATTGAATATGGTGGCAGACGTGCTGGCCTACACTCAAACGTTGCCACGCGCCAATCCAGAATATGGCATCACGCTCTCGAATTCAGACGAAACGATCGATGTGGAAAATCAGGGAGATATCGAACCGATTATTTGGGCGGCCTTCGCCATGATGCTCCTGATCGGCGCAAGTTTGGGCTGGGATCATTACCAACAGCGCCAGGGAACGTAGCTCTCTTATTTCACTTTATTGTTTAGGTACTCAGCCAGGAAGCGCAAGGTAGAATCCCCGTATGACGCCTGCGCGTGTCCGTTGGCTGGCCCTGGTAGCGGCTCTCCTGGTTCTGTTGGCCGGTTATCTGTCTTTGACTCGCAGCGTTACCATCCTGGCCGATGGCCAGGCCATCAAGGTGGCGACCCGTGCCATCACCGTGCGCGGCGCATTGGACGCCGCCGGGTTGCACTTAGGTCCTCAGGACGAAGTGGAGCCTTCCCCTTTTTCGCTGCTGCGTAACGATTTAGTCATCGCCCTGCGCCGAGCCGCCTACGTTCAGCTTCACGCGGATGGCCGCAGCTATGGCAAATTGACCGCCGAACGTGAACTCTCGGCCTTGCTGGCCGAGTGGGATATTTCACTCGGAGAATCTGACCGCGTGTTGTTGGCAGGGCGGCCGGTTTCTTTGGGGGAAGAGCTGCCTTATTCGCCTCTGCTAATACTTCAGGTCCGGCGCGCCGTGGAGATTAAGCTTGATGAAGATGGTGAGCAAAAGACTATCTCCAGTTCAGCCTCCACCCTGGGTGAAGCGCTGGCGGAAGCCGGCGTCGAACTTTATGCCGCCGATCGGTTGCAGCCCGCGCCCGAAAATCGCTTGGACGGACTGATCACCGCCACACTGGTCCGCGCTGAACCAATAGAAATCGTGATGGCTGGCCAAACTTTGCAACTGAGAACCGCGGCTGCAACAGTTGGGGAGGCGCTGGCCGAAGCCGGGATAGCACTGCAAGGGCTGGACTATAGCAAGCCTGCTGACGACCAGCCAATTCCCGAAGATCGCTCCATTCGCGTCGTGCGCGTCAGTGAAACCTTGCTTTTGGATCTGGAGAACACACCACATGAAACCGAATGGCAGCCCGACCCCGAAGCCGAATTGGATTCCACTTCGGTCATTCAACTGGGTCAGGACGGCGTGCGCGCCGCGCGAGTGCGCGTGCGTTATGAGGATGGTAAAGAGGTTTCCCGCCAGGCAGAGGCGCAACGCGTGTTGGTTGAACCCCAAACGCAGATCAACGGGTATGGCACCAAGATCGTGCTTCACACCGCCGTCGTGGATGGAATCACCATCGAATATTACCGGGCGGTGACGGTCTTCACCACCTGGTACTCACCGTGCAATTCTGGGACTGCGACCTGCTTGAATGGAACGTCCTCCGGCCTTCCGGTTCAACGCGGAACAATAGCTACATATCTCGATTGGTACCTGGAACTGAAATTTGCTACCGTCTATATCCCAAGATACGGGATGGCGACGTTCGGAGACAACAATGGTGCCTACTCGAATGGCCGGGAACCTTGGATCGACCTGGCTTTCAGTGAGGCGGAAGTTGCCGCCGCAGGCGGCCAACCATGGGCAAATGCGTACGTAACTATTTACTTCACCACCCCTGTTCCGGCTTATGTGCCGCTCATTTGGCCCCGTTGATCGATAACATAACCCCCATGAACGTTCCCGCGCTCTTGCGCCAGCACGGCCTGCACCCCGATAAGCGTTTGGGGCAGAACTTCCTGGTTGATGAAAGCCATTTGGCGTGCATCGTTCAGGCGGCCGGGGTGGGGAAGGATGATGAAGTGCTGGAAGTAGGCGCCGGCTTGGGTTCGCTCACCCGTCACTTGGCCGCGGCTGCCCGCCGAGTGGTGGCCGTGGAATTAGATAGAGATTTGCTGCCCGTCTTGCGTCAGGCACTGGCCGGCCATCCAAATGTCGAAATTGTGCATGGCGATATTTTGCAGATAGAGCTGGCGAAATTTTTTGATGCCCCCGGCTATTTAGTGGTCGCAAATATCCCTTATTACTTGACCTCGGCCCTAATTCGCCATTTGCTAGAGAAGGAGCCCAAACCGGCTCGCTTGGCGCTCACCGTTCAAGTGGAAGTGGCGCAGCGGGCTTGCGCCGCGCCGCCGGATCTGTCTCTGCTGGCGCTCAGCGTTCAGCTTTATGGGGAGTCCCGCATCGCTCATCACATCCCCGCCGGCGCCTTTTACCCCGCTCCAAAAGTGGATTCAGCTCTGTTGCTGGTGGAGCTGTTCGATCAGCAGCGCCTTCCCAAGGACAAGGTGGAAAATTTTTTTAAAGTGGCCAAGGCGGCTTTTGCTCAAAAACGCAAGACACTGGCTAACTCTTTGGCCTCGTTGCCCGGCTGGACCAAACAGCAAGCCATTGCTCGTTTGCAGGCTGCCGGCATAGACCCGCGCCGCCGCCCTCAAACGTTGACCTTGGAGGAATGGGGAAGATTATTGGATTAGAAAATCCGCAGAGTTTCTGACTATGGTCGCCAAACCTTTTACGACATCTTTTTCAAATCGTAAGAAATCATGCGCCCGCAGCCGTTGCAATATACTTGCACTTCACGAATCGCGCGGTTCCCAACTTGCTTGGCGGCGCCCACTTCTGCAACATCCCAGTCTTTGCTGCGCAAGCGGCGCAAGCCTGGTCGATCTTCATCAGATCAAAGAATGCCGATACGATGGGTTTTGCTTCCTTTGCATTCACGTTGCCTCCTATGAACTCATCTGATCATATAACCAACTTTGCCTAAAAATTCAAACCGCTTTAGAATGGGCCCATGCCACTCTCAGATCCGCGCGTAACGAAACAAGCCGAAATCATCGTGGATTATTCCCTTAATTTCAAGAAGGGCGAGCGTGCCATGATCCGTTTCGGTTTCTTGGGATTGCCCTTGCTTTATGAAATTTATCGCTTATTGCTGCAGCGTGGCGCTTCCGAAGTAGCTTTCCAACCGGAGCTGGGCGAAGAGGACTTGATGGAGATTTTCCTCAAAAACACTGGCCCGGAGCAGCGCCAAACTTATCCCAAAATCTACGACTTCGCCATCCACAATGTGGATTGCTTCATCATTCTGGACAGCCTCCGCAATTCGCGCTATCTCACCAATGTAGATCCGGGCCGAATGTCAGAATATTCAAAAACCCTTAAGCCGATCTTGGATTATCGCGTCAATCACACCCGCTGGATCGTCACGCAATTTCCCACGGAATCCTCCGCCCAAGATGCGGAGATGTCGCTGAATGAATACGCCGATTTTCTTTTTGCGGCTATCAACGATGTGGATTGGCCCAGATTGGCGGCACAACAAGAGAAATTGCTCACCCGAATGGACGCCACACGCCAGGTGCGCATTCTCGGTGAGGATACCGACCTGAGCTTTTCTATTCAGGGCCGGAAAGCCAAGAACGCCCGCGGAGATGCCAATATGCCGGATGGCGAGGTGTACACGTCTGTGATTGAAGACAGCACCAACGGACACATCCACTATACATGGCCGGCGATTTATTATGGCAAGGAATTTCATGACGTGCGCCTGGAGTTCAAAGATGGCAAAGTGGTCAAGGCCACTGCTTCCAAAGGGGAGCAAGACTTGAACAAGATCCTTGACCAGGATGAAGGCGCCCGCCGCATCGGTGAACTGGGGGTGGGCAACAATTTTGCCATTCAGAAATTTACCAAGAATATTCTTTTTGACGAAAAGATCGGCGGCACCGTGCACCTGGCATTGGGTCAGGGTTATGAGGACACCAAGAGCGAGAATAAATCCGCTTTGCATTGGGACATGATCAAAGACCTGCGCCAGTCTGGCGAGCTCTGGTTCGATGACGAATTGGTGCAAAAGAACGGCCAGTGGCTGATTAAACTTTAGCGAGTTCGCTTTCCCCCAAAACTTTCAACATCTTTGCATGCAAAACCGGGTTTGCCGCCAGGATGGACTGCGGCTTGCTGAGAAAATCAGCTCCTCCGCGAATGTTTGTTACCTGGCCGCCAGCCTCTTGCGCGATTAACCCGCCGGCAGCCACGTCCCAGGCGTTCAGGCGTATTTCCCAGAACCCGTCCAAGCGCCCCGTCGCCACGTAACATAGGTCCAAAGCAGCCGAACCTAGTCTGCGTACACCCTGGCTGAGTTTGGAAAAGCGCTCGAACTCGGCAAAATTGTTAATCGGATTGGTCCAGGCATCGTAGGGAAAGCCGGTTACGAGCAAACTGCCTTTTAAATCCACAACCTCCGAAACGTGGATTGATTTGCCGTTCAGCCAAGCGCCGCGTCCCTGTTCAGCTGAATACAGCTCATCGGCCATCGGGTCATAAACGCAGCCCGATGTTAATTTCCCGTCCTGTGCGAAGGCGATGGAAACAGCGAAAATGGCCAGGCCATGCGAATAATTTAATGTGCCGTCTAAGGGGTCCACATACCATACTTCGTTCGCGGAGCCGGCCCGCTCGCCGCTTTCTTCGCTGAAAACCCGGTGATCGGGGAAACTACGCGCGATCTCCCCCAGAAGGTAATCTTCGGAGCGATGGTCGATTTCGGTAACCAGATCGATTTCTCCCTTGTAATCGATCTGATGCTGGGCGCCAAATCCGGCGCGCAGGATTTCCCCCGCGCCGCGGGCGAGCTGTTCGATGTCGGAAAGAGTGGGCGGCACGCGCGCTGTTATACCATTAGGCAGCCGTTCGAACGATCGCCTTTGCCATTCCGAGCGAAAGGCTCTCGACGAAGGTATTGGGGGTGTCAAGGCCGCAGTGCTAAAAGATGTAATTATCACGACGCGAGGCTTAAGGAAATTACAAGTTACAACTTATCCGCCCTGAATTTACGGGGCAGATTCTGGCAAAAAGATTAAATCTGTATTTGAGAGATTAAATATGGAAGAGATGACCAGGGTGAAGAAGCTGGGAATTAGCTCTCCCCCCGATCTTCGGCAGCCATCTGTTCAAAGAAATCATTTAGGTAGGTCTGACGGCTCTCGGCGATCTGCCGGCCTGTGGCCGTCAGCATCCGATCTTTAATTTTGCCCAATTTGAAAATAAACTCGTGATACGAGCTGTGACTTTCGCCGGGTTCCTTTTCTCCGCTTTGGCGGAAGCGCTGGCTGGGTTCAGCAAAAATGGGCCAACCCATCACCACGTCATAGGCGATGCTGCGCGCCACCCCGAACGCGCCGATCACGTCCAGCTTGTCGGCGTCGAAGAGCACCTTGGCCTCCAGGCTGCGCGGCTGCTCATCACTGCGGAAACGGTGGGCACGGATGCAATGCTGCACCGCGGCGATACGTTCCTGCGGCCAACCTTCGGCTTTAAGTACCTGCTCGGCAAATTCGGCGGAATAATGCTGGTGTTCTTCGCGTTTTTCCCCGCCCGTTTCTGCGCCGCTGGCGTCGTGCAACAGCACGGCAGCGCGCACGATCTCTAAATCCGCGCCCTCCGCCTTGGCGATGCGTTCGGCCAGGCGCAGGACGCGCAAAATGTGATCGAAGCCGTGCACCGGGTCGTAAGCGGCATACCAGGCACGGGCTTGTTCAATGCTAGGCATTCATTCAGAGTGAGATTCCGCTGTAATTCACCAAATAGTACAAGGCTCCCAACAGTATAAACCCCACTAAACCGATCAGGAACGCCCGCAGCGCAAAACGGATCAGCGCGCGAATAAAAACTACACTGACGCCGATGGCGGCGATGAGCGCTAACACAGCCCAGTGGGTGGGCAATTGTTCGTAAAGTGACTGGATCCAAGCCATCAGAGCTCTTCCTTGGCCAAAGTTGGCACGCCTTTCTTGATGACTGTGTGTACAAGATTGGTGCCAAATCGGTAGCCAAGATGGCGATAATCGGCCACATCCAAAATCAGCAGGTCGGCTTGTTTGCCAACCTCGATTGAACCAATCTCTGTTGCGCGGCCTATCGCTGCGGCGCCATTTATGGTTGCCGCCCCAATCGCCTCAGCCGGAGTCAGGCCCAAGTTTCGGCAAGCTAACGCTAAGGAAAACTGGATGTTTTCGCACCAGGCAGTCCCCGGATTCAGGTCACTGGCAACGGCCAGCAGTCCATTGGCGGCCAGGATTTCTCGGGCGGGCATGTATTTGCTTTCGGCTAAGCCAAAGGGAGTGGCTGGCAGCGCCACTGCCACGGTTTCACTGTCCCCCAACGCAGCAATATCTTCGGGTGAGACGCTGACCAAATGATCTGCAGAAACCGCCCCCAGTTCGATGGCCAGGGCAGTGCCACCCAGCTGGTCGAATTCCTCGGCATGCACTTTGAGTGGAAAGTCCAGCTCCTTTGCGCTCTCCAGGATCTGGCGGGATTGCGCCAAGTCAAAGGCACCCGTCTCGCAGAACACATCCACGAAGGGCAGGGCGCGTTCCCCTGCATGGCTGAACCACCAGTGCTTGAGCTCGGGCAGCCAGTTCTTGCAAAGTTCATTTGTGTAATCCCCGGCGCGGCCCTTGAATTCTGCCGGGATGGCATGCGCGCCCAGGAAAGTGATGGCCAATTCCCACGGCCCTTCAGCATTCAACAGCAGCAGCGCTTCCAACAAGCGCAACTCTGTTTCCAGATTCAACCCATAACCACTTTTCGCTTCTATGGTCGTGCTGCCGTGGGCGAACATGCGCCGCAGGCGCGGCCGCGTTTGCTCAAGTAACTCTTCCATCGAAGCAGCCCGCGTGGCTTTCACCGTGGATAGGATGCCGCCGCCCGCCTCCAAAATTTCCAGATAAGTTTTTCCTTGTAAGCGCTGCTCAAATTCGGCGGCACGGTCACCCGCCCAGATCGGATGGCTGTGCGCGTCCACGAAGCCTGGCATCAGCACGCGGCCCTGCGCATCCAGCAGATCCTCGTTGGGGTGGGCGGCGCGCAATTCATTGCTATTGCCCGCGGCGCGAATACGGCCATCGCTAATGAGCACGGCTGCGTCTTGAATAATTTTTAAATTACCTAGTGATGATCCTCGCTGTGGCCCGCCTGCCAATGTTAAACATTGCCCCGCCGAATGGATCAACATGGCGCGGCATTATAGCATGCACAAAATTTGTTCTTTTTGATGCCTAATCTCACTTTTCTTGACGCCCCAAATCCGCTATGCTACAGTAAGCCTCTGCCCCAAGCGGCTTTATTTATATGAACACCTCCCGCACGCAACAATTGATTGCGCGCTTGCAAACCTTGCAAGCGTCCACTCCGGAGATTCAAGGCGCAGCCATCGTCAGCCCGGATGGCTTGATCATTGCCTCGGTGCTTTCCCCGCCCATTGAAGAAGACCGCGTGGCTGCCATGTCCGCCGCCATGCTCTCTCTGGGCGAGCGCATCGCCGAGGAATTGGGGCGCGGCAAACTTCAGCAAGTCTACATCAAGGGTTCGCAGGGCTACGCGCTGCTCACTGCTGCCGGGCCGCAGGCCGTGCTCACCATCGTGGCACGCGGCGAGGCGCGCTTGGGCCTGCTGTTGCTCGAGCTGCGCAAAACGATTGCTGATCTGCAAGACTTGCTTTAGATCCAATGGATGCGATCCCCAAGAGCGGGTACACCTTGCCCAACCGCCTGGCCCGCATTACTTTGCTGGCCATTCAAGAGATGCTTGGGTCCCTGGGCATGCAAGCTTTGCTCAACCTCGCTCACCTTTCCTACCTGATAGATAATTATCCGCCCGCCAACCTCGAGCGCGGTTTTGATTTTTCCGAATACTCCGCCTTGAATCTCGGCCTCGAAGAACTATATGGCCCCCGCGGCGGCCGCGGCTTTGCCCTGCGCGCCGGGCGTGCCACATTCTCTCAAGCATTGAGCAACTTCGGCGCGCTGGCCGGCACCGCGGACATGGCCTTCAAAATCTTGCCGCTCAATACCAAATTGAAGATCGTGCTGCCGGCCATGGCGCGCATCTTCAGCAAGATCAGCGATCAGACCAGCAGCGTGGAAGAAGAGCAGCACGAGTTTCATTACATCGTGCATCGCAACGCGGTGTGCTGGGGCCGTTCGGGAGAAGAGAAACCCGTCTGCTACTTGTGGGTGGGGCTGCTGCAAGAAGCCATGCATAGCATTTCAGGCGGCGGCGAGTTTCGCGTGGATGAGGCCGAATGCCATGCCGCCGGCGGCGAAGTCTGCCGCTTTTTGTTGCAAAAAGAACCAATTAGTTAGTGCCAGCGGCCGTGAAAATCACTCTGGTCCTCCCGACCTATAACGAAGCCGAAAATTTACCCCAACTCGTGCCTGCGCTATTTGCCCAGGACCTGCCAGATCTCAAATTACTCATCGTGGACGATCACAGCCCGGACGGCACGGGCGATATTGCCGAACGTTTAGCCAAGGAGTGGCCTGGCCGCATCGAAGTCTTGCATCGTTCCGGCCCGCCCGGCTTGGGGCGCGCCTACGTCTTTGGCTTTCAGCACGCCCTCAAAGGCGACGCAGAAGCCATCGGCCAAATGGACAGCGATTTTTCTCATCCGCCGGATAAACTGCCCGCGCTGGTTGAAAAGCTGAACAGCTGTGACTTAGCGCTCGGCTCGCGCTACGTGCCCGGCGGCGGCGTGGATGAACGCTGGCCGCTTTGGCGCAAAGCGCTTTCGCGCTGGGGAAATTTTTATGCGCGTAGCATTTTGGGTCTTCCCCTGCGGGATGTCACCGGCGGTTTCCGCCTTTGGCGACGGGAGCTGCTCGAGCGTATTCCCTATGAGCAAGTGGTCTCTAACGGTTACGTTTTCCTGGTGGAAATTCTTTATCTGGCGCACCAACAAGGTTGCCGCTTTGGTGAAGTACCCATTTATTTCGCTGACCGAAAATGGGGACGTTCCAAAATGAACGTACGCAATCAATTTGAGGCGGCCTGGCGGGTATGGCAGGTGAAGTGGCGCTATCGCAGCCTATCCGTTAAACACGCTTCAAACTGACCATCGTCCCGCGTCCTCACGGCAAAATTCGTCAGCCTAGGTGCAATCAGCGCCCTCACGAACATCCTGGCGCTGGCCGCTAGGCATGCTGATCCTCCTCGGCCGCTAGGTCGAAGACAGAAAGCCGCACGTGAAACGCGTGGTTTTTTTAACGACGCGAAGAACTAAACACAATAGTATGTTTCCAATTCCCCGAGTTGAGGCAAATGTCCTTATTTTCCAGGGCATTCGTCATTATTGGCTAGAAAGGGGAGGTGCTAATTTAACTACAGAGGTTAACGCGTATGCGAGGCCATAGTTCAACGCAAACAGGGCCAGGCCTAACCGCCGTCAGGCGGCTCAGATTGACCCAACACAGCCCAACAGTTCGCTAATCGTAAGGCGGGGTTTCCTATGAAAACGAATAGGGCAAGCGACACAAGAGTTCGTCGACAACTGTTAGCAGTGATTGTGGCGCTGTTCGTCGCCACCCTCGTTTCTTGCACGTCGTCGCCCGTCCGGGTAACACCCACACCAATCCCCCCACCTACGGCCGAACCCAGAATCGGAGGAGCCGGGTTTTCCGGGGTGCGATGCGATCCTGCCACGCTCGAGATACCGCATGGCAAGACCGGAGTGATCAAGCTGGCTGATCCAGGGGGCGTGGGCACAGTGACCGAGTTCAAAATTAACTCTATTTTCGGAAGAGATAGACGATCCGATGCGTTTATATTAACACGCGTATCGGGTAAAGACACTGAAGCCGGTAAAGGCAATAAACCCAGTGGAATTATTGTGTCTCCAGCTCCCAACAATGAGTGGTCAACCATTTCTGGAAAGGGGGCAACAGACCAATCAGCTATTGTCATAACCTCAGCAAGGGATGGCCCAACCCGCGATGAAACCTATTACATTAATATCTTTCTGAGAAATTCTAAAGGGGACGAAATTACAAAGGGAACATTATGGTGCAAGGTGATTGTGCACCATGTTGCACCCACGCCAACCCCCACACCTTCGCGCACACCCACCCCGTCACGCACCCCCACACCTACGCCCAAGCCGCCTATTATTATCATCACAGGAGCTGGTTTCCGCATCACCTATACCGGGCTGCTTGAGGTGTCAACCGGTGGGACACTGGCGGCGACCTTCCAGGTCTTGACTCCTGACGGCCTGCCGGCCAAGGGAGAACTCACCGTAATGCTGCGTGCTTCATCTTCCGACCCGAATGCCGTGCACGCCGGTGCAGAGTTGAACGGGCAGGGCGAGGTCACTATCCCGCTTGACATAAACTGGCCCGCCGGGACGACTTTAGAACTGCTTTTTTCGTACCTGGACGAGGTTTACGAATTCACTGAAATCACGGTTACGCCCTGACCCAATCCGCGCAGGGCAGATTAGCAGTCTTGCCGCTATTTTAGCCGTCAGACAAGTAGCAGAAGGCGCGGCGGGTGTGGCAAGTGAAATGGCGCTATCGCAGTCTATCCGTTAAACACGTTTCAAGCTGACCATCGTTCCCCGTGGATAAAGAAAAGCATAACTCTTCCACCACTCAGCCAGTTGGGCATCGTTCCATCGAATGGGATTGCGTGAGCGAGCGTAGCCTGGGTCTAGCATCAGCCAGCCCCCGCGCTTCCGTTCAATGGGCACCACCACGTGGGGAATGCCCGTGCGCCCAACCCCGTAGATTAGCGATGGATTCCCTGCGCGTAACGCCGCTTCCAAATCGATGGGCGTTTGTCCCGTGCGCAATACAGCCTTCCACGGAAAAGCGAACCCATCTCTGATTAACTTGCGGATATAAGTCCCCAAACCTTTAGTAGCGGCATTAGGGTGGGTGGCCCCGCCCACGCGCGGCACCCAGGCCGGGACGCGCGCATAGCGCATGGGGATGCGATCAAGAAATTTACCTAAAGTCGCCGCAGGCAAATGGAAATCCTTTATTGCAGAGGATTTTGCCGCCATATTCGACAGCATCGCCATCGCGCAAAGAGCGCACTCGTTGCGGTTGCGATGCGTGCCGTCGTATTGATATTGGTGAAGCGAAAGCAACTGCTTCGCGCTTAACCGCAAGGCCATGGCTAAAGCTCGCGCAGTTGCTTTTCCAACTCCCCAAAAGGTACTCGCGAGGTCATATCCATACTGATGGGAGTCACCGCCACCTGGCGCTTGACAATCACCGCGTACACGTCCGTATCCGTGGCAAAAACGCTGGCATCCGGCAGTTGTTCGTAACCTGTGGAGCCCGGCTCGTTCCAGGATGTGCGCTGCGGCGCGGTGGGCAGATAGAAGCGCAGCCGCGAAAGCCGCGTCAGCGACCACGGAGTTTGGGGTGTTGCGTCGGAAGGCACCTCTACTTTGAAAACGTGCACGTCGTCCGGGAATTTTTTGGTTAGCAATTGCTGCGCGAAAAAAGCGGTGAAATGGGCCGATGTTTTGAAATCTACTTCTTTGGAAAGGCCAAAGTGATATTTGTGCTCCGTCTCCAAGGAGATCGCCAGCGCGGGCACACCGTGAGAGGCGCCTTCCAGGGCTGCGCCGACCGTGCCCGAAATCGTGACCCCGGTGCCGAAATTGGTGCCATAGTTGATTCCGGCGACGACCAGGTCGGGCAGAGTAGGCATGATCTCCAGGATGGCGTGCTGCACGGTTTGGGCGGGGGTGCCGCCCACCGCGTAAATCGTCCATTCCTTGCCATGGATGGTGATGGTTTGCGTGGTGATGATGCCGTCCGAGGAACCGGGCATGCTGCGCCCCATGCCGGAGGATTGCTCGCGCGGCGCGGCTACCCAGACAAAGCCGAGCCCAGAGAGAGCCTCGGCGGCCAGCCAAAGGCCAGGCGAATTGATGCCATCATCGTTGGTGAGCAGGATTTGAGGGCGACCGTTTTGAGCCATGGGGCAGGAATTGTACCAGCGCGAGAATCTGCGCAGGAAGCCGCGCGAGGGGACGAGCTTAGGGAATGGAGCTAACCGTTTGTGGGTCCGAGCCCAGTTGGACTTCTACATCTATCGGGCTATTCGGATCGAACTCATGGATGATGCGCGCGTTGGGTATGCCCATCAATTGAGCTAAATATGCCAAAGTGTAAGGATTGCCCGTGTGGTCCACTAACATCGTTTGGGTATACACCGCAGAGGCGCTGATCACTTCGACAACGTTGGCGCCAAGACTGGCAAGATGGGCTTGTGCGCGCGGGCCAAGCGTCGCGTCCGACGTGCCATTTTGAATCGAAATCCGCGCCGCCTCGGCAGCCACGCGCTCGGCCGCAGAGCCGGGGGTGAGCGGCCCCAGAGCCGTGTTGCCGGTGAAAAGCTCGTCCCGCAGGGCGCGAATTTTATCCGGGAGGGGCAGCAGAATGGACAAGTCATCCGGGGAGCGGCCAAAAACGACATACTTCTCGTTGATCACGCCTTGCTTAATATCTTGTGCTTGGATCTGCAGAGCTAACATTCCTAAGCGAATCGCATCGTCCAGTGGCAAATTGGTGTGAATGCCTGCCGAAAGTTCGGCATAGAGCTGGGGAGCATTAGCTACCAGGCCAGGCAGCAAATCGAATTCCAAGATGCGGTCGCGGATGCCGAGCACAACCTGCTGCTGGCGCTGGGCGCGGGAAAAGTCGCCTCCTTCCACATGGCGTTCGCGGGCGTAGGCCAGCGCCACCGCGCCCGGCAGCACCTGCCTGCCTGCTTTAAGGTTTTTGGGATTGGTGTCTGATCCCAGTGGGTCCACCGTGATGGGGGTGAGCACGTCAATTTTAACGCCGCCGATCAGATCAATAAAACGCACGAAAGCATCGAAGTCGATTTGGGCGTAATAGTCTATCGGCACGCCGACTGTTTGTTCCACGGTGCGCATGGCCAGCTCGGGGCCGCCGCCCGGCAGCTTGTAAAGCTCGCCGTAATAGAAAGCCGTGTTGATCTTGTTGGGAGTAAAGCCCGGGATAACTGCCCATAAGTCGCGCGGCACGGAGAGCATGCTGGCTGTCTTGGCCACCGGATCAACCGATAGCAGCATCATCGTATCCGTGTGCGAGGGGCCGCCCTGCTCCTGGGACCAGTCGCGGTAATCGAGACCCATGATCAGGATCGTGACGCGTTCTGCGCCGTCCCAAGGTTCGGGTAGCGAAGTGCCTGGCTCGGTTTGCTGTAGAATTTCGGAACTAAGCGTGGCCTTGGGAGCCTCGGCGTTGGGCGCAGGTTCGCCACCGGATGCGGCCAGCAATGGAAGGCCAAAAAGACCGGTGGGTGCCGAGCCAAAATAATAAGCCCAGGCATATGCTGTGGGCGCGAGCATCAAAGAGGCCAGCGCGACAACCGCTGCGGCAATAATCGCAATCCAGCGATAGCGGCGTAAGAAGGTGCGGAGTTTTATCAAGCGGGCCATAGCTTATGGTGTAGTGGCAGTGGGTTCAGGCGTATTGCTGGGCGGTGGTGTATCGCTGGGAATTTCAGTCGTTGGTACAGGTGTATTGGTGTCCGGAACAGGCGTATCGCTTGGGACACTCGTGGCTGCTGGCGTATCGGTGTTAGTGGGAGGAGGACCAGTGAATGTAGGTGCTGAGGTGAATACCGGGATGGGGGTCCAGGTGGCCGTGTCGCTGGGTATTACTGTGAGCGCCGCGCACGATTGCAATGCCTGAGCGAGCTTTGCTTCCAATTCCGCATCTGGCCGGGCAGCCTGGGCATTTTGATACTGCGCACTTGCCCCGCACCAATCACCCGCCAGAGCCAGCTTTTCCGCCCATTGAATCAGCGATTGCTGATAGCGATAAAACGCCGAGATCCCAGAAGCATCGCGCAGCTCTGGGGCCAAGGACACTAATTGTCCGTAGTAATACACCGCATCTTCGGGGTAGGCTAACCAAAAGGCATTGCCCCAAAGATATAGCCGCGCCCATTCGCGGTAATTGGCTGCTTGGCCATCCAGCGGACCAAAGGCTTCGGCCAATGAAAAATCATAGAGGCCGGGTTCAAAAAGGCCCAACTCAATAATGTTCTGCACTCCCCGATTGCGCAATGAGGCATAGAGCATGCCGTCCACATCTGCGGTGTGGAAATTGGGGTCCGCTTTGCGCAGAGCCAGCAAAGTATCAATGGTGGCGGTCCAATCCCGGGCCGAGAAGTGCGCTTGGGCCGCGGCAAAGAGCTCTTCTTTCGGGCGCGGGTCTAATGTGGGTGTGGGGGTGGGAGAAGATGTCACCAGCAGTTCACTGCCGGTCGGTTGAGGGGTGCCGTTAAGGATTAGCGCCACCTGCACCCAGCGTTGCTCCACGTCTAAGAATCCTGGGTCTTGCGCATAAATGAATTCGAGCCGCTCTTTGGCGAGACCGTAACGACCGGCGTCGATGTCTGCGAGTGCCAGGTTGTATTGCTCGATCATGTAAATCGCGGCTTCGATCGTGCTGGTTGCGTTGAGCCCCGCGCGCCCATCTGTCCATCCCGCGGCCCCAGAGGCCGCGGTGACCAGGAACAAAGCCAGCAGCACACTGAGCAAGGCGATCATGAGGGGTGCGCGCAACAGGCGGCGCAGGAGGCCGCGGCGATTTGGAGTATTAAGGTCAGCAGGTGACGATTGCATCTTACGCCGCGCAGCCTTAGTTGGCTTGGTGCCCCTGGCGGACTCGTTTTTTTGATTCGGTTGAGTGTCGCTTAAGTTGAGGGACATGTGATAAATAGAAACTGCGCGTATTTTACTTTGCTTTGATTTGCACTGCTTGGCAGCGAGGGCGAGGAAACAAGCAACATCCTATAAACAAAAAGGAGGCGCAGCTTCTGCGCCCCTTTTTTGTGGCAGCCGAACTAAACTAGCAAGTGGGCTGGCCCGTGCGACTCGGCGGGCAAGACGTGGGCGGTTCTGGGCTTGTTCCGGTTCCGCCAGTTCCACCACCACCGCCGCCACCAATTGGTGCGGTATCGGGCGGGGCCAGCGTGGGGTAAGGGAAGATGGGCAAAGTGTGTGTATCGAAAGGAATGGTGAAGAGGAAGGCAGCCCCCCAACACGGATTTGTTGAATTTGGCGCATCAATCATAATCCAGAAGAAGTCTGGACCAACAGCCAGCGCGCGATATGGCTGGCCCTGTTTGAGCGTATCCCAAAGCCCGGCGGCCGACGAATTGGTTTGGCGGCAGTTTGTGTCCTGATTCGGGAAAACCATATTAGCCGCCGTTTCCGGTGTGGGCGTACATGGAATGGTGGCGCCTATGACCCCAGCCACCACGCAGGGTGTTGGCGGCAGGGGCGTGTCCGAAGGCAGCGGCGTAGGCGTAGCCGTGCAATCCACGAAAGCAAAGGTGAATGCCACCTGGCAATCTGTTGGCTGGGACTGTGGCGCCCCTGCCGCGGGTGTACAAGTGGGGAAGTTGGCCGCGGCTCCAGTCAAGTTGGCTGGCGCGCAACCCAGGGTCGGGGTAGCTGTGGATGTGGAAGTGGCGGCTGTGGCGGTGGGTGTGCAGGTATTGGGAATGCCGGCGGCCGTAAAACTGGTGGGCGGGCAGCCCGGCGTCGGTGTGCAAGTATTTGGAATGCCGGCGGCCGTAAAGTTGGATGGCGGACATCCAGTGGTTGCCGTGGCTGTATAGGTCAGAGTGGAAGTGGGTGTACAGGTGGGCAAGTTGGCCGCGGCTCCAGTAAAGTTGACCGGCGCGCAAGGCGTGGTGGTCGTGCGAGTTGTCGTGGCCGTGTACGTGGAAGAGGTTGTTGGTGTGCAAGTGGGCAAATTGGCCGCGGCTCCAGTAAAGTTGACTGGCGCGCAAGGTGTGGTGGTGATGCGGGTTGGGGTGGCCGTGTAAGTCGGCGACGGGGTGGCAGTGCAAGTGGGCGGTACGCCAGCCGCCGTAAAGTTTGGCGGTGCGCAAGGCGTGGTGGTGAAGCGTGTCGGCGTCGCTGTTGGTGTTGAAGTTTCTGTTGGGGTCGACGTTTCAGTCGGCGTTGCTGTCTCTGTGGGCGTATCCGAAGGTGTGGAAGTATCGCTTGGTGTGCTAGTCGGGCCCGTGGGTGTGATGGTGGGTGTATCGCTGCTGGGTGTAGCTGTGTCGCCCGGAGCTTCGGGGGTCCGCGGGTTGGTGCTACTGCCCGGCTGAATGACCGGCGCGGCTACCGCTTCATCGTTCACGCACAACTCGGGATCGTTGCTCGGCAACTGGCCCCAGATCGAGGCACAGGTATTATCCAGTTCGTTAATGTCTTGAGACGGGAAGAATTCCTGGCCAATAATAGGGTCGCCGGCCTCAGGGTGATCGAACGTATCGTGGTAATCGGCGCCAGCCCGGTCATCCACTCCCAGGTCAGACCAGGCCCACCACTTGAAGGTCGGGTCGTTATAGATGGCAGAGGCCTTGAAGGCCAATTCGAGCACTGAGGGCTTGCCGGGATGCGTCCGCACCCAGGCCAGATCAGGATCGCCTTGGCCTTGGTCAAAGACCTTGGTGTCAAAACCGTCGCCGCTGCTAGGCGGGTCTGGCACACGAGGTTGTTGATCGCCGACATCATTGTTGCTATCTCCCCAGAATTGGGTTCCTAACACGGTCCAATCCTGGGCGGCTTCTTCACCGGGGGCGTGCACCAGAGCCAGCACGTCGCCGCGGCCATCGATATCAATATCTATCTCGACGGCATACGTGCCTTCTAGATCGTCGCTAGTTTGGTTCTGATCGAAAATGGTCAGGCGAAAATAAAACCACTGACCGTCGCTGCCCAATTCCGCTGAAAGAATATCCAGGTCGGGGAAAAAAGTGTCTTGGCTTTGGGCGTTAAACGGGCGTTCGTAGCGGTTGATCTGCCAGCTATCGCAGCCTTCGCCCGGTTGGATGGGGCCAGCGCTGCTGTAGTCGGCGGGCAGCGTTTCTCCTGTATTGCAATCAAAGACGAGTTGCTGATAGACGGGGTTGCCCGGTCGGACGGCATGTTCCACCGTAGGCACACCGCCGCTGGGCGCGCAGGCAGCAAGGAAGAGGGCGAGAATAAAAAGAGAGTTAGCAAAAAAACGTGCTTTGGTTCTCATGCGCTGCAGGGCACGGGACATGCCCTACCAAGCTTGTGAGGCGAATCTAACCTCAATCATACAAAACATTGCGTATAAAAGCAATCATCAAAAGTTGCAGTGCTTAAGAAAAGGCCAATTCACGGCTTGCCTGAATTACCTTGGGAAATAGCTCTCTTAAAACAAAAAAACTGCCTTAGCAATTGCTAAGGCAGTTTTTTTTGATGGCGCTCTCGGCGCGACTCGAACGCGCGGCCCCTTGCTCCGCAAGCAAGTGCTCTATCCACTGAGCTACGAGAGCGTGCAAATTCCGAAAGCGAATTTGCCTAGGAGTTTGCAAAAGCAAACTCCGGTTAATTGTAACCAGCGTGGGTTACAAATTCAAGGCGGGGAGGGAGGGATTTGAACCCTCGTCCGACTAAGTCGCCGGAACCCGCTTAGCAGGCGGGCGCACTAGACCGGGCTATGCGACCTCCCCAGGTCGTCCAGCGGAGGGAGAGGGATTCGAACCCCCGGTGGGTGAAACACCCACAGCGGTTTTCAAGACCGCCGCCTTAAGCCACTCGGCCATCCCTCCAAAGTAAGAAGAAGATGTTTTCCGATTATTCGTTTTTCTTCAACGCCCTTTGCTGGAAGGGTAAGAGAAAAATTTTACCATAAGGCACTAGTTGGTCTGCGGAGCGGACGATGGTTCTTCTGTCACGATGGGCTTCTTTAAGTGCAGCAATTGAAAACTGAGCATCCCGAGAAAGAGCGGCAGCCAAAAGGTGACTGCCCGATAACCAAGCACCACTACCGCAGCTTGATCGACGGGAACAAACATAGACGCTAATGACAAAGTGAGCAAGCCCTCCACTATGCCAATCCCGGCCGGAGTTGGCGAGATGATAAAGAAAAGATAGCCGATGGCAAAGGCGGCGACCAGCGTGCCCGGTGAAAGAGGCACTCTAAAGGCAAGGAACATGAGCATTAGCACTAAAAGCAAGATCGCTTTGGCGAGCACGGAAAACAAAAGCGGCAACAGGAGTTTTTTGGGCTGCCTGCGGACTTGGCTAAGCCCTTCGGCCGCGTCGTGGGCAAAATGCTCAGCATGTTCTTCGGAAAGATAATCACGGCGGATAAGAGGATGCAGAATTCGGTTTACGCTGTGCGCCATCCATCTGAGGGCGCGGCCCAAGGCCCGGGCCGATTTCATTCCAAGGTAGAGCAACGCGGCCAACACCACGCCCATGGAAAACAACAGTCCGGACGCAAAAATCTCGGTAGCGCTCAAGTCCCCGCGGCGAAACAAGACAAACAAGCCCAGGACAAGGAAAAAAGCAAAACCGCAATAATCGGCCAGCACCACCAACGCGCCTGCTACGGTGGTGTGGGCGGAGGAAAAATGGTTGCGCCGCGCCTCTGAAACTAAGTAGGCCAGGCCGCTCATTCCTGCGGCTGGTGCGATCACGTTTACAAAATTAGTTGCTACGGCCAGTGGAATTAAGGGCAGCAGTCTGCGCCGAATCCCCAGGGCCCGGAATACTGCAAAAAAGGTGGCCGCATAGGCCACGATCCATAAACCCTCGACTGCGACCGCCAACAAAAAAAAGCGCCAGTCGCTGTGCTGCAGAACATCGAGAATATCTTCCACTTGAGTGAAATGATTAATGGTAAAGAGCACGGCCAGCAATAAAACCAAGCCGAAGATGAGTTGACGCACGGGGGCGATTATACAAGCTGGGGACTCTGTGTGTTTGCGGTTTGATCACCAAATACAAGCAGTTCAATAAACCGTGAGCGTATAATAAGAAGGCTTGCCTATTGCGTGTCGCCTCCGAGCGCCGCGTGTTAATTATTAATACATTCTTTATTAGGAGCAGTCATGGCAGATAAACTCGCTTGGGTCGCAGAAGAACTTCATGGGTTGAGAGATGCCGGTTTATACAATCACATCCGCACAATACATTCGGCCCAGGGCGCCTGGTTGAAGGTAGATGGCAAGCGCGCACTCAATTTTTGTTCGAACAATTACCTGGGTTTGGCCAACCACCCGCGCCTGCGCCAGGCAGCGCACAAGGCCATGGAGTCTTACGGCCTGGGCCCGGCCGCGGTGCGCAGCATCGCCGGGACCACGGACCTGCACGTGGAATTGGACCGGCACATGGCGGCTTTTAAAGGCGTGGATGCGGCCATCACCTTCCAATCGGGTTTTGCCGCCAACCTGGGAGTGATCCCGGCTTTGGTGGGCAAGGAAGATGTGATTTTTTCTGATGAACTCAACCATGCCAGCATCATTGATGGCAGCCGCCTTTCCGGCGCGACGATTGCCCGTTACAAGCATTGCGATGCAGCCGATCTGGGCAAAGTCATCGCGACGGAGCGCGGCAAATATCGCCGCGCGCTCGTGGTTACCGACGGTGTGTTCAGCATGGATGGCGACATTGCCCCTTTACCTGCTATATACGAAGAAGCGCGCAAAGGCGAAGCCATCCTGATGGTGGATGACGCCCACGGGGAGGGCGTACTCGGCAAAGGCGGGCGGGGCATTGTGGACCATTTTGGATTGCATGGCAAAGTGGATGTGGAGGTGG
>Ga0214473_10002812_pt1 | contig 21311 bp, 19 predicted proteins | sample RVTome_7_FD_203509 | JGI IMG/M metagenome (GOLD analysis project Ga0214473, IMG submission 203509) | Soil microbial communities from uranium-contaminated site in the Upper Colorado River Basin, Wyoming, United States - RVT98D197 | ecosystem: Environmental > Terrestrial > Soil > Contaminated >... | reverse complement strand
CCGTGGCTCTCACCGTGGGTGAGCGCTTGTCGGGGGCGCAGGATCCGGCGGCGGTTGCCCGACCGCTGTTTGAGTCCCATTGGGATGCCTATTTCGCCGCGACCGCACGCGAGGCCCGGGCGGGCGCCCAGGTAGTCGTCTGGCCCGAGATAACAGGCATGGCGTTCGAATCGGAAGATGCCCCCTTCATCGCCCGGGCTCAGGAAGTCGCCCGCCAGAATGGGGTCTACCTGACCGTCCCACTCTTTATCTTCGACCCCGGCGCGCTACGGCCCATCGAGAACAAGCTCCTGTTGATTGACCCGACCGGAGCAATCGTGATGGAGCACATCAAGTACGGCGGCAACATCGTGGAGGGCGTACTGCGCGGCGACGGAAAGCTGCAAGCCGTGGATACACCCTTCGGCGTGCTTGCGGGCGTGATCTGCTGGGACATGGACTATCCGGCCGTCATCCAACAGACAGGGCAGAATGGCACCGGTCTGCTCCTAGTTCCCAGTAGTGACTGGTTTGAAATCGACCCGCTCCACGCTCAGATGGCCGTGTTCCGCGCCATCGAGAACGGCATGTCCGTCGTGCGGCAAACTGACCTTGGTCTTTCGATCGCCGTCGACGCTTACGGACGCGTTCTGGCACAGACGGACTACTTCGGCTCGACAGACCGGACGATGGTCGCCCAGGTTCCGGTCAGGCATGTGGCGACCGCCTACACCATGTTCGGGCGCTGGCTTGACTGGGTGTTTCTGATGGGATTCCTGGCCGTCATTGCCTACGTCGTCTCACGGGCGTTGGTCGCACGTGGGCAGACGAAGTGACCGCCGGCAAGAGTGGATTGGAGATGGGCGGATTCCCTGCCATCTCTCGCCAATCTCCAATCCATCTGCCATGTTCTGCCCGGCACGAGATGCAGCGAACTGGTCCTGCCGACTGATGGACGGGTTGCGCTGGAATCAGGAGGCCAAAGGCTATGGCGCGTAAAAGGGGTGGAGCGCCAGCATCATTTGGTGAAAGCCAGATGACGCAGCCACAAGAATTCGATTGATGAGGAGAAGAAAATGAAGACGAAAGCCTTCCGAATCATCGCTATTCTTACATTGGCTGTCTTGATCCTGGCGCTCGGCACGGCCATTGCGGGGGCAGTCGCCAAATCCCACCTGGCGCAACAGTATCCTGCACCCGGCCAGCTAGTGGATGTGGGCGGGCGCAAGATGCACATCAACTGCGTGGGCCAGGGCAGCCCCACCGTTCTTCTTGAGGCCGGCCTGGGACACTACTCGCTATTCTGGGCCTACGTACAACCGGAAGTCGCCAAATACACCCGCGTCTGTTCCTACGATCGTGCCGGTTATGGCTGGAGTGAATCCAGCCCCATGCCCCGCACTGCCAACGCCGAGGTGGATGAACTTCATACACTGCTGGTCAACGCCGATGTCCAGGGGCCATACATACTGGTCGGGCATTCCCTGGGTGGGATGAACATGCGCGTGTTTGCCAACAACTATCCGGACGAGGTGGTTGGGATGGTGCTGGTGGATTCCTATCATGAAGAGCGGCCTATCCGCAACCCGGAATTGGCGGAGGCGAACCAGGACGCTGCCTGGCAATTCCGCATGTTCGAGTTGTTGAGCTCAACCGGCATCGCGGCGCTGGCGCCGCAGAGCATTCCAGACCCGGGTCTTCCTGGTGATGCGTACGCGCAACTTCAGGCGATAACGGCGACAACGAGGTATTTTGAGACGTTCCTTGCCGAGATGAACTCGATAGAAGAGAGTTCCGCTGAAGTGCGCGCCCAGAAGATAACCAGCATTGGGAACATGCCGCTGATCGTGCTTAGTGCAGGGAGGCAGGAAACGATCCCCTCCCTTTCCAACGCCGAGAACCAACATCTGTGGGAGGAGATGCAGGCCCAGCAATCCGAGCTGGCGGCCCTTTCGTCCGATAGCAGGCAGATCATCGCAGACCAAAGCGGCCACAATATCCAACTTGATCGACCTGACCTTGTGATCGACGCCATTCGAGAGATGTTGGGCGCCATTCGGAAATGACCAGCTCGACAATCAGACGATGTGTCTGCCCGCATTGGGAAGAAGACTCTCGTCGCCCAATTCGCGGAAGCCCTTCACCGGGTCCTTCGCGACCGACCAGGACGGTCGGTTGTCGGTTTCGCCGCGATCGCAGCCTTGGCTGGCGGGGGCGGGTCATCACGTGGCCGTTAGGCGGACTTTGTCCCATCTGCGGCTCTCCGCGCCGCGGCGACCATTTGTGGCATAGATCCGCATCAAAGGAGGTTATGTCATGACAGGCATCTATTCGTTCGTGTGGCTTGCCGTTGGGGGGATCCTTCGCTTCTTCGACTTTGGACGGTGGACGATTCCGCTGGCCGCCTGGCTGAGCCCCGTGTTTCTGATCAGGTTTGTCCACCTCAACGATCCAACCTTGGCCGCGGCCACAATCTGGCTGGTCCTCGCGCTCGCTGGATTCGTCGCGCTTCGAGGCGTGATTCCTCTGCCCGGTGTGGCATACCCCATCTTCGTTGCCCTGCTCGCCGGGGTCTGGACCCTGCCATACCTGGCCGACCGACTTCTCTTCGACCGTCTGCCCGGCCTCGCCTCGACCCTCGTCTTCCCGCTTGCCTGGGTCGTCTACGAATTCATCCTGGCGAGAGCGAGCCCTTTCAGCACCTGGGGCTCGATCGCCTACACCCAATTCGGCAATCGCCCCTTGATGCAGCTTGCCTCGGTCACCGGGCTCTCGGGGATCGCGTTCCTGGTCGCCTGGTTCGGGCCGATCGTGAATTTCGCCTGGGACCGACAGTTCCAAGGGGCTCCTGCAGCATCGGCGTTGATGGTCTACGCAGTGACGCTGAGCCTGGTGCTGCTCGCCGGAGGCGCACGCCTGGCCTTCTCGCGACACTCCAAGACAGTGCGCGCGGCCGCCATCGGTTGGCCGGAAGGCCTCGTGGGAATGGACAAGGTGATGCGGGTCTTCACGCCCAGCCCCCTTGCTGAGGGGGAGCAACAAGCGCTTCGAGACGCCTACGCGCTAGTGCAGGACTACTTCCTGACCGGTAGCGTTCGTGAGGCGCGCGCCGGGGCGAAGATCATCGTCTGGCCCGAGATCAACCTCATGGTCTTCCGCTCGGATGAGGACGCCTTCATGAAGCGCGCCTGCCAATTGGCGCGCGACGAGGGCGTGTTCCTCCTGATGGGCATCGGAGTTCACAGGGCCGGCGAGACCCGCGTTCTGGAGAACAAGGCCGTCCTGGTTGATACGGCGGGGGAGATTGCCTTCTCATACACGAAGAGCCATCCGGTGCCGGGCGCGGAGGCGATGGTCAGCGTCCGCGGGGATGGGCGGCCGCCGACGAAGGATACGCCGCACGGACGCCTGGCGACCGTTATCTGCTATGACATGGACTTCCCGCCGCTGCTCCGCCGTGTCGGCCGGGCGCGGGCCGACATCCTTCTGGTTCCGGCGAGTGACAACACGACCATCCAGCACTTGCATCACGTACAGGCTGTCTTCCGGGCCGTCGAGAACGGCGTTTCCATGCTGCGGGCAACCCGCTGGGGGCTTTCATCGGCGGTCGATCCCCTGGGTCGCACGCTGGCCATGATGGAGGACTCGGTCGCTGGCCAGAAGGCCATGGTTGCGCAGCTTCCGACCGCAGGCGTGCCCACACTCTACTCGCGGATCGGTGATCTGTTCGCCTGGTTGTGCGTAGTCGGGCTGCTCGGTGTGATCGCCTTGGGGGTCTGGGGCTAGACACGGCCCGCGAAGCCTCGCAGAACGCCGTTGAGGCAGGCCGATAGTGGTATTCCGGGAACTTGCCGGCAACCAGAACGCGACGATAGGACTTGCGATCCCGAGTGGAGTGAGGCAGACCCCGGATGAGGGGGAAGTAGTACGCGAGGCGACGGTGGGATTTGCGTCTTCGTCCCGAGCGCAGCGAGGGAAACCCACGCATGAGGGTTTTGCAGGACCCGACTGTGGCGACCTACGGGACCCTTGCTCGCCTTTGGCCGGATTCCGTATAAGGGTCTGCTAGTCTCGCACTGCCCGGCGGACCCAGACCCTTAACCGTCTTCTGGGGCCAGGCAACAGACATAACAACAGCCACGTAAAGTCCGATTCTAGCCCCCAGCCGATATCCTCGCAACATGCGGTCTAAGCCGCCCGCCTCCTCCTCTCACGGCGACCTGGCACGGGGAGCGAGTCCCAAAGCCGACATCCGGCAGGATAAACCACGAATACATCCTTCACCACATGTCATCCCCCTCCAGCTCTCGTAGACTGACGGTGAAGTTCATCCGTCACCTTGGAGGTGAGCCATGACTGCGTGGGTTCGAAAACACTCGCTCGTGACGTTCTTCTTCCTGGCGGCCGTCCTCTCCTGGCTGCCGGCCATGCCGCTGATCGCCTCGGCTCAGGGATGGACTCAGGCGAAGGTCCCGTTTGCCCTCCATTATCTGACGGCCTATGGACCGATGCTATCCGCCTTCCTCGTTGCCGGGATAACCGAAGGCCGACCGGGCATTCGAGAGCTCTTCAGCCGGATCACAAGATGGCGTGTCGGTCTCGGCTGGATCTTTGTGGCCGCCTTCTCGATGTTCGGTCTGTTTGCCGTATCGTCGGTAATCGCCTCGGCGATGGGAAGCCCATGGCCCGACATTCGGCGGATGGGAGAGGTCAACTACCTGCCGTACCTTGGCGCGGGCACTTGGCTTCTCTGGTTCTTCAACAGCGGCCTCGGCGAGGAGGTCGGATGGAGAGGCTTCGCGCTTCCCAAGTTGCAGCAGAATCGGAGCGCCCTTTCCGCCACCCTGGTCCTAGGGGTCCTCTGGGCGCTCTGGCACATCCCCTTCTTCTTCTACCTCGACGACTACATGAAGATGGGTTTCGGGATGTATCCGCTCTTCGCCCTGGGGGTGATCTCCGGAGCCTTCATCTTCTCCTGGCTGTTCAACAGCACGGGGGGAAGCGCCCTGATGGCGATCGTGATGCATGCCTCCCTTAATACGGCGACCGCGACTTCCGCCGGCGAAGGCACGGTCGCGATGATCGAGAGCATCCTGGTCATGGTCTGGGCCGTCCTGATCGTGATCTTCTACAAGCCTTCGGACCTGGCCAGCCCAAGGACCTTCGTGGCAAAGGCCAAGCATCCTGCCGCCCCTCCTGGCGGGCAGGCTGCTTCCCGCTGACCCACAGGGAGACTAGGTGAAGGACGAGTCCGGCTTCTCCTTTTGGGCCCGCTGGGTTCTCGCCAACTCGGCGGCTGAGACCGTCGGTCTGGGAGGTGCATTCCTGGCGGGATATGCCATTGTGTCCCTGGTGGGAGCGAGGGAGGGCTCAGTCTCGGCCCTCCTGCTGGGCGGGCTCGCGATCGCCCTCGGGATGCTCGAAGGCGCCATTGTCGGGGCCGCGCAGGGATTGGTCCTCAGGCGGCGCTTGCCAGGGTTGTCCGTCCGGAAATGGGTCCTGGGAACCGCTGCCGGGGCGTTGGTGGCCTGGACGTTGGGCATGTTGCCGAGCACGATCATGAGCTTTGGTCCTCAACAGGCAGGGCCCGCTGCGGCCGATATCCCGGACCTGTTCGTCTATGCTGCCGCGGCCGGCCTGGGAGCCGTTGCAGGTACGATTCTGGCCTCGGCCCAGTGGCTCGTTTTGAGACGTCATGTCTCCAAGGCATGGCGGTGGCTGCCGGCCAATGCCGCGGCCTGGATGGTGGGCATGCCGATGACCTTCATCGCCGCCGACCGGATCCAGCCCCAGACTTTGCCCGTCGTTATCGGTTTCAGCATCCTTGTCGCGGTCGCTCTGGCGGGAGCCGTGGTGGGCGCCATCCATGGCTTCATCCTGACCCGATGGCTCTTGCCCCGGCGTCCCCCGATTTGAGAGGGGGAAGCGACAACGGACGACCATCCTCCGGTTGGAGCCGATGGAGTGGCCCCTCGATGGAGGCCGAAGCCTTGCGGAACCTGAATGGGGAACTCACGCCATGACTGCACCTCGTTTCAAGATGGTTGCACCCAGCTTTCGCACCGAGGAACGCATGCGGTCCTACTATCGATGGAGGGCCGAAGGTTATGACCGGGCCACGGTCTACGAGATCGAGCATCACCGCGAGGCCATCCAGCTGGCCGACATCCAGCCGGGGGAGGATGTCCTGGAAGTCGCGTGCGGGACTGGACGAGCGACCGTAGAGCTCGCAGATCGACTCGGCCCCGCCGGGAAGTTGGTGGCGCTGGATATCAGCGAGGCAATGCTGGGTCACGCTCGACGCAAGGCAGAGGAACGCGGTCTGATCGACAGGATCGATTTCCGACTGGGAAACGCGCGGGATCTTCCGCTTCCGGGAAGCTCCTTCGACCTGCTCTACAACTCGTATATGTTCGACCTGATAGCGGAGGAAGACTTCCCACCCATCCTCGAGGAGTTCAAGCGTGTCCTTCGCCCTGGCGGCAGGTTGGTCCTTCTCAACATGAGCAAGGATTCGCTGCGGCGAACGCCATACGAAATGGCGTATTCGGCTGTCCGCCTCTTCCCGTGCCGGCCTGTCTCCATGGCCAATCATGTCGACGCGGCGGGCTTCACGAATGTCCAACGGGCCTACCGCAAGAGCTTCCTCGGCCCTGTCCTGCTACCCTTTGGAGCTGAGATCTTGACCTCGAGCAAACCTGCCCTGGGCTGACCGTACGTCGCCGGCGTGGCCCTGCTGATGTTTGAACATGACACACGGAGTAATCGCACCTAGTTTGACGACAATGGACGGCACTGGGAAGTTGCCTGGCCAGGACTCTTCCATTCGCGCGTACAATGATCGTAACTGCGCCTTGGAGAGTTCCTATTGGGATTGTCGGCTTCTGTTCTGGCAACCAAACTCTCCATTCCTCCCCTCCGCCAGAACCTTGTCCCCCGAGAACGTCTCTTTCCGCTCATTGAAGCCGGGGTCTCCCGGCCCTTGACGTTGGTCTCGGCGCCTGCAGGTTGGGGCAAGACCACACTCGTCAACGAGTGGCAGGCATCGAGGAAACGCCATCCGGTCGATGTAGCCTGGTACTCGGTCGATGAGGAGGACAACGACCCCGGCCGCTTTCTGATCTGCCTTGCCGGGGCGTTGGCGAAACTCGCACTGGGAGTTCAGGAGCGCGCCGCCGCTCTTCTTCAGTCCGCTCAGCCCCCAGCCCCCAAGGCAGTCATGGCGGCATTTGTCGATGCGCTGCAGGATCTCCCCGGCCCCGCTGTCGTCGTTCTCGATGACTACCACCTTATCAAGGCCCCGCCGATTCATGAATCTGTCGCCTTCCTGGTGGAACATCTTCCTGAACATGTCCACCTCATCGTTATCACGCGCGCTGACCCTCCATTCGCTCTGGCCCGCTTGCGGGCGCGTGACCAACTGGCTGAGATCCGGGCTGCTCACTTGCGATTCGACCCCAACGAGACCGCCGCCCTGCTCAACGACGTGATGGGGCTAGACCTCACCAAGGAAGATGTTGCGGCTCTGGAGAGGCGAACAGAAGGCTGGATCGCCGGCCTCCACCTGGCAGCCTTATCGATGCAGGGCCGGGAAGACCCGTCCAGCTTCGTTAATGCTTTTGCGGGAAGTCATCGATACATCGTGGACTACCTCGTGGACGAAGTCCTCGGCTACCAGCCCGAGGCTACCGTCGAGTTCATGCTGCGAACCAGCATTTCCGAGCGTCTGTGCGGTTCCCTGTGCGAGGCCCTGACCCTTCAACGCGACGGCCAGGCCAGCCTCGAAGGTCTGGAGCAGGCGAACCTCTTCCTGATCCCGCTGGATCACGATCGACAGTGGTATCGCTACCACCACCTCTTTGCCGACGTATTGCGCAACCGGCTTGCCCGGATTTACCCGGGCGAGACCGCGGAACTCCATCGGCGGGCCGCGGAATGGTATGAGAAGCAGGATCTGGTACACGAAGCCTTGCGTCACTCCCTGGCTGCCGGGGACCGCGTGCGAGCGGGCCGCCTGGTAGAGCGCAACGCGATGGCGCTCCTTATGCGCGGCGAGCTCCTCACTCTTCTGAACTGGATGAGGGACCTAGGCGATGTCGTCGTTGGACATCCGTGGCTCAGCATCTACCATGCTTGGGCCCTCACTCTGAGCGGTCAGTTCGAGTTGGCCAGCGGGCCTCTCGATGAGGCTGAACGTCGCTTCCCGGTGATGGACGCTGCGCCCGAGACTGAGGACATGCGCGGGCATATCGCTGCCATTCGAGCCTACGGGGCTATGCAGCATGGTGACGCAGAGCGGAGTGCAGGATTGGCGGAACAGGCTCTGAAGAGCTTGTCTCCGTCCAATGGCGCGGTCCGGAGCGTAGCGATTCTGACTTTAGGCGGTGCACTAAGACTGAGCGGGGATCTCAGGGGGGCCACGGCCGCCTTCACCCAGGCTGTCCGTGCAGGCCGGGAATCGGGGAACCTCTACCTGTCCATCGGCGCGCTTTCAGCCCTCGCCGACCTGTTCTTCGACTCGGGTCAACTCCAGCAGGCGAGCGACACCTACCACGAGGTCCTGCAATGCTCCACTCTGCCGGATGGGCGTCGCATGCCACCCGCGGCGATGGCATGCTTCGGCCTGAGCCTGATCGCATACGAGAGAAACAACTTGGTCGGCGGCGTCCAGCTCGCGCAAGAGACTATTGACCTGTGCCGCCAATGGGGCCAGGTGGACATCCTAACGATGGGGCACGTGATGCTTGTCCGCATCTGCCAGGCGCAGAGCGACCTGGGCGGGGCAGCCGAAGCGATGCAGAAGGCGGAACAGCTCACCCGAGCGCACACTCTAGCTCCCCGAACCCGGAGCTGGGTCGAGGCTTTCAAGACGCGATTGTGGCTTGCCCAGGGCAACCAACCCGCCGCCGAGCGCTGGGCAGAGACAACCGCTGAGGCAATCCAGGGACAGACGACCTATCTGCGCGAGGCCGAGGCGCTTGGTGTTGTGCGCGTTCGCATGGGTCAGGGACAATACGATAAGGCGGTGGAGATCCTTGAAGGACTTCTTCCAATAGCGCAAGGGATTGGGCGGCTTGGCCCGGCCATCGAAATGCTCGTGCTGAAATCGCTTGCCCTACAGGGAAGCGGTGACATCGACGGAGCTATGGCCGCCATTGAGCAGGCCCTCTCGTATGGTCAGCCGGAGGGTTACGTTCGTGTGTTCCTGGATGAGGGCCCTCCCATGGAATCGCTGTTGAGGCGCGCAGGTTCGCGAGGAGTTCAGCCAGCTATGGTTTCCCTGCTGGTGGGGGAAATCGGTAAAGGTCCCACAAGAAGAGACCCGGCCCGCCAGCCCCTCATTGAGCCGCTGAGCGAACGTGAATTGGAAGTCCTAAGGCTGCTGGCCACCGGCAAGTCCAACCAGGACATTGCCGAGGAGCTTATCTTGGCCACGGGCACGGTGAAAAGGCATCTCGCCAACATCTTTGGCAAGCTTAGCGTTCAGAACCGTACGGAGTGCGTGGCACGGGCACAAGAGCTAAGGCTGCTGTAAGCCTCCCCCCGATGCGATTCCTGCCGGCCCCGGGCATGCCCTGGGGCCGGTACCTTTTTCCAGCCAATAGGCATTCTCCGGAGATCCTGGAACACTGACCAAGCAACGTGGGCCGTCGAAATAAACCTCGACTACATCCTTCGCGAGATGGCAGGTCGGTCAACCATGGCTAGACTGAGATCGTCGGGAAGGGTCGGCAGATCTGGAGAGTTCATGTCCAATTCAACCGAAGATCACGTTTCGTACTCGAAGGAACGGGGTCTGTACACCATCAGGGTCAAGGGCCTTCTCGATCCTCGCTGGTCCGACTGGTTCGACGGCCTGACCGTGACGGCAACAGGGACGGGCGAGACCGTTTTGTCAGGCCTCGTGGCCGACCAGTCGGCCCTGCATGGGCTGCTGGAAAGGATCCGCGACCTGAATCTCACGCTGATTTCAGTGAGCCAAACGGAAGCTAAGTTGCAACAGGAGGGTGACGATGAAGGCTAAGCGAAAGGCCGGACTGAAAGACTTGGCTGTCCCCCTGGTGGTGATGCTCGCGTTCTGGGGCGTCGCCATCCTGGGTTGGCGGTCGTCGGGCGTGCTCCGACCCTTGCTCATGTTCGGTTACATCGGCACCTCCGTCGGAGTCGGGTTGGGCCTCTATGCGGTCCTTCCCAAGCAGAAGAAACCTCTGGGCCGACGCCTCACCCTGTTCCTGGTCGGAGCCTTCCTTCTTGGGTTCGCCGCGCTGATCGGTCAGGAGAACTCTCAACTGGAGGGGTTCGTCTTCGGCTTGCTGGCTGGCACGGTTGGCATGGGGGTGATCCACTACCTCATCGCTAAGATCATTGGCCCGGTTCTGTTCGGCCGCCTGTGGTGTGGTTGGGCCTGTTGGACGGTCATGGTGCTCGACCTGTTGCCCTTTAAGCGTCCGAGCGGAAGGCTTCCCGGCAAGTGGGGGTGGCTGCGCTACCTGCACTTCGGGATCAGCGTCGGGTTGGCTCTGCTGCTCTGGTTTGGCTTCAACTATCGCGATGGGGCCTCCGGATCTACTGCTGTCGTCTGGTTCGTGGTGGGCAATGCACTCTATTACAGCGTCGGAATCGCTCTCGCGTATGCGCTCAAGGACAACCGGGCTTTCTGCAAGTACCTTTGCCCAGTTAGTGTGCCGCTGAAAGTCACCACGCGGTTCTCGTTGCTGAAGATCGGCGGCGAAGCGGAGAAGTGCAATGACTGTGGCGCCTGTGTGAAGACCTGTCCGATGGATGTGCGCATACCGGAGTACATCCTGGCAGGGAAACGCGTCCTGTCGACTGAATGCAGTCTGTGTCAGACGTGCATCACGGTGTGCGCTCGCGATGCCCTCAAGCTCTCGTTCGGCCTGGACTTGGGGGGCAAGGATCTCTTGCGAGAATGTAGCGCAGCGTACATCCAGGGAGTAAGGCCCGCCAGGTCGCTCGAAATCGAGATGGCCGGAGAAGGGAGACAGCGATGAGGGGCAAGGTATGCATGATCACGGGAGCCACGTCGGGAATCGGCAAGGCGACAGCTCTGGGGCTGGCTCGGATGGACGCCGACATCGTGATCGTGGGGCGAGATAGGGCCCTGGGCGAGGCGACACTCGATGAGCTCAGGGCGGCCAGCGGAAATGCCAATGTCCACTTGCTCCTGGCGGATCTGTCTTCCCAGAACGCGATCCGGCAATTGGCCGCTGACTTCAAGAGCCTCGGGTTGCCACTTCACGTTCTGATCAACAACGCCGGGACTTCCTTGACTCGGCGGTCGGTCACCGTCGATGGCATCGAGACCATCTTCGCTGTCAACTACCTGGCGCCATATCTCCTGACCAATCTGTTATTGGGAAAACTCATCGAGAGTGCGCCTGCCCGCGTAGTGAACGTCGCTGGAGACTTCCATCGCAAGGCAACCCTCAAGTTCGACGACCTGATGTCGGAGCGTGACTACTCTGGGTTTCAGGCGAACAACCAGGCCAAACTGGCGCTGATCCTTTTCACCTACGAGCTGGCGCGTCGACTGATGGGCACAAGGGTCACCGCCAACTGCCTCCATCCTGGCGCCGTGGCGACAGACTCGGTTCTCAAAGACCCGGACGTTCCAGCCTTTGCGAAGATCATGTTCCGCCTGTTTCGCAGGTTCTTCCTGTCTCGGGAGGAGGGCGCCGAGACCTCCGTCTACCTTGCCAGCGCCCCGGAGGTCGCAGCGGTGTCCGGCAAGTACTTCATCAAGAAGCGTCCCGTCGCTTCCTCGCCTGAATCCTACGACGCCACGATCGCCCGGCGCCTGTGGGACGTGAGTCTTCGACTGACCCGACTCGACGACACAACCATCAGATCCGGGATGGGCGCCGAGGCGGACGTCCGCGCCTGAGTCAAATCAAGGAGTGCAGACAATGTCACAACCGAAGACCGTGAACGCTGGGCCATCCCATCGGCAGGCTCTCATCGCGTATTTCGTCGTGGCCTTTGCCCTGTCATGGTCTGTGGAGTTGCTGCTCATCGCCAGCCAGCAAGGCTGGCTGAAGAGCCCTCTCCCGTTTTCCATGCATTACCTAGCGGCCTATGGCCCGGCCCTGGCGGCGGTCGTGGTTACGGCCTTCACCGCGGGAAGAGGCGGCCTGGCCGAGCTCCTCGGCCGGGTGCTCAAGTGGCGCGTCGGATGGAAATGGCCCTTGATCAGCCTGCTTTTCCCGGCGGCGCTCTTCCTCATCGGCCTTGCCGTGGCGCGAATCCTCCAGGGAGCGTGGCCGGACGTGCGAGATCTCGGGCAGGTGAACTACATGCCGTATCTCGGCCTGGGCGCCCTTCCGTTCTGGTTCCTGACCTACGGCCTAGGGGAGGAAATCGGTTGGCGGGGGTTTGCCCTGCCGCGTCTCCAACGGGCCGGCACCGCGGCCTCGGCTACGCTCAGCCTCGGCTTGTTGTGGGGACTGTGGCATGTGCCGGCGTTTTTCTACCTTGATACCTACGAGAAGCTGGGGCTGCTGATGCTGCCGGCCTTTGCCATTTCGGTGCTGTGCGGGGCCGTCGTGTATACCTGGATCTACAACAGCAGCGGCGGGAGCGTGCTGATGGTGGCACTGTTCCACGCTGTCTTCAACTTCTTCTCGGCCTCCCAGGCGGGGCAGGGAGTCGTGCAATTCGTCATGACGGCGGCTGTCATCGTCGCGGCGCTGATCATCCCGCGCCGATACGGGTTGGAGAACTTCTCCCCACGGACGAGGCACAGCCTTTGATCAGCGGACGTTCGCTTCTCAGGCAAGAGCCACGTCGCATCACCGCTGGAGCAATTCTGTCGGTCCTGAGCGCCGTCCTTCTCACCCTCTCGTTTCCACCTTTCGACGTGTGGCCGCTGATCGCCGTAGGCTTCGTGCCCATGCTGGTGGCCGAATACCGCGTGCTTCCACCGCGGCTCTCCAGTTTGGCGCCGGCGCTGGCAATCGGTGGCTGGTTCGCCGGCTTCATGGTCCCGATCTTCCTTCCCGTGGGGACCTACATGCTATGGCTACCCGTGGGCATCGGCGCAGCGGCCTTGCTGATGGACCGGGGCAACCGGGCGTTCCATGAACGGACCGGCTACCGCTGGTTCGTCGTTCACGGCGCCGTCAGTTGGGTGGGAATCGAGCTACTGCGGTCTTTCGTTCCCGTCATGGCGACGTGGGGGTTTGTCGGCTACAGCCTGTACGGCCAACCGTGGCTGATCCAGCCCGTCAGCATCTTCGGTATCTTCGGCCTCGATGTGCTCATTCTTCTCGTCAACTTCACCCTGGCCCAGGCTGGATTGAGCATCTTCGACCGTCACTGGCGACTCGACTCCGAAACGCGCTCACCCGAGCCGAGACAAGTGAGAGCCGGGGTGGCGGCCGTTGCCGCGGCGGTCGGTGCGTGGATGGCTCTGAGCCTCGTCCTCCTTAGTCCCGCGCGCGGAGAGACCGTTCGCGTCGCCGCCCTCCACTACGATGCCGGCCGACCGCGCGGACACGGAGGCGCGCATTTCGCCGCCATGAGTCGTCTGGCCGCGGAGAGGGGAGCCGAGATCATCGTCTGGCCGGAGATGGCCCTCGACTACGACCCTCAGGTGGACCGCACCGAGGAACTCCGATCGCTCGCCGCCGAGACCCACGCGTATCTGGTGCTGGGATACTTCGTGCCTACGAGCGCCTCCTCGCACCGCAACGAGGCGACGGTTCTCAGCCCGCAGGGGGACTTCCTAGGCGTCTTCGGAAAGGACCACCCGGTCCCGTTCGTCGGCGAGCGGGGAACGCGGCTGGGGCGCTACCCCGTCTACGAAACTCCGGTGGGCCGTCTGGCGACGATCATCTGTTACGACATGGACTTTCTCGACTCGGCCCGCAAGGTGGCCCGCAACGGGGCGCAGCTCATTGCCGTCCCTTCGCTGGACGGTCCATCGCTGGCCGCCTCCCACTACGGCATGGCGGTCTTCCGGGCGGTGGAGAACCGGGTGGCCGTTGTCAAGAGCGATGGCAGCGGGAGCGATTCGGCGATCATCGATCCTTATGGCAGGATCCTCGAACGCGCCGTCACACCCGAAGGTGGTGAGGTTGTGCTCGTGGCGGACGTGCCCTTGGGGATTGGGAAGACCGTTTCGGCTCGTCTCGGAGATTGGGTGGGTTGGGGGAGCCTGGTCGGAGTTGTGGCCTTTTCAGTTTTCATACGGGTGACCAGCGTGAAGAGGAAGGGAAACTGAGTTGAACTGGGGCCTAGACGGGCATCCCCTAAATTGAAGAACCGAACTTGAAGGGTTTAGGCCATGATTGTAGTGAGACGTGCAGGCCATTTATGTGTTCAACTCGCGAAGGGAGGCCGAGCGGGCTGGCCGCTGCCCGCGCTCGCCATCGCGCTATCAATGGAGGCAAGATGAGCGGGGAGCATTACACAGGACTAATAGCTGGATGGTACGACGACTGGCTGGCCGCGCGTAAAGATGACGTGGACTTCTACTGTAGCTACTTCGACGGATTCCCTGGCCGCGTGCTTGAGCTTGCTTGCGGCACCGGCAGGCTCCTTGTGCCCATCGCTAAGCGGGGCGTCTTGATCGACGGGCTCGATAGCTCGGAAGACATGCTCCATGTCATGAGAAGGAACGCCGCAAGGGCGCACCTCGATGGCATCGAGGTACACCATCAGTCGATGGAGTCGTTCTCTCTGCGAAGGACTTTCGATGCCATCTTCGTCGCTAGTGGTTCGTTCCAGCTTCTCACTCTCCGCGAAGATGCCATGCGCTCGCTCACATGTATCCGTAATCACTTAGCAGAGAATGGTTTCTTCCTGGCAGATATTTCCATTCCCTGGGATTCAATCCTCGCACAGGAGGAAAGCGCCTACCATGTCACAAGGGACGTCACACGGCCCAACGGCAAGCGTAGCATCGTGCTTGAACGATTCAAAGTTGACCTTGCGTTGCAGCAGAAACTCGGCTCATTCAGGTACGAGTTCTACGATCATAAGCGACTCGTCACTTGCCTCGCTGACAACCTCGCAATTCGATGGTACTGGAAAGACGAGTTTCTGAGCCTTCTCGGCGAGGCCGGATTCTCCAAGGTCCAAACTCTCACCGACTCCCCTCTATACAAGGAGGGCCATTCCTTTGTTGTGAAGGCGTCGAAGTAGCCCTGCGGAGGGCCGCGGAACAATCGGGCTGGTGGGTACCCGACTGACGGAGACAGTGCCCTTTGAAGGACGCGGACTCGGTTGGATGGTAGGTAAGGTTGTCCCTCCCGGATCGGTCTTACCGGCATCCGGCGTCTGTGCCGAGGCTTGGCGAGTGGGCCTGGGTGCGAATCACGCCCGACATGGCCCGGCCGCTGTGCTTGAGGGTCACTGGCGGACAGAGGTTGCTGGAAGGCCATCACGCACAATCGCCGAAATCCTTGGAATCTCATTGGATGCAGTGAAGATCAGGCTGCATCGGGCCAAAGAGAAGTTGAAGCAAGAACTCATGGCTCACTGTGACGCGAACTGGATTGAGGGAAGTGAATACGTCCCGGAAATGAGCGGTGGATTGTAGGACTTCTCGAACGGTCCGTGAGTGTTGCCTTGTCGCGACTGATCTTCGCCGTTTAGTAAGGGGGAAGGGCCAATACCACCGAGTGGGACGCAGGCCAGGCTGGCGCTTGACGATCGTGGGGACCAGACGAAATGAAGGTGCCCGCAAGCCGCGGGTGGACTGAGAACGGTTCCAAAGCCGGCCGGAGGCGACGTGCAGAGGAGTGAGGCTCATGGGCAACGAAATCGTGATCCAGACGGAGGGACTGTCCAAATGGTACAGCAGTGTAAGCGCGCTCCAGTCGCTTACCCTGGAGGTGGCGCGCCACTCGATCTTCGGCTTCCTGGGGCCGAACGGTGCCGGCAAGACGACGGCCATCAAACTCTTGCTCGGGCTGGTGCGCCCGACCAGCGGGACCGCGCAAGTCTTCGGCCTGAACATCGGCCGCGACAGCGCGGAGATCCGCGAGCGGGTGGGCTACCTCGCGCAGGACCCGCGTTACTACGATCACATGACGGCGCGTGAGACGCTGCGTTTCACCGCGCGCTTCTTCTACGCAGGGCCAAAGCCGGCCATCGAAGACCGCGTCCAGGAGACACTGGAATTGGTCGGGCTCGATGAAAAAGCCGACCGGCCGATCAAGGGCTTCTCGGGCGGCGAGAGACAGCGGCTGGGAATTGCCCAGGCGCAAGTCAATCACCCGGATCTGCTGATCCTGGACGAGCCGGCCGCCTCGCTGGATCCGATGGGCCGGCGCGACGTCCTGGAAGTGATGGAGCGGTTGCGCAATCACACGACGATCTTCTACTCCACGCATATTCTCGACGACGTCCAGCGCGTCAGCGACACGGTGGCCATTCTCAACCATGGGCAGCTTGTTGCCCAAGCCCCGATCGGGGAACTGCCAGGGGGCAGCGGTGAAGTCGTCTACACGCTGACGTTGCAGGGCGATGAGGCGGCGGCCCAGGCGCGCCTGGCCGCCCAGCCGTGGGTGCAGTCGATCACGTCCGGCCCCGACCACGGCCTCACGCTGCTGAAGGTGGCTGTGACCGACGAGCCGGAGGCCCGCGCGCGGCTGTTGCGCGTTGTCCTTGCCGACCCGCAGGTGGTCGTCACCGAGTTTGGTCGCCAGCGGCAAAGCCTTGAGGAGGTTTTCGTGGAAATCGTTGAAAGGGGGCAATCCAATGGTCACTGATGCGCTTGTCGGGCAGCCTGCGGTGACCGCCCAGCCACTGCAGCGCGTGCACACGCGCGGCTGGCGGCGCGGCCTGGCCACATTCTTAGCCAAAGAACATCACGCGTGGTGGGGGACACGCCGATGGCTCGTGGACCTGCTGGTATGGCTGGCACTGATCAACGGCGCCGTGGCGTTGACGGCCTGGGCCGTCGCCGACGCCCGGAACCAGCCCGAGGCCGCCGCCGAGATCACGCCCGGGCGCGTCTACCAGCTTGCGCTGCAGGTATTCTTCCAGATCGGCGTGATGGCCACCGCCATTGGCGCGGTGATCGGGTCTCAGGGTGCCATCATCCGTGAAAAGCAGTTGGGCACTGCCGCATGGGTGCTCTCAAAGCCAACGTCACGGAGCGCCTTTGTGCTCGCCAAGGTGTCCGCCTACGCCACGGCCCTCTTGGTACTGGGCATCGCGCTGCCGAGCCTGGTGGGCTATGCAGAAATCTGGCTGGTGGCCGGTCGAGCACCCGACCTAGCCGCCTTCGTGGCGGGTGTGGGCGTGTGGTCGCTGCACCTGCTGTTTTACCTGGCACTGACAATGATGCTGGGGACGCTGTTCGCTTCACGCGGCCCCGTCGTCGGCCTCGGCCTGGGCTTCCTGTTCGCGGGCAACTTCATCCCGACCGTTATCCCCGGTACGACGTTGATTTTCCCGTGGCCTCTCAGCCAACTCAGCTTGGTGCTGGCGCTGGGTGCGGACGCGTCGCAGCCCATCCCGGCGACGGCCATCGTTCCCGTCCTGGCGACGATCCTATGGACGGGGGTTTTCGTCACAGTCGCGCTGTGGCGGTTCCGACGCGAGGAGTTCTGAGATCAGGAAAGGGGAGCAATGAATGAACGCCAAGTTGCGAACACCAATGACATCGTCGGCCGTGCTGGTGGCTTTACTCCTCACCGGCTGCGTTGTGCCTATGTCCCCAGAAGAGGACGCGGAGGTTGATGAACAGATTCGAGCAGCCATTGAGTTGGAGTTCCCGCTGCCAGAGCAAGTGACTATCCGGACACACGTTGGCGATGATGTGCGGTTTTCAACAGGTCTGCCCCTTGACGGAGTGCTGGCATTTTACCGAGACGCGTACGACGGGCAACGCTTTTTGGAGCAGGCAGATAGCCAGGTCTCAGCAGACAAAGCCACACTGCGTTTCGCGAAAGATGGCGAAGAAAAGGATGTGCTGCTAAACGTGATGAACACTGAGACCGGAAGTGATGTCCACATCTGGCTGGAATCGCCATAGTGCGGCTGAGGATTGAACCGGCGCGTCACCGTGCGAGGACTCCAATCCCTCTGAGCGCTGGTGGAAGCGAGTCCGCGAGGGTGGCATGGACCTGAGCCTAGCCGCGCTGACCGTTTGGCAAGCCACTCGGCTCGCCTGATCTCCGACGCGCGTCGAGGAGGTTCGTGCCGGTTCTGGGAACGGCGGAGCTCCATGCGGGAATGGCTGGCTAGGCGATGTGTCGACCCATGAACGCACCAGAGCGACATGCAGCGTTGTTCGCCCCGTGTTCCATGGTCGAGGGCGGGGCCAGGATACACGCAATGAATTGTTCAGCGTTGACTCGTGTTTCCTGACGTTGCTTAGAGGCGACGGTCGGATTTGAACCGACGAATGAGGGTTTTGCAGGACCCGACTGCGGCGAAAAAGAACCTTGCTCGCCTTTGGCCGGATCCCGTATAAGGGTCTGCTGATTCTGGGTTGCCTGGCGGACCGAGACCCTTAACCGTCTTCTGGGGCCAGGCAACAGACAATAACGCGGGTCAACCGTTCAGGAATCAGGCTACCTCCTCGTGGCCCCGAAGTCAAGGAGCCCCGCGCGCGATAGCCTATGACCAGTACCCAAGGGTGCGTCCGTGCTCGACCTGGGATCTTCGCTCGCTACGGCAGCGGCTTTCGGACCAACATAGAACCTGGTACAGAAAACGGGGGCAGGTCAAACCATGCCAATACTAGTGATGGATCGTTACCCTTCAACCTCGATGCGATCCACCTGGATCTGCGAGCCGTTGTAGTCAGGGACATTACTGAACAATGTGCCATAGAGATGAACGATCTTGCCACTGTCGCGTAGCGCCTCGATCTGCGCTTGTACAGCGGGGTCCATAGAATCGATGCCAAAATAGATTATCTGCCCGTTGGTCCACAACTCAAAGTAGTCATCAAACTGGGCGCCGGGCTCCGTGCTCTTGATGACGCCCCGCCAATCAGCTATCTCATCCGTGGTACCGGGTGGCATGTAGCCGCCCGAGGCATCTCCTCCTGAGTTACTTCCCCCTCCTGGGCCACCACCACTTGCTTCTGTGGTTGCCTCTACGGTCATGGCAGGTGCGGTACTTTGTTGTGCTGCGGGACCACACTCTCCCCTGTAAAAGGCCCACTCTTCACACGTGCTACCATCCGGAAAGACACAGACGCCGTTCTGGCTGCCATCAGCAGCAGTGTGAATTTCGAGTTTGTTGCCGTTCTGCTCACAATAGACCGACGCAGGATTCGGCATATTTGCCTGAGGCATGCCCGTCGCAGTGGGTTCAGGAGTCTGGGCCTGGAGCGCTGAGCAGGCCGTCAGTGCCATCAAGATTACTGTGAATGCAAAGATCCTCTTCATTTCTCTCCTTGTGTCTTGTGATTCTCTTCCATAGTGATGACGACTTTGCCCTTGGGATGTACCTTCTCAAAATACCGGAACGCTTCAGGAGTCTTGCTTAGCGGGTAGCATCCATCGATAATCGGTATGACTTTTCCGGATTCAAGAAGCTCTTTCACAAAGATCAAATCCTTTTGGCTTTGCACCAGCGAGACGACATGTGCTTTCTGGCTCCCGGACTGTGAATTCCGTCGACCCTGGAGGGAAGCCTGGAATAGTTGAACCATCGAACCTCCGGCGACGACATAGACTCCCTCAGGACTCAGTGCACGCAGATAGTTCGAAATCGGATGGTATCCGTTCACCGCAAGAATCAGGTCATAACGCCGCCCATTTCGGGTGAAGTCTTCTTTCCTGTAGTCGATGACATGGTCTGCCCCAATGGAGCGCACCATCTCCAGATTCCTCGTACTGCACACGCCGGTGACTTCAGCCCCCAAGGCTTTGGCGATCTGCACCGCGAACGTCCCCACGCCACCCGAGGCTCCTTGGATCAACACCTTCTGCCCGGGCTGGATGTTTCCGTTGTCGCGCAGGCCCTGCAGGGCAGTGATTGCCGCTAATGGTACAGCTGCAGCCTGCTCAAACGATAGACTGGACGGCTTCAGCGTGATTCCATTCTCGTCGGCACACACATACTCGGCGAAAGTGCCACGACCGGTTGCACTAGGCAAGTACCCAAATACCTCATCGCCTGGCTTGAACTGCTTGACGCTACTGCCGGTCGTCTCAACCCGCCCGGCCACATCAGCCCCGAGTACCTTGTTCTTGGGTTGCAAGAGGCCTCCCGGCGCCAGGCGGATGAAGAACGGATTGGCTCTCATGCGACGCCAGTCACGGGAGTTTATGGATGCCGCATGAATCTTGATCAGTACTTCATCATTCTTCGGAGCAGGTTTTGCTACCTCTTGGAGCTGAAGAACATCCGGTGAACCGTATCTTGTGCATACTATCGCTTTCATGATCACGCGCCTCCATTGAGCTTATCGTATAGATGGCCAACAACCATTCCAAGCGCGAGGAACCTCGGAGCGTTCATTCCTGTGTCGATCAAGAGGTAGACAGAGGCATCGCTTGGATTGATGAGAGTGGAAAGGACTTCGATAATGACTAAGGCAACAAAGCTAAGGATCAAGGCCTTTGGAATTGGAGTCTTCGTTGGGATCTTGTCAAAGAAGCGAAGCAAGGAAAAGCTGACGCAGCACCCAATGATCAGGCCGCCAACCAAGGCTTCAACGAGAGCCATTGGAAGATAGGAAATCGAGAAGGCAGCCATATACTCTGAAGCGATGGGAGACAGGGAGATTGCGAAGTCAACCATCCAGAAGGCCACGCCTCCCGCCACAGTGAGTTCACACAGTTTCTTGTAGCCCTCGTTTGACGTCTGTCGCTTAGTTCGACCTGCGGCTCGGGTTTCCATGGCTGTACTATTCCCCATGAGGAGACTTGGAAGCAGTTACGGGTGAATAGGTTCCTCTGTGCAGCCTCCCGTATAGATAGCCGATAACTGCTCCAAGCGCGAGAATCCTTAGAAAGTTGAACATTGTGCCGATGAGGAAGTAACGCAAGTCATCACTTGTCGTGAGAGAACTTGCGGGACCTTGGAGTAGGATTGTGACAATGACCAGGACGATGAAGCTTAGTGTTACGGATTTCAGGATTGGAGTGTTTGTTGGGATCTTGTCAAAGAAACGAAGCAAGGAGTAGCTGACGCAGAATCCGATAATCAGGCCGGCAACCAAGGACTCAAGAAGCATTGGAAGATAGGGGATTGAAAGGGCAGCTCTGTACTCCGCAGCGATGGGGGTTCGGGAGATTGCGAAGTTAGCTGCCCAGAAGGCCACTCCGCCCCCAATAGTCAGTTTGTACAGCTTCTTTGAGAGGATGGTCGAACCTCTTTTCGGCATTGTGCTTTCTCCT
>Ga0214473_10002811_pt1 | contig 21314 bp, 12 predicted proteins | sample RVTome_7_FD_203509 | JGI IMG/M metagenome (GOLD analysis project Ga0214473, IMG submission 203509) | Soil microbial communities from uranium-contaminated site in the Upper Colorado River Basin, Wyoming, United States - RVT98D197 | ecosystem: Environmental > Terrestrial > Soil > Contaminated >... | reverse complement strand
GAGGGTGAAATCCGTTGGTTTCGTTAATGCTATCAAAGGTGATCCCATGTCCTCCTATCCAGTTCTCAGCAGTCTTGTAATAATAGAAGGCATCGTCGTAGAAGAGACCGGTCAGTTCGGGCGGAGAATATCGGATAGCCGCAACAGTCGGAATTAACGCTACTATTATTGATAGGGAAATCACCCAGTTTCGAAGCCACTTTGCGTGTACATGATCTGCGAGAGTCACTTGATTTTCCTGCTCACAATCTATCCACGTTTAGAAAAAGGAATCGTTTTCTTCAGATTTTCAGCCATATCAATCAGACCTCGATATGTTGGGTGATCAGTTCCTTTGATTCGCCGGAAATACTCCGAAGTGAACACGATTGCGGTACAGACGATGAAGCTCAAGAAAAGCGTTGTTATTACCATGATTTTTCGTTTCGGTTTGATGCGTTTGGTGGGGACGCGACCTTTGTCCAGTTTGGTGACGGTCGGGGTGTCTTTGACTTCCTGAATTCGGGCTTGCTCGTATTGCGGAATCAAGAATTCCAGGAGCTTGCTCTGGATTTCGACTTCCCGATACAACCGGGCGTACTGCATGATCAGGTCCGGCAACTGGTCGAAGCCGGGAAATGGCGTGGGTTCACCGGAATCCGGAGAGGATTTTGTGAGTTTTCGGATCTGTTCTTCAATTCCGCGACGTTGTTCGGTCAGGGCTCTCAGACTCGGATGATCCGGCTGCACCGTGTTTTTCAGCACCTGGATCTGGATATCTATATTCATCATCTGGGCAATCAAATCGCTGGCGACTTTGATGGTTGCGGTTGCTTGGTCCGGCAGCGAAATTGCCTGATTTCTCTCCTGGAAGTTTTTCAGCGAATCTTCATATACCGAAAGAGCTGCACGGGTCTCTGCGACCCGCTTCTCCAGGAAAACCCGATTAAACGCGGCTTGACGGTTGTTGATCTGTTGATACATCCTGTCCAACTCATCGACCATGAAATTTGCCATCTCCGCCGCTCGTTCCGGACTGCGGTCGGTGACGGAGATACTGAGGGGATTCTCGCCATCGAAGACGATTTCGATGTTATTGTCCAGAGCCGTGAGGAGATCCTCAATATGATAGTCACCTTGGAACCGGTACACTGTGGCGAGGTCAAGTTTCTTGATCATTTCTTCCCGAAGGCTGCGGCTGTTCAGTATCGCGAGATACATGTTCGCTTCGGCATTCTGCCCCATAGTTCCCCCGAAGAACCCTCGGATCTCCTCGGGGATCAAGGCTTCAAAACCGGCGGTCGTGGTTGGGGGTAAGATAGTGGCGGAGCTCTGGTACCACTTGGGGAGGAGCAGACTCACGATACAGGCGACGACAAATACTCCGGACAGAGTAATCAGGTAGAATTTTCGCCATCTGAATAGGACTTGCAGATAGGAAAACCATGCGGGCTGGCGAGTTTCCATGTGAGGCGTTTCCCTTGGATTTGTGATCAGACGATGTCTATCCAAAAAATATATTCAAAATAATGCTCTAAATCAAGGGAAAAGCGAAACTTTTTCGGCTCGCCGTTGTTCTAATCAAGAGCAGTCGCTCCACAAGCGCCGCAGACCGCCAATTGTCACTCTGGTTTTCGCTCGCATCGAAAGACCGACTCCACGATAATGCAGCAGAAAAGAGCTTGATTTTCGTCTGGAAATAGCGTATTTTGATGTCGTATGCACCATCGAGTCCTGATGAAGCAACGTACCATTGCCTGAGCCGGTGGACGCCGTGATGTGATTTCGTAATTATGATAAGCAAATTCTCTGATACACTGCCCCGGCGGGTGTTGGTGATTTGCACCGGCAATTCCTGCCGCAGTCAGATGGCGCAAGGACTGATCAATCACGATCTTGCCGGACAGTGGATTGCGGAATCCGCCGGAATCATCGCTTCAGGTGTCAACCGGCGGGCGATTCAAGTCATGGCGGAATTGGGGATCGATATCTCGCACCACACGTCAAAGACGATCCGCCAATTCCTGAATCAGCCGTTCGATTTGGTCGTGACGGTATGTGATAATGCCAAAGAAATGTGTCCGGTGTTTCCGGGAGCCAAGGCAAGTCATCACATGTCGTTTGAAGATCCGGTGTACGCGACAGAATTGCCGGATGAGATAGCTTTGGCTGCCTTCCGGCAGGTTCGGGATCAGATTCGGCAGCAGTTGGTCCCGTTTCTTCGTGGCTATGCTACAAAGGGTGAATCGGAATAGCCCTTGATATGGACGAAATAAGGAGGTCTTTCTGATGCGGTCGATTCTTTTGATTGTTTTTGCGGTATTTATACCCGTGCTGCTATTTGCGAATCCAAATTCGCTGGTGGGTGGACGAACGCCGGCGTTATCTCCTGATGGCTCTTCCCTGGCGTTTTCGTACATGGGCGATATCTGGATGGCGCCGTCTCGGGGCGGCACAGCTCACCGTTTAACCGTGCATGATTCGTACGACGGCAATCCCAGCTTCTCTCCCGATGGTCGCTGGGTGGCGTTCAATAGCCTTCGAACGGGAAACGGGGACGTGTACATCGTCCCGGTGGAAGGCGGCGAACCGAGTCGGTTCACATTCCATTCCGCTGAGGACGAGATCGTCGGTTGGACGCCGGATTCCAAATATGTGCTTTTCATCAGCCGCCGGGATACGGAATTCGAAGTGCTCTATCAGGTTGGTACCGACGGCACACTGCCTCGCAAAGTGACGTACGATTTAACCGTGGACGCCAGTGTTTCGCCTGATGGGCAATGGCTGGCGTGGGAAAGAGGCTATAACGAATGGTGGCGGAAGCATTACCGCGGAAGCGCCAGCCTTGATATCTGGATCCGCCCGTTTGCAGGAGGCGAGAGCCGGAAACTGACCAACAGCCCTGGCAACGATATGACTCCCATGTGGTCGCCGGATGGCAAGACCATCTACTTTGTATCGGAACGCGAAGACAGCACTGCTAGTCTGTGGTCAGTGCCCGGGGATGCCTCTGCGCCTGCAACCCGGTTGACGCCCTTCAAAGGAGAGTGGGTGCGATTCGCCTCGATTGCTTCCAATGGGTCGAAAATTGCCTTCGAACGCGGTGGCGAGATCTGGACATATGATGTGAGAGCCGGGACCTCGGCTCCCGTGGATATTCAAGCCCCCAGCGATGATAAGTGGAACAACCTCCAACGCCGCAATATGACGAAACATGCCACCGAATTCGCATTTTCGCAGGATGAGAAGCAGTTGGCGTTTGTGGTGCATGGCGAAATCTACTGTGCGCCGGTCAAAGACGACGAGCTTGAAGAACCGATGCGACTGACTGAAACGGCTGCCAGAGAGAGCGATCTATGCTGGAGTAACGATGGCAAGGTCTTGTATTTCGTTTCCGATCGGAACGGGAATGACGATATTTTCTCGATGACCTCATCCGATTCAGAGGAAGAGAAGCTATCGGAATCCCGGAAACGAGCCACGACTCAACTTACCAGCAGCTTCGAGACCGAAGCCAATCCCAGGGTGTCTCCGGACGGCAAGAAGCTCATGTATGACAAAGGGAGCAAAGTCCTGTGGACGATGGATGTGGATGGCAGCAATCAGAAAGCGGTGATGGATCAGACACAGATTCTTCATGCCGATTGGTCGCCCGACAGCAAGTGGATAGCGTTCAGCCGTACCACTCATGGTCATCGAGAAGACATCTACATCGTACCTGCCAATGGCGGAGAGGTAGTCAATGTCTCCCGCCATGCCAACGATGACTGGCATCCGTTGTGGACCAAGGACGGAAAGCGGCTGTCGTTCGCGTCCCGAACCGACGAGGGCGATTACTTGATCAAGTATATTTGGTTGACCAAGGACGATTGGGATAAGTACAATGCCGGCGAATTCGACAAAGACGAGGAGAAAGACGAGAAAGCCGAGTCGAAGCCGGAAGGAAAGTCAGAGGAAGATAAGGAGAAGCAGCCTGAGCAGGTCACGGTAACGATTGATTGGAAAGACATCCACCGCCGGATCGTGACGGTGGCACATGTCCGCGGCTTCTATTGGAATTACGACCAATCGCCGGACGGGAAACACTATGCGTTTCCGTCCTCCAATTTCGGCGGAATCAACCTGTGGACGGTGGATTGGAAAGGTGAGCACTTACGGCGGCTGACCAAGGGCAACCAATTCCCTGATGACATTCAGTGGAAGAGCGACAATGAGACGGTAGCGTTCCTGAGTAATCAGGGCACGATTGCCACCATCGCGGATCAAGACGGGGCGGCACAATCCGAACTGGGCTTCAATGTCAAACTGACCGTGGACTGGGCGGCGGAACAGGTGCAGAAGTTCGATGAAGCCTGGCGACTCTTGTACGATGGCTTCTACGATGACACTTTCCACGGCACCGATTGGAAAGCGATGCACGACAAGTACTTGCCATTGTTGAAGGCGGCACGCACCCATTCTGACGTCAGCGACGTCCTTCGCGAAATGATCGGAGAATTGTCGGCATCGCATCTTGGGGTGTATGGTGGCGGTGATAACGATGAGGACAGGATCCAAACTGGCTATATTGGGATTCTGTACGACGAGAGGTACCACGGTCCCGGGATCAAAGTCACGCAGATTGTGTCGGAAACGCCGGCAGACCGTATTGAGTCGAAAATCAGTCCTGGGGACTACATCCTGTCCATCGATACAGTCCGGGTTACTCCGGATTTCAACTTCTACGATCTGTTGAATGACAAGGTGGGCAAGAAAATCGACCTGGCGGTGGCGGATAATCCAGGCGGGAAGAAGTCCCGGAATATCACGCTGGAACCTATCGACTATCGGACCTTCCGCGAGAGACTGTACGAAGATTGGGTAACGGCGAATCGGGCTAAGGTGGATTCCTTGTCAGGTGGACGGATTGGGTATTTGCATGTTGCTGCCATGGGTGGCGACGACTACCGTCGATTCATGGAAGACCTGTTTGGCGAGGTGTGGAACAAAGAAGCCATGGTCATGGATATCCGCTTCAATAATGGCGGGTCGGTGCATGATCAGATTTTGACAGTGCTCATGCGGCGCAAGTACGGCTACACCAGGAATCGCGGGCAGGACATCTCTTACAATTCGCTGGACCGATGGGACAAGCCTATCGTGCTGGTCATCAACGAGCGATGCTATTCTGACGGAGAGATTTTCCCGATGGGCTTCAAGGCATTGGGATTGGGGAAAGTGGCGGGAGTGCCGACCTTTGGCGCAGTGATCGGTACCAATGACCTGGATTTGATCGACGGCACCGGATTCCGAGTGCCAAGCGCCGGGTGGTGGGACATGCGGGGCAAAGATCTGGAAAACTGGGGGATCGAGCCGGACATCTACGTGGATCGCCCTCCGGAAGAGGCAATTTCGGGGCGGGACAGCCAACTGGAACAGGCGGTCGCTGAGCTTATGAAGCAACTCAAGTAACTCGACCGTGCGAATTGCGTGCGCGGGCAAATGCGAAAAATCCCCTTGATTCCGTGGGGATTTTTCCTTATGTTATGACATGGTACTCAGAATCGGGTATGTCATAACCTGACCTACCCGACAGGACTGAAGTTCGAGGGAACAGCGGCTGCAAGACTCTTGATTGATGCGACGGTACGAGTGAGGTAGTGACGCAATTGAGCCCGGAACTCACATGGATTGTGGGGGGACCCGGTAGCGGTAAATCGACCCGAGCGGTGTCGACGGTCTGCGAAGCTCTGGCGGGCGGGATACCCCCGGCAAGTATCCTGTTCGTCACATTCAATCCACAGACTCGCGATCGGTTGGAACACTCGGTTCTGGAGCAGTATGGCGGATGGTCAGGTCGCCTGGTACATAACACCCGTATGCTTCTGGAATCGGCATTGGGATCGATTCCGCCCTGGGAACGACTATCTCTGCTCTCGGAGTATCAACAGTTGTTATGGCTCCAGGCAAGTCTGGAATCCAACTCGCCCTTTGCGGACGCCCAGCCTCGATTGTCGACTGCCTCTCTGTCTAAGGAGCTGTATTCCCTGCAGCGCCAATTGAAGCGTGGCGGCGTTGACCTCGGACTGCTGCGACACCGCATCGCCTCGAAAGGCGGCAAAGCTTCGCTGCCTTTGATTGACTTCCTTGCAGCCCATTCGGAGGAGGTCGCATCTCAGGGCTGTGGTGATTTCGTCGATCAAATCAGCCAGGTCATCCAGCGGTCGGATTCGGAATCACCCCGCAGGCGATTACCGCATTTCGACCTGATTGTGGTCGATGATCTGCATCTGGCGCATCGCCGTCAGTGGCAGCTTCTGGAATTGTTCCTTGCGGGGGCATCGCAAATCCTATTCCTTTCGGAGGCGGAAGGTCCCTTCTTCCGCCAATGGGCTGACATGGGCTATAGGTATCGGCTTCGGGAACTTGGGATTTCGATCAATTTCGAATACCTTCAGGAAACGCATCGTCTTCAATATCCAACAGAATCCGGCGAGCTTCCGGAACGCATCGCACTGCACTCGGCTCAAAATCCGCTGGAAGAGGGGCTGTGGATTGCGGAGCAGGTTGACCGTCTGGTCTCGGAATCCCAGGGTGACGTGCGGTTTTCCGATGTTGCCGTGATTCCGTGCTCGGAGGCTGCTGCCATCGAAGAGGCATTTCGTATGTACCGGATTCCGTACGACAGCAGCCGGGATTCGACAGCGAGATACCTGGGTACTTGGTTGAGTTGGCTGCACTGGTTCGAGGAACCCAATATTGCCGATCTCCGCAGGCTCTTGCCCAGCTTGCCATCGGGTCCCAATGTTGATGAGGATTCTGTCGCTTCACTGTATGGCTTCATCACGGAGTCCGAAGCTTCCGTGAAGGATAGCAGCGTTGGTGACGATGTCGCGATTCTTGATCTTGGGCGACAGATCAGGCAGTTGCTGGTCTGGTGGCGAGACGGAAAGCATGTCGATGTGATTGCTTCTTTGTCTGGTACGCTGGGGCTGTCCGGCGACGTTTCAGCCTTTGGTCTTGATGCCCAAGCCGGACAGCATGCCGGAGAGTTATTGTCGGAATATGGCGCCTGGTGCCGGATGGCGGGCAAGCGACTTCGAATCGGCGAATTTCTGGATAGTGTCGTCGCTCATGGCTCTTGGAGCCGAACGAATCCTGCTCGGGCTCGGCTGGGAGACCGGGTGCAGATGTGGAGCATTCCGGACAGCCGAGGTCAGGAGGCACGGTTCGTGTTCTTGTCCGGAGCTAATGACGGCGCGTTACCTCTGCCCTTTCGGCGCAGAAGCCTGATACCGGAAACCGACAAAGTAATCTGGCGTGAGGCGCTTCGGGAATTGGGTACGCCGGCTGACTTGTCGGACCTGGACGACTTCGATCATCATTGGGAGCGGGAACGGGAGCGTTTCCAATTGGCATCCAGCCGCGCCCTGGAGCGGCTCTACATCACCTACCGTCATGGGGAGAGTGGCGAGGAGAGGCGCGAACCTTCGCCATTCTTGACATCGAAAGCCGTCTCCGATGTCGACGCCCAATCCTTGACCATCGAGGGAAGATTCCCCAGTCTTGTGGTGCCGCAGTCGGAAAGCAAGTCGCTCTATGTGCCGTTCGTTCCCAGCATTTCGAGTATCAGTCTGCTGCTGGCCAGTCTGATTCAAGGTGGAGCCAGCCGAACTGATATCGAATCGGCGTGGGAACAGGTGTGGCAGCCATCAACTGCCGAATTTCCGATTTTCGATCGGCGACCATTCTCCAGAGAGTCCTTCCAGCTTCCTGAAGACTTCGCTTTATCGCACAGCAAGATCAAGACTTATCTCGACTGCCCGCGGAAGTTCTATTACGAGAATGTCCTCAAGATCGAATTCCCTCAGACTCTCCAGATGCTGGTGGGCACTGTGCTGCACCGTTTGGCGCAGCGAATCCATGAGAGCAAGGGGAAGACGGTTTTCCGTGACGTGTTGGCTCTGCGTGCGACCGCTGAAGAATGCTTCGCCGAGCATGCGGAGTCATTCCAGGGCGACGCCGAGAGGCAGGGGTGGCTGGATTACGTCATGGCGCGGATTGCGAACTATCTGGATGGGATCGCACTTGATCCGCCCGACGTCCAGGACGTGGAGATGTCTTTTCGAGTCCAATGGAAAGAAGGGCTGTGGTTCTCGGGCAGGATCGATCGGTTGGATCGGAATCCCGACGGTCGGTGGTCTGTGGTGGATTACAAAAAGTCCGGTGATAAGAGAGAATCGGCACTAATCAATCAATTCCGAGCGCGGGACGACGATTTCCAGTTCCCCATCTACTATTTCTACGTTACAGACCATCTGAGCCACGATGTAGGCTCGTTCCGGATGATCGTGTTCGATTTCAAAAGCTCGGATTCTATCGAAACCATCACCATGCCGATTTCGCAGACATCGAGCAGCAAGAGTGTTACCGCTGAGGAACTCCAGGATGTCAGACGGCGGATTTTCGCCATCGGACAGGAGATGATCTCGCCCCGAGCCGATTTCCTCAAGAAGCCAACCACCCAGTGCCATGGCTATCTTGGCAATTGTCCTCATTTGCCCTATTGTCCGCGGTCGACCGATGTATTGGATCCGGATTAGCGTGATGGCGGGAGCGTAAGCGATGCCGATTCGGTTCGATCCTGATAAGAAGGAATTAGTGGTCGGGGTCCGCGATCTGGCAGCGGCGATTGCGGAAATGGATGGTGTCGTTTCCGATTCACTGGGCTTGTGGCGAGGATATTTGCCGGGACGGGGTATGCTCGGTGGGAATATCCACCGCGCTACACAGGAGCAGGCTGGCGCCTCGGATTCGCAATACTTGCGAGAAGTGTATCTTAGGGGGACATACCCAATCGCAGGATATGGTGTAACTCTTCAGGGTCGATTGGATGCGTTGTTTCGAAGAGACGGCGAATGGGTCGCTCAGGAGATCAAGACGCTGGCAATACCGCCGCACGCTTTCCAGAAACTGACGGTCGATGACTTGACCGCTTCTCGTCATCAACTCAGAATCTACTTGCATTTGCTCAATGCTTCCGGTGACAACATAACCGCTCGGAGTGGGAATGGTGGCATTGCGTTTCCCGAACAGTCTGTCGTGCTGGGCGAACTGCTGCTGGTTAATCTGTACGACCGGCACCAGCGAGCATTGCCGGTAGTCCTTGGCAAAGAGCCGATTGACGACTTGGTTCGTAATGGTCTGGAATCGATCCTCCGCGATATCCTCGCCGAGCACGTCCGTAAGCAGGAGCTCAAGCGGCTGTCGAGCAAAGTACGGTTCCCTCACAAGGCATATCGACCTTTCCAGAAGGAGATGGCGGCAGGAGTCAAGCAGGGGGTCGAAAAGGGGCGCCGGGTGCTATTGTCTGCACCCCCCGGCTCCGGAAAAACGGCGGCAGCCCTGACACCGACTTTGCGGCATGCGTTGAATCAAGGATACCGCCTCATCATCGTCACATCTAAGACGACGCAGCAATGGCTGCTCTGGAACTCGCTGCGGACCTTTCGCGAGCACGGAATACCATTTCGAGCGGTGCTGCTGCGGGCAAAGGAAAAGTTGTGCCCGCAGCCGGTGATAGCTTGTCACGAGTCGATGTGCAGCTTCTGCCGGGAAATGCCCGCAGGCGCCGATGGTCGCGACATGTTTTCCCGGGTGTGGGAACATGGAATGGTGGATGCGGATATCGTCACCGGCGCGGCAAAGGAATACGAGGTGTGTCCTTTCGAGCTGTCTCTGGCTATGGCGTATCAGGCGGATGTGATCGTGGGGGACTATAATTATGTGTTCGATCCCTCAGTCTCGTTGCAGCGATTCCAACCGGAGGACTGGCCGAATACCATCCTGTTCGTGGACGAGATTCACAACCTCTATCCACGCGGTCGGGACATCTTTTCGCCGGAACTACCCCGCAACTTGATTTCGCGATGCCGGAAGGAATTGATCGGGCATCGATCACGCGCCGATCTCCCGGCATCACTGATCCGCAGCCTGGGAAAGTGGTTGAATCGACTGGACAAGGAGTTCGGTGAGTTGGCGGATCGAGGCAGGCTGGAATATCCGGGAATGGCGACTCACCTGGTGGAGCTTGACCAGGACGTGTGGCGCAAATTCCTGGAAGAGTTGGAATCTCAGGTTGTTCGATACCTTCTGGAAATCCGGATTCGAGAGCTATTCCCCCAGGAAAATCCGCTGCTGGATCTGTACTGGGCGTCGTCCAGGTTTGTCGACGGTTTTTCGCTGGAAGACGGCACCTATCAGATCTCGCTGGATCAATCCAAACCCCAGAGATTGAAGATACATTGTCTCGACCCTTCCGGTCCTGTCGGACATGTGCTCCGTCGCTCGAAAGCTGTGGTCGGCTTGTCCGCCACCTTGCAGCCGGCAGAGTTCTTCATGGCGGTGTTGGGACTGGAGGAGAAGGATACCGATATCCTGGCATTCCCATCAGCGTTCCCAATGGATAATCGGCTGATAGTAGTGATTGGCAGCGTATCCACCCGGTACCGTTACCGCCAGCAATTCGCGAAGGACATCGGTGACATCATTTCCAGAATCATCGCCAAGAAGCCCGGCAACTACCTGGTATTCTTCCCAAGCTACACTTATCTTCGCATGGTCCAGCCATTTGTCCAGGCACCTGGATTCCTGAGTGTGGTCCAGGAATCGGGAATGACCGAGGATCGCCGGGTGCAGATGGTCGAGCTCTTGAAAGGCGACCGACCGGTGTTGATGTACACCGTGCAGGGTGGAATATTCTCGGAAGGGATTGATTATCTTGGACAGTCCGTGATCGGTGGAATTGTAGTCGGTCCCGGTCTGCCTCAAGTGTCTTTCGAGACAGAGCTTCTCAGGGAATACTATGATCGAACCCGTTCGCAGGGGTTCGAATTCGCATACTTGTATCCCGGGATGTCGCGGGTCATCCAGTCCGCGGGGCGCGTGATCCGAAGTCCTGAAGACCGTGGGATCATCGTATTGATCGGCGAGCGCTTCACCCAATCCCCTTACATCGACTTGTTCCCCCGAGACTGGTACGATCGGAATCCTTTGGAAGCTAATGTCCCCGATTGGGAGCAGGCGATTGAGGAATTCTGGACGAGTGTGGATTCTCGATGAGAAACGGCAACTCCTTGCTGGGATTGAAATAATTCGATGGGCGTGGTGAGATCGTTATGGAGTCTCTCGAAAAAAGGATATTTGGTAACAGCAGATTCGGGGTTGCCGGAGCCATCTGGCTGTGGATCGCAGCATTCCTGGCGATCTCTCTGACCGTCGAATTCCAATGGAATGTGGTCGAAAAGTGGATCGGGTCATACCTGGACTGGCACAATGACCGTCGTCCCAAGATCGGCACGGCATGGGAGTCCTTTGACCAGACGGTGCATGCGGTGGGAAAAGTGGACACTCTGGTCGGAGAGCTGCGCGACCGAGAATCGGAAGTCGAGTCCATCAACAGCATTGCCGAAGTGCCGAACATGCTTGCGCCTCGAGGCGGGATCGCTGTGTCCAAGGCGGATTTCTTGCGGTTGTTCCGTGGATTGTCATCCTATTTGTGGGAAGAGTGGATCCCCGCAAAAGACCTGATGAGGATGACGCAGCGAGAAGACTGGGCGCGCTGTTATATGTGGTGGGATGGAGGCAAGCTCGACATGTACATGGTGGACCAGAGCAACGAGGTCTTGTTCCGTCGCACCATTCCCGGCGACTGGCTGGAGATTGTCGGTATGAATGGCAAGCAGCAGAGCGGTGTGCTGGAGGAGACCGGCGAATTCAGCCGCCGAGTGTATCCTGCCGATCGGCTGTGGCAAATACTGGACACCCTGGACGATGATGTGGTCAAGCAACTACTTTCCACGCCCGGGTTGAAGCAAGCGGAATCGCTGCATAGGATAGGGATTTCTAATGTCGTGGTGGCGGGATTGGGAGTGGTGGGTCTTGAATTCACGACCCCCAGCGGATTTTCAGTGGAACGGGTGGTAATCCATGACGACGACCTGTGGGATTTGGGGAATCTGCTTGACAGGGGCGTGGTTCCCGAGCCCTGGTCGGAGCCATATTGATGATTTGCCACGTGAGCAGTTTCTATAGATGACTATCAAAATCATTCGGACAATTGCGTTCCTGTCAATCTTACTGGGAATCGCTTTGGGGGTCATTGCCGGAATCGTGGTCCTGTCGGTGGAAAGGCAATTGCCTCAGCTTCCGGAACGCTTGGAAGAGATCGCAATGTCCCCTCCCACCGAGATCTACGGGATCGATGGCAGCGTGCTCACTGTGCTTGGCGGTCGGCAGCAAGTGCCTCTTAGCCGGATATCACCCTATTTCCAGAATGCCGTCGTGGCTGCGGAAGACAAGAACTTCTGGAAGCACGACGGATTGGACAAGATGGCGCTTCTCCGCGCTATGTATCGCAATCTGCAGGAGTTTCACGTCGTTCAGGGCGGCAGCACCATCACTCAGCAGCTTGCGAAGAACATGTTCTTCTCGCTGAAGCAAGATTGGCATCGCAAAATCAAAGACATGCTGATGGCGCTGCAGATCGAGCGTCGATTCAGCAAAGAGGAGATCCTGGAAGCCTACTGCAATCAGAGCTATTTCGGCGCCAGAGCCTTCGGGGTGGAGGCAGCGGCTCAGACCTTCTTCAGCAAGCATGCCGATAGATTGACCCTGGCGGAAGCGTCGCTGTTAGCAGGGCTTCCCAATTCTCCCAGCCGTTACAATCCATTTGTCAATCCCGAGGAAGCCAGAACCAGGCAGAAGTTGGTGCTGACCCGGATGGTGGCGCAGCGCATGATTACTCAGGAGGAAGCGGATTCCGCCGCCAGTGACAGCCTGGTATTTCGCTCCATGTATCGGGGAATGCAGCGGGGCTCTTATTTTGTGGACTATGTCCTGCGACAGCTCGAAGGCGAGTTGGGTCGTGATGTCACTTATCATGGCGGTTTGAAGATCTATACCACCTTGAATCTGCGGTACCAGCGTGCCGCCGAAGAAGCGGTGGCACAGGGTGTCAAGGACTTGGATGATTGGACCGGCGACGCGAAGAAGGACAGCCTGCCCGATGAGGACAAGATTCAAGCCGCCCTGATATCCATCGATCCGGGGACGGGCGCCATTGTGGCAATGGTCGGTGGTCGCAGCTATGAGCAAAGCGAGTATAATCGAGCCGTGGGTTCTCAGAGGCTGCCGGGGTCGGGATTCAAGCCCTATTTGTATCTCGCGGCGACCGATGGTCGTGGCTTCACGCCCAAGAGCGTTTTCGTGGACAGCGCGGTCGTATTCGATATTCGCGGGTCCAAGCCATGGCGACCTCAGAATTTCGACGGACGATATCACGGTCCCATGGTGTTGAAGGAAGCGCTCACGTTCTCCATCAACATCGTGGCAGCCAAGCTGATCTATCGTGTGGGACCAGAGGCGGTCATCGATGCCGCGCGCAAGTTGGGGATCAGAGCTCCTCTGGATGCGAATCTGTCCTTAGCCCTGGGAACGTCGCCGGTGCCTCCTCTGGAGATGGCAAGCGCTTTTGGCACTATCGCCAGTGGCGGGACATACTACGAGCCTATCTCCATCCTGCGGGTGGAGGACAGGACTGGCAGCATCCTGATGGAACATTTCTTCAGCGGGACTCGAGTATATGATCCAGAGACGTTATATCCGCTCCTGGACATGATGAAGGCGGTGGTGGATCGTGGAACCGCCTGGAGTATTCGGCGGCTTGGCTTCCTGGCGCCGGCTGCCGGCAAGACCGGTTCCACCAACGACTACAAAGACGCTTGGTTCACAGGATTCACACCCAATTTGTCCACCGCGGTGTGGGTGGGATACGACAAGAAGCGCGAGATTCGCGACACTACGCGCAGAGGAATTACGGGAGGTCGGGGCGCCGCTCCTATCTGGGCGAGATATATGATGCAAGTCACGGAAGGACAACCGCCTCGCGATTTCCCGATTCCGAAAGGCATCCACTTCGAATTAGTGGACGTGCGGACTGGCAAGTCGCCCAATTCGGAAACGATGGACACCGTTCGGGTGGCGTTGCGAGACGAGGAGGCGAAGCTGCCATGAGGGCGCTGGGATCCTTGACGGTGCATTTCCTATTGGGCTTCCTTGGATTTGTCATCGGTGCGGTGCTGCTGTGGGACGTTGTGATGCTGGTGATTCCGCCGGGGGCTTTGTTCCCGGATTCCTGGGTATGGGGGATCTGGGCAGTGACCTCGGTCGCATTGGCATTCGCCATGCCGGGTGTCATTGCCAGGCGCCGGATGAGAGTTTGGCTCAATCGGTTGTCGTCGCCTCGAGGGGCTTCTTCCTGGGAATCCTCATGCCGAATGGTGATCGCCTGGCTGGATTCGCCTTTCTTGTGGGCATGGGAACGCAACCCGATCGCATACAAGATATTAAGGCAGGTCGAATCCTTCATGCGGTCGGCGGTCCCTGGCACCCGCCCCCATCGCAATGTCTTGAAACTGCTCCTGAAGTACCGCAGTTCTGTGAGTGAGTATCGAGACATGCTGGTGGAGAGTTACCTAACCCAGGGAATCGAGGACCCGGATGACGCAGCCATCGTCGCAGATTGGTGGGATGAGAAACGCCCCGACGAGAAGTTAGGGCGGATTTGGATTGACTTCGCCCTGTCCCGCGGAATCGACGCACCCTGGATGGACAAGGGCTATCGGTGGGCGGTGGAGCGCGGTGGGGAACTTGGCGGAAAAGTGGCTCGTTTTCTGGCTCCACGCTTCCTGTTGCGGAATCGATCCGACGACTTCGCTGCTCTGATCTATGTTACCGCCAATGACCTCGCTCCCTCGCCTGAAGTGACGGAAGCGCTGCTCAGAATGTCCCGGCGTTACGGCAGGACTTCTCGAGACGACCACCTGGTGGGCCGCGTCCGGGACGCGGTCAAGAGAGTCGCCGAGGAAAAGGAGACCGTTGCTTTCGAAGAGCAATTGGAGCCGGTCGAACCGATTCCCGGGATTCAACCCGCGTTCGAAACCGTGGTCGGGCGCACGATACGCACCGTGGTAGCTGCGGTGTCGCCCCATGTCGCAGCCTGGTTGCGACTGGTATCTCAAAAACTGCGACCGTTGAGCCAGTCCTTGTGGGATACAGCGCGCAGGTACGGGGTACTGCAGGTCCTCAGACGATGGGCTTATCCGATTGTCATCGTAGGGCTGCTGGTAATCGCAGGGTGGGGAATTGTCCGGATGATTCCACCACCTTCCAGGTCCGACGAGCCACCCGCGCCTGTGAGAGAGGAATTGAAGGTGTACCATAGCGGACTGCCTTTCACGGTACAGGTGGCGGCGTTTAGGGAGCAAGCCGATGCGGACAGCATGGTCTCCAGGTTGCGCCAGAATCGTGAGGAGGCATATTGGCAGAAGTCGGAAGGGGCTAAGCCCTGGTTTCGGGTGCGAGTGGGCGGATTTCAGACTCAGGAAGCTGCCAAGAAACACGCCGAAGAACTGATCGCAAGCAAGTTAATCGACAACTACTATATCGCCAATTTCATCGATGGATACTACATGGCGCCTTAGCCCGGGCGCACGGCAATGGGACTGCGTTGGGGTGGGATTGTGTGCGCTGGACTTCCTTTGTGTTCTGCCTCGTTATCCACAGTCCAATACCAAGAGCGACGTGTCGGAAGCCCGTATCCAGGGCGGCGGACCAGTCCCCACAGCCGTATTCGCGTTGGCACGGTACGGCTGGAAAGCCGCTTTTTCAGGTGTGGTCGGCGATGACTGGGGGGGCGATATCATCATGCAGGGATTGGCAAAAGGGGGAGTCGAGGTGTCTCGCATGGTGCGAAATCCCGAGTCGCGAACCGCTCATGCCTTCATCTGGGTGGATGGTCCAAGCGGCGACCGTGCGGTGGCATTAGACCGCACTCGAATCCTCAGTATGGCCTCGCAGCAAGTCCCCATCGATTGGATTGGGAATTCCAGAGTTCTTCTGTGCGACGGTCGGGAGACTGAGGCACAACTGGCTGCACTTAGAGCGGCTCGGGAATCAGGAACCGTGACGGTATTCGACGCCAGCTCCCGGCGGGATCGCATGGAGGAAATTCTAGCGTTGGTTGATTTTCCTGTGGTGTCCAGGGATTTTGTCCCCGATGTGTTCGGAATCAAGAATCCGGTCGAAGGATTGGATCGACTGTTAGATTATGGAGCAAAGTGTGCCGTGATAACAGTCGGCGAAGCAGGCTGCATATGGAAAACAGCGGCTGGAGACCAAGGAACCGAGGCAGGATACGTCGTGGATGTCAAGGATACCACCGGCGCCGGTGATTTGTTCCATGCCGGCTTCATCCACGGATTGTTGTCCGGATGGGATGTCGCCAAATCCTGCCGGTTCGGATGTGCCGCAGCCGCTTTAAAATGTCGAGCGTTGGGAGGGCAGCCCGGGGTGACAGATGCCGCTGAGGTCACGCAGTTCATGGAGCTAACTGCTCGCCGGAATGTTCGGAAGGTGCGGAATCCAAAATAAGCCTTGACAATCCTTAAGTCATTTAGTATATTAATAAGACGCAGTTGTGCAAGATTTTCCGCCGACGTCTGCCGCAACTACTGCCTATCTAATAGGGATCGCCGGCGTGGGGATGTCTGCGCTGGCAGGTTTGCTTCGAGCCAAAGGCTTTCGAGTGTCCGGCTCGGATCAAGCGGTATATCCGCCCGCCAGCACCACGCTTGAGCGGCTTGGTGTGCCCGTCCTGACGCCATTCGATGCGCGGAACGTGCCGGAAAATGCCGATCTCGTGGTCGTGGGAAACGCTTGCTCCCGGGGTCATCCGGAACTGGAAGCAATGCTTGCCCGGGGAATGCGATACCGGTCGCTGCCGGAAGTGCTCAAAGAAGAATTCCTGTGGAATCGGCATTCCCTGGTGGTAGCAGGCACCCATGGCAAGACCACCACTTCAGCCATGCTGGCGTGGCTTCTATCCCGAGCCGGTCATCGACCGTCTTTTTTCGTCGGAGGGCGTCCGAAGAATTTTCCCGAGCCTTATCATTTGGGGGAAGGTGACGAGTTCGTCGTAGAGGGCGACGAGTACGACAGTGCTTTCTTTGACAAGCGCGCCAAATTCCTGCACTATTGTCCCCGCGGCGTCATCTTGGGACCGGTCGAATTCGATCATTCCGACATCTACCGGGACATCTCCGAAGTGGAGCTGGCATTTTCGCGGCTCCTTCTGCTTCTGCCCGCCAATGGGATTCTGGTGGCGTCCGGCGATCACTCCAGAGTCCGCGAGCTGGCGTCCAAAGCTTTCTGCCCGGTCATCACCTTCGGTGCCAATGCCGGAAGCGATTGGCAGGCTTCGGACATCGAGAGTGGTACTCGGGGGATGACGTTCCGACTGATGGTCGATGGCGTCGATCGCGGAGAGTATCTGCTCGGGCAGTGGGGCAAATTCAACGTCCTGAATGCTCTGGGCGCTATGGCAATGGCGCATCATCGGGGCGTGACTTTTGATCAGCTCCGAACGGCGTTGCCGGATTTCGCCGGCGTCGCTCGCCGCATGGAGGAATTGGGCACTGTTGCCGGGGTGACATTTGTTGATGATTTTGCCCATCATCCCAGCGCCATTGCAAAGACTTTGACTGCCATTCGCGGCAGGTATCCCGATCGTCGGGTCGTGGCGGTGTTTGAGCCTCGTTCCAACACGACGGTTCGCAAGCTCTTTCAATCGGAGATCGCGAAGGCGCTTCGGCTGGCGGACGTAGTATTCATCGGTCCCGTGCACCGGATCGATCGAATACCGTTGGCAGATCGCCTGGACATATCCTGGATTATTGACAATTTGGAATCATACGGTATATCGGCAAGTCATCGAAATCATTTCGATGACCTCATGTCCGTAATTCAGTCGGTGATACGCGGCGGCGACGTCGTAGTATTCATGAGCAACGGTTCGTTTGGAGGAATTCCGGGTCGCTTTTCATCACCCAGTGGCTCGTAGTTCGGAGCCGTATGGGGCTGAAGAACGGAGCTTGAGGTCACGAGGGGTGATTATGGACGCTCAGGACAAGGTGCTGACCTGTGCCACATGTGGCAGAAAATTCACCTTCACAATTCGGGAACAGGAGTTCTACCGAGACAAGAATTTCATCGAGCCGAAGCACTGCCGGGAGTGCAGACAGCAGCGCAAGGTGAGGCGTCAAGCTCTGGCGAAGGAAGTACCGGTCGGCACGGAACCGGGCACCTCGCGCGCCTTATTCGAAGTGATCTGCGCGGAGTGCGGCAAGCGAACGCAGGTGCCGTTTAAGCCCCTGACCGGAAAGCCCATTCTATGTAGAGACTGTTTTGTCCAGAAGAAGCACCCACCGGCAGCCGATGGTATTGGCAGACCAACCATTGAGGAAACCGAGCCCGTTCCTGAGATAACACCCTTGCTTCCGATGACATCCGAACAGCAGTCGAGTGACGACCAGGGAGTTGCGCCAACCGCGGCACCAACGGCAGAGATTCCGGAAAGTCCAGCCCCAGAGGAAGGACTTGAAACTTCGGACGTTCAGGCAGACAAAGAGGCGGGCAAGAAACCGATGTCCGCGATCAGCATCTTTGTGCCATTGGATGGCAGAGTATCATTAAATGGTAAGGGATCAAGTGGCGAGGAGGAGGGTGCAGCGACCCGGGACAGAGATTAAGTAGCTTGACGATACTCCGTTGTATAATGTGGTGTCGGGGAGTTCACTCCGACACAGCGCCGTCAGACACCATGTTTGACGGCACGGGGAATGGTTGTGTCCCTGGTGGGCACCGCGGCCTTCAAAGCCGTTTGCGGGGCTGTAAAGGTCCTGGCTGGGTTCGATTCCCAGACATTCCCGCACCCAAGGTCAATTGCGGTCAGCCGGTCGGCTGATTGCGCTTGGCTTTTTTTGTGATTTCGTACGCGACAGGCTGTTGTTTTGCGTCTCGTGGCGCTAATCGCCGGCGCGTATCAGGTCGCCTTCCTTAAACAATGTCAGAATTCTGTTGAAATTGTCGCAAGAATTCGCTATGTTATAGGATCGGCTTGATACTTTTTTCACACGAACAGTGCCTGTATCAATGGCATCTTGCCGATAGCCAACTAAGCGCAGGGCTCCCCATGTAAGAGCTCTCAATCGCTGATTCTTAGAAATCCCCATATATCCAGGAGAAGCCGCCATGATGACCCGCCTTGGCACATGGAAATTGCATGGGCGATGCACCCGTGCCACTCGATACGAGTTTCGGATTGGCAAGTCTCTTGCACTGAAGGTTTTCATTCTGGCAGCTACTATATCCTTGATGGGCTGCGGTGGCGGCAAACAGACGCCCCCGAAGTCCACTATCGAGACCGTCCAGGTTCCTGCCGGCGCCGATCCTTCCGTTCCGGCGGAATTGGGTGGCGCAGGGTTCACCGGTGAAGGCTGGCAGACCAATACCGGCTTCGAGTTGATGGGCGACCCTAAAGCCCTGAAGGGTGGTTCTTTCACTATGGCTATGACCGAGTTTCCCTCCACCCTCCGAACTGAGGGAAAAGATGCCAATACCACCACAAATAACCTGATTGCAGCTATGGTGTATGAACGACTGCTCTCTATTCATCCCACGACTCTGGAATTTGTTCCCTCCTTAGCCACCCATTGGAAGATCTCCGATGACAAAATGACCTTCTGGTTCCGTATCAATCCCGACGCTCGCTGGGCGGACGGATACCGGGTGACGGCTCAAGACGTGATCGCTACCTGGCGGCTGCACGTGGACGAGGGCATCTTAGCGCCCTATGACAATATTCTCTATCGTAAGTATGAAGAACCTGTGGCTGAAAGCATGTACATTGTCCGGGTGCGTTGCAAGGAATTGAACTGGCGCCATTTCATCTATTTTGGTATCAGTATGCCCATTTTCCCTGAGCACGTCATCGGAAAACTGACTGGCGCTGACTATCTCAGAGAATACCAATTCAAGTTGCTAACTGGCTCTGGTCCATACACCCTCGATGAAAATGATATCGTCAAGGGAGTATCACTCACTCTGAGGCGGCGTTCCGACTATTGGGGAGAACAAGAACGACGCAACATTGGTCAGAACAACTTCGATCGTGTGAAATTCACCATAGTTCAGGACGAACGTCTGATATTGGAAAAATTCAAGAAAGGCGAACTGGATTTCTACCCCATCGGACGGGCTTCCTGGTGGATGCAAGAATTCTGTGGCAACGCCCAGGGCTGCTCATCCTACACGGATATCCAACGCGGACTTATCCAAAAGCGGAAGGTGTTCACAGACAATCCCCAGGGCATCATCGGCTACGCTTTCAACCAGCGAGTACCTCCTTTCGATGATGTCCGAGTCCGTAAGGCATTTTTCCACTTGCTGAACCGGGATAAGTTACTTGATAAACTATTCTATAACGAATACCAATATTTGAATTCTTATTTTCCCGGCAGCATTTACGAAAATCCCGATAATCCAGTCTATAAGTACGACCAGGAAAAAGCCGTAAAACTACTGGCGGAAGCTGGTTGGAAAGACCGCAATCCTGATGGCTGGTTGACCAAAGATGGGAAAGTCTTTGAACTGAGTTTGGCTTTCGATAATCCCAGTATGGAGCGGATTTTCACCGTCTATCAGGAAGATCTGAAAAAAGTGGGCATTAAACTCAATTTGCAGCAATCCACCTCTGCTACGATGTTTAAAATGGTCAATGAACGTAAGTTCCAGATCCATTTCCAACAGTGGACCGGACTTCTATTCCCTAATCCGGAAAGTTCCTTCCATTCCAACATGGCTGATCCGGATAATACCACCAATATCACCGGCATTAAGGACGCCAGGATTGACAGTATTTGTGCTGTCTATAATGTCACTTTTGACCAGAGGCAACGTGAGAAACAAATTCAGGAAATTGACAGAATCGCCTGCGACATAGTTCCCTATGCCTTGGGTTGGGTGGCGCCCTTCCAACGGATTGCCTATTGGGATAGGTTTGGCTATCCCGAATACTATATCACTCGAGTTGGTGATTTTCTGGATGTCATCGGCCTATGGTGGTATGACCCGGAAAAAGCTAACCAACTGGAAAAAGCCCAAAAAGACAATTCGATCCAGCTCCCTGTTGGCGAGACTATTTCTACCTACTGGGTCGATTACGACAAACGGTTACAAGAGACCAAGGGCGAATGACCTGTTATTTCCGGTAGTGTCAGGTGTCCTCACCTGACGCGCATAGCTTCCCCCCTGCGATAGTAGGGGGGAACAAGAGGGGGCCATCGTCTGACCGCCATTCCACAGATCGACATCCGCCGTCACACGCCCTCGTGTGACGGCAGGCAAGGACTTGGCTGGCAGACGAGGGCGTCTGCCAGCGGAACCATTAGTAGTGTCAG